>ERZ1370068.9322-contig-8109_pt1 | contig 64637 bp, 71 predicted proteins | sample MGYA00561227_ERZ1370068 | MGnify/ENA primary metagenome ERZ1370068 (study PRJEB38410, sample SAMEA6850437) | metagenome | study: Metagenomic assessment of the ecological functions of the soil: analysis of the soil microbiota associated with the... | reverse complement strand
TTGTACTTCGTTCAGTTACGTATTGCTGGTGTCGCCCTTTGTCGACCGCACTTGTCGAAAGGCGAGCAAGCTCCTGGCTGAAAGCCTGGCGGGTCTGGTTCTCCGCGACCATCACGGTGAAGCCGAGTTGCTTGAGCGTATCGCCCATGGTGCGGGCGTCGTTGACCGCCTTCTGCAGCTTGGGGACGTTCTTGTAGTCGTTGTTGCCGATCACGAGCGCCACGCGCTTTTCGGCATGCGCCGGCGCGGCAGACACGCCAGGGATATCAGCCGCAAGCGCTCGCCATCGCGATCATCTGGGAAGCTCAATCCATTCATCAAATTCCCCAGCGCACGACTGGCATTCAGCCCGTGTCGTATTGGGCCCGTGCAAAGACGCTTCATGCCATAGTCTGCGAGGCCATTGCTCACGGTTCAACGGGCCGGCCGACAGCGAACCCCGACTCATTTGACGGCCAAATGACGGTTTAGGCCGGTTATTTGTGCCGAAAACATTAAGCGTTTTCGGCTATGCGTGCCGGTTCCCAGATTGACTTTGGCGATTTCGCGCCTATGTTCCGGCTCAACGCGGCCCTGGATCGAAACGCGATTCCTGGGTTAGCCGCTCGTCTGCGTAAGTCAGAGCCCCCAGCTTCTCAAAAGCGCGCCGTTTCGGGGTTAAACGCGACAGCCTTTTTACCCTCGATTCCAAACGGCGGTGTCGACCAGAGGCTCAATGTCTTTTTCCCATCTCGGTCTTGTCCGATAAGGTGCTCGCCGCAGTTGCGGCCACCGGTTACACCACCCCTACCCCCATTCAGGAACAGGCGATCCCCCACGTTCTGGCGCGCCGCGACGTTCTCGGCATCGCCCAGACCGGCACCGGCAAGACCGCTGCCTTCGTCCTGCCGATGCTCACCATGCTGGAAAAGGGCCGCGCCCGGGCACGAATGCCGCGCACCCTGATCCTCGAACCGACCCGCGAACTCGCCGCGCAGGTCAAGGAGCAGTTCGACAAATACGGCGCCGGCCAGAAACTCAACGTCGCGCTTCTGATCGGCGGCGTCTCGTTCGGCGACCAGGACACCAAGCTGACGCGCGGCGTCGACGTGCTGATCGCGACCCCCGGCCGGCTGCTCGACCACACCGAGCGCGGCGGACTGCTGCTCACCGGCGTCGAACTGCTGGTCATCGACGAAGCCGACCGCATGCTGGACATGGGCTTCATTCCCGACATCGAACGCATCTGCAAGCTGGTGCCGTTCACGCGGCAGACGCTGTTCTTCACCGCGACGATGCCGCCGGAAATCAGCCGCATCACCGAAACCTTCCTGCACAATCCCGCGCGGATCGAGGTTTCGAAGCCCGCGACCACCGCCGTCGGCGTGACGCAGTTCCAGGTCCCGCGCCGGGCGCGAGGCGCACGAGAAGCGCGAGATCCTGCGCCGCCTGCTGCGCGACGCCAGGACCTTCAGAACGCGATCATCTTCTGCAACCGCAAGCGCGAAGTCGCCGTTGCTCTACAAATCGCTGCAGAAGCACGGCTTCAGCGTCGGCGCCCTGCACGGCGACATGGATCAGTCGGCGCGCACCGCGGCGCTCGATCAATTCCGCAAGGGCGAGATCCCGCTGCTGGTCGCCTCCGATGTCGCCGCCCGCGGCCTCGATATTCCCGCCGTCAGCCACGTCTTCAATTTCGACGTGCCGCATCATGCCGACGACTACGTCCATCGCGTCGGCCGCACCGGCCGCGCCGGGCGCGCCGGCACCGCGATCTCGATCGTCACGCCGCTCGATCAACAAATCGCATCGCCGCGATCGAAAAGCTGATCGGGCAAAGCATTCCCGCGCCGAAGGCGACTTACGCCGCAGTCCGACGCCGGTCGACGACCGGATCAGCCGCGCGAACATCGCGCACGCGCAGGCTCGCGCGAAGGCTCGCGCGTGCAGGATCGCGAGACGGTTCACGCGACGGCCAGCGCCGCGAGCGCGAACGCGAGCCGGCGCACGGCTGAGGCGCGAACGCGCGTCACGGGAACGCGACCGGCCGCGGCCTGCCAGGGCCAGGCCGCGCGCCGACAGCGCAGCCGCAGGCGCCGGTGCGCCGCATTCACGCCGCCGCGTCCGCTGCCGCGGCCTCGCGCGCGCCTTCGATCGGCCGCGCCGAACCGCGCCGCGCGCGACGCGAGCAGTCGGAGCCTGCCGATCACTCGCATCTTCCGGCGTTCCTGCTGCGGCCGGTCCGCGCCCGCGTCTGAACAGCAGCTGACTGCAAGCGGGTCGCAGGACCCAGCGTTTACCGCCGTTCATTCTCCTCCCGTTAACGTGCGGCCGATAATTTTAGTCATTGCGGCACGGGCAAGCGAGCGGCGCTGCTCGCTATTGGGGACGTGATCAGTGGTCAAGCTGCTGGACGAACACGAACGCACGTTGGCCTTCGCCGAAGTCGCGCTCGGCCAGATCAAATCGCTCCGGCAGACCGCCGTGCCCGCGCAATTACGAAATCTGGTACGTCTACGCGACCGGCTACAATTCGCCCCTCAACAAGATCATCAACGAGACGCTGGCGCGCAACGGCAAGCTGACCGAAGCCGACCTCGAACAGATCTACGAAACCTATCTTTCGCAGATCAAGACCTCCGACCGCATCGACAAGGTCGGCGCGCGCGTGATCGGCGAGATCGACGACGTGATGACGCCTGATCGACGATGCGCTCGGGCATGTCGGCGAGCTACGACGACAGCCTGACCGGCGCCACCGAAAAGCTTTCGGGCGCGCACGACCGCGACCAGGTCAAGGCGATCGTCGATCGCTGATGAAGTCGACCCGCGAAATGCGCGAGACCAACAAGGCGCTGGAAGACCGGCTGTCGCTGTCGAAGACCGAGATCAGCAATCTCAGCAGCAGCCTCGAGGCGATCCGCGCCGAGAGCCTGACCGATCCGCTCACCGGTCTCGGCAACCGCAAATATTTCGACCGCGTCGATCGAGGTGGCCGTGCGGTACGCGCTCGCGAGCGGCGAGCCGCTGTCGCTGCTGATGTTCGACATCGACCACTTCAAAGTCGTTCAACGACTCCTACGGCCACCTCACCGGCGATCAGGTGCTGCGGCTGGTCGGCGATGTCGCTGAAGCAGACCATCAAGGGCCAGGACATCACCGCGCGCTATGGCGGCGAGGAATTCGCGGTCGTGCTGCCCAACACCGCGCTGCGCCAGGCGCTGACGGTCGCCGATCACATCCGCCGCGCCGTGATGGCGAAGGAACTGAAGAAGAAGTCCACCGGCGAAATCCTCGGCCGCGTCACCATCTCGGTCGGCGTTTCCATGCTGAAGCCGGGCGACGACACCGACTCGCTGATCGAGCGCGCCGACGCCTGCCTCTACGCCGCCAAGCGCAACGGCCGCAACCGCGTGATCTGCGAGGCCGATCCGGAATACGCCGCCGAGACTCGCGACAGCCAGGTCGCCTGACGTCCACAAAAACGCTCGCGGTCATTCCGGGACGCGTTGAAAACGCGAGCCATGATGTGCGAAATTTGCGCATCGGGGGGGTGAAAAATTCGCCAGGCGGATCGTCGCTGATCGGAGGCGGTTTTGGCCCCTATCAAAGCTCTCGTTTGAATAGATAAGATGCTGTCTCCTGAGCCTGGGGGGCGAATGTGAAGCGGCGCTTAATTTCACCACGTTGCTCGGCGGTGCGGCGGCGTGGCCGCCTCGCGGCGCGTACGCAGCAGCCATCAAATCCGGTGATTGGATTTCTCAACAGCGGAGGAATGCCGAACGCGAATACCCTTGCTGCGTTGCGCAAGGGCCTCGGCGAAATGGGCTTTGTCGAAGGGCGCAACGTGGCCTTCGAAGTTGCGCGGGACCGATCAGTACGATCAGTTTCCAGGTCATGGCCGCGCGAGTTGGTTCGCCGTCAGGTTGCCGCGATTTTCGTCACGGGGAACCGCCAATTCCGCGCTCGCCGCCAAAGCGGCGACGTCGACGATACCGATCGTATTCGCGAATGGCGAAGCGATCCGGTCAAGTCCGGCAATTGTCGAGGCCTGAACCGGCCCGGCGGCAACGTCACGGGCGTGACGTTTTACAACAGCGGGCTGGTGGCGAAGCGGCTCGAACTGTTGCGCGAGATCGTGCCCCAGGCAAACGTGATAGGCTTTCTTACCAATCCGAGGATTCAGACCAGCGACCGCAGAACCTCGCCGACATGCAGGCGGCGATCGGCGTCCTTGGCGGCAAGTTGCTCGTACTGAACGCGAGGCACTGAGGGCGAGATCGATACGGCTTTCGCGAGCGCTGCCGGGAACACGTCGATGCACTTCTGGTCGGCTCCGATCCGACGTTCACCACGAGACGGGCGCAAATCGTCGGACTGGCGGCGCGCTATCGGATTCCACGCAAACTATTTTAGCCGGGCCTTTTCCAGATGCCGGCGGTCTGTCGAGCTACGGTACCGATTTCGCGGAGATCGAACGTCAAGCCGGCATCTACATCGATCGTATTCTCAGAGGCGAGAAGCCTGCCGATCTTCCGGTCCAGCAGCCGACTAAATTTGAGATTGTCATCAACCTCAAGACCGCCAAGGCCCTCGGCCTGCACTGTGCCGCCGGCGTTGCTTGTCCGCGCCGATGAGGTGATCCCGAATAGGTATACTGCTTGCTGCGGCGCAAGAGTCCGTTGTTGGCGGCACTGCAGCGGACCAGCGGCCAGCAACAGGATTTTGTGGAGTTCACGCCCCGGGTCGTCTTCGTTTTCACGGCCTTCCGGTTTTGCCGGCGACCTCCTGGGCACCGCCTTCTTCGCAACCTTCTTCGCCGCCTTTGCGCGCCTTCGGAGCGTTGCGCAACGCCGCGCGCTGTGCGGCCGCCAGTGCCGCCCTCGCCCACTCGCTCAACTCCTTCCGGAATCGTCAAACAGCCGCGCCGGCAATTGCCAATACGAGTTCACGGTCACGGTCTTGGTGCGGGTCTGATACGGAAAACGGCTGTGATCCCTCCGCCTCGAACTGCGGAATCGTCGTGCTCGTCGGCGCGGAAGTACAGACCGCGCGCGCAGCGCCAGTGCAGAAGTTGGTGCCGTCGGCGGAAATGCCGATAGCCGGAGAACATCCGGCGGATGGTCACGAGGCCGAAATCGGCAAACTAGGTCGATCAGGAAATCGCGGTCCCATGAGGATCCGCTCACAGCCTGACCGTCGTCCGGCGATGCGCCCGGACCCCAATGCGAGCCGCAATTGCCGCGCCTCGCAGCGCCGTCGTCTCGTTTGCGACAGTGTGGCGGGGGCCTTCTCCGGAACAGCGGCTCCTCAGGGTGACGGCTGTCCCGGCGTTCGCCGGGACGACCCGCGCTTCAGCCATCTACCTTCGCCGGCCGTCAGTTGCACCGACTTCGCCGCAGCCGCAGGCGCGGGCCTGGTTCGGGTTGTTGAAGATGAACTGCGCCTGACATCTTGTCGGCCTTGTAGTCCATCTCGGTGCCGAGCAGGAACAGCACGGCCTTGGGATCGACCAGGATCTTCACGCCGCTTGTCCTCGACCACCTCGTCGGTGGGACGGATCTCGTGGGCGTATTCGACCGTGTAGGACTGCCCGGCGCAGCCGCCGTTCTTGATGCCGACGCGCAGGCCCACGATCTCAGAATCGGCGCGCTGGTCAGCTCGGTAATCCGCTGCGCCGCGGCTTCGGTCAGCTTCATGACCTGCGGGCGCGGCCGCGGCTTCGGCTTGTGCGGGTGCGAAGCTGGGTGTCATGTCAGTCATGTGGTCAATCCCAGCGGCAAATCAATGCCGGTCATTTTCCGTGAACCGTTAAACCCTACACGCGCTCTCACCACATATTGAGGACGAGGCGCGCCTCGTCGGTCATCCGATCCGGCGTCAGGCCGGGTCCCACACCAGATTGACATTGACGACGCCGACGCCGGGGACGCTGGCGACCGCGTTCTCCACCATCGGTCGGCAGTTCGCCGGCCGCCGGGCAGTTCGGCGTGGTCAGCGTCATCATCGACGTCGACGCCGCGGTCGTCCTTGAGGTCGACCTTGTAGATCAGGCCGAGCTTCGTAGATGTCGGCCGGGATTTCCGGATCGAACACGGTCTTCAGCGCGGCGACGATCTCGCCGCCGAGCCGCTCGGTCTCCTCCGGCGGCAGCGCCGAGCTGGTTTCCATGTTGGCGGTTTTGACTTCGGCTGTATCGGTCATGCAAACAATTCCCGCGCCTTGATCAGCGCCTGCGCCAGATGGTCGACTTCTTCACGGGTATTATACATCCCGAATGAGGCGCGGCAGGTGGCCGTGACATTGAACCGCTCTAAAAGCGGCATCACGCAATGGGTGCCGGCGCGCACCGCGATCCCCTGGCGGTCGATCACGGTCGCGACATCGTGGGGATGCGCGCCCTTCATCTCGAAGGAGATCACCGGTCCCTTGCCGCGCGCGGTGCCGATCAGCCGCAGCGAGTTGATTTCGCGCAGGCGGTCCTGGGCGTAGGTCAGCAGATCGTGCTCGTGGGCGGCGATGCGCTCCTTGCCGATCGAATTGACGTAGTCGATCGCAGCGCCCGAGCCCGATCGCATTCCACGATCGCCGGCGTGCCGGCCTCGAACTTGTGCGGCGGATCGCCATAGGTGACCCAGTCCTTCGCGACCTCGCGGATCATCTCGCCGCCGCCATTATAGGGCCGCATCGCGACCAGGTGCTCGTGCTTGGCATAGAGCACGCCGATGCCGGTCGGGCCGTACAGCTTGTGGCCGGTGAAGACGTAGAAATCGGCAGTCGATGATCCTGCACGTCGATCGGCGAGGTGCACGGCGCCCTGGCTGCCGTCGACCAGCACCGGAATGCCGCGGGCATGCGCCAGCTTGACCACGTCCTTGACCGGCACGATGGTGCCGAGCGCGTTCGACATCTGCGTGATCGCCGACCAGCTTGGTCCGCGGTCGGTCAGCAGCTTCTCGAATTCGTCGATCAGGAAATTGCCTTCGTCGTCGACCGGCGCCCATTTGATGCACGGCGCCATGGCGTTCCCTGAGGAAATGCCAGGGCACGATGTTGGAATGGTGCTCCATGATCGAGAGCACGATCTCGTCGCCCGGCCTCGATGTTCGGCTCGCCCCATGACGACGCCACCAGGTTGATCGCCTCGGTGGCGTTGCGGGTGAAGCTGATCTCTTCGCTGCGCCCGCGCGTTGAGGAATTTCGCCACCTTAGCGCGGGCGCCTTCATAGGCTTCGGTCGCGGCATTGGCGAGATAATGCAGCCCGCGATGCACGTTGGCGTATTCGGTCTTGTAGGCTTCCGTCATGCGGTCGAGCACCGCGGTCGGCTTCTGCGCGGACGCGGCGTTGTCGAGATAGACCAGCGGCTTGCCATAGACCTTTCAGCGCCAGCGCCGGAAAATCCTCCCGCACGCGGGCGACGTCATAGGAACCGTTCGAGACTGCCGGATGCATGGTCATCCCCGCGCCTCCAGCCAGCGCTGCGCCGCCGCGATCGCGAGTTCGCGCAAGATCGTCGCTGGCGATGGATTCGATGGCCTCGCCGACGAAGGCCTGGATCAGCAGCGCCTGCGGCTTCCTTCTCCGGACAGGCCGCGGGCGCGCAGATAGAACAGCAGGCTCTCGTCGAGCGCGCCGGTGGTGGCGCCATGACCGCAGGTGACGTCGTCGGCAAAAATTTCCAGCTCCGGCTTGTTGTCGGCTTCGGCGTCGTCGGACAGCAGCAGCGCCGCGTCATCATCTTGGCGTCGGTCTTCTGCGCATCGGGGCGGCACGATGATGCGGCCCTGGAACACCGAATGGCCGCGGTCGTCGACCACGGCGCGGAAGATTTCGCGGCTGTCGCAATTCGGCACCGCGTGATCCATGAACAGCGTGGTGTCGGCGTGCTGGCGGCCGTTGAGCAGGTTGACGCCGTTGGTCTCGACCCGCGAGCCCTCGCCGGCAAAGACGATGGTCGCCTGGTAGCGGCTGACGCCCGCCGCCCGAGGTCATGCCGAAGGTGTTGAAGTGCGCGTGCGCGCCCGAGCGTGACCGACGGCAGAGGAGATGTTGAAGGCCTCGCGGCCGTCCTCGATCAGGCGCACGTGGTCGAGCCGCGCGTTGTCGCCGATCGAGACGATCAGGAGTCGTGGACCTGATAGGCCTTCGCGCCTTCGGCCGCGATGTAGCTTCCACCAGCGTCGCGCCGGCGTCCTTGCCGAGGCGCAGCAGCGAGCGCGTGAACATCGCCGCCGGCGTGGCGCTGCTCGCGATATGGACGATGTGCAGCGGCTGCGTCAGCACGGTGCCGTCGGCAACCTCGATCACGACGCCATCGGTCATCATCGCGCTGTTGAGCGCGACCATGGGATTGGCATTGTCGAGCGCGAACAGCTGCGCCTGCAGCGCGGCGTCGCCGCGCTTCCAGCACCTCGCGCAGCGTGCGGATGCCAAGGCCCTTCTCCAGATCCGCCAGTCTCGGAAAGCTTTGGCGCGAACACGCCGTCCACCAGCACCAGCCGGCGCACGCCCTTGATGGCGTAGAGCTTCAGCGGCGGCCGCGGCGCGCGTCAGCGCCGCCGCATCCGGCGCCGGCGCCAGCGGCAGCACTTCGCGCATCAGCGCGCGCAGATCGGTGTATTTCCAGTCCTCGATCCGCCGGTGCGGCAGGCCCATCGCGCTCATAGGCCTCGAAGGCCTGCCGCCTGCGCCTCGGCGACCTTGCCGGCGCCGGGCAGCCGGTCGCGCGCGACGGCGAAGCTGTCGCTCAGCGCGCGTCCGGTCTCGGTTTTTGCCAAAGCTACGTTCATCACAAAATCCGTATTCCGCGTCAGGCCGCGTCTTCGAACTGGGCGTAGCCGGAAGCCTCGAGCTCCAGCGCCAGTTCCTTGCCGCCGCTTTTGACGACCCGGCCCTTCGACATCACGTGCACGAAATCAGGCACGATGTAGTTCAGCAGCCGCTGATAGTGCGTGATGCACGACCATCGCGCGATCCGGCGAACGCAGCGCATTGACGCCGTCGGCCGCGACCCGCAGCGCGTCGATGTCGAGGCCGGAATCCATCTCGTCGAGGATGCACGAGGCTCGGCTCGAACAGCGCCATCTGCAGGATCTCGTTGCGCTTCTTCTCGCCGCCGGAAAACCCGACATTGACGCCGCGGCTTGAGCATGTCCTGCGGAATGTTCAGCGAGGCTGCGACCTCGCGCACCTTCTTCAGAAAGTCCGGCGTCGAGAATTCGCTCTCGCCGCGCGCCTTGCGCTGCGCGTTCAGCGCGGTGCGCAGGAACGTTCATGGTGGCGACGCCGGGAATTTCCACCGGATACTGGAACGCCAGGAACACGCCCTTGGCGGCGCGCTCGTCCGGCGACATTTCCAGGAGGTCCTCGCCCCTGAACAGGATCTCGCCGCCGGTGACTTCGTAGCCGGGCTTGCCGGCGATGACGTGGGACAGCGTCGATTTGCCGGAGCCGTTCGGCCCCATGATCGCGTGCACCTCGCCCAGATTCACGGTGAGCGACAGCCCGTGGAGGATTTCGCGCTCCTCGACACGGACCTGCAGATTTTTGACTTCAAGCAATGACATCACGTTCTTCCGTTTTTGCCCTCGTCCTGAGGAGCGCCGATGGCGCGTCTCGAAGGACGTGGCCGCCAATTTGCTCATCCTTCGAGACGGCCGCTGCGCAGCCTCCTCAGGATGAGGCCTATCCAACCGAACCTTCGAGGCGAGATCGAGATCAGCTTCTGCGCCTCAACCGCGAACTCCATCGGCAGTTGCTGCAGCACGTCCTTGACAAAGCCGTTGACCACGAGGCCGACGGCTTCTTCCTGGCGACAGGCCGCGCTGCACGCAGTAGAACAGCACGTCCTCGGAAATCTTCGACGTGGTCGCCTCGTGCTCGAACAGCGCCGACGAGTTCTTGGCCTCGACGTAGGGCACGGTGTGCGCGCCGCATTTGTCGCCGATCAGGAGCAGAGTCGCAGGCGGTGAAGTTGCGCGCGCCGGTCGCCTTGCGGTGCGCGGTGACGAGGCCGCGATAGGTGTTTTGCGACACGCCGGCGGCGATGCCCTTGGAGATGATCCGGCTGGTCGTGTTCTTGCCGAGATGGATCATCTTGGTGCCGGTATCGACCTGCTGGTGGCCGTTCGAGATCGCGATCGAATAGAACTCGCCGCGCGAATTGTCGCCGCGCAGGATGCAGCTCGGATATTTCCAGGTGATCGCCGATCCGGTCTCGACCTGGGTCCAGGAGATCTTCGAATTGTTGCCGCGGCAGTCGCCACGCTTGGTGACGAAATTGTAGATGCCGCCCTTGCCTTCGGAGTTGCCGGGATACCAGTTCTGCACCGTCGAATATTTGATCTCGGCGTCGTCGAGCGTGACGAGTTCGACGACGGCGGCGTGCAGCTGGTTCTCGTCGCGCTGCGGCGCGGTGCAGCCTTCGAGGTAGCTGACGTAAGCGCCCTTGTCGGCGATGATCAGCGTGCGCTCGAACTGGCCGGTGTTGCGCTCGTTGATGCGGAAGTAGGTCGACAGCTCCATCGGGCAGCGCACGCCCGGCGGCACGTAGACGAACGAGCCGTCGGAGAACACCGCCGAGTTCAGCGTCGCGAAATAATTGTCCGAGGTCGGCACCACCGTGCCGAGATATTTCTTCACGAGCTCCGGGATGCTCGCGGATCGCTTCCGAGATCGGCATGAAGATCACGCCGGCCGCCTTCAGTTCCTTCTGGAACGTGGTCGCCACCGAAACCGAGATCGAACACGGCGTCGACCGCGATCTTGCGCTCGCCCTCGGGCCGCACGACGCCTTCCAGCACCTCGACTTCGCGCAGGGGAATGCCGAGCTTCTCGTAGGTCTTGAGGATTTCCGGATCGATCTCGTCGAGCGAGCCGATCGTCTTCTTCGGCTTCGGCGCCGAGTAGTAATAGAGATCCTGGTAGTCGATCTTGGGATAGTTGACGCGCGCCCAGGTCGGCTCGGTCATGGTCAGCCAGCGGCGATAGGCCTCCAGCCGCCACTCCAGCATCCAGGCCGGCTCGTTCTTTTTCGCGGAGATGAAGCGGACGGTGTCTTCCGACAGCCCCTTGGGGGCCTTGTCGGACTCGATCAGCGTCTCAAATCCATATCGATATTGGTCGACGTCGATGCGCCTGACGCGCTCGACCGTCTCTTGTACGGCTGGCATTCCATCCTCCGCTCGCGGTTTCAAGGACCGCGGTGGATCAATTCCAAAGCTCGAATTACGATGCGTTCCGACGAAACCCGCTTAGAACCGTTCAAGCTGTGTTTCGTCGCTCCTCTTAAGTAAGGCATCGGCGAGCTTTCGCCAAGCCTCGAGGGTCAGATCAATGTCTGCCTCCGTGGTAGACCAGCCCAGACTGAGCCGCACCGCTCCCTGGGCCAGTTCCGCGCCCATCCCCATGGCCTCCAGCACATGCGAGGGCTGGACCTTGCCGGACGAGCAGGCGGAGCCCGACGATACCGCAATACCGGCGAGATCGAAGCCAATGACGGCGGTTTCGGCCCTCGAGCCCGGGAACCGTGAACAGCGTGGTATTGGGCAACCGCGGCGCATCCCTCGGAGAATACGATCATTCCAGGGCGTCTGCCTCAGGCCCTCCTCGAGGCGGTCCTCGCAGGTCCCTGCAGGCGCGCCGCGTCGTCCTTCAGGGCCGCCATCGCGGCCTTGGTCGCCGCGCCGAACGCCGAAATGCCCGCGACATTCTCGGTGCCGGCCCGGCGCCCGAGTTCCTGCCCGCCGCCGCGCAGCAGCGGCTCCAGGCCCTGCACCTCCTCGGCCAGAACCACGGCGCCCGACGCCCTTGGGGCCGCCGATCTTGTGCGCCGACAGCGTGAGCAAGATCGGCTCCTATCGATTTGAGATCAAACGGGATTTTTCCGAACGCCTGGATCGCATCGACATGCAGCAGCCCGCCCGCGGCATGGACGATGTCGGCCACCTCGGCCACCGGCTGCATGGCGCCGGTCTCGTTGTTGGCCAGCATCACCGACACCAGCGCCGGCGGGCCGTCGGCAAGCAGCGCGCGCAGGTGGTCGAGATCGACGAGGCCCGAGCCGTGACGTTGATGGTCCCGATCGCCTCCGGCGGAAACCGCCCGCCTGCCAGCACCGAGGCGTGCTCGATCGCGGAGACCAACAGCCGCTGGACCGGCTGCCCGCGCCCGCGCCGCAGCCCCGGCGTCAGCGCCAGCGCATTGGCCTCGGTGCCGCCGGAGGAAAACACGACGTCCTGCGGCCGGCGCGCCGACCGCCGCGGCGACCGCGGCCCGCGCATCCTCGACCAGCCGGCGCGCCTGCCGGCCCTCGGCGTGAACCGAGGACGGGTTGCCGCTCAGATCCCACGCGCGCAGCCATCGCCTGCCGCGCCTCGGGGCGAAGCGGCGTGGTCGCATTCCAGTCGAGATAGACCCGGTCAGGCATTGCCGTACAATATTACCTATTATCGCAGGCTTCAGGCGTCCCAAGTGCCGCGTCGTGGCCACGCCGCCTTATCGCAATTGGTGATCGCTGCGTCTGCAGGCAATCGCAAGCTAACGCCTTGAACAGCAGCTTCGAGATGTTCAAGATGCTTGCTTTTGCCCCTCGCCTCATGCTAGAACGCGGCCACCAGTTCACCGAGCGCTGTCCGCGCATCGCCCCAACGACGCCTGATCGATCGTTTTCCGCCGGATCACGTCCGTTGCCAAGGAACACTTCAAGGATCATCAATGCCTGAAGTTATTTTCACCGGCCCCGCAGGCCGCCTCGAAGGCCGTTATCATCCGGCCAAGCAGAAGAACGCGCCGATCGCGATGATCCTGCATCCGCATCCGCAGTTTCACGGCACGATGAATCACCAGATCGTCTACCAGTGCTACTACGCCTTCGCGCATCGCGGATTTTCGGTGCTGCGTTTCAATTTCCGCGGCGTCGGCCGCAGCCAGGGCTCGTTCGATCACGGCACCGGCGAATTGTCGGATGCGGCTTCCGCGCTCGACTGGGCGCAGACCATCAATCCCGAGGCGCGCGCCTGCTGGGTCGCGGGCTTTTCGTTCGGCGCCTGGATCGGCATGCAGCTCCTGATGCGCCGGCCCGAGGTCGAAGGTTTTATCTCGATCGCGCCGCCCGCCAACCTCTATGACTTCTCCTTCCTCGCGCCCTGCCCGTCCTCAGGCCTGATCGTGCATGGCGAGAAGGATGCGGTGGTGCCGCCGAAGGACGTCAACACGCTGGTCGAGAAGCTCAAGACGCAAAAGGGCATCGTGATCGACCAGCAGATCATCCCCGGCGCCAACCATTTCTTCGACGGCAAACTGCAGCCGCTGATGGAAACGGTGACCGGCTATCTCGACATGCGGCTCGCCAACGTCCGCTAAGCGGCGTGCGTCGATGACCGCCTTCGTCGCCCCTGCTCCGCGCGGTGAATGTCGGCGGCACCGGCAAGCTGCCGATGAGCGAGCTCAAGGCGATGTGCGAGGCGTTGGGCTTCGAGAGCGTCCGCACCTACATCGCCAGCGGCAATGTCGTCTTTTCTCAGCCGCAAATCCGAAGCCGCGGTGAAGAAGGCGCTGGAAGCGCGGCTCGAAGCGCTACGCCGGCAAAGCCGGTCGGCGTGCATGGTGCGCACCGCCGCCGAGATGCAAGCTGTGCTGAGACGGACAATCCGTTTCCGAAGGCCGCGGCCAACCGCACGGTCGCGATCTTCCTCGACGCGCCGCCGCCCGCCGACACGCTTGCCGCCGTCGAAGGCCGGCGCGACGAAGAAATCGGATTGGGCCGCCGCGAGATCTACGTCCACCTACGGCGAGGGCATGGGGCAGTCGAAACTGGTGATATCGACCGCCAAAGGCCGGAACGGCGCGCAACATGAACACGATTGCCGCGCTCAGCGCGAGATGGCCGCCGATTTGTAACTCTTGGGCCGCCGGTCTCACGCCGCCAGTTTCAGCATCAGCTGCGCGTTGTGACGGACCAGGAACGCGTGCAGCAATTGCGGGATAGTCGGCGCCGACCGCGGTGCGGACGCTCGGCCGCTTCGCCAATTCCGCCCGCCATGCGCGCGACCTTCGGCGCCTTTGCGAAGACCGAGAGATCGATCAGCTTGATCGAACACGTCGAAATAGCGGAAGATCGGCGCGAACACCGCGTCCACCAGGCTGAAATTGTTCGCCGGCGAAGAACGGGCCCCGAGCCAAGCGCCTCCTCGACACGCGCAAACTTCGCCGCGACCGCCGCGCGCTTGCTTTCGAAGATGGCGGGATCGCCTGTCGAGTCTCGAGGCCCCGCAATTCGCTGAGAATGGTCGAGCCGAACTCCATCCAGGCGCGGTGCTGCGGCGCGTTGCAGCGCATCCGCGCGGATGCAGTTTCGCGCCCGCCTGCGTGTCCTCGATGATATTCGCAGGATCACGTTGCTCTCGAACATCGCGACTTCGCCTCGTCGCTGCGACCGCAGCACCGGCACCTTGCCGAGCGGCGATATCTTCAAGAACCAGTCCGGCTTGTTGGCGAGGTCGATATCGATCGCGCTCGAACGGCAACGCCCTTTTCGGTCAGCGCGATCACCGCGCGCTGCACATAGGGGCAAAGCTTGTGGCTGATCAGCGTGAGTTTCGGCGTCATGACGACCCTGGGCGAAGTCCCGCAGTCTCGCACATGCATCTGCATCCAAATTAGATGCATTTGCATGTAATCGTCAAGGTCGATGCAATTGCATCGGATATCACGGTCGCGCGCGATGATCCCCCGGTCATCGGCATCGGCACCCCGTGGTGGCGGGATAGCTCAGCGGCAGGCCCTTCGAGCCCCGCGCCGCCAGGAAGCCGAACGCCTGCGCCTCGATGGCGTCCGACGCCCAGCCGAGCGTATCCGCCGCCTGCGACGGTCGCAGGCTCGCAGCCGCTCGCGCAGCATCCGCAGCATGGTCGATGTTGCGGCGCCGCCGCCGGCCACGATCCAGCTCTTTGGCTCCTTCGGCAGCAGCGGCACGATCCGGGCGATCGGCCGCCGCGGTGAACGCGGTCAAGGTCGCCGCGCCATCGCGCCGGCGGCACATCGCCGAGCTTTGAGCGCGGCAAAATCGTTGCGGTCGAGCGATTTCGGCGGCGGCAGCGTGAAAGAACGGCAGCGCCAGCGCCCGCGCGATCCAGGCTGTCATCGACCTTGCCTTGCGCGGCGGTGCGGCCCTCGGCGATCGAAGCGCTGGTTGCAGCCAGCGGAACATATGGTCGTCGAGCAGCGCGTTGCCGGGCCCGGTGTCGCAGGCGATCAGCGTGTCGGCCCGTCGATATAGGTGATGTTGGAGACGCCACCGATATTGACCACCACGATCGGCCCCTCGCGCTCCAGCGACTGCGCCAGCGCGCGGTGATAGACCGGCACGAAGGGCGCGCCCTGCCCGCCGGCCTCGACGTCGGCGGCGCGGAAATCATGCATGACCGGGATATGGATCGCCTTGGCGAGCGCCGAGCGCGTCGCCGATCTGCACCGTCAGCCTTGCGTTCGGGCCGGTGCAGCACGGTCTGGCCGTGGAAGCCGACGATATCGATGTCCTCGAAGGTGATGCGGTGCTGCGCGGTAAAGGCGGCCACCGCCTCGGCATGCGCTGATCGTGACGGCCCGCTCGGCCTCGCGCAGGATGCCCGGCCGCGCATCGCGCTGCGGCAGGTCGACGGCCTCGTACAGCGCCTGGCGCAGCAGGCTGCGCTCCATTTCGGTATAAGGCCGGTATCCGGAGGGTCCGAGGGCCTGTCACCCGCCGGCCGTCGGTTTCGATCAAGGCGACATCGACCCCGTCGAGCGAGGTGCCGCTCATCAGACCGATTGCCGTCAACATCATTGTCATCGTGCCTTGCTGACGCCCTGTCCGCCCGCCAGACGCCCGGCTTGTATCAAACAAGCACATCTTATAATGCCACAGCGCGCACGCTTGCGGCAGCCTGTTCCGCTATGGTTCCGCAACTCGTTACAATTACCGTGAAAATAGAATGATCAGAGTCGCATACCAAATGACCGCATTTAAATCAGATTTCCTGAACATTTTACAGGAACGCGGCTTCATCCACCAATGTTCCGATTTCGACGGCCTCGACGCGCTGGCCGCGCAAGGGCCAGGCGACCGCCTATGTCGGCTACGACTGCACGGCGCCGTCGCTGCATATCGGCAACTACCTCACCATGATGATGCTGCACTGGCTGCAGCAGAGCGGCAACAAGCCGATCACCCTGATGGGCGGCGGCACCACCATGGTCGGCGACCCTCCGGCAAGGACGAATCGCGCGCGATCCGCTCGATCGAGGAAATCGAGGCCAACAAGGCCTCGATCCGCGGCGTGTTCGCCAAGGTGCTGCGCTATGGCGACGGCGCCAGCGACGCCATCATGCTCGACAACGCCGAATGGCTGACCAAGCTGAACTGGATCGAGATGCTGCGCGACATCGGCCGGCATTTCTCGGTCAACCGCATGCTGACGATGGACTCGGTGCGCCTGCGCCTCGAACGCGAGCAGGAGATGAGCTTCATCGAGTTCAACTACATGGTCTGCCAGGCCTACGACTTCGTCGAACTGGCGCGGCGCACCGGCTGCCGGCTGCAGATGGGCGGCTCCGACCAGTGGGGCAACATCGTCAACGGCGTCGATCTCGGCCGCCGCATGGGCACGCCGCAGTTGTTCGCGCTGACCACGCCGCTGCTCACGACCGCCTCGGGCGCCAAGATGGGCAAGACCGCGCAGGGCGCGGTCTGGCTCAACGCCGACCAGTTGCAGCCCTACGATTTCTGGCAGTACTGGCGCAACGTCGAGGACGCCGACGTCGTCAAGTTCCTAAAACTGTTCACGATCCTGCCGATGAGCGAGATCGACAGGCTCGCGGCGCTGCAGGGCGGCGAGATCAACGAAGCCAAGAAGGTGCTGGCGACGGAGGCGACCGCGCTGCTGCATGGCCGCGACGCCGCCAACAGCGCAGCCGAAACCGCGCGGCAGACCTTTGAGGAAGGCGCGATCGCGGAAAGCCTGCCGACGGTGGAAATTCCGCGCGGCGAACTCGACGCCGGCGTCGGCGTGCTGGCGATGTTCGTCAAGGCCGGCCTCGTCGCCTCGAATGGCGAGGCGCGCCGCCAGATCAAGGGCGGCGGGCTGCGCGTCAACGATGCGGCCGTGACCGACGAGAAGATGGTCCTGAACGCCGGCAACCTGACGCCGGAAGGCGTCATCAAGCTGTCGATGGGCAAGAAGAAGCACGTCCTGCTCAAGCCTGCATAGGCGTATTCGCGCAAGACCCCCGCTCCAATGGGGAAAAAGCACTCCACAAATGCCCCGGTTGCGAGCGTCGTTCTCAGGCGAGATCGGTCGCTAGTAATAGTTGAGTTTACCGGCGAGAAGCGCTTAGAAAGAGCGGGCGGAAGATATCCAGGAAGCCGCTTGCCGCCGGAGTAAGAGCACGATTTTTGAGGCGCAAGATCCCGACGCTCCTCACGATTGAAGGGGAAACGAGGCGTTTAACCACGACATCATATTGCCGGCGCCTTGGCAAGGCGGACGCCGGAACAATCGCCACACCGACGTCGGCGGCGACAAAATCGAACAGCGTTCCGAATTGCTCGACCACGGTCATGTGTTTGAGGCGCGATGCCGTTGCTGGCCGCAATACCATCGATTTGACTGGCGCAATCCGGCTGCTGTTGACAAGGATACGAACTCCTCGTCTTCGAGGTCCTTCAACGTGATGGATTTCCTGTTACTCAATCGGTGTTTCGAGGGAAGAACGGCAAAGCACGACCTCCTGAACAATCTCGTCCGCGACGACTTCCTGATTCAGCCCCCGTGATATTTCCCACTCCAAAATCAGCGAGACCACTGCGTACGTCTTCGTGCACTGCACTGCCGAGCCCCTCGCGCAAGTGAACCTCCACCCCGGGGTGCGCCTTGCGATACTTCAGTACTGCATCCGGGACGACGTGATGGGTGATGGAGAGCAGACACGAAATGATCAGTCGGCCGCGAGTCTCTGTCCCTCCCAATGCCCGCGCGTTCTCAACCTGGAGGTTGAGGTCTTCGATAAATCGTCTCGTCGATGCGGTGAATTCGCGACCCGGCGCGGTAAGGATCACGTTGCGCGTGGATCTAAGGAAGAGCGAAACACCGAGTTGCTTTTCGAGCTGGAAGAACCAGCCTGCTCACCGCGGACTGGGTCATTCCAAGGTCGGCTGCCGCGGCCGTAAAGCTTCCATACAGCGCGACCGAGTTCACCGCCCTGATATGTTTGATCGCAACGTCAAATCCCCGTGGGGCACGAAACGGCAGTCTCGCCATGATCCATTCCATATCGGCATTAATTAAGGAGATAGGAAAAAGAATTGACCTATATCGGCGAAAAGATCAATCATAATCGCAAACAGGTTGAAGCGGAGTCCTGGTGTTGCGTGACCGGCACGGCTTTAATCCTCTCAGAGGAGAGATTGCGACGTCTTGCAAATCGTACGGCGAAAGGGGCAGCGCAACCTTCATCGGAAGCCGCTGCCCGCTCGCGTCGCTCGAATCCACTTCGGCTTCAAACCAACCTTCAACGGAAAATGCAAATGACGCAACCTCGAAGAATTGAAAATGTACTCGATTACAAAAGTCCCTTTGCGTGGCTGGTATCTCGATCCAGCCTTCGCCCTTGAGGAAAAATTTGCCGTGAAGGTGAAGTGGAAACCATTTCAACTCAGGATCAAGGGCTCCGGACAAAGGAGCATCTATTCGGAATACAAGGTAAAATACTCCTATATGGATGCGCGGCGCATCGCCAACGAACGCAGCGACAAGAAGATCATTCGTGGCCCGCCTCAAGATTTACGACAACGGCGCCGGCCCTGATCGGCGGCCTGTTCGCGGAGAAACATGGAAAAATCGTCGAATACAGCCGCCGCGTATACGAATTGTTTTTCAAGCGGGAGCTGGCAGTCGACGAGATCGAGGTCATGACAAAATTCATCGATGAATTCGGCCTCTCGGGAGCGGACTTTCGGGCTTATTTCGACGGCGATGGTCAACGCGACTACGCGATTGCGCAGCAAGAGGCTTCAGCCGACCAGGGTCTTCGGCGTGCCGATCTGCATTTTCCGCGGCGAACAATTCTGGGGCAACGACCGCATTCCGATGCTGGAGAGGCGGCTGGAGCAAGCCGGCCTTCGCTTTGCCGGGCCAAGCAGTCCGCCTGACCGCGTCCTTGCAGCACCGAGAGAACCATCAAACAGTCGCAGCTAGCAGGGAATCAACATGAGCTTGGCTCCAAAAATGCTCACCGGATATCGCGTGCTGGATATCACGCAATTTGTTGCTGGGCCGACCTGCACCTCGGCTTCTGGCTGAAGCCGGTGCAGACGTCATCAAGATCGAGCTTGCTCCCGCCGGAGACAGGTCCCGATTTCAGGGCCTGAAGCCACGGTCGCCGGAATACGAGAACACATCCCAGAGCACCTATTTCTTTCAGCAAAATCATTCGAAAAAGAAGTCTGGCGCTTGATTTCAAACATCCGAAAAGCAGGAATTGCTGAGAAAGCTTGCGGCAAAGTGCGACGTTCTGGTGGAGAATTTCACGCCGGGGTAATGAGCAGGGCGGGTTTGGGGTACGACGATCTCCGAAAGATCAATCCGAAAATAATCATGTGCTCGATCTCGTTCGCGGGGCAATCAGGTCCACTGAGCGATAAGCCCGGATATGATTATATCGCGCAGGCGCTGACCGGAATTACCGGGGTGATTGGCGAACCGGACGGCAGGCCGGCGCAAGTGCCGGTTGCCATAGGCGATGCGTCTACCGGCGTGGCGGCGGCGATGGCAGTCGGGTTTGCCTTTGCTGCATCGCGAGCGGACCGGCGAGGGCCAATTCATCGAGGCGACGCTCATCGATACCTACTTTCACATGCACGAGGCGAATGTACCCAAGGTCGCGATCTCGCGGCGACGCATTCGTTCCAAAGCGCGAGGGCTCGCTGCATCCGGAACGGTGGCCCAGTCGGTGTGTTCGATTGCGGCAGGGGCGCCTTCATCGTCATCTGTGCTCTGGCTCATCAATGGCCGCAGATGGTCAAGGCCCTTGGCATGCCGGAACTAGAAAAGGATCCTCGATCCGCCTCCGCGCGCGCTAGAAGTGACAACAACAAGCTGGTCGCTGACATCCTGGAAAAATGGCTGAGAACCTTCCCTTCACGGGACGCGGCCATTGCAGCTCTGGAAAAGGAACGGATACCCTGCGCTCCCGTGCTCACGCTGAACGAGGCCATGGCGCAACCCCATCTGATCGAACGTGGAACCGTTCGACAGGGTCAGTGATCCCCAGATAGGTCCGTTCGCCGTTCCGGGTAACCCGGTGAAATTTTCCGCATGGTCGGCCCAGACCGAATTGAAAGCGGACCTCTTAGGCGAGCACAACGAGGAGATCCTGCGCGAGCTCGGTCTATCCAGCGACGATATTGCCCAGCTCTATTCTGAAAAAGCTATCGTTCAGGATCCGTCGCAGCATGATCGGCTCGCGAGGCCCGCCGTTGAGCGCAACCGCCGTGACGATCTTTCGCGGTGAGCGCGTCGGCACGATCTACGGCACGATTTCGATCGGCAGCGGCCTCGGCTCCTGGAGCGCTGGCCTGATCCACGACTGGACCCGCAGCTACAATTTGCTGTTCGCGTTCGCGCTGGTGGTAAGCATGCTCTTGCGCTCGCGTGGTGACGTCCGTTGAAGGATTTGGTGTCACCGGCACGGCGAAGGTTCATTCGGCCGGCTTCACGCGCAGTCCGACGTTAAGTCCGGGATCCGGCAAATTGGCCCTAATTATTTGGCGGGAATTCGATCGGGTTGTTCTGCTTACCGGTGTTGAATTCGAACACCTTCCGCACCAGGCCGGGCGCCAGCGCCGAAATCGGATTGACGCGCAGCACCGGCGCTCGGGCGTGCCGACGACTTCATAGGTGACGCCGATCAGGCCTTCATTGCTGCCGCCGCCGAGGAATATGCCAAAGAACGGAATCTGGCCGAACATGTTGTTCAGCCCGTACATCGGAACGAAGGTGCCGCTCATGCGAACCGAGTTGCCGACATAGTCGATGCTGCCTTCGATGGTCGCGCCGATGGTCGGGCCCTTGACGACGCCTTCGCGGATCGTGAGCTGCCCGCTCTGCCTTGTGAATTCGGCGCGCAGGCCCGAGAAGGCAATGCCGTTCTGGGTGCCGACCGGTCCGCCCGCGGCCGCTCGCTCGAGCGCGGCCTCGCCTTTGATGGAAAAATCGCGGACGTTCATCAGCCCTTCCTTGGCGGAGGCTTCGACCGTGGGCGGCTCCATCGCGAGCGCGAGCTGGCCGCCGACCATCTTGGAATAAGTATCGGTGAAGCGGAAGAACGCGCCGGCATCGTTGGTCTGCAGGATGATCAGGTCGCGCCCCTGCCCCTGCGTGCGGGCGCGCAAATCAGCCGTCACCGGCGTGTCGCGCCCGACCTTGCCCGCGAGCGCAAAGGCCTTGATGTTGCCGTTGCGCCGTGAAAACTTGGCGTCGACGCTGCGAAGTGCCTCGCCATTGAAACCTGCAACGGCGCCGAGCTTGAGGTCGACGTCGAAATCGATGTTCTTGGTTTTGCTCTTGGGGTCGGCTTCCTTGCCCGAAATCGCCGATTTGAGGAAACCGCGGCCATCGAACACGTCGCCGCGCATCGTGACCTTCACGACGCCGTCGGGGCCGCGTTCGGCCTTCAGCGAGGTCTTGTCGCCTTCCGACGGCGAATAGGTCGGGAAGTTCGCGCTCATCAGCTCGCCGTTCTGGTCGATTTCCAGCGAGCCCTTGATCGAGACGCCGCCGCCATCGACGACGATGTCCTGGAACAGGGTCGATTGCTCCTTTTTCACGACGCTGAACGTCGCCTTGCCCGACTTGCCCGGCAGCTTGACCCAACCCGGCAGGATGTTGTCGAGCTTCAGCGAGGTAAGATCAGCCTCGATCCCGACGCGGCTGTCGCGATCGCCGATCTTGCCGACCACCTTGATCGGGATCGCGCCGCTGACGGCCGGCCCAAGATCGAGCCCGAGGCGCGCACGGCTGGCGTCGTCCAGCGTTGCCTGTCAGCTTGATGTCGGCATCGCCCTCGTTCAGCTTGCGATAATCCAGCAAGGCCGGCTGGCCGTTGATCTTCACGTCGCCCTTGACCTGATAGCCGGCGTTGTTGGCGACGACCTTCAGCGTGTTGGCTTCCAGCTTCTGGTTCATCACCAGTTTGTCGGCGGCAAATCCGCCGAGATCGGCCGTGACGGTGTAGACGGTATCGGCCTTGGTCAGCGCGCCGATGACCGGCACACCGAGGGTGACGATGGCGGATACGTTTCCCTTGCTCGCATTGGGATCGATCAGGGTGCCGGAGAATTCGCTGAGGCGATCGGAGGCGAGAATTTCAGCCGCCGCCGGCACGCTGCCGTCGATGCGGAACCTGATCTTCGCCGGCGATGGCTTGGGCGCCATGTCCGGCACCTCGAAGCTGAAATCCGAAATGGTCATTTTGCGACCGGCGGGCGTATCGGCGATCCCTTGGGCGATGTTGACGGTCGCGGTGCGGCCGGTCACCCGGGCTTTCAGGTCGGCGTCGCGCACGACCGGCATATCGTCTACCGGCCGCACCGTCACGCCGGACGCGACGATGTTGACGGCGAGGCCGTCATCCGGGATCGGCGGCCCCTTGCGCGACAAATTGCGCACCGGCGAATTGACGCCAACCTCGATGCGCTGAAGCGCGCCGCGCTCGATCCGCTCGATCACCCATTCGCGCACTTCCGGCACGATCAGGGTCGGCCACATCCGCTTCAGCGCGGAGGCCGACATCGGCGTGCCGGCAAAACCAAGCTGGAGACGCGCCTCGCCCGAATAATCGATGCTTCCGGTTCCCGGCGACGCCGATCTCGCCATTGCTGATATCGGCTTGCGTCAAGCAGCACGCGCTTCTTGTCGGTGTCGAAACGCAGGCCGATCGCGATGCGGTTGAAGATCAGCGGTTGTTCGCGGTCGATGCCGGCCAGCACGATGGTGCCGCCGCTAAAACCGGCCTGCCAGTTCGGTGACGCTGTCATTGGGCGGTTCGAGATGGGCGAGCAACGTGATGCGGTTCGCACCGGAGATGATCTTGAAGGGGGCGACCAGCACACGCCGACCGGAATCCCATTCGAGGTTCATCTCGGCCGAGATCGATCGCCATCGGATAATCGGGCGTATCGCTGTCGATGATGTGGCCGGAGCCGGCGGTGAGCTTGCCGCGGAAATAAGTCGGCAGGCCGTCGCGGCCGAGTTCACCCTTCAGTTCACCTGACAACGGCAAGTCGGCGCTGTAGGTGAGATCCTTCACCCGCATCGCCAGCAGGATGTTCGCGGCCGGCACCTTGTCGGCGCGCAGATCGACCGATCGCACGCCGTTTGCCTGCGGCCCGACCACCACGCGGAGCGACCATGGGCGGGCGCCCTCCTCGCCAAGGCTCAGCGCCACGCCGCCGCCACTCGGCCGCCGCAGGCTGAGGCTGATATTGTCGAAGGTCCATTTGTTGCCGCGCTGCTGATCGTCGACGACGAGATTGCCGTTCTTCAAACCGATCTCGTTGAGGTTTTGTCCGTCGAGACCGGTCAGGCTCAGGCTGTCGAGCCAGTCGAGGCCGGCCAACAATCCGTTCTGCGAGCTGTCGGCCGCCACCGGGGCGTCGGGGGCCGGCGCAAGCGACTGCCGCGGGAATGTAGGCGCAAGACCGGCGTCTCGTTTCGAGGCAACGCCCGTCGCCAAAGGTTTTGCGGTATCGCCGGCGGACACCGTCACCTGGCCATCAGGCGTGATCCGCACCGCCAGTTCGGCATCGACCAGATTGAGGCTCTCGGCGCGGAGCCGCCCCATCAGGAGCGCGGTTCCCGATAGTCTCACCTCCGCTTTCGGCGCACTGGCGACGATGGCGTGGTCGCGATCCCTGACCACGATGTCGCGGATACGCACCGCGATCCGGATCCGCCCTGCCCGCTCGATCTGCGTGCCGCCGACCTCAACCGTATTGCCGTGCCCGATATTGTCCTCGATCGCGGCCGCGAGCCAGGGTGTCGCCATGTCGAGATTGATGGGTCCGGCGCCGAGCCGCCACCAAAGCCCGCCGAAACAGCCTGCGAAGATCACGGCCAGGACGCCGATCACGACCGCCAGGCGCTTGACCCAGCGTTCGCCGGTCACCCATCGGTTCAGTGCCGCGAAATTGTCGCTCAGCCGGTGAAAGCCGGAATTGGAACAGGACAATAGCCGCAGCGCGCGGTGGCCCGCCGCCTCGTCATGGTCGAGATCCCAGCCAGCCTCGTCATCCCATTGCGAGATTTGGGTCTCGGCGCGCGGATTCGACCCTTGGGGCGAAGTACCTTGGGGCGAAGTATTCCTAGCCATTGCCTCTCGGTGCCGGCGCTGAGGTTGATCGCCGCCACAGGCGCGCCCATCGATCCCTATCGAGCGCTCCTGAGCCGGCATCGCTGCCAATCCTCGATTAATACTGTTACTCGTGGTCAGGCCCAAGGACTCAATGGCGAACTCAATCAAACGGGCCTGCAACGAGCGGACGGGTGGTGCTTCGAATTCCTTGTAACCATACTCCGAGGTCATCAAACTTGCCCAGCAACCGGAGCGAGATCCGGCCGCTCGGGACAAGACCCGCAATACCCTATTGGTTGAGCCGCCGAAAGCGACGAAAGGAAGGCGTATGTCAAGAAAACGCGCAAGAAATCCTCCAAGGGATCCTCCAGTACATCTTCCAGGACGTCTTCAAAGACGTTAGCCCGAAAAACGGCCACGGCGAAGGCGGCCCACGGCGGCTCGAAAGCCTCGGTCAAGACGCCCGCGGCGAAAGCCCGCATGGCGGTCGCCAAGAAATCCGGCAAAGCGGCCAAAACTGCTTTGGGCAAAGCATCCCATAAGCCCACGTCGAAACCGTTAAAATCCAAAGTATCAGCCGCGCCGAAGTCGGATTCGAAGCCCATTCCAGCCGGATAGTCAGCCGGCCTCGGCCTGGTTGAGGCGCAAAGGCCCCCAGTTTCCGGTTGCCGCGCGATGGCGGCGACACCGTCTCGCTCGCCGATTACGACGGCCAGAAACTCGTGCTTTTTTCTACCCGCGCGCCGACACGCCCGGTTGCACGCGGGAGGCGATCGACTTCACGCGGCTGAACGACGCCTTCGCCGGGACCGGAACGGCTGTGCTCGGCATCTCTGCGGACACCGTCAAGGCCCAGGAATCGTTCCGTAACAAGCACCGGCTTGGCGTTCCTCTGATTTCAGATGAGAAGCATGAGATGCTGGAGGCCTATGGCGCCTGGGGCGAAAAATCCATGTACGGCAGGACCTTCCTGCGGAATTATTCGCACCACCGTTTTGATCGGGGCCGATGGCAAAATCGCAAAAATCTGGCGCAATGTCCGTGTCGATGGCCACGCCGACGAGGTCCTGGCCACGGCTAGGTCTGCCTAGTTTTACGGGTTCCATTTCCCAAAAATTAACCATGACAGGTTCAAATCGGCTCCGCAAAATCAGCCGTACGGAACCCCTGTCCGACCGGCGCGGGAGTGCCGATGTCGTACCGTTCCGGTCATCATTCCGAGTACCAGCCATACCACCACCATCCCCAGGATCATGGCCGGACGCGCCGGCCCGTGGCGCGGGCGGCGACAGCCGCCGCAGCCCATGATGGCTATGCCATTGTTCATCACGGCAAGCAGGTCCGGTTCGGCCCCGTCGTGTTCTGGATCGTGGTCGGCACCGTCGTCGTCCTCGGCATGTGGTCGGCGGCGACCGCCACCTATTTCGCCTTTCGCGACGACGTCCTGACCCGGCTGATCGCCCGCCAGGCCGAGATGCAATACGCCTATGAAGACCGGATCGCCGAGCTGCGCGCCAAGGTCGACCGCACCACCAGCCGCCAGTTGCTCGATCAGGAGCAGTTCGACCAGAAGCTCGACCACATCATGAAGCGCCAGACCGCGCTGGAGTCCCGCGCCACCGCGCTCGGCGCCATTCCGGACAGCGCGGCGACCGGATCGATCCGGCCGCCTGCGCGCGGCGCCGCTGCGGATCTGCCCGCCTCCGGCACTCCGAAACCCTCTCCCATCAGCGACACCGTGATCTTCGGTGGCGCCGCCGGATCGTGAGGCGCGGCTCGAATCGCGCGCGCCTGTCGTCGCCAAGGCGCAGCCGAACCAGTTCGCCAAGGTTCAGGGCGTCGACAACGTGCCTGGTTCGTCTGCAGACCTCGCTCGATCAGGTCGAGCGGCGCCAGATGGCCGCCCTGAGTTCGGTGGAAGACAGCATGGAATCGCGCGTCCGCCGGATGCGCGGCGTGTTCACCGATCTCGGCCTCGACATGGCGCAGCTCGAAGCCGCCACCCCGCGCTCGGGCGTCGGCGGCCCCTTCGTTCCCGTAAAACTTCCAGCCGATGCCGGTCCGTTCGAGCGGCAGCTCTACCGGATCAATGTCACCCGCTCCGCAGGTCGAGCGCCTCAACCGGACGCTGGCGCTGGTGCCCTATCGCAAGCCCGTCATCGGCGAGGTCGAATTCACTTCCGGCTTCGGCGTCCGCAGCGATCCCTTCCTCGGCCGCCCGGCGATGCATACCGGTCTCGATTTCCGCGCAGCGATGGGCGATCCCGTGCGCGCCACCGCCAACGGCAGGGTGGTTTCATCGGGCTGGGCGGGCGGCTACGGCCGCATGGTGGAGATCGATCACGGCAACGGGCTGTCGACCCGCTACGGCCATCTGTCGGAGATCAACGTCAAGGTCGGCGACCTCATCAAGATCGGCCAGGTGATCGGCGCCGTCGGTTCGACCGGCCGCTCCACCGGTCCGCATCTGCATTACGAAACGCGGATCGACGGCGACGCGGTCGATCCGCAGAAGTTCTTGCGCGCCGGCGTCAGGCTGAGCGCGGGCTGAACGGGACCACCCGGGCCTAGTGCCCGACCTCGCCGGCGATGATGTCGCCGAACAGTTCCCAGCTCTCGCCATTGAATCTCATCAGCTGCATCTGCTCGATCGGAAAGAAGTCGTTCGGGCTGGTATTGATGGTGATGCCGGGCAGCAGCACGTCGCTGGTAAAGCCCTTCAGGTTGGCGGCCTGCTTCATGACGTTCTCGCGCGTCAGATCGTCGCCGCATTGCTTCAGGACCTGGACCATGGTCTGCGCGGTCGCATAGCCATAGACGTTGTTGTTGTTGGTCTTGTCGCCGTCCGGGAAATATTTGTCCATGAAGGCGGCCCACGCCTTGATACCTGGGTCATCCTTCCACAAGGGATCGGTCGGATCCTTGATATAGGCGGTCGAGATGATGCCTTTGGAATTTTCCAGGCCCGCCGGCTTCATCACGGTGGCGACCGACGTCGACACGTTGCCGAGGAAGTATACCGGCTTCCAGCCGAGTTCGGCGACCTTGCGGATCGCCTGCGCCGCGCCCTTCGGCGCCGCCCACGTCACGAAAATATCGGCGCCGGAATCCTTCAGCGCCACGATCTGCGAGTCGATGGTGGGATCCGAGACCTCGTAGGATTTGTCGGCGATGATCATGTTGGCCTTGCTCGCCGAGACCGTCGCGCAATCCCTTCATCTGGTCGCTTGCCGGCGTCGTCATTCTGCCAGATCGCCGCGATCTTGCCGTTCGGATAATTCTTCAGGATGTAGGCCGCGTAGATGCGGCCTTCGCTCTGGTAGTTGGGCTGCCAGCCCATGGTCCACGGAAAATTCTGCGGATCGCCCCACTTGGTGGCGCCGGTCGCGACAAACAGCTGCGGCACTTTCTTGGCGTTCATGTATTTCTGCTGGCCGAGTTGGACTGGGTTCCGAGCGGCTGGAAGATCAGCAGGACCTCGTCGCTCTCCACCAGCTTGCGCGCCTGTTCGACGGCCTTCGGCGGGCTGAAGGCGTCGTCATAGCTGATGAAGTTGATCTTGCGGCCGTTGATGCCGCCCTCGGCGTTGATCTTGTTGAAATAGGCCGGCCTGCGCCTTGCCGATGGTGCCGTAGGCCGACGCCGGCCCGCTATAGGGCATGATGTTGCCGATCTTGATTTCGGTATCGCTGGCGCCGGTATCGTATTTCTTCTGCGCGTGGGCTGTGGTCGCGCCCATCGCGGCAGCAACGGCAATGCGCCGCCACGGCAACAAGGCTTCGATCGAGTCGTCATCGTTCTCTCCCACGTGGTATTTGTTTTGCCGCAGTGTCGCAAGCCGCGCGCGGGCTGGCAAGCATCCGCTTATTCCGCGGGATGAAACAGGATTGTTGCGCGCCGCCAATTATGATTGATGCGGGGTGGCAGTTGTCGCTTCGACGACAGGGCTCCACGGCTTGCAACCGAACAAACGAATTGGTCCGCGACATCCCAGGCTTGCAGCGGCGGGATTTCACTTCGCGCGATGGCTCGCCGGCTAACCATGGGGCGAGCTGGCTTCCATCAGCTCGGCTCGGATTTCGCCCGCGAGCGATTGGCGCGCGTGCAGGAAAAGCTTTGCCGCGGCGGGACCGTGTTGTCTCGCGGGCCTCGGGCTTCCCGGCACGCACAATTCCGGTGTGGCACTGGTTGAGGTGACGCAAGCGAACGGTCCACGCCTGATCGTCAACAACGAGGAGAGAGCGATTCTCCGGCAACAAGCACACGACCGAATATCCGAAGAGCCTCGATCGACGGCGATGGTCGCAACCCTGAGCGCGGCATGGGACGCGAGGTCGGCGACATCGATGCCGTGGCTCACCAGCTGGGATTATCCGACGTTGGCTGGCACCATAGCGCGCTCGCTGGTGGAGGAAGTTCCGCAAAGCCTGAAACTGTTGCGCCTCAAGGATGCATCGGCCTTCGACGGCCGCCGTCTCGATCAGATGACGCGGACGCCGAAGATTCTCGCCAGGCAGCTCGGCCTTTCCGAACCCGTGCCGCTGATCTGCATGCCACATCATGACAACCATGCGTGGTTTTCCTTCGCGGCCTCCCCGTTTGCCGACGACGATGCGCCGGTAGCGATCGCCGTGCTGGACGGCACCGGCGATCTCGGCTCGATCTCGCTCTATTTGGCCGAGCGTGGCGCTGAACGCGGTCGGCAATATGCGCCTGCTCGAACATTTCGACGAAGCGTGGTTTGCATCCGCGCAGCAACGCGACGCCCGCCTGCATCTGTGGGTGCCGCCGGTGCCCGGCGATCCCGGCGTGACCATCGGCGCCGCCTGGCTGTTCGCGCATCTGGCCGGTGCGCCGCGCGGCGCGCCGATAACGCATGCTTTCTACTGCGGTTCGCCGCCCGCTGAATGCGGATATTGAGCGTGCACTTACAGCCAGTGACATCGGCTCGCAACGCATCGGCGAGAGTCGGGACACCGGACGGCCGCAACGCCATCGCCGATTTGATGGCGTTCGTGATCGCGCGGAACGGCGTGATCGCGCTGTACCAGGGCGCGGCGGAAACCGGACCGCGCGCGCTCGGCCACCGCTCGATTCTCCGCCAATGCGTGCGACCCCGAGAGCGCGGGAGCGGCTCAACGAGCGCGTCAAATACCGCGAGAGCAATCCGCCCCCTGGCGCCGATGGCGACGCTGGAGGCCGCGCGAGAATATTTCGATCTGTTGCCGGGCGCTTCCGACGCCAATTACAACGCCTATAATTACATGGTGCTGACAGCGCGATCAAGCCGCACGCGCGCGGCAAAATCCCTGCCGTCATCCATGCCGACGGCACCGGCCGGATCCAGATCGTGAATGCGGAGGACGATCCTCTCACCCACGCTTATCTGAAGGCGCTCGGCCGTCATATCGGCGTCGAAGTCTCCGTCAACACCTCCTTTAACGTCGCAGGTCCGATCGCCCAGACCCCGAGCCAGGCGATCGACACGCTGCGCGCCGTTCCAAGGGCCTCGATGCCGTTGTGCTGGTGGCTGATGACGGCACCGCCTACGCCGCCTGGCATGGCGGCGAGCGCGACAGCGGGAGATTTGCCGGCTGGTTCGCGGAATGGAACAGCCGCTCCAGGTGAGCGATAGGCCGGCGGTAAGGTTGACAGGTTAGCTTAACCAGCCGACTGCAATTGCACCGAAAGCGCGGCGCGCTATCGTGCCTGGACCGGACAATTTCATCGTTCGGGCCCGCTGTCGGGCCATCATATTCCCGCCCGGCGGCCTCGTGAAGATCGTGAGCGCGCCATGCATGCTGAAACCCAGGAGCGGCTTCGAATATCGAGCCTCAGTCCGAAGCCCCGCCTGGGCCGAAGTCTGGCATCTGCGGAGGATCGTCATTCCGCGGCGATCCATCACCGGAAAAACTGCTGACCGGCCAGGTCTGGCGGCGCCATGACGGTCGGCGATGGATCTACAAGAAATTCACCGAGTACAACGGCTAAACGCCGGAACGAACCTATCGGACCACCGGCTGGCGCCGGAACAATTCCGAGCACCCGTCCGTCGATCAACAACAGCGCGCTGCCAATCACGAGTGCGCCAGCAATCTCGCGCGGCGATATTTGTTCACCAGCACCAGATATCCCAGCAAAATGGCGGTGACCAGGATCAGCAGCGTCACCAGCATGACGTTGGTCGCCCCGGAGCGCCGCAATATCTGGAAGAACACGATGTAGAGCCAGCGCAGTCGACAGTGCCGCGAGGCCGATCACCGCAAGCCAGGTCGCGGCATCAGGGCATCGGCAATTGCCAGGGGCGTTCGACAGATCCTGCGACAACAATCATCATCGCGGTCGAGGCCAGCAACTGGAACGTCGCCGTTCCCAGCGGCGGCGAGTTTGAGAGTACGCGTCGCGCCAGCAGTGCCGACAGGCCGTAACTGAAGGCGCCCGCCAGACACAGCAGGATGCCGATGCCCTGCCCGCTCGCCAATCCCGGACCTTTGCCGTCAAAACCCCGCCATGGAGAATGACCACGCCGATCAGGCCGGCGACGACGCCCGCGATCCGCCGCGCATGGAGTTTTCCTCGCCAGCCACAGCCATCACGACGACGGTGAACAGCGGCGTGGTGGCGTTGAGGATCGAGGCCAGCCCGCTCGGGATATAGGTCTGCCCGACCACGATCAGCGAGAACGGCAGCACGTTGTTGAGCAGCCCGATCGCGATGAACGGCTTCCAGCCCGAAAACCCTGTTGGAAAGCGGATCCGGTAGGCCCACAGCAGCGGCAGCAGGATGATGGAGGCCAGCGCCACGCGCAGCAACACCACCGTCAGCGGCGGCACTTCCCGCAGCACCACGCCGTTGAAGAAGAACGAGCCGCCCCACAGGATCGAGAGCGACGGCAAGCAGCGACCAGTCGCGGGCGTCGATCCGATCGTCATTGGCGGTCATTACGGCTCATATCTGCGTTTGACGCAGACTTATTCCGGCGCGCGTGGCTTTTCCACCCGATTCCCGAACAGGCGCTCGATGAGGCTATTTCGGCGCGAGAGATGATCTCGATCATCTTGCCTTCGTCGTCGTCGGGCGCGTAGGCCTTGCGCGCGATCATACGACTGCGACCGCGGCGCGGCCCATGATCAGGGCTCGCGGACAGCAGGCTCTCGGCCAAGCGCGACGGCGTAGGCCGCATCCTTCTGCCGCAGCGCTGCCGTGAACGTCGCGCCGGCAAAATTCGCGCCGCCATGCGCTTGGAATGCCGGATCACCTGCGGGCTCGCGGCAACGCCGGTTTCAACCGCTTCCAGCACCAGCTTCATGTCGAGCCCGGCCTGCTCGGCGATCGCAAGCCCCTCGGCGATGCCGGCGATCTGGATCGCGCCCATCAGATTGTTGATCAGCTTGTAGACAGTGCCGGTGCCGACGGCGCCGAAATGGCGGATGGTGGTGCCGAGCGGCGCCAGATAAGGCCGCGCCATTTCGAGATCGGTGGGCATCCAGCGCCGACCAGCAGCGTCAGCTTTCCGGCGGCGGCCGCATCGGGCAGGCCGGTGACGGGGCTGTCGATATAGACAAGACCTCGGCCGCGCAGTTCGCGCGCAAGATCGAGCGCGTGCTGGTACGACACGGTGGAGCATTCGATCGCGAGCGTGCCCGATCTTCATGTTCGCGGCCGCGCCGTCCTTGCCGAGCCACACGTCGCGCGAGGCCGCGTCATCGGCGACCATGGTGACGACGGCCTCGGCGCCGTCGGCCGCATCCGCCGGCGAAGCGGCCCAGCGCGCGCCGCGCGCGATCAGATCTTCGGCCTTCGCCTTGCTGCGGTTCCAGACCGCGACCGTAAAGCCGGCGTCGAGATAGCGGCCGGCCATGCCGTAGCCCATGCGGCCGAGGCCGATGAAAGCTGACTTTCGTCATGGGCTAATCCACATCCTCGACCGCACCGGGCGCGGTGCCGAACGCGCGCTGCGCCAGCGTCGCCGCCATGAATTCGTCGAGATCGCCGTCGAGCACGCCCGACGTATCGGAGGTCTGCACGCCGGTGCGCAAATCCTTGCACCATCTGATAGGGCTGCAACACGTAGGAGCGGATCTGGTGGCCCCAGCCGATATCGGTCTTGGCGGCCTGGTCGGCGGCGGCCTGCTCCTCGCGCTTCTTCAATTCGATTTCGTAGAGGCGCGCGCGCAGCATGTCCCAGGCCTGCGCGCGTGTTCTTGTGCTGCGAGCGGCCGGCCTGACAGACCACCGCAACGCCGGTCGGAATATGGGTCAGTCGCACCGCGGATTCGGTCTTGTTGACGTGCTGGCCGCCGGCGCCACCCGAACGCATGGTGTCGGTGCGGACGTCGGATTCGTTGATATCGATCTTGATGCTGTCGTCGACCACCGGAAAGATCGCCACCGCACGAGAACGAAGTGTGCCGCCGCGCGTTGGAATCGTACGGCGATATCCGCACCAGACGGTGCACGCCCGCTTCGGTCTTCAGCCAGCCATAGGCGTTGTGACCGGAGATCTGGATGGTGGCGGATTTGATGCCGGCTTCTTCGCCCTGGGTTTCTTCCAGATATTCGATCTTGAAGCCGTGCTTCTCGGCCCAGCGCGTGTACATGCGCAGCAGCATCTCGGCCCAGTCCTGGCTTTCGGTGCCGCCGGCGCCGGCATGCACTTCGAGATAGGAATCGAACCGGTCGGCCTCGCCCGGACAGCAGCGCTTCGAGTTCGCGGCGCGCGACTTCCTTCTTGAGGGCTTTCAGCGCGTTCTCGGCCTCGACCACCACGCCCTCATCGTTCTCGGCCTCGCCGAGTTCGATCATCTCGATATTGTCGCTGAGGCTCGCGCTCGACCTTGCCGATGCCTTCGAGCGCATCCTCCAGCGAGGTGCGCTCCTGCATCAGCTTCTGGGCCTTCTGGGGATCGTTCCAGAGATTGGGATCTTCGGCGAGCTTGTTCAGCTCGGCGAGGCGCGCCGTGGACTGTCTCGACGTCAAAGATGCCTCCTCAGCAGCCCGACTGACTGCTTGATCTCTTCAACGAGGCGTTCGACTTCGGCGCGCATGGTCTCTCTGATCTGCGGTGGATGCCGCTAACTTCGATAGTCTGCTGACGGATGTAGCCGCGTGCGCCGCAAAGCGCAATCCGCTCGGGCTGCATCCCGAGCGGTTTCACTGAGTCGAAGGCGCCTAATACAGCCCGCCGGTCCCGGGCACGCATGATATTGCCGGCGTCAGGCGGCGTACCCCTGCGGATCGGGCGGCCATCGGCATCGGCTACGCCGATCGACGGAGTAATTATCCGGCGGCGCGGTGCCCGGCTTGAAGGCTTCCAGAATGGTTCGGCCGCCACCTCGCCCGGGCCGGCGCGCATGCCGCTCTTGGCGTCGACGCGGACCAGCTTGATGCCGGCGGGCACCTTGAACGGGATCGCCGGCTTGTCGGCGAGCGCGAGCTTCATGAAGTCCTTGGCGATCGGCGCTGCGAGATGGCCGCCGGTGGCGCCCTTGCCGAGATTGCGCGGCTTGTCGTAGCCGACATAGATGCCGACCACGAGGTCCGGCGAGAAGCCGATGAACCAGGCGTCCTTTTCGTCGTTGGTGGTGCCGGTCTTGCCGGCGATCGGCTTGCCGACTTCGCTGCACGACCGTCGCCGTGCCGGCCTGCACCACGCCTTCCATCATCGAGGTGATCTGATAGGCCGTCATCGGATCGAGCACCTGCTCGCGGCGGTCGACCAGTTGCGGCTCGGGCTGGTTCTTCCAGCCGCCGGGCGCGTCGCCAGCCGCGGCATTCGCGCTGCGTCGTGCTTGAAGATCGTGTGGCCGTAGCGATCCTGAATGCGATCGATCAGCGTCGGCTTCACGCGCCGGCCGCCATTGGCGAACATCGAATAGGCCGTCACCATCCGCATGACCGTGGTTTCGCCGGCGCCGAGCGCATAGGACAGATAGTTCGGCAGTTCGTCATAGACGCCGAAGCGCTTGGCATATTCGCCGATCAGCGGCATGCCGACGTCCTGCGCCAGCCGCACCGTCACCGTGTTGAGCGACTGCTTCAGCGCGTTGCGCAGCGTCGTCGGTCCGTAATATTTGCCGACCGAATAGTTTTCCGGACGCCAGACGCCGCCGCCCTGCCCCTGATCGATTTCGATCGGCGCGTCGACTCACGACCGTCGACGGCGTGTAGGCCGTTGTCCATCGCCGCCGAATAGACCAGCGGCTTGAACGACGAGCCCGGCTGCCGGTAGGCCTGCGTCGCGCGGTTGAACTGGCTCTGGTCGAACGAGAAGCCGCCGACCATCGCCAGCACGCGGCCGGTCAGGGATCCATCGCCACCATCGCGCCGGACACTTCCGGCAACTGGCGCAGCCGGATACTGGCCTTCGACCGGATTGCCGTCCTTGCCGAACAGCGGGTCGGCGTAGATCACGTCGCCCGGCGCCAGCACCTGCGAGACCGATGTCGGCGTCTTGCCGCGTCGCGGCCGCCGACGCCGGCTTCGCCCATCTGACGCCATCAAGCGTGATGATGCCGGTCTGCCGTTCGCTGGAGATGGCGCCGCCCAGTTCGCGGCCGGGCTGGAAACCGATCCGCGCCGACTGGTCGCTGAGTCTCCAGCACCACGGCCATCCGCCAGCGGCGAGATGTCGCCAAGCGATTTGACGTCGGCGAGCTTCACGCCCCAGTCGCCGGAAATGTCGAGCTTGCTGCATCGCGCCGCGCCAGCCTTGCGCCTCGTCGAAATTCACGAGGCCGGCGGCCATGGCCTTGCGCGCCATCACCTGCAGCTTCGGATCGAGCGTGGTGCGGACCGACAGGCCGCCTTCGTAGAGTTTCTTTTCGCCGTAGCGCTCGAAGATGTCGCGCCGGACTTCCTCGGCAGAAATACTCGCCGGCGAAGATATGCGCGGCGTTGGACGCGGCTGGTCACGACCAGCGGCTCCTTGCGGGCCTTGTCGGCGTCGGCCTGCTTGATCCAGCCGTTTTCCAGCAGACGGTCGACCACGTAATTGCGCCGCTCGATCGCGCGGTCGCGGTTGCGCACCGGATGCAGCGCTGCCCGGCGCCTTCGGCAGCGCCGCGAGATAGGCGGCTTCGGCGATCGTCAGTTCGTTCACCGATTTGTCGAAATAGACCAGCGACGCGGCGGCGATGCCGTAGGCGCCGAGGCCGAGATAGATCTCGTTGGAGATAGAGTTCGAGGATGCGGTCCTTCGAATAGGGCGCGCTCGATGCGCATCGCCAGCAAGGCTTCCTTGATCTTGCGGGCGAAGCGAGACCTCGTTGGTCAAAAGGAAGTTCTTCGGCGACCTGCTGGGTGATCGTCGATGCGCCCTGCGGACGGCGGTTGGAGCCGTAGTTCTGCGCATACATCACGGCGGCGCGCGCCATGCCGCGTGAAGTCGATGCCGCCATGCTCGTAGAAATTCTTGTCCTCGGCCGCGAGGAACGCGTTGGTGACGAGCTTTGGAACCGCCTGGATCGGCAGATAGAGCCGCCGCTCCTTGGAATACTCGCCGAGCAGCGCGCCATCGGACGGCATGCACGCGCGTCATCACCGGCGGCTCGTAATCCTGAAGCTGCGAATAGTCGGGCAAGTCCCTGGAGAAATGCCAGATCGCGCCCGCGACGCCGGCCACGCCGACCAGGAACACGATGGTCCCGGCGGTGAACAGGAAACCCAAAAATCGGACCACGAAAGCGCATTACCGAAGTTCCATTCCAACCCTTGCGCCATGACCGTCAGCGCTTGTTTCCTCGTGTCCACCGGACATTTCCTCTCCGCGTACGGATCGCCTGAGATCCGCCGCGGTTCAAACATTTTTATCGCACAATGTCCGAAGATGCGCCTTGCGGTTGAAATGCGAGGTGCGGTTCAAAAATATCGTGCGGATCAGTAAAGCCCGGGCGGGCGCGATGTTTCCGCCGTCGAGCTGATACCCTTGCGGTTACGCCTGCTGCTGCGGTGGGTATCCCTGTTGCGGCATCCGGCCGTCCGCGTCGGCCACGCCGATGACCGAGTAATTATCCGGCGGCGCGGTGCCCGGCTTGAAGGCTTCCAGAATGGCGCGGCCGCCTCGCCCGGACCGGCGCGCATGCCGCTCTTGGCGTCGACGCGGACCAGCTTGATGCCGGCGGGCACCTTGAACGGAATCGCCGGCTTGTCGGCGAGCGCGAGCTTCAAGAAGTCCTTGGCGATCGGCGCCGGCCAGATGACCGCCGGTCAGCGCCGCGGCCGAGATTGACGCGGCTTGTCGTAGCCGACATAGATGCCGACCACGAGGTCCGGCGAGAAGCCGATGAACCACGCGTCCTTTTCATCGTTGGTGGTGCCGGTCTTGCCGGCGATCGGCTTGCCGACTTCGCTTGACCACCGTCGCGGTGCCGGCCTGCACCACGCCTTCCATCATCGAGGTGATCTGGTAGGCCGTCATCGGATCGAGCACCTGCTCGCGGCGGTCGACCAGCTGCGGCTCTGGTCTGATTCTTCCAGCCGCCGGGCGCGTCGCAGCCGCGGCATTCGCGCGGCGTCGTGCTTGAAGATGCGGTGTGGCCGTAGCGGTCCTGAATACGATCGATCAGCGTCGGCTTCACGCGCCGGCCGCCATTGGCGAACATCGAATAGGCCGTCGACCATCCGCATGACCGTGGTTTCGCCGGCGCCGAGCGCATAGGACAGATAGTTCGGCAGTTCGTCATAGACGCCGAAGCGCTTGGCGTATTCGCCGATCAGCGGCATGCCGATGTCCTGCGCCAGCCGCACCGTCACGGTGTTGAGCGAATTGCTTCAGCGCGTTGCGCAGCGTCGACCGGCCCGTAATATTTGCCGGTCGAATAGTTTTCCGGACGCCAGACGCCGGCGCCCTGCCCCTGATCGATTTCGATCGGCGCGTCGACCACCACGGTCGACGGCGTGTAGCCGTTGTCCAGCGCCGCCGAATAGACCAGCGGCTTGAACGACGAACCCGGCTGCCGGTAGGCCTGCGTCGCGCGGTTGAACTGGCTCTGGTCGAACGAGAAGCCGCCGACCATCGCCAGCACGCGGCCGGTCCAGGGGTCCATCGCCACCATCGCGCCGGACACTTCCGGCAACTGCCGCAGGCGGTACTGGCCCTCGACCGGTTTGCCGTCCTTGTCGAACAGCGGGTCGGCATAGATCACGTCGCCGGGCGTCGAGCACCTGCGAGACCTGCGGTCGGCGTCTTGCCCTTGCAGGCCCGACGGCGGCCTTGGCCCAGCGCACGCCGTCGAGCGTGACGATGCCGGTCTGGCGCTGCCTGCTGACGGCGCCGCCGAGTTCGCGGCCCGGCTGGAAACCGATCCGCGCCGACTGGTCGCTGACGTTTCCAGCACCACCGCCATCCGCCACGGCGAGATATCGCCGAAAGCGATTTGACGTCGGCGAGCTTGACGCCCCAGTCGCCGGAAATGTCGAGCTTGCTGATGGCGCGCCGCGCCAGCCGCTGCGCCTCGTCGATAGTTGACGAGACCGGCGGTCATGCGCCTTGCGCGCCATCACCTGCAGTCTTCGGGTCGAGCGTGGCGCGAACCGACAGGCCGCCTTCATAGAGCTTCTTTTCGCCGTAGCGCTCGAAGATGTCGCGCCGGACTTCCTCGGCGAAATACTCGCCGGCGAAGATATGCGCGCCGTTGCCGCGGCTGGTGACGTTGAGCGGTTCCTTGCGGGCCTTGTCGGCGTCGGCCTGCTTGATCCAGCCGTTTTCCAGCAGGCGATCGACCACGTAGTTGCGCCGCTCGACCGCGCGGTCGCGGTTGCGCACCGGATGCAGCGCCGCGGGCGCCTTCGGCAGCGCCGCCAGATAGGAGGCTTCGGCGATCGTGAGTTCGTTCACCGACTTGTCGAAATAGACCAGCGAGGCGGCCGCGATGCCGTAGGCGCCGAGGCCGAGATAGATTTCGTTGAGATAGAGCTCGAGGATGCTTGTCCTTCGAATAGGCGCGCTCGATGCGCATCGCCAGCAAGCGCTTCCTTGATCTTGCGGGCGAACGAGACCTCGTTGGTCAGAAGGAAGTTCTTCGCGACCTGCTGGGTGATGGTCGAGCGCGCCCTGCGGACGGCGGTTCGGAGCCGTAGTTCTGCGCATAGATGCACCGGCCGCGCGCGCCATGCCGGTGAAGTCGATGCCGCCGTGCTCGTAGAAGTTCTTGTCTTCGGCCGCGAGGAACGCGTTGATGACCAGCTTCGGAACCGCCTGGATCGGCAGATAGAGCCGCCGCTCCTTGGAGTATCTCGCCGAGCAGCGCGCCGTCGGACGCATGCACGCGCGTCATCACCGGCGGCTCGTAATCCTGCAAGCTGCGAATAGTCGGGCAAGTCCTTGGAGAAATGCCAGATCGCGCCCGCGACGCCGGCGACGCCGACCAGGAACACGACGGTTCCGGCGGCGAACAGGAAACCCAAAAACCGCACCAGCAAGCGCATTATCGAAGTTCCGTTCCAACCCTGTGCGCCGAAATCTGCGGCGTCCATCCTCAGCACGGCAATCCCGCCGAACGGGCTGCCGTTACGCAGGTCGAACATAAAGGGGCCGGCGAGACAATATTGACCGATTCTGAAGACCAGCAGGCGATTTTCTATACCGTTGCCGCTGTGGCCAAACTAGGGCTTGGCCACCGGACCGCGCTTTTCAGCTACTCACTTACGCGATGCGCACCGGACTTTTCATTTGCCCGGCCCGGCAGTTGCCAGCCGTTTGGCGAAAAACGCATCAATCGCCTGCGCCATCGATCCGACGGTCCGGTTCCGCCAGTCTTCCGACACCAGATGTTCGAGGTCGCCCTTGTTCGAGACATAGCCGAGTTCGACCAGAACCGAGGGCACGTCGGGCGCCTTCAAGACCCGGAAGCCGGCCGATTTCAGCGGATGCTTGTGCATCCGCACCGTGGTCTCTCATCTCGCCCATCAGCACCCGCGCGAACCGGTTTGAAAAAGGTTTTGGGTCTCCCGCTGCACCAGATCGATCAGGATGTCGGCGACTTCGGTCGGCTCGTCGGTCAGACTGACCCCGCCGATCGCGTCCGACTTGTTTTCGGCGTCCGCCAGCCGCTCGGCCTCGGCGTCGGAGGCCTTGTCGGACAGCGTGTAGATGGTGGCGCCCTGGGCGTCGCCCTCGCCGCGCGGCAAGGCGTCGGCATGGATCGAGACGAACAGCGCCGCCGACTCGTTGCGCGCGACCTTCACGCGGTCGCCGAGCGGAATGAAGGTGTCGTCCGTCCGGGTCATGACGACGCGATATTTGCCCGATTTCTCGATGCCGATCGCGCAGCGCCAGGCCAAAGCTCAGCACCAGGTTCTTTTCCATGATGTCGTCGCCGCCGGCCTGGGTGCCGTTGTCGACGCCGCCATGGCCGGGATCGATCACGACCACCGGCCTCTTGTCCGGCGGCCCGGCGTGCAGGCTTCGGCGCGGCTGGCCATCCGGCCGGCGCAACGGCGGCGTTGGCCTCGGCGATCGCGGGCCGCAGTTCGGGCCGGTTTTCGGGCGCCAGCGACTGGACGAAGGCGGTGCGATCAACCTCTTCGAATTCGAGCACCAGCCGCGGCGGCTGGCCGTTGGCCGCCTCCAGCACATAGGAATTTGGCGATCTTCGGCCGGTCCGGTCAGGTCGAACACGATCCGCGATCCGCCCGGCATCACGAGACCGTAGCGGAACGCCTTGACCAGTCCCCGCCCTGCGGCGCCGGCTCCGGCCGGGAGCTGGAAACTGACCTGGGGGAGATCGACGATCACACGATACGGGTCCGCCAGCGCAAACGCCCGAAACTGGACCGGCTTGTCGAGATCGAGGATGAAGCGGGTCTGCTTGGCATCGCCGGCCAGGCGAGCGTCAGACGCGATCGGGAAATTCGATGCCGCCGCCGGGCTCGGAATGGCGGCCCTGAGCGGCGGTAGCGGTCGACCTGATAGCCGGCGCTTGGGCGGCTGGAGTCGACCATTGGGTGCACAGCAATGCTGCGGCGCACAATAGCGCCACATCCCAGCAAAACAAGGTGATTTGCGCGGCTCGCCAACGATTCGGTGCCTCCGGAGGAGCCTTCCCTTACCGCATTAGAACCACAGGGTTAATCAGACCTTAAGGTCAGATCTGTGAAAGGACCGAGTGTTGCCGCGCTGCGACGCTCGGACGCGGGTTCCCTTGCGCTTCCCTTGCACGCAGCCCCAATCCACGTATGTACGAGGTGCTGACGGCTAATACTCCCGGTTGTGTCGCGTTCAGCCTCCCGGTGCAGCGCCGGAACCTTCGAAGCCGAAGGAACCTGCGTCTTTCCCGATCCCTCCACAGCCAGCGCGCGCGCGGCTGACACGGGAGTGGCGGTTTCGAGCCCGAGCGGCGTCCGGTCCCAGGTACCTTCTTCCAGGGACGGTTTGAGACACGGCAAAACTGATTATCCGGACCCCAAACGGTCCGATATGCGATAGCCGGCGGGCGTTTAGGCGCCGAACCGGGCCTTCAGCGATAGATACGGCGGTATCCTTTCCGCCAACATGTTTAGACGGGCCGACGCTTGATGCGCCAGACTGTGTTGCCGACCAGGATCCACGGAACGATCGCGCCGACGCGAAGCGAAAGCTTCGCACGTCGCCTCGCTCCGGTAGCTCCCGTTCGGCGCGGCGCCAGAATTGCGTTTTGGCCTTCCCCTCACCCCCGAATCAGGTGGACCGTCGCGTCACCGGGCCGCGCAATTTGCGCGCGCCATGCACCGCGCCCGCCGCCGTCAAGAGTTCCAAAATGCCCAACAAGATGTTGATCGACGCCACCCACCCGGAAGAGACCCGGGTCGTTGTGGTCCGCGGCAATCGCGTCGAAGAATTTGATTTCGAGACCGCCCAGCGCAAGCAGCTGCGCGGCAATATCTATCTCGCCAAGGTCACGCGCGTAGAGCCGTCGCTGCAGGCGGCGTTCATCGAATATGGCGGCAACCGCCACGGCTTCCTGGCGTTCAGCGAAATCCATCCCGACTATTATCAGATCCCGGTCGCCGACCGTCAGGCGCTGATCGAGGCCGACGAGCGCGCCCACCGCGAGGCCGAGGAAGAGAGCGAGAACCGCTCTCCAACCGCCACCGCGGCCGCTCGCGCCACCGCAATGCGCGCCGCCGCGGCCATGGCGACCGCGTTCAGAGCGGCGTCATCGAGAACGCCGGCCAGGATCCCGCACAGGCCGCCCAGCCCTATGAGGGCGAGGCGCATCCGCACGAAGGCGCATATGCCGGCGAGGTGCATCCGCACGACGCCGAGCATCACGAGAATGATGCGGCATCACGAGGCTACGGCCCATCACGACCACGAGGCGCATGAGTCACGATCACGATCATTCGCATGATCACGCACGATCACGATCATCACCACGATCACGACGCGCAAGGTCGTGACGAACGCGGCAGATGCCGCAGGCGAAGCCCCGGTCGCGGAACTGGAGTCCGGCACGCCTGCCGTGGCGCCGGTCGAGGCGGCCGCCACCGAGGCGACCACCGAACACGCTCATGACGCCCACGCGCATGATGAGCATCATGACGATGAACAGGCACGCGAAAACGCGGCCCATGCCGATGACGCGCCGCATATCGAGCACGCCGGTGAAGGCTACGCCGTTGCTTCATCCGACGAACTCGCCCGCGCTCCCGAAGGCGACGACGACCACGACGATGAGGACGACGGCGAGGACGCCGAAGAAGAGGAAGTCGTCGAATCCGTCGGCGGCGACGACGTGCTGGAGGAAGTGCCCGAGCGCGCCTTCCGCCCGCGCCGCCAGTACAAGATTCAGGAAGTCATCAAGCGCCGCCAGGTGATGCTGGTACAGGTCGTCAAGGAAGAGCGCGGCAACAAGGGCGCGGCGCTGACGACCTACCTGTCGCTGGCCGGCCGCTATGCCGTCCTGATGCCCAATACCGCCCGTGGCGGCGGCATCAGCCGCAAGATCACCTCGGCCCAGGACCGCTCGCGGCTGAAGGAAGTGGTGCAGGATCTCGACGTGCCGGAAGGCATGGGGATCATCCTGCGCACCGCCGGCGCCTCGCGGACCAAGCCCGAGATCAAGCGCGACTTCGAATATCTGATCCGGATGTGGGAAACCGTGCGCGACATGACGCTGAAGTCGCAGGCCCCCACCCTCGTCTATGAGGAAGGCTCGCTGATCAAGCGCTCGCTGCGCGACCTCTACAACAAGGAAATCGACGAGATCCAGGTCGCCGGCGAGGCCGGCTACCAGGAAGCGCGCGACTTCATGAAGATGCTGATGCCCTCGAACGTGCGGGCGGTGAAGCAGTATCGCGACGGCCAGCCGCTGTTCTCGCGGATGGGCGTCGAGAGCCAGCTCGACGCGATGTTCTCGCCGACCGTGCAACTGCGCTCCGGCGGCTACATCGTCATCAACCAGACCGAGGCGCTGGTCTCGATCGACGTCAACTCCGGCCGCTCGACCCGCGAACATCACATCGAGGACACCGCCCTCAAGACCAATCTCGAGGCGTCCGAGGAAGTCGCGCGGCAATTGCGCCTGCGCGACCTCGCCGGCCTGATCGTCATCGACTTCATCGACATGGACGAGAAGCGCAACAACCGCGCGGTCGAGCGCAAGCTCTCCGACTGCCTGCGGCAGGATCGCGCGCGCATCCAGGTCGGGCGCATCTCGCATTTCGGCCTGCTGGAAATGTCGCGCCAGCGCATCCGCGCCAGCGTGCTGGAGAGTTCGACCGATGCCTGCGCGGTATGCGGCGGCAGCGGTCATGTGCGTTCGGTCTCGTCGGTCGCGCTGCAATTGCTGCGCGGCATCGAGGAAATCTTGATGAAGGGCGCGACCCACAATCTGGTGGTGCGCACCCGCACCGACGTCGCGCTGTATGTGCTGAACCACAAGCGCGGCCACCTGCGCGATCTCGAAAACGCCTTCAAGGTGTCGCTCGCCGTCAGCGCCGATCCAACCGTCGCCGGCCAGCAGTCGTTCATTATCGACCGCGGCGAACAGGTGCACACGCTGGAAGCCGCCAAGGCGCTGCTGGTGGCGCAGGCTGCCGCCTTCCCGCCGCAGGTCGAGGAAGCCTATGACGACGACGAGGCGTTCGACGTCGAAACCAGATCCGAGGTCGAAACCGAGGAGACCGAGGGACTGACCGATGATGCCGCCGAAGCGGCAGCCGGCGAAGGCGAAGGAGACGGCCACCGCCGCAAGCGGCGCCGACGCCGGCGCGGCCGTGGCGAGCCGCGTGACGGCGCCGCCCCGCGCGAGGACGGTGACGCCGACGCGCGTCGCAGGCGAAGCCGTCGAAGGCGCTGACCGCCGAGGACGGCGAAGCCGACGAGGACGAAGGCGACGAACAGCCCGGCATGGCCCGCGGCGATCAGCCTGCCAATGGCGAACGACGCCCGCGCCGTCGCGGCCGTCGCGGCGGACGCCGCCGGCGTGGTACCGAGCTGGAAGACGGCCTTGCCGGATCGATCGCGGACGAACTCGGGCCGGCGCCGGCTTCCGAAGTGACCAGCGCGGTTGCCGATTTCGACGGCGGCGCTCCGGAGCCTGCGCCATCGTGCTGGTGCAGGCCGACGTTGCGCCCGAACCGGTTCGCGCAGCCGGCGGAGATGCAGCCTGCGGCCTACGCCCGGCCCGAGCCGGTCGAGGCGCGCCCGCGCCGTCAGCTGAAGAAACCGGGCAAGAGGCCGAGCGGGCCGCGGCGCGGCGGCGTTCGACCGTGCGCGCGAGAAAGTCAGCTTCGTGACCAGCGCTCCGGCCGAACCGGCGCCCTCCGTCAGCCACAGCGCGCCGGAGCCGGTCGAGGCTCCCGCGCCTGCTCCGACGCGAGCCGGCGCCGGCCGCATCGGACGACGACGCGCCACGCAAGGCGGGCTGGTGGTCGCGGCGCTTCGGCAGCGGCGAGTAGGGATCAAACCAAAAAGAAACCGCCCGGCGAAAACCGGGCGGTTTTTTATCTGCGTCGAGCTGATCGCTAGCCCGTCGTGATCGCGGTCTCCACGTCGGACGGATCGACCTGCTTGTTCAGATTGGCGTGCAGCTTGTCGTGATCGAGTTCGCCTTCCCACCACGACACCACCACGCAGGCGACGCCGTTGCCGCACAGATTGGTCAGCGCGCGGCACTCGCTCATGAACTTGTCGATGCCGAGAACGATGGCCATGCCCGGCACCAGCCGCGGATCGACCACGGCGAGCGTCGCGGCCAGCGTGATGAAGCCGGCACCGGTAATGCCGGACGCCCCCTTCGAGGTCAGCATCGCGACCAGCAGGATGGTCAGTTGCTGGCCGAAGGTGAGATCGAAGCCGAGCGCCTGCGCGATGAACAGGGTCGCCAGCGTCATGTAGATATTGGTGCCGTCGAGGTTGAACGAGTAGCCGGTCGGCACCACGAGGCCCACGACCGACTTGGAGCAGCCGAGCCGCTCGAGCTTTTCCATCAGGGACGGCAGCGCGCTTTCCGAGGACGACGTGCCGAGCACGATCAGGAGCTCGTCCTTGATGTAGGCCAGGAACTTGAAGATCGAGAAACCGACCATCCGCGCGATCACGCCGAGCACCACGAACACGAACAGCGCGGCGGTGACGTAGAATGTCGCGATCAGGCCCATCAGGTTCAGGATCGCGCCGGTTCCGAACCTGCCGATGGTGAACGCCATCGCGCCGAACGCGCCGATCGGGGCTGCCTTCATCACGATGGCGATGACGCCGAAAACGCCATGCGCGGCGTCGTCGATGAAGGCGCGCAGCGTATGGCCGCGCTCGCCGAGACCCATCAGCGCGAAGCCGAACAGGATCGAAAACAGCAGGACCTGGAGGATTTCGCCCTGCGCGAAGGCGCCGACGACGGTATCGGGAATGATATGCAGGAAGAAATCGACGCTCTTCTGCGCTTCCGCCTGCTTGGCGTAGCCGGCCACCGCCTGCGCGTTCGGCCATGCTGCCCGCCGAAACCCGCGCCGGGCCTGACCACATTGCCGACGATAAGACCGATCACCAGCGCGAAGGTGGAGACGACCTCGAAATAGACCAGCGCCTTGACGCCGATGCGGCCGACCTTCTTGGCATCTTGTATATGCGCGATGCCGGATACCACGGTGCAGAAGATGATCGGCGCGATCACCATCTTGATCAGCTTGATGAAGCCTTCGCCGAGCGCCTTGATCCAGTCGTTGGTCGCGAGCGCAGGCCACAGCCAGCCGAACAGCGCGCCGAGCACGATCGCGATCAAGACCTGAACGTAGAGAACCCGATACCAGGGCTTTGCCGCACTCGCGGGCGCTTCAGCCGCAATCGTTGCCGCCATGACGCTTACTCCCCGTCAGTGGTCGCGGACCGGTCGCACATGCGCCAATCCGTCGCACACAGCCAAAATACCTTTGAGCCAGCGGAGTCAATGGTGTTGCGCCGACGCGACTGTCTAGCCGCGCGGTCGAAAATCCGCCGGATCGCCGGCACGGAGTGCCGCGCCGAGCGCATTCTTGATCAGGGACGCCGCGATGAACGGCGCGATGCCGACCAGCCACGCCTTTTCGACGCCGAGTTTCATGCCGAACGCCAGCCAACCAAATCCGGCGGCGAGAATGAGAGATGTGTCCGAACGCCATCGCGACGAACAGCCGGAGCACCGATCGATCCCAGCCGCGCTCGCTCAGCCATCCCGTCACGAAGGCCGCCGCCACGAAGCCGAAGAGATATCCGGCGGTCGGACCGATCAACGGCGCGAGGCCGCCCACCGGGCCTGCGAATACCGGAAATCCAATGGCCCCCTCGGCCAGATAGGCCATGAGTGTAACGCTGCCGAGCCGCCAGCCGTAGGCCGCGCCGATCACCAGCACAACCAGCGTCTGCAGTGTCATCGGCACATAGGGCAACGGAAGATTGACCTTGGCTGACAAGGTCAGCAGCGCCGTCCCGAGCGCGACCAGGATTACGCTGCGCAACAGACCCGACGATCCATCAGCACGATGCGGCCACAGCAGGGCGGCGAGCGGGAAATGCGACGGCGCAACGGTTTCAGGCATGGTTCTGGCGGACACGGATGGCTCCCCGATTGATTTTAGATACGTATGATTTGGATGATTGACCGGTCGATACTAACCGAGCCAGCGCGCGATGCGCGTCACCGCTTCACGCATCTCGTCGGCCGAGCGCGCGTAGGAGAAGCGAATGAAGCTGCGGCCGTGGATCGGATCGAAATCGACGCCCGGCGTTGCCGCCACATGCGCCTTCTCCAGCATGCGGCCGGCAAATTCGAAACTGTCGGCGGTGAAATCCGAAACATCGGCGTAGAGGTAGAAGGCGCCATCCGCCGGCAGGAACTTGCTGAGGCCGGCCTTCGGCAGTCCCTCGATCAGGATGCGGCGGTTCTCCTGATAGCCGCGCTTGATCGCTTCCATCTCTTCGCGGCCTTCGAATGCCGCTTCGGCCGCGATCTGCGACAGCGTCGGCACCGAGATCGACAGGTTCTGCTGCAGCCGTTCGATCGGCCGCACCAGCGGCTCCGGCACCACCATCCAGCCGACCCGCCAGCCGGTCATGCAGAAATATTTCGAGAACGAGTTGATCACGAGCGCATGCGGCGAAAGCTCGGCCGCCGTCACCGCCGGAAACGCATAGTCGAGGCCATGATAGATCTCGTCGGAAATGAAGCGGATGCCCGCGCCTTCCGCCGCATTGATCAGGCCGGTGAGCGCCTCGCGCGACATCATCGTTCCCGTCGGATTGGCGGGGCTGCCGACCAGCACGCCCTTCAGCGGCGCCTTGCGATGCGCGGCCAGCAAGGCCTCGCCCGTCAGCGCATGACGCGTCGCGCTCGATGTCTCGATCAGCACCGGCTCGCAGCCGAGCGCCGTCAGGATATGCCGGTATGGCGGATAGCCCGGCACCGTGACCGCCACCCGGTCGCCCGGCTCGAACATCGACAGAAACGCCAGAATGAATCCGCCGGACGAGCCGGTCGTGATCACGATGCGCTCGGGATCGACGGCACAGCCGTAAGTATCGCGGTAGTGTTTCGCGATCCGCGCGCGCAGCGTGGGAATGCCGAGCGCGGATGTGTAATCGATCCGCGCCGTCATCGAGCGCGGCATGCGCGGCCGCGATCGCGACCTTGGGCGCCGGCGCCGCCGGCTGCCCCACTTCCATATGAATGACATGGCCGCCGGCCGCCTCGATGCGGGCCGCGGCCGCCATCACGTCCATCACCATGAAGGGCGGAACGTCAGCTCCGTGCCGAGGGCGTCAGTAGCGCCGATTGCGCGATCTCTAAGTGTCGATTCCAGCATCGATATCTGCTATTTGCACGGGCCGCGGCCGAGTTCAGGGTTCCCGAACCGGCCACCGCCCCAGACTGGCCGTATTCGGTGGCTTGTTATAGCGTTTTCCAGCGAAGTGATACCGGGTTCACGCAGTGATACCAGGTTCACGCGTGAACTCAGCTCAGGTGAAAGAAACGCGTTGAAACACAAACCAGGACCCGTTTCTGATCTAGTCGGAAACCGAACCGGCGTCCGGGCAAATCCGACGCATCGCCAATCGCCAAAGATCGCTCATGCTGCTCCGCATCGCCTTACGCAAGAAGCTCACTGAAGTTGACCGCGCTCACGACGGCCATCGCGCTTGCCGTTGCGCCGATGGCGGCTGTGGCGCAGGAGAACAAGGGTCCGCCGGTGCTCCGCGACACCGAGACGGAGCAGTTGCTGCGCGACTATACGCGGCCGATCCTGCGCGCCGCCGGTCTGGAAAAACAGAACATCCAGATGGTGATCATCAACCAGGGCGTCTTCAACGCCTTCGTTGCCGACGGCCGCCGCATCTTCGTGAACTACGGCGCGATCATGCAGTCGGAGACGCCGAACCAGATCATCGGCGTGATGGCGCATGAAACCGGCCACCTCGCCGGCGGCCATCTCGCCAAGATGCGCGAGCAGATGGCGCAGGCCCAGACGCAGATGATCATTGCCATGCTGCTCGGCGCCGGCGCGATGGTGGCGGGTGCGAAGAGCGGCGGCAGCAACAGCGGCCTGACCAATGCCGGCGCCGCCATGTTCTCCGCTCCGGGAGAAGTGATCCGCCGCAACCTGCTGTCTTACGTGCGCCAGCAGAGGAAAACGCCGACAAGGCCGGCGTGAAGTTCCTGAACGCCACCGGCCAGTCGTCCCGGGGCATGTACGAGACCTTCAAGCGCTTCACCGACGAGAGCCTGTTCGCCGCGCGGGGCGCGGATCCCTATGTTCAGTCGCATCCGATGCCGGCCGAGCGTGTCAACGGCGCTGCAGGAAGCTGGCACGGTCGAGCCCCTATTGGGACAAGAAGGACGACCCTGCCCTGCAGATGCGCCACGACATGGCGCGCGCCAAGATCTCGGCCTTCATGGAGCGGCAGGACACCGTGTACCGGCGCTATCCGATGTCCAACAACAGCCTGCCCGCGCGCTATGCGCACGCGATCACGACCTATCTGCACGGCGACCTGCGCAGCGCGCTCGCCCAGATCGACGCCCTGATCCAGCAGCAGCCCAACAATCCCTATTTCTACGAGGTGCGCGGCCAGGCGCTGCTGGAGGGCGGCAAGCCGCAGGAGGCGATCGCGCCGCTGCGCAAGGCGGTCGCGCTCTCCAACAACGCGCCGCTGATCGAGATGCTGCTTGGGCAGGCCCTCGTCGCCACGAGCAACAACGCCTATACCGACGAGGCGATCGGCGATCCTGCGCGCGGCCGTGGCGCGCGAGACCGAAGCGCCGATCGGCTACATGCAGCTCGCAATGGCCTATGGCCGCAAGGGCGACTACGCGCAGGCCGATCTGGCGTCGGCCCAGGCCGCCTATCCTTCGCGGCGACAACAAGACGGCGCGCGATCTTGCTTCGCGCGCCAAAACGCGCTTCGCCATCGGGACGCCGGGATGGGTCAAGGCTGACGACATTGTGAGCGCCAAGCCGCTGCCGGGACAGAAGAGCAACTAGAAATCAGCCGAGTTCGCCTATAATCGGAACTTGACCGCCTACGACCTGGTCATCCGCGACCAGGATATTCTCCAGGAGCCGGCCTTCAGCAGAATTGCCCGGGAACCCGCCGCACAAGGATTTACCGATGCCCTCGTTCCGTCTTCTCATTCCCGCATTGTTCGCATCTGGCGCTCTGCGGCGCGCCGATGTCCGCTTCCGCGCAGAGCTTCAGCGACACCCAGCGCGGCGACATCGAGACCATCGTCCGGAATTACCTGATCGCGCATCCCGAAGTGCTCGAAGAGGCGATGGCCGAACTCAGCAAGCGCCAGGCCGCGGCCGAAGCTGCCAAGCATCGCTTCCGGCGTCGCCGACAATGCGGACGCGATCTTCAACTCGCCGCGCAACGTCACGCTCGGCAACAAGGACGGCGACGTCACCTTCGTCGAGTTCTTCGACTACAATTGCGGCTACTGCAAGCGCGCGATGACCGACATGATGGAGCTGATGAAGGCCGATCCGAAGCTGAAGGTCGTGCTCAAGGAATTTCCGGTGCTGAGCGCGGGATCGGTCGAAGCCGCCCAGGTCGGCGTCGCCGTGCGCATGCAGGATCCGACCGGCAAGAAATATCTCGACTTCCATCAGAAACTGCTCACCGGCCGCGGCGCCGCCGACAAGGCGCGCGCGATGGCCGTTGCCAAGGAGGTCGGCCTCGATATGGCGAAGCTGGAGAAGGACCTCGCGAGCGCCGGAAGTGCGCAACACGCTCGAGGAAAATTTCAAGCTCGCCGAGGCGATGGGCATGAACGGCACGCCGAGCTACGTGATCGGCAAGCAGGTTGTGATCGGCGCGGTCGGCGTCGAGAACCTGCGGGAAAAGATCGGCAACGCCCGTTGCGGCAAGGCGACGTGCTGAAGCGACATGCTGCGCGACGCTTCAACGATCGAGACGAAAGGCCGGCGCAACAGCCGGCCTTTTTGTTCGAGGCTTTCTCAGGCGCGACGGTTCATCCTGCATTCACAAAACAAAGTCGGCGGAACCGCCAATGTTCGCGGAACATCGCCAATCTCCTTTCGTTGTCGGTCGGGCAATGCAGAAACACGTGAGGAGACGATTCTAATGACTAATCGCTTTTTGATTTCGGTCGCCGCGGCGGCCCTGATCGCCGGAACCGGCTTTGCGAATGCGCAGGGTACCGGCCGCGACACGGGATCAGCAGGATCCACGGCGCAGCAGAGCGCGCCTCTGATCGCGGCGGTGCCTCGTCGGGCGGCGCAATGCAACGCGATAGCGGCGGCACGTCCGGCATGAAGGGCGCCGAGACCGGCACGAAGGGTGCGGAGCCCGGCATCGAAGGCCTCGGAATCCGACCGACAAGATGGCCGCCGAGCAAGAGCGCTCAGGACAGCAACCGGATGCAGGGCGAGAAGTCGAAGAGCATGCAGCTCGGAGACCGACTCGACCAAGGATCGGCCAAGGGCGGCAAGGACATGAAGGCCGAGGGCCGTGACAGCAAGAGCGGCACCAGCACCAACGCGGCCGATAGCCGCGACAAGGCGGCACGCACCGACACCAAGTCCGGCGCACGGCTGCAAGCGACACCAACCGTCGCCGACCACGACGGGCAACGCCGCAACGTCGGCGACCGCTGCCCCGCCGGCCGAGAAGCGCACCCAGATCGTCTCCGCCATCAGGTCGGAGAAGATCCAGGAAACCGACCAACGTGAACTTCAACATCTCGGTCGGCACCGCGGTGCCCGCTGGCGGTCCGCTTCCACCCGCTTCCGCCCCGGATCGTCGAGATCTATCCGGAGTGGCGCGGTTACGAGGTGATCCTGGTGCACGGCCGCTACGTCATCGTGCGTCCGCAGACACGCGAGATCGTCTACATCATCGAAGGCTAACGGCCATCTGACCGAGGTAGCCGTGGCTGCCCTCGGTAGCTGCAATCCCGCCGCGGTGCGGCGGGGTTTTGATGCCGCAGCTCGCTCGTGCTGGAGCGTCGGCAGTTTTCCACAAATGTTGGTTAATCAGCATGATTTCCGTAGGTTCACAGAGGCAACCTGACGAACCAGGATCAGGCATCTAAGCGGCCTCATCACCAACCTGAAGGCTTTCCCTTCGGCCGCGTTGTTACCTATAAACCCGCCACCTGCACAGCCCCTCTTGCTGGAATTCTGGATGGCCCAAGGCGCCTCTGCCGCGACGATTTACGTCCTCAACGGCCCGAACCTCAACCTGCTGGGGACCCGGCGAGCCGGAGACCTATGGCCATGCCGACGCTCGCCGACGTCGAAAACTATGCGCGGAAACCGCGGCGCAGTTCGGCCTGACGGCGGATTGCCGGCAGTCCAACCGCGAAGGCGAACTGATCGACTTCATCCACGAGGCGCATGCCAAGAAGGCGGCCGGCATCATCATCAATGCCGGCGGCTATTCGCACACCTCGATCGCGCTGCACGACGCGCTGGTCGCGGTGAAAATCCCGACTGTGGAAGTGCATATCAGCAATATCCACGCCCGCGAGAGCTTCCGGCATCATTCCTTCACTGCTATGGCCGCCTTCGCCTCGCTCTGCGGCTTCGGCATCGATGGCTACCGCCTCGCGATATCAGGCCTTGCTGCCAGGATCGGTGCCAAAGCTAACTGACTCGGACCTGACTCAACCGACACAAACGACCTGACGCTTCAGCCGTCACCCACATCAGAGAATTTCGGATCAAGATCATGGCCCGCCAGCCTGACGACAAATCAGCCGACAAAGTCAGCACGCAAGACCTGAAGCAGGACGACAGCGCGCTTATCCGCGAGCTCGCGCTGCTGCTGGACGAGACCAGTCTGACCGAGATCGAGATCGAGCGCGCAGGCCTTGCGGGTGCGCGTCGCGCGCAACATCAGCATGTCGGCCTCGGTCCCGGCGAGCTCGCGCCAGCCGCGTCTGCGGCTGTTGCGGCGGCAACTGCCGCACCGTCGGCCGCCGCCGACCTGGCAAAGCATCCGGGCGTGGTCCCCTCGCCGATGGTCGGCACCGCCTATTGGTCGCCGGAGCCCGGCGCCAAGCCGTTCATCGAGGTCGGCAGCAAGGTATCGGCCGGGCAAACGCTGCTGATCATCGAAGCGATGAAGACGATGAACCAGATTCCGTCGCCGCGCGCGGGCACCGTGACGCAGATTCTCGTCGAGGACGGCCAGCCGGTCGAGTTCGGCGAACCGCTGGTGATCATTGAATAGAGCGAATGGCGAGTGGCGAATAGCGAATGGGGTTCTACCTACCATTCGGTATTCGCCATTCACTACCCGCCGATTAGGACCCCATGTTCGACAAGATCCTCATAGCCAATCGCGGCGAGATCGCGCTTCGCGTGCTGCGCGCGTGCAAGGAGCTCGGCATTTCCACGGTCGCGGTGCATTCCACCGCCGATGCCGACGCCATGCATGTGCGGCTCGCCGACGAGAGCGTCTGCATCGGGCCGCCGCCGTCGAAGGATTCCTACCTCAACGTCCCCGCGCTGCTCGCGGCCTGCGAGATCACGGGCGCGGACGCGGTGCATCCCGGCTACGGCTTCCTGTCGGAAAACGCCCGCTTCGCCGAAATCCTCGCCGAGCATAATCTGCATTTCATCGGCCCGAAGGCCGAGCACATCCGCCTGATGGGCGACAAGATCGAGGCCAAGAAGACCGCCAAGAAGCTCGGCATCCCGGTGGTGCCCGGCTCCGATGGCGCGGTCACGCTCCGACGACGACGCGATGGCGATCGCGCAAGGCGATCGGCTTTCCGGTGCTGGTGAAGGCGGCGGCCGGCGGCGGCGGACGCGGCATGAAGGTCGCGCACTCCGCCGACGACCTGATGATGGCGCTGTCGACCGCCGTCCAACGAGGCCAAATCGGCGTTCGGCGACGCCTCGGTCTATCTGGAAAAATACCTGCAGAAGCCGCGCCACATCGAGATCCAGATCCTCGGCGACGGCCGCGGCGGCGCGATCCATCTCGGCGAGCGCGACTGCTCGCTGCAGCGCCGTCACCAGAAGGTCTGGGAAGAAGGCCCCTCGCCGGTGCTCTCGGCGGCCGCGCGCGCCAAGATCGGCGAGACCTGCGCCAAGGCGATGCGGGACATGAAATATCTCGGCGTCGGCACCATCGAATTCCTGTACGAGGACGGCGAGTTCTATTTCATCGAGATGAACACCCGCATCCAGGTCGAGCATCCCGTCACCGAGAGCATCACCGATATCGACCTCGTGCTGGAGCAGATCCGCATCGCCGCCGGCGGCGAGCTGCCCGCGAAGCAGGAAGAAGTCGCGATCATCGGCCACGCCATCGAATGCCGCATCAACGCCGAGAACCCGCAGACCTTCCGTCCTTCGCCCGGAAAGATCTCGCAATACCATCCGCCGGGCGGCCTCGGCGTGCGGATCGATCCGGCGGTGTATCAGGGCTATGTCATTCCGCCCTATTACGATTCGCTGGTCGGCAAGCTGATCGTCCACGGCAAGACCCGCGGCGAATGCCTGATGCGGTTGCGGCGGGCGCTGGACGAGATGGTGGTCGAAGGCATCGAGACCACCCTGCCGCTGTTCCGCGCCCTGGTGCGCGAGCCCGACATCATCGACGGCGACTACCACATCCACTGGCTCGAGCAGTATCTTGCCGGCCAGCCGCCGGACCGGCTAAGGCGACAAATAGTTCCCGCGGTCCTGGAACCAAGCGCCCTGGCCGGCGTTTGCAATGGTTGGGGAGTTTCCCGCCAGGGGGCCTGTCGAATTCCATTTGTCCATGACCGCCGCGATGCCTGACGCTGCCCGACGGCGCGCGATCGGCCAGATCGTGCTGCTGGCCGCGGGATTTCTGGTGCTGGTCGCGGTCAGCACGGCGTCCGTGCTGCTCGTCAACAAGGCACGCAGCGACAACGCTCTCGTGGTCCACACGGTCGAGGTGGAGAACTCGATCAACGCGCTGCTGCTGGAAATCCGCCGCGCCGAAAGCGCCGCGCGCGCCTATCTATTGACCCGCTGGCCCGAATTCCTGAGCCGATCACGAAACCGCCGTCGCCAACATCATTCCCGACGCCGAGAAGCTGGCGCGGCTGACGTCGGACAATCCGGTCCAGGTCGAGAGCCGTCAAGAAACTGCGCGCGCGCGATCGAGACGCGGCTCGATCAATTCGCGCGCGAGATGAACTTCATCAAGCAGGGTGAGGCCGACAACGCCGCCCGCGCTGGTGCGCGAGGCCGCTGCCGGCAACATCAGCGCAACGATCCGCGATATCGGCGCCGGTCATGCTCGCCGAGGAAGACCGCCTGTTCCTGGTCCGCACCGCCAATGCCGACCAGACCCAGATCCGCGCCTCCTCCGTCACCATTGCCGGATCGTGCCTGGTGATCGCGCTCGCCGCGCTTCTCGGTTTTCCTGGTGCGGCGCTCCTCGCGCGCGCGTGACGAGGCCGAAGCCAAACTGCGCGACAACAACACCAATCTCGAGGCCACCGTCGACGAGCGTACCGCCGATCTGCGCGAGGCCAACGACGAGATCCAGCGCTTCGCCTATATCGTCAGCCACGATCTGCGCTCGCCGCTCGTCAACATCATGGGCTTCACCAGCGAGCTCGAGGAATTGCGCGGCGACATCTTCCGGCGGATCGCCGCGCTGAGCCGCGCCGAGAGCCGCGGTGCCGGCGATGCCGGACAACGCCACCGACGGCGCCGAGCCGGTCCTCGAAGGCAGCGACAGGCAGCTGTCGGAGGATTTCTCCGAGGCGCTCGGCTTCATCAAATCCTCGATCGCCAAGATGGACCGGCTGATCTCCGCGATCCTCAATCTGACCCGCGAGGGCCGCCGCGAGTTCAGGCCGGAGCGGATCGATCTGCGCGAGCTGATCGAGGCGATCGTTACCACGGTGGCGCATCAGGCCGCCGAGGCCAATGCGCAGATCCGCATCGAGCCGCTGCCGGACATCGTCAGCGATCGGCTTGCGCTGGAGCAGATTTTCTCTAACCTGATCGACAACGCGCTGAAATATCTGAGGACCGGGGTGCCGGGCGATATCTTGATCCGCGGTCGCACCAGGCTCGGCTTCGCAATTTTCGAGATCTCCGACAACGGCCGCGGCATCGATCCCAAGGATCATCAGCGGATCTTCGATCTGTTCCGCCGCGCCGGAACCAGGACAAGCCGGGACAGGGCATCGGCCTCGCCCATGTCCGCGCCCTGGTCCGCCGGCTCGGCGGCACCATGTCGGTCGCCTCCGAACTTCACAGTGGCAGCACATTCACGATAACACTGCCGATCAAGTGGGCAGCCAGCAACCGGAACGCAGGTACATGAGTAATCCCGTCACCATCATCATGATCGAGGACGATGAAGGCCACGCCCGGCTGATTGAGCGGAATATCCGCCGCTCCGGTGTCAACAATGAGATCGTCCCGTTCACCAACGGTACAGCCGCCATGGACTATCTGTTCGGGCAGGATGGAACCGGCGCCCATCGCAAGGGCGAAGCGCTGCTCGTCCTGCTCGATCTCAATCTGCCCGACATGACCGGCATCGACATATTGAAGCGGGTCAAGGAGAACAAATATCTGAAGTCGATCCCGGTCGTGGTATTGACCACGACCGACGACTCCACGAGATCAAGCGCTGCTACGAACTCGGCTGCAACGTCTACATCACCAAGCCGGTCAACTACGAGTTTCGCCAACGCCATTCGCCAACTCGGCCTGTTCTTCTCGGTCATCCAGGTACCGCCAGCCGCCCCATGAGCAACGCGACGCCGACACTTCTGTATATCGACGACGACGAGGCGCTGGCGCGGCTGGTCGACCGCGGCCTGACGCGGCTCGGGCTGAAAGGTCGATGCATGCGGCCAGCGGCCAGGCGGGGCTCGAGCGGATTGCGCAAGGCGGCATCGACGTGGTCGCGCTCGACCAGTACATGCCTGGGCTCGACGGGCTGGAGACGCTGGAGCAGCTGCTGAAGATCCCGGACGCGCCGCCGGTGGTGTTCGTCACGGCGTCGCAGGATTCCGCGATCGCGGTCACCGCGCTGAAGGCCGGCGCCGCCGACTACCTCGTCAAGGACATCCACGGCGATTTCATCCCCCTGCTCCAGGTCGCGGTCAACGGCGCGCTGCGGCAGGCGGCGCTGCAAAAGGCGCGCGACGAGGCCGAGGCCGAAATCCACGCCTCGCGCGACCGTTTTGCCGCGCTCGCCGCCGAGCGCGAGGTGCTGTTGCGCGAGGTCAACCATCGTGTCGGCAACTCGCTGCAGATCATCGCCTCGCTCTTGCATCTGCAGGCCAATTCGGCGACCCAGGAAGGCGTCAAGGCGGCGCTCACCAACGCGATGGGCCGCGTCGCGGCGGTCGCACAGGTCCACCGCCGGCTCTACACCTCGCATGACCTGAAAAGCGTGCTGCTCAATCAATATCTGGAGTCGCTGTTGGAAGACCTCCGGCGGTCGGCCGAAGGCAACAAGATGTCGCGGCTGACGCTGAGGGCCGAACCGATCGAGATCGATCCGGACCGGGCGGTGGCGATCGGCATCATCGTCAACGAACTGATCATGAACGCGGTGAAATACGCCTATCCCGACGGCGCCGGCCCGATTTACGTCGAGCTCAAGGCGCTGACGACGACGACCTGCTGTTGACGATCTCCGACGACGGCGTCGGCCTCAACGTCAAGGCCGATCCGCGCTCCACCGGCATGGGCCAGCGCATCGTCAGCGCCATGGCCGCCAAGCTCGAAGCGAGCGTCGAGCGCGATCCGGCCCACAGCGGCACCCGCGTCGTGGTGCGCTTTGCCCGCATCAGCCCCGTGGCAGCAAAACCCGCCAACGCCGCGGCGAGCTAGCTATCCGATCAGCTGCAGCCACGGCAGCACGATCAGAATCAATCCGGCAAAATAGATCACGCCGAAGATCAGGCCGAATTTCCAGAAGTCGCGCTTGCCGATGTAGCCGCTGCCGAAATACATCGGCGCCGGCCCGGTGGCATAGGGCGAGATCACGCCCATCAGCCCAAGCGAATAGACGCACAACAGCATCAAGGTCGAGACCGAGAGGCCGGGGATGCTGGTGCCCACCGCCAGCACGACCGGCAGCACCGCCGCCGTGTGCGAGGTGATGCTGGAAAAGAAATAGTGGATCCAGAAGAAGAACGAGACCAGCAGGATCATCCCCATGGTCGGCGAAAGGCCCGCGAGCGGCTTGGCGTAGCCTTCGGCGACCCATTTGATGAAGCCGATCTCGTTCAGCCCGGACGACAGCGTCAGCAGCGAGGTGAAGTAGAAGAACACCTCCCAGGCGCTCTTCTCACTGACGATGTCGTCGAACACGATCACGCCGGTGACCAGCATCAGCGAGATCACGACGAACACCACCATGGTCGCATTGATGAAGTTGCTTCCCAGCAGCGGCAGGCTGATGTTCGGATTGGAGCCGCAGATCCAGAAGAACATCGCCAGCAGCACCAGTGCCGCCATGATCCATTCGCTGCGCGACGGCGGCCCCATCGCGGCGAGCTCCTTGGCGCTCCACTCGACGATCTCGGGGCTTTCCTTCACTTCCGGCCGGCAGACCAGGTAGCTCAACAGCGGCACCAGCAGCAGCAGGGGATCCCGAGCGGCGCAAAGCCCAGAAACCATTGCGACCAGGAGACGTCGACATTGATGATCTTCCTGGCGATCGAGAGCGCCGCCGCGTTCGGCGCCAGCGCGGTCAGGAACAGCGAGCTCGTGACCGCGGTCGTCGCAAACGCCGTCCACATCACGTAGGTGCCGATCTTGCCAGCGGTCGGTCCGGGCTCGGAGCCGTAGATGCGGGGAATGTTGCTGACGATCGGATAGATGGTGCCGCCCGAACGCGCGGTGTTCGAAGGCGTTGCCGGCGCCAGCACGAGGTCGGAGAACGCCACCGCATAGCCGAGCCCGATGGTGCGACGGCCGAGGGTGCGCACCAGCATCAGCGCGAGTCGGCGGCCGAGGCCACTCTTTGCGGTAGCCGATCGAGAACACGAAGGCGCCGACGATCAGCCACACCGTGCTCTCGGAAAAGCCGCCGAGCATCCAGCGCAGCGACTTGTTGGGATCGGGCTCGACATAGCCCGAAATACCGGCGACCGTGAGCCCGATCAGGCCGACCGCGCCGACCGGCATCGATTCCAGGATCAGGCCGGTGATGACGGCGGCAAAGATCGCGAAATAATGCCACTGATTGGCGTTCAGTCCCGCGGGAACCGGGATCAGATAGAGCGCGAGCCAGACGCCCAGCGGGGCGATCGTCTTCCAGGTGATTCTCAAACAGCGTCCCCTCGTTCCATCCCGCCGGCGTGCACCCCACAAGTCGTGAGGCGGTGCGGCCATTTTGTCGGCAAGCTAGCATAGTGTCGCGCCTGTCGCATGGTGCCTTTCACTTTGCTAATGATTGCCGCATGACATCGCGCGATCCGCCTCCTCCGAAATCACGCCCGACGTGCTCTTGCGCGCCTACGCCTGCGGCATCTTTCCGATGGCCGAGAGCGCCGACGATCCGACGCTGTTCTGGGTCGAGCCGGAAATGCGCGGCGTGATCCCGCTAAAAGGCTTTCGCATCGCCTCGCGCCTGGCGCGCACCGTGCGCTCGGACGCCTTCACCGTCACCGTCGATACCGCCTTCAAGCAGGTGATCGCCGGCTGCGCCGCCCCGCAGGCAGGCCGCGAGGACACCTGGATCAACAGGCGCATCCGCGATCTCTATATCGGATTGCACGCGCTCGGGCACTGTCACAGCGTCGAGGTCTGGCAGGACGGCGATCTGGTCGGCGGATTGTACGGCGTCAGCCTTGGGCGCGCCTTCTTCGGCGAAAGCATGTTCCATCGCGCCCGCGACGCCTCGAAGGTGGGGCTGGTGCATCTGGTGGCGCGGCTGATCGCGGGCGGCTTTGAACTGCTCGACACCCAATATGTCACGGAGCATTTGCGCAGTTTTGGCGCGATCGAGATTCCGCGCCGCCGCTACCGCGCGCTGCTCGACCAGGCGATCGCGGGCGAGCCGGCGGATTTTCTGAAACTGCCGGGCCTGCAAGCAGTCAAGGGCGCGGATGCGCTGGCGATCATCGCGCAACGCGGCTGACGCCAGTAGTTGGTGGTACAACGGGCCCCGGACACCCATCCACAGCCAGAAGCCGCGCTGACTACGGCGCTATCTGGTGGCGCGCGTCGGCGCGGCGTGGACGAAGGGGAGGCGGTCGTCCCTCACACTGATGGTGTAACGGAGTCGAGGATAGGCCTCGCTCCAAGCATCAAGGAGAGACGACCATGGACCATTATGCAGGAATCGACGTGTCATTGGAATACTCGAGCGTGTGCGCTGGTCGACGCGAGCGGCAAGATCGTCCGGGAGGCCAGGGTGGCGAGCGAACCGGACGGCGCTGATCGGCTGGTTCGGTTCGCTCGGGCTTCGATCTGGCCAGGATCGGACTTGAGGCAGGGCCGCTGTCGCAGTGGCTCTATGCGGCCATGAAGCAGGCCGGCCTTGCGGTCGAGCTTCTGGAGACGCGGCACGTGAGCGATGCCTTCAAGGCGATGCCGGTGAAGTCGGACCGCAACGACGCCCGCAAGATCGCGCAACTGATGCGGCTCGGCTGGTTCCGGCCGGTACACTGCAAGTCGATGCACGTGCACAGGAGATCCGCGCGATGCTGACGGCGCGGAAGCTGGTGCAGAGCAAGCTGCAGGACCATCGAGAACAGCCTGCGCGGGATCTTGCGCGGCTTCGGGCTGAAGGTCGGCAAGACGACGCGAAGCGCAGCTTTGCCGGGCGGATCGAGCGAGCTGGTGACCGGCCATCCGGCCCTTGAGACGATCGCGGCGGCGCTGCTTGCGGTGCACGTGGCGCTGCTTGCACGAGTTCAACGGCTTTGAGAAGCGCGTGCGGCGATGTCGCGCTTTCGGATGCCAAGGCCAGGCTGTTGATGTCGACGCCGGCGGTCGGGCCGGTCATCTCGCTGACCTATGCCTGCGCGATCGATGATCCCTCCCGCTTTACGTCATCGAAGCAGGCGGGGCCGCATTTCGGGCTGACGCCGAAGAAGTACCAGTCCGGCGAGACCGACTACACCGGCCGCATCAGCAAGCTCGGTGACGCTTCCGTGCGCGAGGCGCTGTACGAGGCCGCCCACATCATGCTGACGAAGCCGATCAAGCGCTGCTCCGGGACTCAAGAGCTGGGCGATGCGGATCGCCCGGCGCGCCGGCACGAACAAGGCCAAGGTGGCGCTGGCGCGCAAGCTCGCCGTGATCATGCTTCGCATGCTCAAGGACAACGTGCCGTTCAATCCGGCGGCCGAGCAGCCGCCGCAGCGGCCTAAAGCAGGAGCAAACCGGTTTTCGGGCGGGCCACCGCACCAGGCCTTCCCGAAGCGAAGTCCCTTCGCCGGGACGATGGACCAGGTCAGGCCGCCATCGCGGGTTGTCGACGCATCCAACGATGTGATCACGCTTCCGTAGATTGGCCGACCTGTTCCTCTCATAGAACCCCATCAGGCGACGGCCTGGCCGATCCCGTACAGAACAGCGCAGAGGGACAAAAAGGGGATTGACTAACCAAGGGTCCCTCGCGGGACGGGACAGGTCAGGCCGCCATCCGGGTTGTGGATCAACGACACGCTTCCGTAGATTGGCCGACCTGCTCCTCCTAGAACCCCATCAGGCGACGGCCTACAGCGCCGATCCCGTGCAGACGCCAGAGTTCCGGCGAGAGGATGACTGCCGGTTGACTAACAAAGTTGGATGAGGTGGTTTATGGTGGGTCCATGGACGATGGATGGACGGCGCCATCGGTGGCGTGGCAATAATCAACTGATATGATCTACGCTCTCGTAGATGGCAGCCTACTCCTGAACCATCAGCACGGCAATGCGCCGATCCGGCACAAATCAGAAGTTCCCGGGGGACAATGTGCGCGGACTCAATAAAATAGGCGTTACAGGAAAGCGGATGAAGCGCAGCGCAATATCCGGGTAGGTTTCCCGGCGTAGAGAGATATCCGGATTTCGCTAGCGCTCCATGCGGGCTGCGCGATCGGCGCTTAATTGCCGAACAGTCCGCCGAACAGCCCGCCCGGCCGCTGCTGCGGGGGCGGCGGCGGTTGCTGCTGCTGGAATTGCGGCTGCGGCAGCGGGCGCGGTGCCGCCTGCTTCTGCGGCGCACGTTTCTGCGCCGGAGGCGGCGGCGGGTCGGCTGCTTCGGCGGATCGGGCGCGGCGTTGACGATGGTCTGGTCGGGGCCTTTGCAGTCGGTCAGCCAGATATCGTAGATCGGGTGCTCGACGCCGTGCAGGCCCGGGCTTGCGGCATACATCCAGCCCGAAAAAATCCGCTTCACCTCGCCCTGCAGCGTGATCTCGTCGACCTCGACAAAGGCGGCGGTGTTGGCGGCTTCGGTGGAGGGGCGCGTGTAGCAGGCGTCGGTCTTCACGCGCAGCGCGCCGAACTGCACGGTCTCGCCGATATCCTCGTCGAAATTGATGATGCGGCCGGTGATCTTGTCGAGCCCCGAGAAGCTCGCCTTCTTGTTGGTGATCTTGGTGGCCGGCGGCTCGCTGACCACCTCGTCGCCGGGCTGCAGCGTCGCCGGCGATTGCGGCACGCCCTTGGGCTGGCGCTGGCCGGGCGGCAGCCCCGGCAGCGGATTGGCGCCCGGCGGCGCGTTGGCGACGTTGGGAGCGCCGGGCTGCGGCGGCTGCACGGCGACGCTGGGCGGCGTACCCTGGGGCACCACGGTGGTGCCGGGCGGCGGCGCCAGCGGCTGCGACTGCACGCTGCCGGGCGGCGGCACGCCCTGCCCCGGCGGCGGCCGCGTGCGGCGCCGGCAGCAGCCGGCCGCGCGGCAATTCCGGCACTTCCTCGTCGTCGTCGGGGGCGGCTGCGGCTGGCCGCGCGGAATGGCGCCCGGCGGGCGCGGCGCGGGATCGGAGAAGATATTGCCGATCTGCGCGCGCGCCGGCGGCGCAAGCGAGAGCGTTGAGGCGGCGATCAGGGCCGCAAAGCCAGTCAGGGCAATGGTTCGAAACATCTCGCGCGGCTTCAAGGGGCAAATCGGGCTCGCGACATAGTAATCATTATCGGCCGCTCGCAAGGCCACCGGTTAACACGGCGAATACGGCGGGGAAAGGGCGGTATCCGGCCCCGCCGCGGACGGCTGGTCAGCCCGCCTCCCGCATGGAATAGTTGCGGCCGGCCGCGCGGCCGGGCGCGGAAACCCGAACAAATCCGGACATAACCGGACGAGCCAGAGGAAACCCCTGAAAATGCCCGATCAGATCCGTCTGGACGGCAGGTCGCTGTCGTCTACCGGCGCGGCCGGGGTCATCGGTAGCGCGACCTTGCGGCTTTGGCCGAGCGCGGTGCGCGGATTGTCGCAGTCGACCGCCGCGAGGCTGACCTGGAAGGCCTGAGATTTCAATCCAGACACTGGAGGTACTTTTTCTGATGCCCGTCGTTCTCGATCGCGATGCCGCCGCCGTCTACAGAGGCGTTCCAGGAGGCCGGCCGTCCGGCGTACGAGACGCTCACTCGCACCGGAGGCCCGCGACTATTATCTGGCCGCCCGCTTCGTCAGCAATCCCGAACCGCCGGCGCTGGGATCGGTCGACGTGCTGGAACATTCCCGCGCCGCATGGCGCCATTCCGGCGCGGCTCTACAAACCGAAAAACCGGCGCGAGACCGATGGCCTCGCTCCGTGCCTGGTGTTTTTCACGGCGGCGGCTGGGTGATCGGCAACCTCGATTCCCACGACGTGGTCTGCCGCCAGCTCGCCGCATGAGGGCGAGTTGCATCGTGATCTCGGTCGATTACCGGCTCGCGCCTGAGCACCAGTTTCCGGCCGCGGTCGACGACGCCATCGCCGCGACCGAATGGATCGCCGCCAATGCCGCGACAACTCGGCCTCGATGCGCGCGCGTCTGTCGGTCGGCGGCGACAGCGCCGGCGGCAACCTCGCCACGGTGGTCGCGATCGCCGCCCGCGACGGCAATGGGCCCGCAGATCGCCGGCCAGGTGCTGATCTACCCGCGGCCGATCATTGCGATGGCAGCATGCCTCGCACCGCGAGCTCGAGACCAGCACTGCTGCTGACGCACCGATGATCCGCTGGTTCCGCGATCACTACCTCGAACGGCGCCGCCGACGTGCACGACTGGCGCGCCTCGCCCGCGCGCGCGAAAACACTGATCTGGCTTGCCGCCGGCCTACGTGCTGACCGCCGGGCGCCGATCCCCTGCGCGACGAAGGCCGTGAATACGCCGAGCGATTGAAAGAGGCCGGCGTCAGCGTCACCTACAAGCACTTTCCCGGCCAGTTCCACGGCTTCTTCACCATGGGCAATTGCTGCCGCAGGTAGTGTCGCCGCGCGCGAGATCGGGGCATGGCTGAAGGCGCTGTAGTAAGCAGGATCGGCGGCCACCGGGCCAGGATGCACTCCGGAGTCTTCGAGCACGCCGATTTCAATTACGGGCCGTCTGGCTGAAGCATTCCCAGGGGCGTTGGCCGGAGGCTGCGGCTGCCCGGCGGATGGTGTTTGAAGGCCTCGTATTTCTCGGCTGTGGTCTTGAACAGGCGTGCCAGTTCGCCGTCCTGCTTGGTCTGGCGAGCGTCTGGTTGATTGCACCCAACAGCTCGATCTCGTCCATGTGGACTGCGATCGCATATTGCTGGGTCTGCTCGTCTTGCGGCCAATGGCAAGTCGTCCTGCCCGAATTCCCTGAACTTGAGGCGATCCACGCCGTTGGGCGAAGCGCATGCCGAGTTGGGCCGATTGCGCAAACGGGGTCGTCGGTCACGCCAAGGTCGATCCGCGACGCCACCAGCGCATTTTGCAGGCTCTCGGTATTGTCGAACGCCTCGATCTTGAAGTGGCCATCTCTGGCGAGCTTGTCGACCAGGTCCGCGCTGGTGGTTTCCGCGTTGGACGCCCACGGTCTTGCCCTTGACCATATCGCGGATCGGCCCTCCTGTGTGCCGGCCCGGTAGATCAGGGCATAGCTGGTGCAATAGTAGCTATCGCTGAATTGGATGGCGAATTTCTTCTCCCGCTGCGACGTCTTGGTGATCGTGGAAATGGAGAGGTCCGCCGACGCGTCATCGGCAGCAGGAAGCAGCTTCTCCCACGACACGGAGTCTCCGCACGAGCTTCAATTCGCGGCCCATACGGGCGGAGAGATCGCGGACAATGAGCTTGGCAAGCTCGACGTCAAATCCTGATCGCCCCATTTGAAGAAGTCTGGTCCTGCGAGGTGGAGACGAAAATGTCGACTTGCCCTCTGCTTTTGATGCGCTGATAGATGCTGTCATATTGCGTGACCTAGCAATACGTAACC
>ERZ1370068.9324-contig-8110_pt1 | contig 64706 bp, 78 predicted proteins | sample MGYA00561227_ERZ1370068 | MGnify/ENA primary metagenome ERZ1370068 (study PRJEB38410, sample SAMEA6850437) | metagenome | study: Metagenomic assessment of the ecological functions of the soil: analysis of the soil microbiota associated with the... | reverse complement strand
TAAGTTACGTGCCATTGCTCGTGGCGCGCTACGCCGGGCTCACGGGATCGCCCGACGAGAGCGGTTTGAAACGCCGAGAGAAGGGCTCTGGCCAAGGCCGGCAATGCGCGGGTACGACGTGGGCTGATCCAGTTGGCGTGGCGCTTCCTGATGTTCCAGAAAGACAGTGCGCTGGCGCGCTGGTATCGCACGCGGACCGAGGGGCCGAGCGGCGCGCGCAAGACGACGATGATCGTGGCACTGGCGCGCAAGCTGCTGATCGCGCTGTGGCGCCTGGTCACGACCGGCGAGGTGCCGGACGGTGTCGAGCTGCGGCCGGCGGCGTGAGCAACACTCTATAACGAGAAAGGACAAACAGGGTTCGGCACCTGACTGCGCTTGATGCGCCGGGTAGCCGATGACGATCCGAGGTGGCGGCAATCCGCACTCGGCTATGGCTGCAATGCCGCTGAGAGAATGGACCCGCCGCCTCGGAGCCTTGCCCGCAGAAGCGTATGACTGCTTCATGGTCGGGACCCCATACAGGTTCAACCGAATACAAGCGTGGTTCGCGGGCGATTGCTCGCGGCCAATGGCAGGCTCCCTCGGATCATCAGCGTGGCCAACCACCCGATCGCGGGCAGTCTGCCGCCGTGCTCGCGTCCGTCAAGGACAAGCCTTCGGCGGCGCTGAAGAAGCGCCGTCCTTGACCGCCGCTGCGCGCGACGGCGATGCAAATATGCGGTCGGGACGAAAGAATGCTTGCGGCGCAGGTCGAACAAAAGAATGGAATGACAAAGGACGACAGAAATGGCGTGATGCCTCCTTGACAAACAAAGCCCCATACAAGCCGTGTGCCCGAATTGGGCTCGCACGGATCTGTGCGGGGGCGCGAGGTAACTCGCGTCCCTACCGCGAACATCCCGCCGCAGGGCTGCGATCGGTTTTACCTCGAGCGGACATTGGGTTGCAGTTCCCGGATCGGCCCCTTGTTGCCCCTTCTCACCCGCGGCCCGGTCGGAAAGTGCTGTAGGCTGAGGCACGGATGGGGAGGATACATGCAACGGCGCGAGTTCATCACACTTATCGGCGGTGTAGCCCCGGCACTACCGCTTCGCGCCAGCGGCACAGACCGTGCGAAAACAGCGCCGAGCTTTTTGCATCCGGGACAATCTGTCACCGTCAACAACCGAATCGCGGCGTTCCGGGAGGGACTTGCGGGACGTCGGGGCCTGGAAGAAGACCTCGAGCTGGTGGTGCGTATCGCGAACGATCGGCTGGATCAGCTGCCCGCGATGGCGGCGGACCTTGTCGGCCAGAACGTTCAGGCGATCTGCGCGGTCGCCCCTCTGGCTGTCCTGCGCGGCACGGAACGCGACGTCTTCCATTCCGATCATCGCGATGGACCTGGAGTCCGGATCCCGTCGGAAACGGTTGGGCTGCTAGCCTTGCTCATCCCGGCGTGCAATATCCTGCCGGCATCTTCCTTGATCTGCCTGACTTTAGCGCGAAAACGTTGCAGCTGTTTTGCGCCAGGCAGTCCCCAACGCCGTCAAGATTGCGGCCCTCTGGCATCCCGGCGAGCGGTTCCCCGCAATTGAAGTCGGTACAGAATGCGGCGGCTACGCTTGGCGTCGAACTCGAAGTGTGTTCGAGGTCAAACTCGTCGCAGACTTCGAAGCTGCGTTTAAAGCGATGACGCAGAAAAACATGGCGGGTCTTCTGATGCTATCTTCGCCCATGTTTGCGGGGCAACCCGCAGCTTCTCGGCATGAAACTTGCTATTCGAAACCGGCTTCCTGCGATCAATAATGGTCGCCTTCCTGGACTTCGCCCAGCGCGGCGGTCTGGATTCGGTTATGGACCCGGAATTGCAAAGTCTCTTTTGCCCAAGCGGGGTCCCGACCGCAAGGTAATGCAGGGCGCTGTGATCAAGGACCTGCCGGTGGGAGCGACCGACCCGCTTCCGGGCCTGACGGTCGAGCTCAAAGACAGCCCGCGCGATCGACGTAACAAATGCCGACTTCGCTACTGCTTCTTGCTGCCGACGAAGTGATCGAACGAATGGTGATTTCCGGGCTTGGCACTAAACGGAGCTCCGGGAATGTTCGATCCAACGTCCGCCTTCGGGGCGTGAAGCAGATATCCCGCCGCGGGGCCGCGACCTCCGTTTTTAGCTATGGACCCGAAGCGGACATTAACGCCTCTAAAATACGAGGCTGGCGGGCATACTCTCTTCTCGAGAAGCTAAGACTGTTGATCCAAATCAATGGCCAAGGCGGCGCGGAGTACCCTGCTTCCTGCTTCCATACCGAATGGGAGGACGACATGCCTGAGAGCGTCTACGATGTGATTTTGCTGATCGGTAGCAGCAAAGAATCCTGGGAAAAGGCCGCCGCCAACGCGGTCGAACAAGCTTCCAAATCTCTCCGCAATCTTCGCGTCGCAGAAATCGTCGAACTCGATATGCAACTGGACGCGAAGGGAAAGGTGGAAGCCTATCGCGCGAAGGTCAGGCTATCGTTCAAAGTCGAGCGCTGAAGACCAAATCAACGCCTACTTTACTCTATCTCCGACGCCATTGCCCGCGCCGTGAGGATTGGTGAAGTCGGCGACTTCCGTTTTTGTGACGGTTTTCGGATGCCGGCCCCGTGCGCGCGGCCCCACCCCATCATGGGGCCGGCATCCGAGACCATGCACCGCCGCAAACAAATCTCTATTCAATTACCTCGTTGGCGGTTCCGAAATTGATCTGTCGCAATGTTGGGTTGGCGGTTGCAGGCAATCATGCGCAAGCCTGCCACACGGCGGGCGTGCGCCGGTATCAACCGGCGAACGAATAAAGCAATCAAGGAGGGACGCATGACGGTTGCGGGTCAGGCTTTTCTATTCACGGGCGAATTATTCCTTCTCTCCTTCGCTGCTATCTTCGTGATCTGGTTTGCCGACAGGTTGCGACGCAACTTCATTGGCAAGCCCTAGCATCGGTTGGAAGGCTTTGACGTAGACCAGGTTAGACCAATCAATCGGGCGGCGGGTCTGCAGACTGGCTCCGGAGGACGAGTAGGGCGACCTAAAGCGCGAAGTAAGCACCTTTGACGAACGGTCTGTCGTGTCGCAAAAATACTGCGGTCGCGAAACGGCGGTTGTGCGACACTTGAGAATGGCTCTACTGAGCCATATTCCCTCCTGTGTGTACCGAAAACTCAAACCCGGACGTAATGATGGTGAACCCGCAGATCAACCGACATCGCCGCTAGCAATTCGCGTCGGCCGGATGCAGACTGTGCAGCGAAAAATGCTGATCGGGGGAAACAATGACTGTTCCTCACCCAGGTGAAGCGGCACACACCAAAGGTCTTCCGATTGTCGCCACACTGGGCGCGCTCGGCGTCGTCTATGGCGACATCGGCACCAGTCCTCTTTATGCCCTGAAGGAAGCGGCCAAGGCGGCCGCCCATGGCGGACCGCTCATCCCTGAGGCGATCCTCGGGGTGGTGTCGCTGATCCTCTGGGCGCTGATCCTGATTATTTCAGTCAAGTATGCGCTGCTTATTTTGCGCGCCGACAACCGTGGCGAAGGCGGGATCGTTGCGTTGCTGGCGCTGCTTCACGCCCGCAACGCCCAGCCGGGAACGTGGCGTGCGCAGCTTCTGGTCGTCGGCCTTGTCGGCGCGGCGCTGCTCTATGGCGACGGCGCCATCACGCCGGCCATCTCCGTGCTCAGCGCCCTTGAAGGCCTGAAGGTCGATGCGCCGTCGCTGGCGCCCGCCGTGGTGCCGCTCACCCTCATCATCCTGATCGGGCTTTTCGTCATGCAACGGAAAGGCACTGGCTTCATCGGCAATATATTCGGGCCGGTGATGCTCGCCTGGTTCGTGGTGCTCGCACTGCTCGGCATCCACGGTATAGTGCAGGCGCCCGGGGTGCTCGTTGCCGTGAGCCCGCTTTACGCTTTCGATTTTCTGATCCACCGGGATTTCCACATCAGCTTCGCCGTCCTGGGCGCAGCCTTTCTCGCGGTGACAGGCGGCGAAGCGATGTATGCCGACATGGGCCATTTCGGCCGGGTGCCAATCCGGCTCGCATGGTTCGCGGTGGCACTTCCTGGCCTCGTGCTCAACTACTTCGGACAGGCCGCGCTGCTGATCACTGACGCCAGCGCGCTCGACAATCCGTTCTATCAGCTTGCGCCAGACTGGGCGCACTACCCGCTCGTTGCGTTCGCGACCGTGGCCACCGTGATTGCCTCGCAGGCGATTATCTCAGGCGTGTTTTCACTGACGCAGCAGTCGATCCAGCTCGGCTTCCTGCCGCGCATGCAGATTTGGCACACGACCAGTCACACGATCGGCCAGATCTATGTGCCAGTTGTGAACTGGCTGCTTGCGGCGGCAACCTTGGGAGCCGTGATCGGCTTCGGCACATCCGACGCGCTCGCGGGCGCCTATGGGATCGCGGTGTCGCTTTTGATGGCGATCACCACGCTGCTTGCGGCGCTGGTCGCGCTGCAATGGGGCTACCATCCGATCGTCGTCATCCCGGTCAACGGTTTCTTCTTTATCATCGACTGCATCTTCTTTGCCGCGAATTCGACCAAACTGCTTGAGGGCGGCTGGTTTCCGCTTGTGCTCGCGGGCGCGGTTGCATTCGTGATGCTGACCTGGCGGAGCGGTGCCAAGCTGGTCGAGGGGGCCCGCCGCAACTTGCGTCAGCCGGAAGAAGACCTGATCGAGACCGCCACCAGCGGATGCCAGGCGCGACTACCCGGTACCGCTGTGTTTCTCGCATCCGCGGCCAAAGGCGTGCCACTCGCGCTGACCCAATTCATCCGGCACAATCATGTGATGCACGAGCGTATTTTACTCCTCACTGTCGTTATCGAGGAGACGCCGCGTGTCCCCGACGAGGGTCGGGTGGATGTCATTGAAGTGATGAAGGGCATTACACGCGTCATTCTCCACTTCGGCTTTATGGAAAACAACATCACGATCGCAAAAGGACTGCAGGCCGCCTGCGATCAAGGAAAAATATGCGGCATCGATCCCGCAAATATCACCTATTATGTTGGCCGCGAGAAGATCATCCCGAGTGAAGAAGTCGTGGGCATGGCAGTCTGGCGCGAGACTCTCTTCGCATTTCTGCAGCACAACGCCAAAGGCTCCGCAACCTTCTTCGGCGTGCCCGCGAGACAAGTGGTGGAACTTGGCACTGAGATCGAGATTTGAGAGCTTTGGCGAAAACGATCGGACAACCGATCGGCGCTCATTGCCAGGCAAAGAAGTTGGCCTTGCTTGAACCCTCGACACGGCAAGCGAACATCCCGCCGCAAGGCCGCGACTTCCGTTTTCGACGACCCAAAGCAGACCTGGGGAAAAGCGAGCCGCCCCGCCCTGAACTTGTATATTTCTGGGTCACTTCCGTTCGAGATGCCACGATCCGTCCCAGTTTTCACCGGGGAGCCAAGGCCAGCTTTTCGATGCGTTGGATGAACGTCAGCGATGGTCCGTCTCCCGGCGTGGCCAGGATCGCCGCCTCAAAACATCGGCGCGCTTCCTCCCAGCGCTGCGCGCGATAGGCCGCGAGCCCTTCGGCGAAGCGGGCGCGCAATTCGATCTGCGCGGCCGTCAGTTCGCCCCTTGGGCCCCATGATCTCGAACACCGCCTGCGCATGCGTTTGACCGAGCGTTACCAGCCGGTCGATCTCGCGCGCCTCGACCGCCCCGCCGGCGCCGGTGATGGTCGCCTCCGACACCAAGATGCGGCCGCCATACTCCTTGTTGGCGCCCTCCAGCCGCGATGCCAGGTTCACGGTGTCGCCCATCACGGTGTAGCTCATCATCAGTTCGGAGCCGATGCTGCCGACCAACACCTCCCCGGTCGCAATGCCGATGCGGATGTCGAACGTGTTGGGAAGCGTGCGCACGCCGAGCAATTCGGGAAGCTCGGCCCGCAATTGCGGCACAAGCTCCAACATGTCGAGCGCCGCAAGGCTGCGCGAGCCGCGCCTGCGCGGCGTCGTCGGCAAACGGAGGTCCCCAATAGGCCATGATGGCGTCGCCGATATATTTGTCGATGACCCCCTGATGTTGGCGGATCGGCGCCGACATCGTCGAGAAGTAGCGGTTCATGACCTTGACCAACCCTTGCGGGGTCATGCCTTCGCTGGTGCTTGTGAATCCCTTGACGTCGCAGAACAGCACGGTCATGACGCGGCGCTGGCCTTCGGCCGCGAGCGCCGGGCCCGCGATCAGGCCTTCGACGACGCGCGGATCGACATATTTGCCAAACGTCTCGCGCAACCGCTCCTTGAGGCGCAACTGCTCGACCATCTGGTTGAACGCGGCCGTAAGGTGACCGATTTCGTCCTTTGAGGTGGCGACGAGCGTTCCGCCGAGATCGCCGGCCTCGACCGCCTTGGCGCCCTCCAGCAACCGCCGGACCGGACGGGTGACGCCGGTGCTGACGAGGGCTGCGAACACCAGGCCGAGTACCGCGGCAAGCACGGTCAGGGCCACCGAGATCAGAATCACTTGGTGCTGCTTTTGCACCGTCATGTTGGCGTCCCTGCGCAGCAGGGCCAACATATCCGCCCGTACACTGTCGAGCTTGCCGTTGAGTTCGTCGCGGAGCTCGTCGATCCGTTCCATTTCCTCGGCGAGTGCTTTCTTGTCGCCGGCGTCGAGCACACCTTGAGAAGGCGATCGTTCTCCGCGTTGAGGCGGCGGCGGGAATCGTCGTTGATGGCGTCGATACGGGTTTCGAACTGACTCAACGTCGTTGCGTCACCGAACGCGGGGCCCTTTTGGATCAATCCCTGGATCAACGCGCGCGCGGCCAGGATTTCCAGTTGGACCTGCCCGCCCAGCGCGTCGTACCGGTTGCGCAGCGCGGTGTACTGGTCGGTGTCGTCCGGCGACTGGATTTTTCGATGATGATCCGGCGTATCGCAAGCGCCCGCTCCAGCGAGCGGATGTTGGCGCGCGCGAGGTCGCCATAGGCGGGCACGTAGCTGTAGGTCGAGCTCTTCGATCCGTTCGCCGACCTGCATCACCAGCACCACGGTCATGACCGAGGTAATGGCCATCAGCACGATCAGCGCCACGGCGATCTCCATGATCTTTCGTCGGATCGACAGCGCGATCATCCTGAAACGTCCTTCTCAAAACCCTGAGATACCGGAACATATCGAAGTGATGGCGATGGCGGTATCCAAATCCGCCCCACCGAACATCACGCAATTTCGCAGCGGTGGCTAACTGATATCCGCGTCGTTACGCCGTAGCGAAATGACATCCCGCTGCAAGGCCGCGACTGCCGGTTTTTGACCCCGAGCGGACGCCGAAGTCGTCTGATTCAGTTTGCGAAATTACAATTCGTGCTGGGCAGACCGACCCGGGGCTCTTCCGGGATTGATCTAAGTCAACGTGATCGCCCCTTACTGCTCAAGCTATGTTCAGCCGCACCTGAGGCGGTTGCCCTTAGTTTAGTTAGCAATTCCAGTCTAGTTGAAGGGACACCATAATGAGATGCAAGTTGATTATTCTTACGTTTGCGATCTCAATTGTCCCGGCCGTCGCCAATGCTGCGCTGACCACAACGATCGATATTGGCAAGATCACATGTAGCCAATACCTCGCCATGCCGCCTGCACTGTCGAGCAAGTTCTCTGCTTGGATGAGCGGTTGGTTTAGTTACCGTAACCGGAGGACCTTTGTAGAGTTTGGCTTGCATCAGACAAATATCACAAACGTGAAAGCGTGGTGCCAATCCAATCCGAGTGAAAGCGTCATAGTTGGCTTACCTAAGGCGATAGGCTCAACCGCGCCGGCTGGCGCTACGCTGGATTTTAACAAGATCACTTGCGGAAATTGGCTAGGATACGCTCCAGAGAATCGAGATTTTGTAACCTATTTCATGAGCGGCTACTTTAGCTCAGCGGCAAACAATAATGTATTGGATTACAATCGCCTGCAGAGGAATTCCAGGAAGGTTGTAGCCTATTGCGAGAAGAAGAAATCCCACACTCTACCAACGGCCATTCAGAAAAGCGCCAGTTGACCAATTCCTCAGGGCGCTCGCTGGATGATGACAAACTCGCCAGCTTGGCACACCCTCAGTTTAGGTGGCGCTTAAGAAATTCCCGCATCCTGCGGGTCGCATCGGTGGCTGCCTCCTCGTTGTATTCCAGCCAGTGACCAAAAATGGTCCTGCCGGGCTGGAGCTCAGGGTAGTAGAAACTCGTGGTGAACGCCGGGGTAGACGACTTGCTCGATCGGCACTCCGTCGGTGCGCCAGGCGTCAATTTTCTCGGAGCAGTCTGCCGCCGGCGTCCAATCGTCGAGGGCTCCAACAAGAATGAGTGTGGGTATCACCAGGCGCCCCACTACCCCTTGCACAAGGGATAAAGCGCAACCACTGCACGAAACCCTAAATTGCTTGGACCGACGAACGGTTCGAACGAATTTGCTTCTGCCACCAAGAGGGCGACCCAACCACCTTGCGAGAAGCCGACCGCGGCCACACGTTGTGGGTCGACGAAGGTCTGGCGAGCCAAGAAGGCTAGGGCACCATAGGCATCCGACCTGCGCATGCCGGCGACGTCCGAATATCCCCCAGTGCAGGCGTGCTCTACACCCCGCGTGGCAAAGCTATCGACCAGCAGAACGACATAACCCGAGCCAACAAGTTCATCGACCAGTTTTCGCTTCGGCGTTCGCGACCACCGGCGTCACCAGTTCGCTGTTCCTGACCGCGCTGGCGCCAAACGCCGCCGCACTCGCCATCGCCAAAGAAAATCGTCAATGTCGAGGTCGGCTGGTCGCAATGGTTCATCGGTTTCGCGCCGCTCGGCATCCTGTTGCGCTCATTCTGGTGCCGCTGTTGAGCTACGTCGTGTGCCGGCCCGAGGTGAAGCGAGAGCCCGGAGATCGTCGAGTGGAGCGCGCAACGAACTCGCCGCGATGGGCCCGCCGTCGCGCAGCGAATGGATCCATGGCAGCGCTGGTGCTGCTGGCGATGTTCCTGTGGATCTGCGGCTCCAATCAACCATCAGCCTGCCGGGTGCTCGGCTCCAACTTCATCAACCCGACCATGGTGGTGCTTCTGTCGTGATCTCGCTGATGCTGCTGACCGGCGTGATCGAGATTCGACGACATCGTCCGCGAGAAGGGCGCCTGGGAGGTGTTCTTCTACTTCACCTCGCTGCTGACGCTGTCGTCGGGCCTGAACGAAATCGGCTTCATCAAATGGGTGGCGGACGAGGTTACCGCCGAGCCGCTGGCGGGCTGGAGCCCGATGGTCGGGATGATCCTCCTGGTCTCGTTCTTTTCTGGGTGCACTATTTCTTCTCCAGCATCACCTCGCACGCGGCCGCGGTGCTTGCCGGTGGTGCTGGCGGTGCGGCACCAGCATTCCCGGTTTATCGGTGCCGACGCTGACGCTGCTCTGCGTCTATTCGCTGGGATTGATGGGCGTGATCTCGCCCTATGCGCCACCGGTCCCGCGCCGATGTATTTCGGCAGCGGCTATCATCAGACGGAGGGCGATTTCTGGAAGTTCGGCCTGATTCTTCGGGGTGATCTACTTCGCGGGCCTGCTCGTGATCGTGTACTGCCGTGGCTGCAACTGGTCTGATGAGTTCTTTGACCCGGTACCCAACCCGCGGCCGCGTTCGGTTTCGGGACCGGAGTTTTGACGTAACGGAAGCGCAGCACGATCCTGGTGCCGTGCATGGTTCGGATCGCGCTCGACACTGGCGTCGAGCTTTGGCGGCCATCGCGCTGACGATGCGTTGTCCCATGCCGGTGGAGCGCGGGTCGGCTCTTGACGTTGAGACCGACGCCGTCGTCGGCAATCGACGACCACGAGATCGTCGCCGTCGGCCTTCAGCTCGACGTGAATCGGCCCGGCGCCGTCGGGATAGGCGTATTTGACGGCGTTCATCACCAGCTCGTTGACGATGATGCCGATCGCCACCGCGCGGTCCGGGTCGATCTCGATCGGTTCGGCCTTGAGCGTCAGCCGCGACATCTTGTTGCCTTCGGCCGAACGCCGGAGGTCTTCCAGCAGGGCTTCGAGATACTGGTTCAGCAGCACGCTCTTCGAGATCGTGCGAGGTGTAGAGGCGGCGATGGACCTGGGCGACCGCGGCGACGCGGCCCATCGCATTGGTCAGCGCCGCCTTGACGTCGTCCTGGGTCGTCGAATTGGCCTGCAGATGCAGCAGCGAGGCGATGATCTGCAGGCAGTTGCCGACGCGGTGGTTGACTTCGCGCAGCAGCACTTCGCGTTCGGCGGCGAGCGCCGCATAGCGGTCGCGCGAGGCGTGAACCTCGGCCTCGGCCTCGTCGCGGGCGCGCTGCAGCTCGGCCTGCCGCAGCGCGCCGTTGACGGCGACCTGAAGCAGCGGAATGAAATCGCCCTGCACGTCCTTGACCAGATAGTCGGCGGCGCCGGCCTTCAGCGCAGTGACGGCGATCGCCGAGATCCTGCGACGGCCGTGACGAACACGACCGGCGGCGCATCCGGGATCGCCATGATCCGTTCCAGCGTTTCGAGGCCGTCGAGCCCGGGCATGTACTGGTCGAGCGCGATCGACGTCGATGCCGCCTTGCGCCAGCCGCGTCGAGCCCCTGCTCGCCGCTCGGCCGCATGGACGACCTTGAAGCCCGGCCGCGTCAGGCCGCGGTCGACCAGCCGGGCCAGCGCCGGCGTCGTCGTCGATATACAGCAGTGTCGGCGTCGCTGGTGTCATGTGGCGGCCGGCGGGACCTGAATGACGGAGAAGAACAGGCCGAGCTGGCGAATGGCGTTGGCGAAGCTTTCGTAGTTCACGGGCTTGGTGATGTAGACGTTGCAACCGAGTTCGTAGCAGCGCTTGATCTCGTGGGAATCGTCGGTCGTGGTCAGCACCACGACCGGCGTCGCCTTGAGATATTTGTTTTCCTTGACCCGCTTCAGGATGTCGATGCCGGTCGTGTCGGGCAGATTGAGATCGAGCAGGATCAGGAGCGCATTGCCCTTGTGGTCGAGGCCGGTTCCATCCTTGCCGAACAGGTAGTTCAGCGCGGCTGTACCGCTGGTGAACGGGATGATCTCATTGTTGACACCGGATCGGCGGATATTCCGCTCGATCAGGCGGGCATGGCCCTCATCGTCCTCGATCATGATGATGGTGACGGGATTACTCATGTCCGTCGTGTTCCGGTTAGCTGGTTGGCCAATTGATCGGCAGTGTAATCGTGAATGTGCTGCCGTGGTGAAGTTCCGACGCGACCGACATGGTTCCGCCGAGCCGCCGCACCAGCGCGCGGACATGGGCAAGGCCGATGCCCTGTCCCGGCTTGTCCTGGGTTCCGGCGCGGCGGAACAGGTCGAAAATGCGCTGATGGTCCTTGGGGTCGATGCCGCGTCCGTTGTCCGGTGATCTCGAAAATCGCAAAGCCGAGCTTGGTGCGGCCGCGCACCGGGATGTCGCCGGGAACCCCGGTCTTGAGGTATTTGAGCGCGTTGTCGATCAGATTGGAGAAGATCTGCTCCAGCGCAAGGCGGTCGCTGACGATATTCGGGCAGCGGCGTCGATCCGGATCTGGGCCTGGGCTTCCGCGGCCTGATGCGCCACGGTGGTGACGATGCCCTCGATCAGTTCGCTGGTATCGATCCAGCACCGGCTCGAACTCGCGCCGCCCTTCGCGGGTGAGGTTGAGGATCGCCGATGATCAGCCGGTCCATCTTGCCGATCGACGATTTGATGAAGCCGAGCGCCTCGGCGAAATCTTCCGAGAGCTGCTTGTCGGAGCCTTCGAGCACGGGCTCGGCGGTATCGGTGGCGTTGTCCGGCGCCGACGGCGCGGCGGACTGCGCGCGGGCCAAGCGCCGCGATCCGCTTGAAGATGTCGCTGCGCAATTCCTCGAGCTCGCTGGTGAAGCCCATGATGTTCACCAGCGGCGAGCGCAGGTCGTGGCTGACGATATAGGCGAAGCGCTGGATCTCGTCATTGGCTTCGCGCAGATCCGCGGTGCGCTCGTCGATCGTGGCCTCGAGGTTGACATTGTTGTCGCGCAGCCTGTGCTTCGGCGTCTGTCGCGGGCGCGCGACGAGCGGCGCACCAGGAAGATCGCGACATGCCGGCCAGCGCGATCACGAGGCCCGAGCCCGGCGACCGTCACCGCCGAGGCCAGTTGCTGGGTGCGGTCGGCGGTCGCGGTGCGCATCGCGAACAGCCGGTCCTCCTCGGCGCGCATCGCGCTGCGCCGACCTCGGCGATCGTTCTGATCGGATCGTTGCGCGCCGGCCTCGCGCAGCATCGCGATGCCGCCGGCGATGTCGTTGCGTTTGACGAATTCGATGATCGCCTGCGAATTCCGCGAGCCGTGCTTCGACCGGGCGGCGCAATCTGCCGCGGATTGCTCGGCCTGAACCGGATTGTCGGCCGATCAACTGCGTCGAGCTTGTCGACGTCGGGCAGGATGGTTCGCGACGGCGGCCTCGTGCTCGATCAGGAAGTCGGGCCTCGAGGTCAGAAGGTAGCCGCGCGCGGCGCTCTCGGCACGGCGGATCTGCAGCAGCAGAGCGTTGAATGCTGGTTTTCGACCTCGACGGTGTGCACGACCCAGCGCGTCTGTCCTTGCGCGCCTGGTTGACGAGCACCACGGAGGCGGCGCTGATCGCCACCAGCACCAGAAATCCCGCGGCAAGCAGCAGGATTTGTCCGATGGCGCGCCGGCGCTGGGCATCAGCCGTCACGATGATCTCGCGTCATGAACAAACGGAATGCAAGCTGCCCCTGGCGAGAAGACCCCAATCCGGCCCAACGCCGATGGCGGCGACTGGTTCCATGCGCCGCCGGCGATGTTTCATGGGGCTGCTCGGTCTCGTCCGCCGGCTGGCCGGCGAGGTACTGCTCGAGCCAGTGGATGTGGTAGTCGCCGTCGATGATGTCGGGCTCCCGGACCAGGCGCGCGGAACAGCGGCAGCGTGGTCTCGATGCCGTCGACCACCATCTCGTCCAGCGCGCGGCGCAGCCGCATCAGGCATTCGCCGCGGGTCTTGCCGTGGACGATCAGCTTGCCGACCAGCGAGTCGTAATAGGGCGGGATGACGTAGCCCTGATACACGGCCGGAATCGATCCGCACGCCGAGCCCGCCGGGCGGATGGAATTGCGTGATCTTGCCGGGCGAGGGGCGGAAGGTCTGCGGGTTTTCCGCATTGATGCGGCACTCGATGGCGTGGCCGATGATGGCGATTTCATCCTGCTGTCGCCGGCAGGTCGCCGCCGGCGGCGATGCGGATCTGCTCCAGCACGAGGTCGATATCGGTGATGCTCTCGGTGACGGGATGCTCGACCTGGATGCGGGTGTTCATCTCGATGAAATAGAACTCGCCGTCCTCGTACAGAAACTCGATGGTGCCGACGCCGAGATATTTCATGTCCCGCATCGCCTTGGCGCAGGTCGCGCCGATCTTGGCGCGTGCCGCGGCGCCGAGCACCGGCGAGGGGCCTTCTTCCCAGACCTTCTGGTGGCGGCGCTGCAGCGAGCAGTCGCGCTCGCCGAGATGGATCGCGCCGCCGCGGCCGTCGCCGAGCACCTGGATTTCGATGTGGCGCGGCTTCTGCAGGTATTTTTCGAGATAGACCGAGGCGTCGCCGAAGGCCGATTTGGCCTCGTTGGACGCGGTCGATAGCGCCATCATCAGGTCGTCGGCGGTGTGCGCGACCTTCATGCCGCGTCCGCCGCCGCCGGCGGCCGCCTTCACCAGCACCGGGAAGCCGATCGCCTTGCCGATCGCCAGCGCGTCGTCGTCGGGACCGACCGCGCCGTCGGAGCCGGGCACCACGGGAATGCCGAGTTTCTTGGCGGTCTTCTTGGCCTCGATCTTGTCGCCCATCAGGCGGATGTGCTCGGCCTTCGGGCCGATGAAATGCAGATTGTGCTCGGCGAGGATTTCGGCGAAGCGGGCGTTCTCCGACAGGAAGCCGTAGCCGGGATGCACGGCGTCGGCGCCGGTGATCTCGCAGGCCGCGAGCAGCGCGGGGATGTTGAGATAGCTGTCCTTCGACGGCGGCGGCCCGATGCAGACGCTTTCGTCGGCAAGCCGCACATGCATCGCGTCGGCGTCGGCGGTGGAATGCACCGGCGACCGTGGCGATGCCGAGTTCCTTGCACGCGCGCAGCACGCGCAGTGCGATTTCGCCGCGGTTGGCTATGAGGATCTTGTCGAACATGGCGTCCCTAGCGAGCGGATGGCGAATGGCGAGTAGCGAATGATAGCAGCGAACCTATTCGCTACTCGCCACTCGCCATTCGCCCTTACTCGATAATTACCAGCGGCTCGCCGAATTCGACCGGCTGGCCGTCCTCGACGAGGATTTGCGTCACGGTGCCCGCGCGCGGCGATGGAATCTGGTTCATCGTCTTCATCGCTTCGATGATCAGCAGCGTCTGCCCGACCGATACCTTGCTGCCGACCTCGATGAACGGCTTGGCGCCGGGCTCGGGCGACCAATAGGCGGTGCCGACCATCGGCGAGGGACCGCGCCCGGATGCTTGGCCAGATCGGCGATCGCCGCCGGCGCGGACGCGCTGGCCGCGGCAAGCTGAAGGTGTCGGCTGGAAGTTCGCCGGCATCGGAGGCGGCGATGCTGATGTTGCGCGCGACGCGCACCGCGCAGGCCCGCGCGCTCGATCTCGATCTCGGTGAGGCTGGTCTCATCCAGCAGCAGCGCGAGCTCACGAATGAGCGCGCTGTCGTCGCTCTTGAGGTTTGCGGCTGATTTGTTGTCAGGCTGGCGCGCCATGCTCTGTGATCCGGAATTCTCTGGGTGATGACGGCTGAGCGCGTCAGGCTGTCGGTATTAGCTTTTGGCCTTGGCGCCGATTTTGGCGGCAAGGCCCGATGATTGCGAGGCGGTAGCCATCGATGCCGAAGCCGCACAGCGATAGCGAAGGCGGCCCTGGCGGTGTAGGAATGGTGCCGGAAATTCTCGCGGGCGTGGATATTGCTGATGTGCACTTCGACCGTCGGGATATTCACCCCGACCAGCGCGTCATGCAGCGCGATCGAGGTGTGCGAATAGCCGCCGGCATTGATGATGATGCCGACCGCCTTCTTCGCGCGTGCGCCTCATGGATGAAATCGATCAACTCGCCTTCGCGGTTGGACTGCCGGCAATCGGCGTTCAGGCCGAACTGCGCCGCGGTTTCCGCGCACAGTTTCTCGACATCGGCGAGCGTGGCATGGCCATAGGTCTCGGGCTCGCGGGTCCCCAACAGATTGAGGTTCGGGCCGTTGAGCACATAGATCGTCGCGGCAGGGGCCTGGGCCATCTCAAATCCCGGCAAAGTGGGGCGGGTAGGTCGCGGGGTTATAGGTAACAACGGGGCCAGGGGAAGCCTTTCGGGCGCTCCGGAACACCGCTCAAATGCCTCATCCGGTTCGTAAAAGGCCGCGATGGAACCTGCGGAAATCGCTCGTTAACCAAGGTCAAAAGTGCGGCGCGCCCAAGCAAGAAAGGGGTGGGCATTTCCGCCCACCCCAGATTGCTAGCCGACGCGGGAAGCGGTTAGCCTTCGATGATGTAGACGATCTCATGCGTCTGCGGACGCACGATGACGTACTTGCCGTGCACCAGGATCACCTCATAGCCGCGCCACTCCGGATAGATCTCGACGATCCGGCGCGGAAGCGGGTGGAAGCGAACCGTGGCGCGGCACGCGTGGCGCCGACGGAGATGTTGAAGTTCACGTTGGTCGCCTCTTCGATCTTCTCCGACTTGATCGCGGAGACGATCTGCGTGCGCTTCTCGGCCGGAGGCGCCGCGGTCGCCGTGGTGGCGGCGTTGCCGGTGGTGGTCTGCGACCTCGGCATCCGCCGGGCCTTGGTCTGCGCGTTCACGGTGCCGGTCTTGCTGTCGCGGCTTTCGGCATTCATGCTGCTGCCGGTCTTGCTGTCGCGGCCTTCGGCCTTCATGTCCTTGGCCGCGCACCGGCCATCGTTGTCTCGGAGCTCATGCTTCGACTTCTCACCCTGCGGCGACTTGGTGTCCTGCGCGCTCTTGCTCGCCCGGCATCTTGTCGTGGGATTCGAAGCCTTCATATCCTTTGACTCCGAGCCCTTGGTGGATTCGGCGCCCTTCATGCCGCTATCACGGTTCACCGGCACCGCCGGTCGACTAGGTGCGGTCTGCTGGGTTGCGGCGCCGCCCGACTGCACCTCGTCGCGGTTCATGCCGGTGCCTTGCGCATTCGCAAAACCGGTTCCGGCGATCAGGGCCGCGACGGCCGCCGAAATCAAAAAGCGATTAGTCATTTGAAGTTCTCCTCACGTGTCTGCATTGCCCGCGCCGACAACGAAAGGAAATGTGCGATGTTCCCGGCTTCACCGGTTCCATCGATTATGTTTTTGCAATTTTGTGTGAATGCGCGGTGAACAGGAAACTCAGCCGCACGCCCAGTCGAATTCCATCGACTCGAGATCGAGCTGGCCGTTGCCGCCGCCGAAATTGAAGCCGCCGAAATGTTCTTCGATTTCGAGATAGGTCGCGCTGAATTTCGGCGTCCACTGGCACGGAAACATGGTGCCGCCGAGATGATTGCGGCCGGACAGACGCGCCAGATCGAACGCCTCGGCGTCCTTGCTGTAGGGCGCCACGTAATCGCCGAGTTCATCCTTGTGCAGCAGCCTGTCGCGCGGCGGACGGCCGACGATCGGTATCACCCTCGCGCGCTGAGACGCCGATGGCGTAAGCGCGGTGACCGATCTCGGGGACGCGGCCGAAGAGACGGTACCAGTACTTTTTGCAAGCTCATCGACGCTATCATAGCTCCCGACGTTGAGATCGAAGGCCGCGCGCGCCGAACCCTTTTTCCAACCACGGCGGCGGCGGATTGTTCCGAAGCAAGGGCGTTGGCAGTGAGCCGGGGCGGCTGACAGAGGGGACCGGCGAATTCGGCTGCCGTCAGCCAGATCGCCGCAAAATTGTGGTCGATGATATCCTTCATCAGGAATTCCATCGGATGCCGGTTCTGTCTGTAGATCCAGTACGGCAGCAGGTTGGGATCGGCCGGGACGCTCCGAGGCCGATGCCGAGATAATCCGCGATCGTTCCGATCTCGCTCGGCTCGTCATGCTGCTGATCCGCGAACATGGTGAGCTCGATATAGTCCGCGCCCCTGGTTGCGATATTGTTCGGGCAGCTTCAGCGTGAAGCACGGCTGCATCGGAAAGCCGTCGCACCGGCTGAGCGGCCATTGGCTTTCGGTAATTCCGGGCGGCAGACCGTAGCACCAGCCGTGGTCGCTAGCGGTGCCGCGGGCCGTGGCGTTCTGCAGCAGTTCGAGGTCGTAGGCGGTGGTTGGCGGAGCCAATCGCATGGGCGGGTCCTGTTGTGTCGAACCCTCCTTAGTGGCCCGCGGCGCTGCCGCGGTTCGGTGAAAGCCAGTATCCGGTCAACAGAAAATCCGGCTGCGGTGCAGCCGGATTGTTGTCGGTTGGCAAGAGTTTGCTCGGTGTCAGCAGCGTCGCCTTGCCGCAACGGGCGATGCCGATCTTTTCCTTCAGGTTGTCGACGCCGACCGCGCCGATCACGACCTGCTTGCCGATCACGTAGCTCGGCGTGCCGTTCATGCCCATCGCTTCGGCCAGCTTGAAGTTCTCCTCGAGCGTGGCGCGCACCTCCGGCGCTCGCCAGATCCTTTTCGAGCTTCGCCATGTCGAGGCCGGCTTCCTTGGCGGCGGCCATCGCGCGCGCCTTGTCGGCCGCGCCGCGGCCGCCGAGCAGCTTCTGGTGGAAGTCGAGATATTTCTTGCCGGTCGGGATCCTGCATGCGCACCGCGACCGCGACCTGCGCGGCTTCGACCGAGCCTGCGCTCAGCACCGGAAATTCCTTGAGCACGACTTTCAGCTTGGGATCGGCTTTCATCAGCTCCAGCATGTCGGCCATCGCGCGTTTGCAGTAGCCGCAATTGTAGTCGAAGAACTCGACGAAGGTGACGTCGCCGTCCTTGTTGCCGAGCGTGACGCCGCGCGGCGAGTTGAAGATCGCCTCCGCGTTGTTGGCGACGCCCGCTTCATGCTTTTCGGCCTCGGCGGCGGCTCTGGCGCTTGCTCAGCTCGGCCATCGCCTCTTCCAGCACCTCGGGATGGGCAATCAGATAATTCCGGACGATGGTCTCGATGTCGCCGCGCTGGGTATCGGAGAAACTCTGCGCCGGATGCGGCACGGCGGCGCGCCGCAAAGCTGAGAGCGCGAACAAGGCGGGGGCGAGCAAGACGGAGCGAAGGCATCGGCAAATCCTTCGTTGCGAGTCGGCAATCCTGAGAGGCCGGCTCTTCGGAATACGTGTGGTACGGCTTCGATCGGTTCAACTCGGTTTATTTCTAGTACCAGCTAGTTGTTTTTCTGGCCGGGCAGCGGCTTGGCGCTCACGATATCGTCAGCCTTGACCCATCCGGGCGTGCCGATCGCGAAACGGGTCTTGGCCCGCGAGGCGAGATCGCGCGCGGTCTTGTTGTCGCCGCGAAGGTAGGCGGCCTGGGCCGATGCCAGATCGGCCTGCGCGAAATCTCCCTTTCGGCCATAGGCCATGGCGAGCTGGGTATAGCCGAGCGGCGCTTCCGTCTCGCGCGCCACCGCCGCGCGCAGGATCGCGATCGCCTCGTCGGTGTAGGCCTTATTATCGGAGGCCACGAGCGCCTGCCCAAGTAACATCTCGATGAGCGGCGCGTTATTGGAGAGCTGCACGGCCTTGCGCAGCGGCGCGATGGCCTCCGACCGGCTTGCCGCCTTCCAGCAGCGCCTGGCCGCGCAATTCATAGAAATAGGGATTGTTGGGCTGCACCTGGATCAGGCTGTCGATCTGCGCGAGCGCGTTGCGCAGATCGCCGTGCAGGTAGGTGGTGATCGCGCGCGCGTAGCGCGCAGGCAGGCCGTTGTTCGACAGCGGATAGCGCCGGTAGACGGTGTCCTGCCGCTCCATGAAGGCCGAGATCTTGGCGCGCACCATGTCGTGGCGCAATTGCAGGGCCGGATCGTCCTTCTTGTCCCAATAGGGGCTGGAACGCGCCAGTTCCTCCAGCGCGGCGACGCGCTCGGCCGGCATCGGGTGCGACTGCACGGTAGGGTCGGCGCCGCGCGCGGCGAACAGGCTCTCGTTGGTGAACCGCTTGAAGGTCTCGTACATGCCCTCGGCGGACTGGCCGGTCGCCGTCAGGAACTTGACCCCGGCGCGGTCGGCGTTTTCCTCCTGCTGCCGCTGGTAGGACAGCAGCGTGCGGCGGATCACTTCGCCGCGGGCCGGAGATCGCGGCGGCGCCGGCATTGGTCAGGCCGCTGTTGCTGCCGCCGCCTCGTGCGCCCGCCACCAGCGCGCCGGCGCCGAGCAGCATGGCGATGATCATCTGGGTCTGCGCCTCCGCCAGCTGCTCGCGCAGCTTGGCGAGATGGCCGCCGGCGAGATGGCCGGTTTCGTGCGCCAGCACGCCGATGATCTGGTTCGGTGTCTCCGACTGCATCATCGCGCCGTAATTGACGAAGATGCGGCGGCCGTCGGCGACGAAAGCGTTGAATGCGCTCTCGTTGATGATGACCATCTGAATGTTCTGCTTCTCCAGGCCGGCGGCGCGCAGGATCGGCCGCGTATAGTCGCGCAGCAATTGCTCCGGCCTCGGTGTCGCGCAGGATCGGCGGGCCCTTGTTCTGCTGGGCAGAACGCGATCGTCGGCGCCACGGCGAGCGCAATTGCCGTGGTGAGGGCGGTCAATTTCAGCGTGTTTTTGCGGAGCGCGATGCGGAGCAACATGAAGCGGTCTTTTGGCGATTGGCCCTGAGCGCTGGCCGGCTCTGATTAAATCAGAGCCGATCGTCAGTCCCTTGAATTAACGCGTTTCTTCACGCGAACCGGTATCCACTTCGCTTGAAAACGCTATAAGGAGCCACCGAATACGGCCAGTCTGGGGCGGTAACCGGTGCCGGAACCCGAAATCGGTGGCGCCCCACCAAATAGCAGATAGCGATGCTCGAGATCGACACTGAGAGACCGTGCGAAATCCTGCTGACGGCGTCGGGGCGGAGCGATGTTCCACCCTTCATGGTGATGGACGTGATGGCGGCGGCCGCGCGCATCGAGGCAGCAGGCGGCCACGTCATTCACATGGAAGTCGGCCAGCCGGCGGCGCCGGCGCCGAAGACCGCGCTTAGCGGCCGCGCATGCCGCGCTCGACGACGGACGGATCGACTACACCTCCGCACTCGGCATTCCCTCGCTGCGCGCGCGTATCGCCCGGCACTACCGCGATACTTACGGCTGCGCCGTCGATGCCGAGCGGATCGTGGTCACCACGGGCTCGTCAGGCGGTTTCATCCTGGCGTTTCTGTGCGATGTTCGAGCCGGGCGACCGGGTGGCGGTCACCGTGCCCGGTTATCCGCCATACCGCCATATCCTCACCGCGCTCGGTTGCGAGCCGGTGCTGATCGAGACCTCGAGCGACACGCGCCATGCGCTGACCGGCGAGGCCCTGCTGGCGGCGCATCGCAAGACGCCGCTGAAGGGCGTGCTGGTCGGCAGCCCCGCCAATCCGACCGGCACGATGATGTCGCGCGAGGCGCTCGCTGAGCCTGATGACGGCAGCGGAAGGCGCCGGCATCCGCTTCATCTCCGACGAGATCTATCACGGTCTCGATTATGCGTTTCCGGCGGTGACCGGCGGCCGAACTGTCGCCGCAGGCGCTGGTCATCAACTCGTTCTCGAAATATTTCTGCATGACCGGCTGGCGGGTCGGCTGGATGGTGGTGCCGGAACCGCTGGTGCGGCCGATCGAACGGCTGCAGCAGAATCTCATCGATCTCGGTGCCGACGCTGTCGCAGATTGCGGCGGAAGCGGCGCTTCGAGGGCCGCGACGAGATGGAAGCGATCAAGCGCGGCTATCAGGAAAACCGCCGCATCCTGATCGAGGGCCTGCCGAAGGCCGGGCATTGACAAGATTCCTGCCGGCCGATGGCGCGTTCTATCTCTATGCCGACGTCTCGGAGTTCACCTCCGACAGTTTCGAATTCGCCAGCCGGATGCTGGAAAAGGCCCATGTCGCGGCGACGCCCGGCGTCGATTTCGATCCGCTCCACGGCCGTCGCCTTCATTCGCTTCTCCTACGCGCGCTCGGCCGACGAGATGCGCGAAGCGGTGGTGCGTATTGCGCGCTGGCTTGGCATAGGGTGTGAGGAGAACCGCTTACCGCAGGGAGTAACGCCATTGACTCCGTGCACCCATGTGATTTTGGCTGTAACCAGCGGAACCGCGCGGCGCAAGCGCGACGGAACGACCCGCAGTCTTTGAGGGGAGTAAACGTTATGACGGCAACAACGATCGCGACTGGCGCACCGGTAAGTCGCGGCGAAGCCCTGGTACAGGATTCTCTATGTTCAGGTGCTGATCGCGATCGTGCTCGGCGCGCTGGTCGGCTGGCTGTGGCCGGCACTATGCCACCAACGATTGGATCAAGGCGCTCGGCGACGGCTTCATCAAGCTGATCAAGATGGTGATCGCGCCGATCATCTTCTGCACCGTGGTGTCCGGCATCGCGCATATCCAGGATGCCAAGAAAGTCGGCCGCATCGGCGTCAAGGCGCTGGTCTATTTCGAGATCGTCTCGACCTTCGCGCTCGTGATCGGGCTGATCGTCGGCAACGTGCGTCAGACCGGGCGCCGGCTTCGGCGGCGCCATGGCCAGATGCGACCAGACGGTCGCCGGCTTCGCCAAGCAGGCCGAGGCGCAGAAGACCGTCGATTTCTTCCTGCACATCATTCCCGACACCGTCGTCGGCGCCTTCGCGACAGGGCGAGATCCTGCAGGTTCTGCTGTTTTCGATCCTGTTCGGCTTTGCCCTGATGGGCCTTGGCGAGCGCGGCCACACCATGCGCTCCTTCATCGACGACGCGGCGCATGCGGTGTTCGGCGTCATCGCCATCGTCATGAAGGCCGCGCCGATCGGCGCGTTCGGCGCCATGGCCTTTACCATCGGCAAGTTCGGCACCGGCGCGATCCTGAACCTGATCGGCCTGATCGCGACGCTTCTATGTCACGGCGGCGCTGTTCGTGTTCGTGGTGCTGGGCATCATCGCGCGAATGGTCGGGTTCTCGATCTTCAAGTTCCTGGCCTACATCAAGGACGAACTGCTGATCGTGCTCGGCACGTCATCGTCGGAAAGCGCGCTGCCGTCCTTGATGGAAAAACTCGAGCGGCTCGGCTGTTCCAAGTCGGTCGTCGGCCTGGTGGTGCCGACCGGCTATTCGTTCAACCTCGACGGCACCAATATCTACATGACGCTGGCGACCCTGTTCATCGCGCAGGCGCTCGGCTTCGATCTCACGCTTCGGCCAGCAGCTCACCATCCTGCTGGTCGCGATGCTGACCTCGAAGGGCGCGTCCGGCATTACCGGCGCGGGCTTCATCACGCTGGCGGCGACGCTGGCCGTGGTCGATCCGCGGCTGGTGCCGGGCATGGCCATCGTGCTCGGCATCGACAAGTTCATGAGCGAGTGCCGCGCGCTGACCAATCTTTGCGGCAACGGCGTCGCCTGCGTGGTGGTGTCGTGGTGGGAAGGCGAACTCGATCAGCGAGAAGCTGCACGCCAATCTCAACAAGCAGATTGATCCGTCGGACATGGAGACCGCGCTCACCACCGATTGACGATCGATCCGCTACACAGAAAAAACCGCCCGGTTTTGCCGGGCGGTTTTTCTTTGCCTGCGGAACGTTGCTTATTCGCCGCTGCCAAAGCGCCGCGACCACCAGCCGGCCTTGCGTGGCGCGGCTTCGCCGGTTGCGGCAGGCGCGGAGCTGGCAGGCGCGGGGCAGGCGGCCGCCGGCTCCGGCTGCGCTGTGGCTGACGGTACGGCGCTGCTTCCGGCTGGGCACTGGTCAGGAAAGCAGACCTTTTCGCGCACGGTCGAGCGCCGCCGCGCCGCGGCCCGGTCGGCCTCCTGCGCGGTTTCCTCTGGCGTCGGCGCGCTGCTTGCGGTTTCCGGCGAAGCATGTTCCGCGGGCTGCCATTGCGGTTGCGGCGGCTGGCGCGACCGGCTCGGGTTCGACCAGCGACGGCGCGGGCTCGGGCGAGCCGCCGTCGAAATCGGCAACCGCATCGGTCGCTTCCGGGGCCGGGGTCGGTCCGAGTTCGTCCGCGATCGATCCGGCCAGACCGTCTTCCGGTCCGCCGCCACGCCGGCGGCGTCCGCCGCGACGTCCGCGACGCGCGCGGCCGTCGCTCGCCGCCTGGCCGCCTGATCGGCGCGAGCGCACGCCGGGCTGTTCCTCGCCTTCGTCCTCGTCGGCTTCGCTCGTCGTCGGCAACCGGCGCCCTCGACGGCCTCGGACGCCACGCGCGGCGATTTCGCTGGTCGTCGCGCGGCGCGCCGCCTTCGCGCGGCTCGCCGGGACGGCCGCGCCGGCGCCGCCGCCGCTTGCGGCTTGATGGCCGTCCGCATCGGTTTCGCCGTCGCTGCGCCTTCGCCGACCGGCAGCATCGTCGGCCAGCCCTTCGGTCTCTTCGGTTTCCACTTCGACTCGGTTTCGATGTCGAACGGCTCTTCGTCGTCGTAGGCTTCCTCGACCTGCGGCCGGGAGGCCGCAGCCTGCGCCGCCAGCAGCGCCTTGGCGGCTTCCAGCGTATGCACCTGTTCGCCGCGATCGATGATGAACGACTGCTGGCCGCTCACGGTCGGATCGGCGATCACCGCAAGCGTGACCTTGAAGGCTGTTTTCGAGATCGCGCAGATGGCCGCGCTTGTGGTTGAGGACGTAGAGCGCGACGTCGGTCCGGGTGCGCACCACGAGATTGTGGGTCGCGCCCTTCATCAGGATTTCCTCGATGCCGCGCAGCAACTGCAGCGCCACCGACGATACCGAGCGCACATGGCCGCTGCCGCCGCATTGCGAGCAGGGCTCGGTCGAACTCTCCAGCACGCTGGCGCGGATGCGCTGGCGCGACATTTCAAGCAGGCCGAAATGCGAGATGCGCCCGACCTGGATTCGGCGCGCGGTCCTGCCGCAGGCAGTCGCTGAGCTTGCGCTCGACCGCGCGGTTGTTGCGCTTCTCGTCCATGTCGATGAAGTCGATGACGATCAGGCCCGGCGAGATCGCGCAGGCGCAGCTGCCGTGCGACTTCCTCGGCGGCCTCGAGGTTGGTCTTGAGCGCGGTGTCCTCGATGTGATGCTCGCGGGTCGAGCGGCCGGAGTTGACGTCGATCGAGACCAGCGCCTCGGTCTGGTTGATCACGATGTAGCCGCCGGAGCGCAACTGCACGGTCGGCGAGAACATCGCATCGAGCTGGCTCTCGACGCCCATCCGCGAGAACAGCGGCTGGCCGTCGCGATATTGCCTGACCGCCCGCACGTTCGAGCGGCATCAGCATCTTCATGAAATCGCGGGCTTCCTGATAGCCGGCTTCGCCGGCGACCTGGATTTCGTCGATTTCCTTGTTGTAGAGGTCGCGCAGCGAGCGCTTGATCAGCGAGCCTTCCTCGTAGACCAGGGTCGGCGCCTGCGACTTCAGCGTCATGTCGCGCACGGTTTCCCACATGCGGATCAGATATTCGAAGTCGCGCTTGATTTCGGGCTTGGTGCGCGAGGCGCCGGCGGTGCGCAGGATGATGCCCATGCCCTCGGGCACGTCGAGATCCTGCACCACTTCCTTCAGCCGCGAGCGGTCCTGCGCGGAGGTGATCTTGCGGCTGATGCCGCCGCCGCGCGCGGTGTTGGGCATCAACACCGCATAGCGGCCGGCCAGCGACAGATAGGTCGGTCAGCGCGGCGCCCTTGTTGCCGCGCTCTTCCTTGACGACCTGCACCAGCATCACCTGGCGGCGCTTGATGACTTCCTGGATCTTGTACTGGCGGCGCGGACGGAAGGCGCGCTCCGGCACTTCTTCCAGCACGTCGTCGCCGCCGACGGATTCGACGACTTCCTCTTCGGCGTCGTCGCCGTCATCGTCATCATCGTCGTTGCTCGTCGCCATGCGGGCGCGGCATGTTCGGCGTGATCCGAGGCGGCATGTCGGACGGCGTGTTCGGCGTGCTCACCGCCGCCGTGCTCGGCGCGCGGCGCGTCGTCGGCATGGGCCGCGTTTTCGCTCGCGTGCTCCTCGTCGTGGCGTGCTCATCATGCGCGTGGTCTTCATCGGGCTCGTTCGTGGCCGCGGTGCCTCGGCGCGAGCCGGCGACGGCCTCGACCGGCGCCGCGTCGGCGATGGCGTCGCGACCGGCGCTTCGCCGCGGCATGATCGTGGCTCGTCGTGATCATGCGTCGATGATCGTGGTCGTGATGATCGTGATCACGCGATCATGGTCATGATCGTGCGCGCTGGTCATGCATCATGATGGCTCGTGCGCGTCGTGGTCGTGATGGTCGGTCATGCGTGCGTGATGATGCTCGGCGTCATGCGTCTTCGTGCATGATCGACGGCGTGCCGTCGTGTCGCCGCCCTCGATAGGGCTGGGCGGCCTGGCGACGGATCGAGCGCTGGCGTTCTCGACGACCTCGCTCTGGACGCGCTCGCCATGGCCGCGGCGGCGGGCGTTGCGGTGGCGCGAACGGCGGCGGTGGCGGTGGAGCGGTTTTCGCTCTCTTCCTCGGCCTCGCGATGGGCGCGTTCGTCCGCCTCGATCAGCGCCTGACGGTCGGCGACCGGGATCTGATAATAGTCGGGATGGATTTCGCTGAAGGCGAGGAAGCCGTGGCGGTTGCCGCCATATTCGATGAAGGCCGCCTGCAGCGACGGCTCTACGCGCGTGACCTTGGCGAGATAGATATTGCCGCGCAGTTGTTTGCGCTGGGCGGTCTCGAAATCAAATTCTTCGACGCGATTGCCGCGGACCACAACGACCCGGGTCTCTTCCGGGTGGGTGGCATCGATCAACATCTTGTTGGGCATTTTGGAACTCTTGACGGCGGCGGGCGCGGTGCATGGCGCGCGCATATTGCGCGGCCCGGTGACGCGACGGTCCACCTGATTCGGGGGTGAGGGGAAGGCCAAAACGCAACCCGGGGCGCCGCGCCGAACGGGGTCCCGCGGAACGAGACGACGCGCGAAGCTTTCGCTCCGCATCGGCGCGATCGTTCCGTGGATCCTGGTCGGCAACACAGTCTGGCGCATCAAGCGTCGGCCCGTCTGAACATGTTGGCGGCAAAGGTGCCGCCGTGTCTATTCGCTGAAGGCCCGGCGCGGCGCCAAAGCGCTCGCCGGCCATCGCATATCGGACCGTTTGGGGTCCGGATAATCAGTTCTGCCGTGTCTTAAACCGTCCCTGGAGCAAGAAGGTAGCCTGGGACCGGACGCCGCTCGGGCTCGAAACCGCCGCTCCTTGTCAGCCGCGCGCAGCGCTGGCTGTGGAGGGATCGGGAAAGACGCTGGAATCTTCGAGCTTCGAAGGTTCCGGCGCTGCACCGGGAGGCTGAACGCGACACAACCGGGAGTATTAGCCGTCAGCACCTCTGTACATACGTGGATTGGCCGCCTGCGCGTGCAGAGGAAGCGTCGCAGGCGCGGCAACACTCGTCCGTTTTCGCGTACGAGCGTTAAGGTCTGATTAACCCTGTGGTTCTAATGCGGTAAGAGGGCTGCTCGGAGGCACCGAATCGTTGGCGAACCGCGCAAATCACCGTGTTTTGCTGGGATGCGGCCTGTTGTGCGCCGCAGCATTGCTGTGCGCCAAGATCCGCCGATCGCCGAAGCGCGGCCGAGGAGCCATCGCTCCGGCCGCTTCGATCGCCGGCTGCCTCGAATTTTCCGGTCGCCTCCGATGCCCGCCTGGCCGGTGACGCCAAGCAGACCCGCTTCATCCTCGACCTCGACAAGCCGATCCAGTTTCGCGCCTTCGCGCTCGCCGATCCCTATCGGGTGGTCGTCGATATTCCCCAGGTCAGTTTCAGCTCGCCGCCGGCACCGGCATCGCCGGGCGGGGCCTGGTCAAGGCGTTCCGCTATGGCCTGGTGATGCCGGGCGGCTCGCGGATCGTGTTCGATCTGACCGGGCCCGGCCAAGATCGCCAATTCCTATGTGCTGGAGGCCGCCAACGGCCAGCCGCCGCGGCTGGTGCTCGGAGCTGGAAGAGGTCGATCGCACCAGCTTCGTCCAGTCGCTGGCGCCCGAGAGTCGCGCCGAACTGCAGGCCCGCGATTGCGGACGCCAATGCTGCACGTCGTCGCCGGCGTAGCCGCGGCTGCAGCCAAGCCGCGCAGCAGCCGCCGGATCCGCGTCCGGTGGTCGTGATCGATCCCGGCCATGGCGGCATCGACAACGGCACCCAGGCCGCGGCGGCGAAATGCGAAAAGAACCTGGTGCTGGGATTTGGCCTGGCGCTGCGCGACCGCATCGAGAAATCAGGCAAATACCGCGTCGTCATGACCCGCGACGACGACACCTTCATTCCGCTGAACGACCGGGTCAAGGTCGCGCGCAACCAGTCGGCGGCGCTGTTCGTCTCGATCCATGCCGACGCCTTGCCGCGCGGCGAGGGCGACGCCCAGGGCGCCACCATCTACACGCTGTCGGACAAGGCCTCCGACGCCGAGGCCGAGCGGCTGGCGGAGGCGGAAAACAAGGCGGACGCGATCGGCGGGGTCAACCTCACCGATGAGCCGACCGAGGTCGCCGACATCCTGATCGATCTGGCGCAGCGCGAGACCCGAACGTTTTCAAACCGGTTCGCGCGCCTGTTGATGGGCGAGATGAAGACGACGGTGCGGATGCACAAGCACCCGCTGAAATCGGCCGGCTTCCGGGTCCTGAAGGCGCCCGACGTGCCCGTCGGTGCTGGTCGAGACTCGGCTATGTCTCGAACAAGGGGCGACCTCGAACATCTGGTGTCGGAGAACTGGCGGACCAAGACCGTCGGATCGATGGCGCAGGCGATCGATGCTTTTTCGCCAAACGGCTGGCAACCGCCGGGCCGGGCAAATGAAAACGGCATGAAGAGCGAGTGAAAAGCGAGCTGTTCGGTTGTGGAAGCCCTAGTTTGGCCACAGCGGCAACGGTATAGAAAACCACCGCAGGGTCTTCGGAATCGGCCAAATTGTCCGCTCCGGCCCCTATTATTGCGTGCTGCGCGCAACGGCGATCCGTTGGGTGGGGCTTGAGCGCCGAGCTTTGAGGCAAGACAGACGCCGGAATATCACGGCGCAAGGGTTGGAACGGAACTTCGATAATGCGCTTGCTGGTGCGGTTTTTGGGTTTCTTGTTCGCCGCCGGAACCGTGGTGTTCCTGGTCGGCGTCGCCGGCGTCGCGGGCGCGATCTGGCATTTCTCCAGGGACTTGCCGGACTATTCGCAGCTTGCAGGATTACGAGCCGCCGGTGATGACGCGCGTGCATGCCTCCGATGGCGCGCTGCTCGGCGAATACTCCAGTGAGCGCCGGCTCTATCTGCCGATCCAGGCGGTTCCAAAGCTGGTCATCAACGCGTTCCTCGCCGCCGAAGACAAGAATTTCTACGAGCATGGCGGCATCGACTTCACCGGCATGGCGCGCGCCGCCGTGCTGTACGCGCAGAATTACGGCTCCAACCGCCGGCCGCAGGGCGCCTCGACCATCACCCAGCAGGTCGCGAAGAACTTCCTTTTGACCAACGAGGTGTCGTTCGCCCGCAAGATCAAGGAAGCCTTGCTGGCGATGCGCATCGAGCGCGCCTACTCGAAGGACAAGCATCCTCGAACTCTATCTCAACGAAATCTATCTCGGCCTCGGCGCCTACGGCATCGCGGCCGCGTCGCTGGTCTATTTCGACAAGTCGGTGAACGAACTCACGATCGCCGAAGCCGCCTATCTGGCGGCGCTGCCGAAGGCGCCGGCAGCGCTGCATCCGGTGCGCAACCGCGACCGCGCGATCGAGCGGCGCAACTACGTGGTCGACCGCCTGCGTGGAAAACGGCTGGATCAAGCCGGCCGACGCCGACAAGGCCCGCAAGGATGCGCTCGTCGTCACCAACCGCGCCAACGGCGCGCATATCTTCGCCGGCGAGTATTTCTGCCGAGGAAGTCCGCCGCGACATCTTCGAGCGCTACGGCGAAAAGAAACTCTATGAAGGCGGCCTCTCGGTCCGCGCCACGCTCGATCCGAAGATGCAGGTGATGGCGCGCAAGACCATGGCCGCCGGCCTCGTCAATTTCGACGAGGCGCACAGGCTGGCGCGGCGCGATCAGCAAGCTCGACATCTCCGGCGACTGGGGCGTCAAGCTCGCCGACGTCAAATCGCTCTGCGATATCTCGCCGTGGCGGATGGCCGTGGTGCTGGAGACCAGCGACCAGTCGGCGCGGATCGGTTTCCAGCCCGGCCGCGAACTCGGCGGCGCCGTCTCCAAGCAACGCCAGACCGGCATCATCACGCTTGATGGCGTGCAGATGGGCCAAGCCGGCGTCGGGGCCGCGAAGCGGCAGGACGCCGACATCGGTCGCGCAGGTGCTGGCGCCGGGCGACGTGATCTATGCCGACCCGTTGTTCGGCAAGGACGGCAATCCGGTCGAAGGCCAGTTCCGGCTGCGCCAGTTGCCGGAAGTCTCCGGCGCGATGGTGGCGATGGATCCCTGGACCGGCCGCGTGCTGGCGATGGTCGGCGGCTTCTCGTTCGACCAGAGCCAGTTCAACCGCGCGACGCAGGCCTACCGGCAGCCGGGCTCGTCGTTCAAGCCGCTGGTCTATTCGGCGGCGATGGATAACGGCTACACGCCGTCGACCGTGGTGGTCGACGCGCCGATCGAAATCGACCAGGGGCAGGGCGCCGGCGTCTGGCGTCCGGAAAACTATTCGTCCGGCAAATATCACGGACCGACGACGCTGCGCAACGCGCTGAGGCAGTCGCTCAACACGGTGACGGTGCGGCTGGCGCAGGACATCGGCATGCCGCTGATCGGCGAATATGCGCGGCGCTTCGGCGTCTATGACGAACTGCCGAACTATCTGTCCTATGCGCTCGGCGCCGGCGAAACCACGGTCATGCGGATGGTCACGGCCTATTCGATGTTCGCCAATGGCGGCCGTCGCGTGAAGCCGACGCTGATCGATCGCATTCAGGACCGCTACGGCCACACGATCTTCAAGCACGACGCAGCGCGAATGCCGCGGCTGCGACGCGCCCGGCGGCTGGAAGAACCAGCCCGAGCCGCAACTGGTCGACCGCCGCGAGCAGGTGCTCGATCCGATGACGGCCTATCAGATCACCTCGATGATGGAAGGCGTGGTGCAGGCCGGCACTGCGACGGTGGTGAAGGAAGTCGGCAAGCCGATCGCCGGCAAGACCGGCACCACCAACGACGAAAAGGACGCCTGGTTCATCGGCTTCTCGCCGGACCTCGTGGTCGGCATCTATGTCGGCTACGACAAGCCGCGCAATCTCGGCAAGGGCGCCACCGGCGGTCATCTCGCAGCGCCGATCGCCGAGGACTTCCTGAAGCTCGCGCTCGCCGACAAGCCGGCGATCCCGTTCAAGGTGCCGGCCGGCATCAAGCTGGTCCGCGTCGACGCCAAGAGCGGCATGCGCGCCGGTCCGGGCGAGGGCGGCCGGACCATCCTGGAAGCCTTCAAGCCGGGCACCGCGCCGCCGGATAATTACTCCGTCATCGGGCGTCGCCGATGCCGATGGCCGCTCGCCGCAGGGGTACGCCGCCTGACGCCGGCATAATTCAGGCTGCCCGGGACCGGCGGGCTGTACTAGGCGCCTTCGATTCAGAAACCGCTTGGGACGCAGCCCGAGCGGATTGCGCTTTGCGGCGCACGCCGCTACATCCGTCAGAACTATCACAAGTTAGCGGCATCCACCGCGGATCAGAGAGACCATGCGCGCCGAAGTCGAACGCCTCGTTGAAGAGATCAAGCAGTCAGTCGGGCTGCTGAGGAGGCATCTTTGACGTCGAGAAGTCCACGGCGCGGCTCGCCGAGCTGAACAAGCTCGCCGAAGATCCCAATCTCTGGAACGATCCCCAGAAGGCCCAGAAGCTGATGCAGGAGCGCACCTCGCTGGAGGATGCGCTCGAAGGCATCGGCAAGGTCGAGCGCGAGCTCAGCGACAATATCGAGATGATCGAACTCGGCGAGGCCGAGAACGATGAGGGCGTCGTTGCCGAGGCCGAGAACGCGCTGAAAGCCCTCAAGAAGGAAGTCGCGCGCCGCGAACTCGAAGCGCTGCTCTCGGGCGAGGCCGATCGGTTCGATTCCTATCTCGAGGTGCATGCCGGCGCCGGCGGCACCGAAAGCCAGGACTGGGCCGAGATGCTGCTGCGCATGTATACGCGCTGGGCCGAGAAGCACGGCTTCAAGATCGAATATCTCGAAGAAACCCAGGGCGAAGAAGCCGGCATCAAATCCGCCACCATCCAGATCTCCGGTCACAACGCCTATGGCTGGCTGAAGACCGAAGCGGGCGTGCACCGCCTGGTGCGGATATCGCCGTACGATTCCAACGCGCGGCGGCACACTTCGTTCTCGTAGCGTGGCGATCTTTCCGGTGGTCGACGACAGCATCAAGATCGATATCAACGAATCCGACGTCCGCACCGACACCATGCGTTCGGGCGGCGCCGGCGGCCAGCACGTCAACAAGACCGAATCCGCTGTGCGACTGACCCATATTCCGACCGGCGTTGCGGTGGTCTGTCAGGCCGGCCGCTCGCAGCACAAGAACACGCGCGCAGGCCTGGGACATGTTGCGCGCGCGCCTCTACGAAATCGAATTGAAGAAGCGCGAGGAGCAGGCCGCCGCCGACCAGGCCGCCAAGACCGATATCGGCTGGGGCCACCAGATCCGCTCCTACGTGTTGCAGCCCTATCAGATGGTGCAAGGATCTGCGCACCGGCGTGCAGACCTCGGATACGTCGGGCGTGCTCGACGGCGATCTCGACGAATTCATGGCGGCGACGCTGGCGCAGCGCGCGTTCGGCACCGCGCCCGGTGCGGTCGAGGATGTGGATTAGCCCATGACGAAAGTCGGCTTTCATCGGCCTCGGCCGCATGGGCTACGGCATGGCCGGCCGCTATCTCGACGCCGGCTTCACGGTCGCGGTCTGGAACCGCAGCAAGGCGAAGGCCGAAGATCTGATCGCGCGCGGCGCGCGCTGGGCCGCTTCGCCGGCGGATGCGGCCGACGGCGCCGACGCCGTCGTCACCATGGTCGCCGATGACGCGGCCTCGCGCGACGTGTGGCTCGGCAAGGACGGCGCCGCCGCGACAATGAAGACCGGGCACGCTCGCGATCGAATGCTCCACCGTGTCGTACCAGCACGCGCTCGATCTTGCGCGCGAACTGCGCGGCCGCGGTCTTGTCTATGTCGACAGCCCCGTCACCGGCCTGCCCGATGCGGCCGCCGCCGGAAAGCTGACGCTGCTGGTCGGCGCGGAGCCCACCGATCTCGAAATGGCGCGGCCTTATCTGGCGCCGCTCGGCACCACCATCCGCCATTTCGGCGCCGTCGGCACCGGCACTGTCTACAAGCTGATCAACAATCTGATGGGCGCGATCCAGATCGCCGGCATCGCCGAGGGGCTTGCGATCGCCGAGCAGGCCGGGCTCGACATGAAGCTGGTGCTGGAAGCGGTTGAAACCGGCGTTGCCGCGAGCCCGCAGGTGATCCGGCATTCCAAGCGCATGGCGGCGCGGAATTTTGCCGGCGCGACGTTCACGGCAGCGCTGCGGCAGAAGGATGCGGCCTACGCCGTCGCGCTTGGCCGAGAGCCTGCTGTCCGCGACGCCCCGATCATGGGCCGCGCCGCGGTCGCAGTCGTATGATCGCGCGCAAGGCCTACGCGCCCGACGACGACGAAGGCAAGATGATCGAGATCATCTCTCGCGCCGAAATAGCCTCATCGAGCGCCTGTTCGGGAATCGGGTGGAAAGCCACGCGCGCCGGAATAAGTCTGCGTCAAACGCAGATATGAGCCGTAATGACCGCCAATGACGATCGGATTGACGCCCGCGACTGGTCGCTGCTTGCCGTCCTCTCGATCCTGTGGGGCGGCTCGTTCTTCTTCAACGGCGTGGTGCTGCGGGAAGTGCCGCCGCTGACGGTGGTGCTGCTGCGCGTGGCGCTGGCCTCCATCATCCTGCTGCCGCTGCTGTGGGCCTACCGGATCCGCTTTCCAACAGGGTTTTCGGGCTGGAAGCCGTTCATCGCGATCGGGCTGCTCAACAACGTGCTGCCGTTCTCGCTGATCGTGGTCGGGCAGACCTATATCCCGAGCGGGCTGGCCTCGATCCTCAACGCCACCACGCCGCTGTTCACCGTCGTCGTGATGGCTGTGGCTGGCGAGGAAAACTCCATGCGCGGCGGATCGCGGGCGTCGTCGCCGGCCTGATCGGCGTGGTCATTCTCCATGGCGGGGGTTTTGACGGCAAAGGTCCGGGATTGGCGAGCGGGCAGGGCATCGGCATCCTGCTGTGTCTGGCGGGCGCCTTCAGTTACGGCCTGTCGGCACTGCTGGCGCGACGCGTACTCTCAAACTCGCCGCCGCTGGGAACGGCGACGTTCCAGTTGCTGGCCTCGACCGCGATGATGATTGTTGTCGCAGGATCTGTCGAACGCCCCTGGCAATTGCCGATGCCTGATGCCGCGACCTGGCTTGCGGTGATCGGCCTCGCGGCACTGTCGACTGCGCTGGCTCTACATCGTGTTCTTCCAGATATTGCGGCGCTCCGGGGCGACCAACGTCATGCTGGTGACGCTGCTGATCCTGGTCACCGCCATTTTGCTGGGATATCTGGTGCTGGTGAACAAATATCGCCGCGCGAGATTCTTGGCGCACTGCGTGATTGGCAGCGCGCTGTTGTTGATCGACGGACGGGTGCTCGGAATTGTTCCGGCGCCAGCCGGTAGTCCGATAGGTTCGTTCCGGCGTTTAGCCGTTGTACTCGGTGAATTTCTTGTAGATCCATCGCCGACCGTCATGGCGCCGCCAGACCTGGCCGGTCAGCAGTTTTCCGGTGATGGATCGCCGCGGAATGACGATCCTCCGCAGATGCCAGACTTCGGCCCAGGCGGGGCTTCGGACTGAGGCTCGATATTCGAAGCCGCTCCTGGGTTTCAGCATGCATGGCGCGCTCACGATCTTCACGAGGCCGCCGGGCGGGAATATGATGGCCCGACAGCGGGCCCGAACGATGAAATTGTCCGGTCCAGGCACGATAGCGCGCCGCGCTTTCGGTGCAATTGCAGTCGCTGGTTAAGCTAACCTGTCAACCTTACCGCCGGCCTATCGCTCACCTGGAGCGGCTGTTCCATTCCGCGAACCAGCCGGCAAATCTCCCGCTGTCGCGCTCGCCGCCATGCCAGGCGGCGTAGGCGGTGCCGTCATCAGCCACCAGCACAACGGCATCGAGGCCCTTGGAACGGCGCAGCGTGTCGATCGCCTGGCTCGGGGTCTGGGCGATCGGACCTGCGACGTTAAAGGAGGTGTTGACGGAGACTCTCGACGCCGATATGACGGCCGAGCGCCTTCAGATAAGCGTGGGTGAGAGGATCGTCCTCCGCATTCACGATCTGGATCCGGCCGGTGCCGTCGGCATGGATGACGGCAGGGATTTTGCCGCGCGCGTGCGGCTTGATCGCGCTGTCAGCACCATGTAATTATAGGCGTTGTAATTGGCGTCGGAAGCGCCCGGCAACAGATCGAAATATTCTCGCGCGGCCTCCAGCGTCGCCATCGGCGCCAGCGGGCGGATTGCCTCGCGGTATTTGACGCGCTCGTTGAGCCGCTCCCGCGCTCTCGGGGTCGCACGCATTGGCAGAGAATCGAGCGGTGGCCGAGCGCGCGCGGTCCGGTTTCGGCCGCGCCCTGGTACAGCGCGATCACGCCGTTCCTGCGCGATCACGAACGCCATCAAATCGGCGATGGCGTTGCGGCCGTCCGGCGTCCAGATCTCGCCGATGCGTTGCGAGCCGATGTCACTGGCTGTAAGTGCACGCTCAATATCCGCATTCAGACGGCGGCGAACCGCAGTAGAACGCATGCGTTATCGGCGCGCCGCGCGGCGCACCGGCCAGATGCGCGAACAGCCAGGCGGCGCCGATGGTCACGCCGGGATCGCCGGGCACCGGCGGCACCCACAGATGCAGGCGGGCGTCGCGTTGCTGCGCGGATGCAAACCACGCTTCGTCGAAATGTTCGAGCAGGCGCATATTGCCGACTCGCGTTCAGCGCCACGCCGCCGGTCAGCACCAGTGCGGCTCGCGCCCGTGATGCGCAACAGATGATCGCACGACATGGATCATGGCGTCCTCGAACACCAGTTTGCGTCGCGGCCGCCTTGTCGAGGCGATCCTTTGGTGTCAGGACGGTGATGGATGTCCTCGACGCGCAGCACCGCGTCGGGATTCCAGAGCTGGTCGGGCGCCGAGCGGCGGCCCGATGATGTCGTCAGGGCCTGCTTGTAGGGATGGTCGGAACGGGTCGCAATACCAGTTGGCCATCGCCGCGGTTGATTTTGATTTCGCCTGCCTCGCCGAAATGCAGCACGTCGCGCAAGCCGCGCATAGTACGGATTGGCTGGCGCGGTTCATGTGCCGCCCCAGGCGGCGGCGCCCATAACGGCCTTCGCTGGATGAGCCAGGTCCAGCCGCCCCTGCGTCGATGAAATCACGCTGTAGAACGCGCCGAGTGAATCGAACATGCTGTCGTTGCAATAGAGCTGCCGCATCGCGCCGTTCTCGGCCACAGTAGAGCGAGATCGAGCCCGCGATCGCCGGTGCCGTCGAGCACGGCGATCGCTACCGGCGCATCGTCGTCGGCAAACGGCGGAGGCCGCGAAGGAAAACCACGCATGGTTGTCATGATGTGGCATGCAGATCAGCGGCACGGGTTCGGAAAGGCCGAGCTGTCTGGCGAGAATCTTCGGCGTCGCGCGTCATCTGGTCGAGACGGCGGCCGTCGAAGGCCGATGCATCCTTGAGGCGCAACAGTTTCAGGCTTTGCGGAACTTCCTCCACCAGCGAGCGCGCTATGGTGCCAGCCAACGTCGGATAATCCCAGCTGGTGAGCCAGGCATCGATGTCGCCGACCTCGCGTCCCATGCCGCTGCAGGGTTGCGACCATGCCGTCGACCGAGGCTTCTCGGATATTCGGTCGTGTGTTTGTTGCCGGAGAATCGCTCCTTCCTCGTTGTTGACGATCAGGCGTGGACCGTTCGCTTGCGTCACCTCAACCAGTGCCACACCGGAATTGTGCGTGCCGGGAAGCCCGAGGCCCGCGAGACAACACGGTCCCGCCGCGGCAAAGCTTTTCCTGCATCGCGCGCCAATCGCTCGCGGGCGAAATCCGAGCCGAGCTGATGGAAGCCAGCTCGCCCCATGGTTAGCGCGGCCAGCCATCGCGCGAAGTGAAATCCCGCCGCTGCAAGCCTGGGATGTCGCGGACCAATTCGTTTGTTCGGTTGCAATCCGTGGGCCCTGTCGTCGAAGCGAAAACTGCCACCCTGCATCAATCATAATTGGCGGCGCGCAACAATCCTGTTTCATCCCGCGAAATAAGCGGATGCTTGCCAGCCCGCGCGCGGCTTGCGACACTGCGGCAAAACAAATGCCACGTGGGGGAGAGAACGATGACGACCATCGAAGCCTTGTTGCCTTGACGGCGCATTGCCGTTGCTGCCGCGATGGCCGCGACCACAGCCCACGCGCAGAAGAAATACGGATACCGGCGCCAGCGATACCGAAATCAAGATCGGCAACATCATGCCCTATAGCGGGCCGGCGTCGGCCTACGGCACCATCGGCAAGGCGCAGGCCGCCTATTTCAACAAGATCAACGCCGAGGGCGGCATCAACGGCCGCAAGATCAATTTCATCAGCTATGACGACGCCTTCAGCCCGCCGAAGGCCGTCGAGCAGGCGCGCAAGCTGGTGGAGAGCGACGAGGTCCTGCTGATCTTCCAGCCGCTCGGGACGCCAGTCCAACTCGGCCGACCAGAAATACATGAACGCCAAGAAAGTGCCGCAGCTGTTTGTCGCGACCGGCGCGCACCAAGTGGGGCGATCCGCAGAATTTTCCGTGGACCATGGGCTGGCAGCCCAACTACCAGAGCGAAGGCCGCATCTACGCGGCCTACATCCTGAAGAATTATCCGAACGGCAAGATCGCGGCGATCTGGCAGAATGACGACGCCGGCAAGGACCAGATGAAGGGATTGCGCGACGGTCTCGGCGAGCAAGGCCAATATGATCATCGCCGACAAATCCTACGAGGTCTCGGATCCCACCATCGACTCGCAGATCGTGGCGCTGAAGGATTCCGGCGCCGATATTTTCATGACCTGGGCGGCGCCGAAGGGCGCGGCGCAGGCGATCCGCAAGGTCGGCGAACTCGGCTGGAAGCCGGTATACTTCCTCGGCAACGTGTCGACGTCGGTCGCCACCGTGCTGAAGCCGGCGGGCCTCGAAAATTCCAAGGGCATCATCTCGACCGCCTATATCAAGGATCCGACCGATCCCTTGTGGAAGGACGACCCAGGTATCAAGGCGTGGGCCGCCTTCATGGACAAGTATTTCCCGGACGGCGACAAGACCAACAACAACAACGTCTATGGCTATGCGACCGCGCAGACCATGGTCCAGGTCCTGAAGCAATGCGGCGACGATCTCACGCGCGAGAACGTGATGAAGCAGGCCGCCAACCTGAAGGGTTTTCCAGCGACGTGCTGCTGCCCGGCATCACGATCAATACCAGCCCGAACGACTTCTTTCCGATCGAGCAGATGCAGCTGATGAGATTCAATGGCGAGAGCTGGGAGCTGTTCGGCGACATCATCGCCGGCGAGGTCGGGCACTAGGCCCGGTGTGGTCCCGTTCAGCCCGCGCTCAGCCTGACGCCGGCGCGCAAGAATTTCTGCGGATCGACCGCGTCGCCGTCGATCCGGGTTTCGTAATGCAGATGCGGACCGGTGGAGCGGCCGGTCGAACCGACGGCGCCGATCACCTGGCCGATCTTGATGAGGTCGCCGACCTTGACGTTGATCTCCGACAGATGGCCGTAGCGGGTCGACAGCCCGTTGCCGTGATCGATTTCCACCATGCGGCCGTAGCCGCCCGCCCAGCCCGATGAAACCACCTTGCCGTTGGCGGTGGCGCGCACGGGATCGCCCATCGCTGCGCGGAAATCGAGACCGGTATGCATCGCCGGGCGGCCGAGGAAGGGATCGCTGCGGACGCCGAAGCCGGAGGTGAATTCGACCTCGCCGATGACGGGCTTGCGATAGGGCACCAGCGCCAGCGTCCGGTTGAGGCGCTCGACCTGCGGAGCGGGTGACATTGATCCGGTAGAGCTGCCGCTCGAACGGGCCGGCATCGGCCGGAAGTTTTACGGGAACGAAGGGGCCGCCGACGCCCGAGCGCGGGGTGGCGGCTTCGAGCTGCGCCATGTCGAGGCCGAGATCGGTGAACACGCCGCGCATCCGGCGGACGCGCGATTCCATGCTGTCTTCCGACCGAACTCAGCGCGGCCATCTGGCGCCGCTCGACCTGATCGAGCGAGGTCTGCAGGCGAACCAGGACGTTGTCGACGCCCTGAACCTTGGCGAACTGGTTCGGCTGCGCCTTGGCGACGACAGGCGCGCGCGATTCGAGCCGCGCCTCACGATCCGGCGGCGCCACGAAGATCACGGTGTCGCTGATGGGAGAGGGTTTCGGAGTGCCGGAGGCGGCGCAGATCCGCAGCGGCGCCGCGCGCAGGCGGCCGGATCGATCCGGTCGCCGCGCTGTCCGGAATGGCGCCGAGCGCGGTGGCGCGGGACTCCAGCGCGGTCTGGCGCTTCATGATGTGGTCGAGCTTCTGGTCGAACTGCTCCTGATCGAGCAACTGGCGGCTGGTGGTGCGGTCGACCTTGGCGCGCAGCTCGGCGATCCGGTCTTCATAGGCGTATTGCATCTCGGCCTGGCGGGCGATCAGCCGGGTCAGGACGTCGTCGCGAAACGCGAAATAGGTGGCGGTCGCCGCCGACCACATGCCGAGCACGACGACGGTGCCGACCACGATCCAGAACACGACGGGGCCGAACCGGACCTGCTTGCCGTGCATGAACAATGGCATAGCCATCACTGGGCTGCGGCGGCTGTCGCCGCGCCGCGCCGGACGGGCCGGCGGCGTCCGGCCATGATCCTGGGGATGGTGGTGGCATGGCTGGTACTCGGAATGATGACCGGAACGGTACGACATCGGCACTCCCGCGCCGGTCGGACAGGGGTTCCGTACGGCTGATTTTGCGGAGCCGATTTGAACCTGCTCATGGTTAATTTTTGGGAAATGGAACCCGTAAAACTACGGCAGACCTAGCCGCGGCCAGCACCTCGTCGGCGTGGCCATCGACCCGGACATTGCGCCAGATTTTTGCGATTTTGCCATCGGCCCCGATCAGAACGGTGGTGCGAATAATTCCCGAGGAAGGTCCTGCCGTACATGGATTTTTCGCCCCAGGCGCCATAGGCCTCCAGCATCTCATGCTTGCTCATCTGAAATCAGAGGAACGCCAAGCCGGTGCTTGTTACGGAACGATTCCTGGGCCTTGACGGTGTCCGCAGAGATGCCGAGCACAGCCGTTCCGGTCCCGGCGAACGCGTCGTTCAGCCGCGTGAAGTCGATCGCCTCCCTGCGTGCAGCCGGGCGTGTCGGCGCGCGGGTAGAAAAACAGCACGAGTTTCTGGCCGGCGTAATCGGCGAGCGAGACGGTGTCGCCGCCATCGCGCGGCAGACCGGAAACTGGGGGCCTTTGCGCCCTCAACCAGGCGAGGCCGGCTGACTATCCGGCTGGATGGGCTTCGAATCCGACTTCGGCGCGGCTGATACTTTGGATTTTAACGGTTTCGACGTGGGCCTTATGGGATGCTTTGCCCAAAGCAGCTTTTGGCCGCTTTGCCGGATTTCTTGGCGACCGCCATGCGGGCTTTCGCCGCGGGCGTCTTGACCGAGGCTTTCGAGCCGCCGTGGGCCGCCTTCGCCGTGGCCGTTTTCGGGCTAACGTCTTTGAAGACGTCCTGGAAGATGTACTGGAGGATCCTTGGAGGATTTCTTGCGCGTTTTCTTGGACATACGCCTTCCTTTCGTCGCTTTCGGCGGCTCAACCAATAGGGTATTGCGGGTCTTGTCCCGAGCGGCCGGATTCGCGTCCGGTTGCTGGGCAAGTTTGATGACCTCGGAGTATGGTTACAAGGAATTCGAAGCACCACCCGTCCGCTCGTTGCAGGCCCGTTTGATTGAGTTCGCCATTGAGTCCTTGGGCCTGACCACGAGTAACAGTATTAATCGAGGATTGGCAGCGATGCCGGCTCAGGAGCGCTCGATAGAGATCGACGGGCGCGCCTGTGGCGGCGATCAACCTCAGCGCCGGCACCGAGAGGCAATGGCTAGGAATACTTCGCCCCAAGGTACTTCGCCCCAGGGTCGAATCCGCGCGCCGACGACCCAAATCTCGCAATGGGATGACGAGGCTGGCTGGGATCGACCATGACGAGGCGGCGGGCCATCGCGCGCGGCGGCTGTTGTCCCGTTCCAATTCCGGCTTTCACCGGCTGAGCGACAGATTTCGCGGCACTGAACCGATGGGTGACCGGCGAACGCTGGGTCAAGCGCCTGGCGGTCGTGATCGGCAGTCCTGGCCGTGATCTTCGCAGGCTGTTTCGGCGGGCTGTGGTGGCGGCTCGGCGCCGGACCCGATCAATCTCGACATGGCGACACCCTGGCTCGCGGCCGCGATCGAGGACAATATCGGCCACGGCAATACGGTTGAGGTCGGCGGCACGCAGATCGAGCGGGCAGGGCGAGATCCGGATCGCGGTGCGTATCCGCGACATCGTGGTCAGGGATCGCGACCGCGCCATCGTCGCCAGCGCGCCGAAAGCCGAGGTGAGACTATCGGGAACCGCGCTCCTGATGGGGCGGCTGCGCGCCGAGAGCCTCAATCTGGTCGATGCCGAACTCGCGGTGCGGATCACGCCTGATGGCCAGGTGACGGTGTCCGCCGGCGACACCGCAAAACCGTTGGCGACCGGCGTTGCCTCGAAGACGACGACGCCGGTCTTGCGCCTACATTCCCGCGGCCAGTCGCCGTTGCGCCGGCCCCCGACGCCCCGGTGCGCGGCCACGACAGCTCGCAGAACGGATTGCTGGCCGGCCTCGACTGGCTCGACAGCCTGAGCCTGACCGGTCTCGACGGACAAAACCTCAACGAGATCGGTTTGAAGAACGGCAATCTCGTCGTCGACGATCAGCAGCGCGGCAACAAATGGACGTTCGAGAATATCAGCCTCAGCCTGCGGCGGCCGAGCGGCGGCGGCGTGGCGCTGAGCCTCGGCGAGGAGGGCGCCCGCCCATGGTCGCTGCGGGTGGTGGTCGGGCCGCAGGCAAACGGCGTGCGATCGGTCGATCTGCGCGCCGACAAGGTGCCGGCCGCGAACATCCTGCTGGCGATGCGGGTGAAGGATCTCACCTACAGCGCCGACTTGCCGCTGTCAGGTGAACTGAAGGGCGAACTCGGCCGCGACGGCCTGCCGACTTATTTCCGCGGCAAGCTCACCGCCGGCGCCGGCCACATCATCGACAGCGATACGCCCGATTATCCGATGGCGATCGATCTCGGCCGAGATGAACCTCGAATGGGATTCCGGTCGGCGCGTGCTGGTCGCCCCCTTCAAGATCATCTCCGGTGCGAACCGCATCACGCTGCTCGCCCATCTCGAACCGCCCAATGGCAGCGTCACCGACTGGCAGGCCGGGTTTTAGCGGCGGCACCATCGTGCTGGCCGGCATCGACACGCGAACAGCCGCTGATCTTCAACCGCATCGCGATCGGCCTGCGTTTCGACACCGACAAGAAGCGCGTGCTGCTGACGCAGGCCGATATCAGCAATGGCGAGATCGGCGTCGCCGGAACCGGCAGCATCGATTATTCGGGCGAGGCGCGTCTGCAGCTCGGTTTTGCCGGCACGCCGATGTCGGCCTCCGCGCTGAAGCGGATGTGGCCGACCCTGATCGTGCCGGAAGTGCGCGAATGGGTGATCGAGCGGATCGAGCGCGGCACGCTCCAGCGCATCGAGGTCGGCGTCAATTCGCCGGTGCGCAATCTGTCGCGCAAGGGCCGCCGATCCCGGATGACGGCCTCGCCGTCAACATCGTCGCGTCCGGCGTGACGGTGCGGCCGGTAGACGATATGCCGGTCGTGCGCGACGCCGACCTGAAAGCCCGGGTGACCGGCCGCACCGCGACCGTCAACATCGCGCAGGGGATCGCCGATACGCCCGCCGGTCGCAAGATCACCATTTCGGATTTCAGCTTCGAGGTGCCGGACATGGCGCCCAAGCCATCGCCGGCGAAGGTCAGGTTCCGCATCGACGGCAGCGATGCCGGCGGCGGCCGAAATTCTCGCCTCCGATCGCCTCAGCGAATTCTCCGGCACCCTGATCGATCCCAATGCGAGCAAGGGAAACGGTATCCGCCATCGTCACGCTCGGCGTGCCGGTCATGGGCGCGCTGACCAAGGCCGATACCGTCTACACCGTCACCGCCGATCTCGGCGGATTTGCCGCCGACAAACTGGTGATGAACCAGAAGCTGGAAGCCAACACGCTGAAGGTCGTCGCCAACAACGCCGGCTATCAGGTCAAGGGCGACGTGAAGATCAACGGCCAGCCGGCCTCGCTGGATTATCGCAAGCCGAACGAGGGCGATGCCGACATCAAGCTGCAGGCAACGCTGGACGACGCCAGCCGCGCGCGCCTCGGGCTCGATCTCGGGCCGGCCGTCAGCGGCGCGATCCCGATCAAGGTGGTCGGCAAGATCGGCGATCGCGACAGCCGCGTCGGGATCGAGGCCGATCTTACCTCGCTGAAGCTCGACAACATCCTGCCGGGCTGGGTCAAGCTGCCGGGCAAGTCGGGCAAGGCGACGTTCAGCGTCGTGAAAAAGGAGCAATCGACCCTGTTCCAGGACATCGTCGTCGATGGCGGCGGCGTCTCGATCAAGGGCTCGCTGGAAATCGACCAGAACGGCGAGTCTGATGAGCGCGAACTTCCCGACCTATTCGCCGTCGGAAGGCGACAAGACCTCGCTGAAGGCCGAACGCGGCCCCGACGGCGTCGTGAAGGTCACGATGCGCGGCGACGTGTTCGATGGCCGCGGTTTCCTCAAATCGGCGATTTCGGGCAAGGAAGCCGACCCCAAGAGCAAGACCAAGAACATCGATTTCGACGTCGACCTCAAGCTCGGCGCCGTTGCAGGTTTCAATGGCGAGGCGCTTCGCAGCGTCGACGCCAAGTTTTCACGGCGCAACGGCAACATCAAGGCCTTTGCGCTCGCGCGGCAAGGTCGGGCGCGACACGCCGGTGACGGCTGATTTGCGCGGCCGCACGCAGGGGCAGGGGCGCGACCTGATCATCCTGCAGACCAACGATGCCGGCGCGTTCTTCCGCTTCACCGATACTTACTCCAAGATGGTCGGCGGCCAGCTCGCGCTCGCGATGGAGCCGCCCACGGTCGAAGCCTCCGCCAAGGAAGGGCTGATGAACGTCCGCGATTTTTCCATCAAAGGCGAGGCCGCGCTCGAGCGAGCGGCCGCGGGCGGACCGGTCGGCACCCAGAACGGCATTGCCTTCTCGGGCCTGCGCGCCGAATTCACCAGGCAGAGCGGGCAGCTCACGATCCGCGAAGGCGTCGTCAAGGGCCCGACCATCGGCGCGACCATCGAAGGCAGCATCGACTATGTCGGCAACTCGGTTCGCATGAGCGGCACCTTCGTTCCGATGTACGGGCTGAACAACATGTTCGGCCAGATTCCTGTTCTTTGGCATATTCCTCGGCGGCGGCAGCAATGAAGGCCTGATCGGCGTCACCTATGAAGTCGTCGGCACGCCCGAGCGCCGGTGCTGCGCGTCAATCCGATTTCGGCGCTGGCGCCCGGCCTGGTGCGGAAGGTGTTCGAATTCAACACCGGCAAGCAGAACAACCCGATCGAATTCCCGCCAAATAATTAGGGCCAATTTGCCGGATCCCGGACTTAACGTCGGACTGCGCGTGAAGCCGGCCGAATGAACCTTCGCCGTGCCGGTGACACCAAATCCTTCAACGGACGTCACCACGCGAGCGCAAGAGCATGCTTACCACCAGCGCGAACGCGAACAGCAAATTGTAGCTGCGGGTCCAGTCGTGGATCAGGCCAGCGCTCCAGGAGCCGAGGCCGCTGCCGATCGAAATCGTGCCGTAGATCGTGCCGACGCGCTCACCGCGAAAGATCGTCACGGCGGTTGCGCTCAACGGCGGGCCTCGCGAGCCGATCATGCTGCGACGGATCCTGAACGATAGCTTTTTCAGAATAGAGCTGGGCAATATCGTCGCTGGATAGACCGAGCTCGCGCAGGATCTCCTCGTTGTGCTCGCCTAAGAGGTCCGCTTTCAATTCGGTCTGGGCCGACCATGCGGAAAATTTCACCGGGTTACCCGGAACGGCGAACGGACCTATCTGGGGATCACTGACCCTGTCGAACGGTTCCACGTTCGATCAGATGGGGTTGCGCCATGGCCTCGTTCAGCGTGAGCACGGGAGCGCAGGGTATCCGTTCCTTTTCCAGAGCTGCAATGGCCGCGTCCCGTGAAGGGAAGGTTCTCAGCCATTTTTCCAGGATGTCAGCGACCAGCTTGTTGTTGTCACTTCTAGCGCGCGCGGAGGCGGATCGAGGATCCTTTTCTAGTTCCGGCATGCCAAGGGCCTTGACCATCTGCGGCCATTGATGAGCCAGAGCACAGATGACGATGAAGGCGCCCCTGCCGCAATCGAACACACCGACTGGGCCACCGTTCCGGATGCAGCGAGCCCTCGCGCTTTGGAACGAATGCGTCGCCGCGAGATCGCGACCTTGGGTACATTCGCCTCGTGCATGTGAAAGTAGGTATCGATGAGCGTCGCCTCGATGAATTGGCCCTCGCCGGTCCGCTCGCGATGCAGCAAAGGCAAACCCGACTGCCATCGCCGCCGCCACGCCGGTAGACGCATCGCCTATGGCAACCGGCACTTGCGCCGGCCTGCCGTCCGGTTCGCCAATCACCCCGGTAATTCCGGTCAGCGCCTGCGCGATATAATCATATCCGGGCTTATCGCTCAGTGGACCTGATTGCCCCGCGAACGAGATCGAGCACATGATTATTTTCGGATTGATCTTTCGGAGATCGTCGTACCCCAAACCCGCCCTGCTCATTACCCCGGCGTGAAATTCTCCACCAGAACGTCGCACTTTGCCGCAAGCTTTCTCAGCAATTCCTGCTTTTCGGATGTTTGAAATCAAGCGCCAGACTTCTTTTTCGAATGATTTTGCTGAAAGAAATAGGTGCTCTGGGATGTGTTCTCGTATTCCGGCGACCGTGGCTTCAGGCCCTGAAATCGGGACCTGTCTCCGGCGGGAGCAAGCTCGATCTTGATGACGTCTGCACCGGCTTCAGCCAGAAGCCGAGGTGCAGGTCGGCCCAGCAACAAATTGCGTGATATCCAGCACGCGATATCCGGTGAGCATTTTTGGAGCCAAGCTCATGTTGATTCCCTGCTAGCTGCGACTGTTTGATGGTTCTCTCGGTGCTGCAAGGACGCGGTCAGGCGGACTGCTTGGCCCGGCAAAGCGAAGGCCGGCTTGCTCCAGCCGCCTCTCCAGCATCGGAATGCGGTCGTTGCCCCAGAATTGTTCGCCGCGGAAAATGCAGATCGGCACGCCGAAGACCCTGGTCGGCTGAAGCCTCTTGCTGCGCAATCGCGTAGTCGCGTTGACCATCGCCGTCGAAATAAGCCCGAAAGTCCGCTCCCGAGAGGCCGAATTCATCGATGAATTTTGTCATGACCTCGATCTCGTCGACTGCCAGCTCCCGCTTGAAAAACAATTCGTATACGCGGCGGCTGTATTCGACGATTTTTCCATGTTTCTCCGCGAACAGGCCGCCGATCAGGGCCGGCGCCGTTGTCGTAAATCTTGAGGCGGGCCACGAATGATCTTCTTGTCGCTGCGTTCGTTGGCGATGCGCCGCGCATCCATATAGGAGTATTTTACCTTGTATTCCGAATAGATGCTCCTTTGTCCGGAGCCCTTGATCCTGAGTTGAAATGGTTTCCACTTCACCTTCACGGCAAATTTTTCCTCAAGGGCGAAGGCTGGATCGAGATACCAGCCACGCAAAGGGACTTTTGTAATCGGAGTACATTTTCAATTCTTCGAGGTTGCGTCATTTGCATTTTCCGTTGAAGGTTGGTTTGAAGCTCAAGTGGATTCGAGCGACGCGAGCGGGCAGCGGCTTCCGATGAAGGTTGCGCTGCCCCTTTCGCCGTACGATTTGCAAGACGTCGCAATCTCTCCTCTGAGAGGATTAAAGCCGTGCCGGTCACGCAACACCAGGACTCCGCTTCAACCTGTTTGCGATTATGATTGATCTTTTCGCCGATATAGGTCAATTCTTTTTCCTATCTCCTTAATTAATGCCGATATGGAATGGATCATGGCGAGACTGCCGTTTCGTGCCCCACGGGGATTTGACGTTGCGATCAAACATATCAGGGCGGTGAACTCGGTCGCGCTGTATGGAAGCTTTACGGCCGCGGCAGCCGACCTTGGAATGACCCAGTCCGCGGTGAGCAGGCTGGTTCTTCCAGCTCGAAAAGCAACTCGGTGTTTCGCTCTTCCTTAGATCCACGCGCAACGTGATCCTTACCGCGCCGGGTCGCGAATTCACCGCATCGACGAGACGATTTATCGAAGACCTCAACCTCCAGGTTGAGAACGCGCGGGCATTGGGAGGGACAGAGACTCGCGGCCGACTGATCATTTCGTGTCTGCTCTCCATCACCCATCACGTCGTCCCGGATGCAGTACTGAAGTATCGCAAGGCGCACCCCGGGGTGGAGGTTCACTTGCGCGAGGGGCTCGGCAGTGCAGTGCACGAAGACGTACGCAGTGGTCTCGCTGATTTTGGAGTGGGAAATATCACGGGGGCTGAATCAGGAAGTCGTCGCGGACGAGATTGTTCAGGAGGTCGTGCTTTGCCGTTCTTCCCTCGAAACACCGATTGAGTAACAGCAAATCCATCACGTTGAAGGACCTCGAAGACGAGGAGTTCGTATCCTTGTCAACAGCAGCCGGATTGCGCCAGTCAAATCGATGGTATTGCGGCCAGCAACGGCATCGCGCCTCAAACACATGACCGTGGTCGAGCAATTCGGAACGCTGTTCGATTTTGTCGCCGCCGACGTCGGTGTGGCGATTGTTCCGGCGTCCGCCTTGCCAAGGCGCCGGCAATATGATGTCGTGGTTAAACGCCTCGTTTCCCCTTCAATCGTGAGGAGCGTCGGGATCTTGCGCCTCAAAAATCGTGCTCTTACTCCGGCGGCAAGCGGCTTCCTGGATATCTTCCGCCCGCTCTTTCTAAGCGCTTCTCGCCGGTAAACTCAACTATTACTAGCGACCGATCTCGCCTGAGAACGACGCTCGCAACCGGGGCATTTGTGGAGTGCTTTTTCCCCATTGGAGCGGGGGTCTTGCGCGAATACGCCTATGCAGGCTTGAGCAGGACGTGCTTCTTCTTGCCCATCGACAGCTTGATGACGCCTTCCGGCGTCAGGTTGCCGGCGTTCAGAACCATCTTCTCGTCGGTGACGGCGACATCGTTGACGCGCAGCCCGCCGCCCTTGATCTGGCGGCGCGCCTCGCCATTCGAGGCGACGAGGCCGGCCTTGACGAACATCGCCAGCACGCCGACGCCGGCGTCGAGTTCGCCGCGCGGAATTTCCACCGTCGGCAGGCTTTCCGCGATCGCGCCTTCCTCAAAGGTCTGCCGCGCGGTTTCGGCTGCGCTGTTGGCGGCGTCGCGGCCGTGCAGCAGCGCGGTCGCCTCCGTCGCCAGCACCTTCTTGGCTTCGTTGATCTCGCCGCCCTGCAGCGCCGCGAGCCTGTCGATCTCGCTCATCGGCAGGATCGTGAACAGTTTTAGGAACTTGACGACGTCGGCGTCCTCGGCGTTGCGCCAGTATTGCCAGAAATCGTAGGGCGCTGAACTGGTCGGCGTTGAGCCAGACCGCGCCCTGCGCGGTCTTGCCCATCTTGGCGCCCGAGGCGGTCGTGAGCAGCGGCGTGGTCAGCGCGAACAATTGCGGCGTGCCCATGCGGCGGCCGAGATCGACGCCGTTGACGATGTTGCCCCACTGGTCGGAGCCGCCCATCTGCAGCCGGCAGCCGGTGCGCCGCGCCAGTTCGACGAAGTCGTAGGCCTGGCAGACCATGTAGTTGAACTCGATGAAGCTCATCTCCTGCTCGCGTTCGAGGCGCAGGCGCACCGAGTCCATCGTCAGCATGCGGTTGACCGAGAAATGCCGGCCGATGTCGCGCAGCATCTCGATCCAGTTCAGCTTGGTCAGCCATTCGGCGTTGTCGAGCATGATGGCGTCGGCTGGCGCCGTCGCCGTAGCGCAGCACCTTGGCGAACACGCCGCGGATCGAGGCCTTGTTGGCCTCGATTTCCTCGATCGATGCGGATCGCGCGCGATTCGTCCTTGCCGGAGGGATCGCCGACCATGGTGGTGCCGCCGCCCATCAGCGTGATCGGCTTGTTGCCGCTCTGCTGCAGCCAGTACAGCATCATCATGGTGAGGTAGTTGCCGATATGCAGCGACGGCGCCGTGCAGTCGTAGCCGACATAGGCGGTCGCCTGGCCCTTGGCGGCCAGCGCGTCGAGGCCCTCGAAATCGGAACATTGGTGGATGAAGCCGCGTTCCTGTAAAATGTTCAGGAAATCTGATTTAAATGCGGTCATTTGTATGCGACTCTGATCATTCTATTTTCACGGTAATTGTAACGAGTTGCGGAACCATAGCGGAACAGGCTGCCGCAATCGTGCGCGCTGTGGCATTATAAGATGTGCTTGTTTGACACAAGCCGGGCGTCGTCGGGCGGACAGGGCGGTCAGCAAGGCACGATGACAATGATGTTGACGGCAATCGGTCTGATGAGCGGCACCTCGCTCGACGGGGTCGACGTCGCCTTGATCGAGAACCGACGGCAGGCGGGTGAAGGCCTTCGGACCCTCCGGATACCGGCCTTATACCGAACATGGAGCGCGGCCTGCTGCGCCAGGCGCTGTACTGAGGCCGTCGACCTGCCGCAGCGCGATGCGCGGCCGGGCATCCTGCGCGAGGCCGAGCAGGCCGTCACGACAGCGCATGCCGAGGCGGTGGCCGCCTTTACCGCGCAGCACCGCATCACCTCGCGAGGACATCGATATCGTCGGCTTCCACGGCCAGACCGTGCTGCACCGGCCCGAACGCAAGGCTGACGGTGCAGATCGGCGACGCGCTCGGCGCTCGCCAAGGCGATCCATATCCCGGTCATGCATGATTTCCGCGCCGCCGACGTCGAGGCCGGCGGGCAGGGCGCGCCGTTCGTGCCGGTCTATCACCGCGCGCTGGCGCAGTCGCTGGAGCGCGAGGGGCCGATCGTGGTGGTCAATATCGGCGGCGTCTCCAACATCACCTATATCGACGGGCCGACACGCTGATCGCCTGCGACACCGGGCCCGGCAACGCGCTGCTCGACGACCATATGTTCCGCTGCCATGAACCAGCGCTTCGATACCGAGGGCCGCACCGCCGCGCAAGGGCAAGGTCGATGCAGCCTGGATCGCGCGGGCGCTGGCGCTGCCGTTCTTTCACGCTGCCGCCGCCGAAATCGCTCGACCGCAACGATTTTGCCGCGCTCGAAGCTCGCGCGATGATGCCGCCGGCGCGATGGCGCGGCGACGCTTGACCGCGTTCACCGCGGCGGCCATCGCCCGGATCGTGCCGCTGCTGCCGAAGGTGCCAAAGAGCTGGATCGTGGCCGGCGGCGGCGCGCGCAACCACGACCATGCTGCGGATGCTGCGCGAGCGGCTGGAGCCTGCGACCGTCGAGGCGGCCGGATACGCTCGGCTGGGCGTCGGACGCCATCGAGGCGCAGGCGTTCGGCTTCCTGGCGGCGCGGGGCTCGAAGGGCCTGCCGCTGAGCTATCCCGCCACCACGGGGTGCCGATGCCCGATGACCGGCGGGATCATCGCGCGCGACCGTGATATCCGATGCAATTGCATCGACCTTGACGATTACATGCAAATGCATCTAGTTGGATGCAGATGCATGTGAACTGGCCCGCCGGAGTTCGCCATGATCGCGCCGAACTCAAGCTGATCAGCCACAAGCTTTGCCCCTATGTGCAGCGCGCGGTGATCGCGCTGACCGAGAAGGGCGTTGCCGTTCGAGCGGATCGATATCGACCTCGCCAACAAGCCGGACTGGTTCTTGAAGATCTCGCCGCTCGGCAAGGTGCCGGTGCTGTGGTCGCAGCGACGACGGCGAAGTCGCTGTTCGAGAGCAACGTCATCCTGCGAATATCATCGAGGACACGCAAGGCGGGCGCGAAACTGCATCCGCGCGGATGCGCTGCAGCGCGCCGCAGCATCGCGCCTGGATGGAGTTCGGCTCGACCGTTCTCAGCGAATTGCGGGGCCTCGATGACCGACAGGCGATCCCGCCATCTTCGAAAGCAAACGCGCAGGCGGTCGCGGCGAAGTTTGCGCGTGTCGAGGACGCGCGTTGGCGCGGGCGCCGTTCTTCGCCGGCGAACAATTTCAGCCTGGTGGACGCGGTGTTCGCGCCGATCTTCCGCTATTTCGACGTGTTCGACGAGATCGATCGATCTCTCGGTCTTCGCCAGGCACGCCGAAGGTCGCGCGCATGGCGGGCAGAATCTGGCGCAAGCGGCCGAGCGTCCGCACGGCGGTCGGCGCCGACTATCCCGCAATTGCTGCACGCGTTCCTGGTCCGTCACGACGCGCAGTCTGATTGCGTCGAAGACTGAGGCGGCGCTCAACCGCGCGGCCAAGAGTTACAGATCGGCGGCCATCTCGCGCGAGCGTCGGCAATCGTGTTCATGTTGCGCGCCGTTCCCGCCTTGGCGGCCGGTATCACCAGTTTCGACTGCCCCATGCCCTCGCCGTAGTGGACGTAGATCTCGCGGCGGCCCAAGTTCGATCTCTTCGTCTTCGCGGCCCGCGACGGCGGCAAGCGTGTCGGCGGGCGGCGGCGCGTCGAGGAAGATCGCGACCGTGCGGTTGGGCGCAGCCTTCGGAAACGGATTGTCCGCCAGCACAGCCTGCGCCATCTCGGCGGCGGTGCGCACCATGCACGCCGACCGGCTTGCCGGCGTAGCGCTTCAAGCCGCGCTTCCAGCGCCTTCTTGACCGCGGCTTCGGATTTGCGGCTGGTGAAAACGACATTGCCGCTGGCGATGTAGGTGCGGACGCGCTCGAAGCCCAGCGCCTCGCACATCGCCTTGAGCTCGCTCATCGGCAGCTTGCCGGTGCCGCCGACATTCACCGCGCGGAGCAGGGCGACGAAGGCGGTCATCGACGCAGCCGCTTAGCGGACGTTGGCGAGCCGCATGTCGAGATAGCCGGTCACCGTTTCCATCAGCGGCTGCAGTTTGCCGTCGAAGAAATGGTTGGCGCCGGGGATGATCTGCTGGTCGATCACGATGCCCTTTTGCGTCTTGAGCTTCTCGACCAGCGTGTTGACGTCCTTCGGCGGCACCACCGCATCCTTCTCGCCATGCACGATCAGGCCTGAGGACGGGCAGGGCGCGAGGAAGGAGAAGTCATAGAGGTTGGCGGGCGGCGCGATCGAGATGAAACCCTCGACCTCGGGCCGGCGCATCAGGAGCTGCATGCCGATCCAGGCGCCGAACGAAAAGCCCGCGACCCAGCAGGCGCGCGCCTCGGGATTGATGGTCTGCGCCCAGTCGAGCGCGGAAGCCGCATCCGACAATTCGCCGGTGCCGTGATCGAACGAGCCCTGGCTGCGGCCGACGCCGCGGAAATTGAAACGCAGCACCGAAAAGCCGCGATGCGCGAACGGCGTAGTAGCACTGGTAGACGATCTGGTGATTCATCGTGCCGTGAAACTGCGGATGCGGATGCAGGATCATCGCGATCGGCGCGTTCTTCTGCTTGGCCGGATGATAACGGCCTTCGAGGCGGCCTGCGGGGCCGGTGAAAAATGACTTCAGGCATTGATGATCCTTGGAAGTCTTCCTTGGCAACGGACGTGATCCGGCGGAAAACGATCGATCAGGCGTCGTTGGGGCGATGCGCGAACGGCGCTCGGTGAACTGGTGGCCGCGTTCTAGCATGAGGCGAGGGGCAAAAAGCAAGCATCTTGAACATCGTCGAAGCGCTGTTCAAGGCGTTAGCTTGCGATTGCCTGCAGACGCAGCGATCACCAATTGCGATAAGGCGGCGTGGCCGTCGACGCGGCACTTGGGACGCCGAAGCCTGCGATAATAGGTAATATTGTACGTCAATGCCTGACCGGGTCTATCTCGACTGGAATGCGACCACGCCGCTTCGCCCCGAGGCGCGGCAGGCGATGGCTGCGCGCGTGGGATCTGAACGGCAACCCGTCCTCGGTTCACGCCGAGGGCCGACAGGCGCGCCGGCTGGTCGAGGAGGCGCGGGCCGCGGTCGCCGCGGCGGTCGGCGCGCCGGCCGCAGGACGTCGTGTTTTCCTCCGGCGGCACCGAGGCCAATGCGCTGGCGCTGACGCCGGGGCTGCGGCGCGGGCGCGGGCAGCCGGTCCAGCGGCTGTTGGTCTCCGCCATCGAGCACGCCTCGGTGCTGGCAGGCGGGCGGTTTCCGACCGAGGCGATCGGGACCATCAACGTCACCGGCTCGGGCCTTGTCGATCTCGACCACCTGCGCGCGCTGCTTGCCGACGGCCCGCCGGCGCTGGTGTCGGTGATGCTGGCCAACAACGAGACCGGCGCCATGCAGCCGGTGGCCGAGGTGGCCGACATCGTCCATGCCGCGGGCGGGCTGCTGCATGTCGATGCGATCCAGGCGTTCGGAAAAATCCCGTTTGATATCAAATCGATAGGAGCCGATCTTGATCACGCTGTCGGCGCACAAGATCGGCGGCCCCAAGGGCGTCGGGCGCCGTGGTTCTGGCCGAGGAGGTGCAGGGCCTGGAGCCGCTGCTGCGCGGCGGCGGGCAGGAGCTCGGGCGCCGGGCCGGCACCGAGAATGTCGCGGGCATTTCGGCGTTCGGCGCGGCGGCCAAGGCCGCGATGGCGGCCCTGAAGGCGACGCGGCGCGCCTGCGAGGACCTGCGGGACCGCCTCGAGAAGGGCCTGAGGCAGACGCCCTGGAATGATCGTGTTCTCCGAGGGATGCGCCGCGGTTGCCCAATACCACGCTGTTCACGGTTCCCGGGCTCAGGGCCGAAACCGCCGTGATTGGCTTCGATCTCGCCGGTATTGCGGTATCGTCGGGCTCCGCCTGCTCGTCCGGCAAGGTCCAGCCCTCGCATGTGCTGGAGGCCATGGGGATCGGGCCGGAACTGGCCCAGGGAGCGGTGCGGCTCAGTCTGGGCTGGTCTACCATCGGAGGCAGACATTGATCTGACCCTCGAGGCTTGGCGAAAGCTCGCCGATGCCTTACTTAAGGGGAGCGACGAAACACAGCTTGAACGGTTCTAAGCGGGTTTCGTCGGAACGCATCGTAATTCGAGCTTTGGGATTGATCCACCGCGGTCCTTGAAACCGCGAGCGGAGGATGGAATGCCAGCCGTACAAGAGACGGTCGAGCGCGTCAGGCGCATCGACGTCGACCAATATCGATATGGATTTGAGACGCTTATCGAGTCCGACAAGGCCCCCAAGGGGCTGTCGGAAGACACCGTCCGCTTCATCTCCGCGAAAAAGAACGAGCCGGCCTGGATGCTGGAGTGGCGGCTGGAGGCCTATCGCCGCTGGCTGACCATGACCGAGCCGACCTGGGCGCGCGTCAACTATCCCAAGATCGACTACCAGGATCTCTATTACTACTCGGCGCCGAAGCCGAAGAAGACGATCGGCTCGCTCGACGAGATCGATCCGGAAATCCTCAAGACCTACGAGAAGCTCGGCATTCCCCTGCGCGAAGTCGAGGTGCTGGAAGGCGTCGTGCGGCCCGAGGGCGAGCGCAAGATCGCGGTCGACGCCGTGTTCGATCTCGGTGTCGGTGGCGACCACGTTCCAGAAGGAACTGAAGGCAGGCCGGCGTGATCTTCATGCCGATCTCGGAAGCGATCCGCGAGCATCCCGAGCTGGTGAAGAAATATCTCGGCACGGTGGTGCCGACCTCGGACAATTATTTTCGCGACGCTGAACTCGGCGGTGTTCTCCGACGGCTCGTTCGTCTACGTGCCGCCGGGCGTGCGCTGCCCGATGGAGCTGTCGACCTACTTCCGCATCAACGAGCGCAACACCGGCCAGTTCGAGCGCACGCTGATCATCGCCGACAAGGGCGCTTACGTCAGCTACCTCGAAGGCTGCACCGCGCCGCAGCGCGACGAGAACCAGCTGCACGCCGCCGTCGTCGAGCTCGTCACGCTCGACGACGCCGAGATCAAATATTCGACGGTGCAGAACTGGTATCCCGGCAACTCCGAAGGCAAGGGCGGCATCTACAATTTCGTCACCAAGCGTGGCGACTGCCGCGGCAACAATTCGAAGATCTCCTGGACCCAGGTCGAGACCGGCTCGGCGATCACCTGGAAATATCCGAGCTGCATCCTGCGCGGCGACAATTCGCGCGGCGAGTTCTACTCGATCGCGATCTCGAACGGCCACCAGCAGGTCGATACCGGCACCAAGATGATCCATCTCGGCAAGAACACGACCAGCCGGATCATCTCCAAGGGCATCGCCGCCGGCGTCTCGCAAAACACCTATCGCGGCCTCGTCACCGCGCACCGCAAGGCGACCGGCGCGCGCAACTTCACCGCCTGCGACTCTGCTCCTGATCGGCGACAAATGCGGCGCGCACACCGTGCCCTACGTCGAGGCCAAGAATTCCTCGGCGCTGTTCGAGCACGAGGCGACCACGTCGAAGATTTCCGAGGACGTGCTGTTCTACTGCGTGCAGCGCGGCCTGTCGCCAGGAAGAAGCCGTCGGCCTCGTGGTCAACGGCTTTGTCAAGGACGTGCTGCAGCAACTGCCGATGGAGTTCGCGGTGGAGGCGCAGAAGCTGATCTCGATCTCGCTCGAAGGTTCGGTTGGATAAGTCCTCATCCTGAGGAGGCCGCGTAGCGGCCGTCTCGAAGGATGAGAGGAAAGATTAGTCGGCCACGTCCTTCGAGACGCGCCTTCGGCGCTCCTCAGGACGAGGGACAAAAAACGGAAAAACGAGATGTCATTGCTTGAAGTCAAAGATCTGCAGGTTCGTGTCGAGGAGCGCGAAATCCTCCACGGGCTGTCGCTCACCGTGAATCCGGGCGAGGTGCACGCGATCATGGGGCCGAACGGCTCCGGCAAATCGACGCTGTCCCACGTCATCGCCGGCAAGCCGGGCTATGAAGTCACCGGCGGCGAGATCCTGTTCAGGGGCGAGGACCTGCTGGAAATGTCGCCGGACGAGCGCGCCGCCAAGGGCGTGTTCCTGGCGTTCCAGTATCCGGTGGAAATTCCCGGCGTCGCCACCATGAACGTTCCTGCGCACGGCGCTGAACGCCCAGCGCAAGGCGCGCGGCGAGAGCGAATTCTCGACGCCGGACTTTCTGAAGAAGGTGCGCGAGGTCGCAGCGCTCGCTGAACATTCCGCAGGACATGCTCACGCCGCGGCGTCAATGTCGGGTTTTCCGGCGGCGAGAAGAAGCGCAACGAGATCTTGCAGATGGCGCTGTTCGAGCCGAGCCTCTGCATCCTCGACGAGATGGATTCCGGCCTCGACATCGACGCGCTGCGGGTCGCGGCCGACGGCGTCAACGCGCTGCGCTCGCCGGATCGCGCGATGGTCGTGATCACCGCACTATCAGCGGCTGCTCAACTACATCGTGCCTGATTTCGTGCACGTGATGTCGAAGGGCCGGGTCGTCAAAAGCGGCGGCAAGGAACTGGCGCTGGAGCTCGAGGCTTCCGGCTACGCCCAGTTCGAAGACGCGGCCTGACGCGGAATACGGATTTTGTGATGAACGTAGCTTTGGCAAAAACCGAGACCGGACGCGCGCTGAGCGACAGCTTCGCCGTCGCGCGCGACCGGCTGCCCGGCGCCGGCAAGGTCGCCGAGAGCGAGGCGGCAGGCCTTCGAGGCCTATGAGCGCGATGGGCCTGCCGCACCGGCGGATCGAGGACTGGAAATACACCGATCTGCGCGCGCTGATGCGCGAAGTGCTGCCGCTGGCGCCGGCGCCGGATGCGGCGGCGCTGACGCGCGCCGCGGCCGCCGTGAAGCTCACGCCATCAAGGGCGTGCGCCGGCTGGTGCTGGTGGACGGCGTGTTCGCGCCAAAGCTTTCCGACACTGGCGGATCTGGAGAAGGGCCTTGGCATCCGCACGCTGCGCGAGGTGCTGGAGGCCGGCGACGCCGCGCTGCAGGCGCAGCTGTTCGCGCCCGACAATGCCAATCCCATGGTCGCGCTCAACAGCGCGATGATGACCGATGGCGTCGTGATCGAGATCGCCGACGGCGCCGTGCTGACGCAGCCGCTGCAAATCGTTCATATCGCGAGCGGCGCCACGCCGGCGGCGATGTTCACGCGCTCGCTGCTGCGGCTCGGCAAGGACGCCGGCGCGACGCTGGTCGAGAGCTACATCGCGGCCGAAGGCGCGAAGGCCTATCAGGTCCACGACTCGCTGATCGTCTCGATCGGCGACAACGCGCGGCTCGACCACGTGCGCCTGATCGAGGACGGCCGCGAGGCCTTCAACATTTCCTCTGCCGTCGATCACGCTGGGCGCGCACGCGCACTTCAACACCTTCGGCATGACCTCGGGCGCCGGCGTCAGCCGCTACCAGGCGACCATCGTATTTGCCGGCGAGGGCTCGCGGGTCGAGACCAACGGCGTCAACCTGCTCAACGGCCGCCAGCACGCCGACACCACGCTGTTCATGGACCACGCGGTGCCGAATTGCGCCAGCCGCGAGATCTTCCGCGCCGTGGTCGACGACCGCGGCCATTCGGTGTTCCAGGGCCGCATCATCGTTCGCCCCGACGCGCAGAAGACCGACGCCAAGATGATGACGCGGGCGCTGCTGCTGTCCGACGAGGCCGAGGCCGACAACAAGCCGGAGCTGGAAATCTTCGCCGACGACGTCACCTGCGGTCATGGCGCCACCACCGGCGCGCTCGACGAGAGCCTGCTGTTCTATCTGCGCGCCCGCGGCCTGTCCGGAGAAGGAAGCCCAGGCGCTGCTGATCCAGGCATTCGTCGGCGAGGCGATCGAATCCATCGCCAACGACGATCTGCGCGAACTCGCGATCGCGGCGGCGCAGCGCTGGCTGGCGGCGCGGGGATGACCATGCATCCGGCAGTCGCTGAACGGTTCCTATGACGTGGCCCGCGTGCGGGAGGATTTTCCGGCGCTGGCGCTGAAAGGTCTATGGCAAGCCGCTGGTCTATCTCGACAACGCCGCGTCCGCGCAGAAGCCGAACGCGGTGCTCGACCGCATGACGGAAGCCTACAAGAGCGAATACGCCAACGTGCATCGCGGGCTGCATTATCTCGCCAATGCCGCGACCGAAGCCTATGAAGGCGGCCGCGCCAAGGTCGCGAAATTCCTCAACGCGCGGGCGCAGCGAAGAGATCGTCTTCACCCGCAACGCCACCGAGGCGATCAACCTGGTGGCGTCGTCATGGGGCGAGCCCAACATCAAGGCCGGGCGACGAGATCGTGCTCTCGATCATGGAGCACCATTCCAACATCGTGCCCTGGCATTTCCTCAGGGAACGCCATGGCGCCGTGATCAAATGGGCGCCGGTCGACGACGAAGGCAATTTCCTGATCGACGAATTCGAGAAGCTGCTGACCGACCGCACCAAGCTGGTCGCGATCACGCAGATGTCGAACGCGCTCGGCACCATCGTGCCGGTCAAGGACGTGGTCAAGCTGGCGCATGCCCGCGGCATTCCGGTGCTGGTCGACGGCAGCCAGGCCGCCGTGCACCTCGCCGATCGACGTGCAGGATATCGACTGCCGATTTCTACGTCTTCACCGGCCACAAGCTGTACGGCCCGACCGGCATCGGCGTGCTCTATGCCAAGCATGAGCATCTGGTCGCGATGCGGCCCTATAATGGCGGCGGCGAGATGATCCGCGAGGTCGCCAAGGACTGGGTCACCTACGGCGATCCGCCGCACAAGTTCGAGGCCGGCACGCCGGCGATCGTGGAATCGATCGGGCTCGGGCGCTGCGATCGACTACGTCAATTCGATCGGCAAGGAGCGCATCGCCGCCCACGAGCACGATCTGCTGACCTATGCCCAGGACCGCCTGCGCGAAATCAATTCGCTGCGGCTGATCGGCACCGCGCGCGGCAAGGGACCGGTGATCTCCTTCGAGATGAAGGGCGCGCATCCCCACGATGTCGCGACCGTGATCGACCGCCAGGGGATCGCGGTGCGCGCCGGCACCCATTGCGTGATGCCGCTTTTAGAGCGGTTCAATGTCACGGCCACCTGCCGCGCCTCGTTCGGGATGTATAATACCCGTGAAGAAGTCGACCATCTGGCACAGGCGCTGATCAAGGCGCGGGAATTGTTTTCATGACCGACACAGCCGAAGTCAAAACCGCCAACATGGAAACCAGCTCGGCGCTGCCGCCGGAGGAGACCGAGCGGCTCGGCGGCGAGATCGTCGCCGCGCTGAAGACCGTGTTCGATCCGGAAATCCCGGCCGACATCTACGAGCTCGGCCTGATCTACAAGGTCGACCTCAAGGACGACCGCGGCGTCGACGTCGATGATGACGCTGACCACGCCGAACTGCCCGGCGGCCGGCGAACTGCCGACCGATGGTGGAGAACGCGATCGCCAGCGTCCCCGGCGTCGGCGTCGTCAATGTCAATCTGGTGTGGGACCCGGCCTGGACGCCGGATCGGATGACGCGACGAGGCGCGCCTCGTCCTCAATATGTGGTGAGGCGCGTGAGGAGTTTAACGGCTTTCGCAGGAAATGACCGGCATTGATTTGCCGCTGGGATTGACCACATGAATGACATGACACCAGCTTCGCCAGCACCGCCTCAAGCCGAAGCCGCGGCCGCGCCCGCAGGTCATGAAGCTGACCGAAGCCGCGGCGCAGCGGATTACCGAACTGACCAAGCGCGCCGATTCCGAGATCGTCGGGCTTGCGGGTCGGCATCAAGAACGGCGGCTGCGCCGGGCAGTCCTACACGGTCGAATACGCCCACGAGATCCGCCCCACCGACGAGGTGGTCGAGGACAAGGGCGTCAAGATCCTGGTCGATCCCAAGGCCGTGCTGTTCCTGCTCGGCACCGAGATGGACTACAAGGCCGACAAGATGCAGGCGCAGTTCATCTTCAACAACCCGAACCAGGTCCGCGCCTGCGGCTGCGGCGAAGTCGGCAGCTTACGGCCGCGAAGGTAGATGGCTGAAGCGCGGTCCCCGGCGAACGCCGGGACTCATAACCCTGGATCGCTGTTGGAGAAGGCCCCCGTCACACTGCGAAAACGAGACGACGGCGGATGGCGGCGCGGGCACATCGGCGTGACGGAGTCGTCCATGGACCGCGATTTCCTGATCGACCTAGTTTGCCGACTTCGGCCCCGTGACCATCCGCCGGATGTTTTCCGGCTATCGGCATTTCCGCCGACGGCACCAACTTCTGCGCTCGCGCTGCGCGCGCGGTCTTTACTTGCGCGCCGACGAGTCAGACGATTCCGCAGTTCGAGGCGGGAGTGGATCTCAGCCGTTTTCCCTCTACCAGACCCGTACTCAAGACCGTGACCGTAACCTCGTATTGGCAATCGCCGGCGCGGCTGCTTGACGATCCGGAAGCTGAGTTGAGCGTGTGGGCGAGGGCGGCACTGGCAGCCGCACAGCGCGCGGCGCTGCGCAACGCTCCGAAGGCGCGTACAAGGCGGCGAAGAAGGTTGCGAAGAAGGCGGTGCCCAGGAGGTCGCCGGCAAAACCGGAAGGCCGTGAAAACGAAGACGACCCGGGGCGTGAACTCCACAAAATCCTGTTGCTGGCCGCTGGTCCGCTGCAGTGCCGCCAACAACGGACTCTTGCGCCGCAGCAAGCAGTATACCTATTCGATCACCTCATCGGCGCGGGCGAGCAACGCCGGCGGCACAGTGCAGGCCGAGGGCCTTGGCGGTCTTGAGGTTGATGACAATCTCAAATTTGGTCGGCTGCTGACCGGAAGATCGGCAGGCTTCTCGCCTCTGAGAATACGACCGATGTAGATGCCGGCTTGACGTTCGATCTCCGCGAAATCGGTACCGTAGCTCGACAGACCGCCGGCATCTGGAAAAGGCCCGGCTAAAATAGTTTGCGTGGAATCCGATAGCGCGCCGCCAGTCCGACGATTTGCGCCCGTCTCGTGGTGAACGTCGGATCGGAGCCGACCAGAAGTGCATCGACGTGTTCCCGGCAGCGCTCGCGAAAGCCGTATCGATCTCGCCCTCAGTGCCTCGCGTTCAGTACGAGCAACTTGCCGCCAAGGACGCCGATCGCCGCCTGCATGTCGGCGAGGTTCTGCGGTCGCTGGTCTGAATCCTCGGATTGGTAAGAAAGCCTATCACGTTTGCCTGGGGCACGATCTCGCGCAACAGTTCGAGCCGCTTCGCCACCAGCCCGCTGTTGTAAAACGTCACGCCCGTGACGTTGCCGCCGGGCCGGTTCAGGCCTCGACAATTGCCGGACTTGACCGGATCGCTTCGCCATTCGCGAATACGATCGGTATCGTCGACGTCGCCGCTTTGGCGGCGAGCGCGGAATTGGCGGTTCCCCGTGACGAAAATCGCGGCAACCTGGCGGCGAACCAACTCGCCGGCCATGACCTGGAAACTGATCGTACTGATCGGTCCCGCGCAACTTCGAAGGCCACGTTGCGCCCTTCGACAAAGCCCATTTCGCCGAGGCCCTTGCGCAACGCAGCAAGGGTATTCGCGTTCGGCATTCCTCCGCTGTTGAGAAATCCAATCACCGGATTTGATGGCTGCTGCGTACGCGCCGCGAGGCGGCCACGCCGCCGCACCGCCGAGCAACGTGGTGAAATTGCAAGCCGCTTCACATTCGCCCCCCAGGCTCAGGAGACAGCATCTTATCTATTCAAACGAGAGCTTTGATAGGGGCCAAAACCGCCTCCGATCAGCGACGATCCGCCTGGCGAATTTCATTACCCCCCCGATGCGCAAATTTCGCACATCATGGCTCGCGTTTTCAACGCGTCCCGGAATGACCGCGAGCGTTTTTGTGGACGTCAGGCGACCTGGCTGTGCGGGTCTCGGCGGCGTATTCCGGATCGGCCTCGCAGATCACGCGGTTGCGGCCGTTGCGCTTGGCGGCGTAGAGGCAGGCGTCGGCGCGCTCGATCAGCGAGTCGGTGTCGTCGCCCGGCTTCAGCATGGAAACGCCGACCGAGATGGTGACGCGGCCGAGGATTTCGCCGGTGGACTTCTTCTTCAATTCCTTCGCCATCACGGCGCGGCGGATGTGATCGGCGACCGTCAGCGCCTGGCGCAGCGCGGTGTTGGGCAGCACGACCGCGAATTCCTCGCCGCCATAGCGCGCGGTGATGTCCTGGCCCTTGATGGTCTGCTTCAGCGACATGCCGACCAGCCGCAGCACCTGGTCGCCGGTGAGGTGGCCGTAGGAGTCGTTGAACGACTTTGAAGTGGTCGATGTCGAACATCAGCAGCGACAGCGGCTCGCCGCTCGCGAGCGCGTCTGCGACCGCCATCGTCGATCGAGCGGTCGAAATATTTGCGGTTGCCGAGGCCGGTCAGCGGATCGGTCAGGCTCTCGGCGCGGATCGCCTCGAGGCTCTGCTGAGATTGCTGATCTCGGTCTTCGACAGCGACAGCCGGTCTTCGAGCGCCTTGTTGGTCTCGCGCATCTCGCGGGTCGACTTCATCAGCGATCGACGATCGCCTTGACCTGGTCGCGGTCGCTGGCGCTCCGAGAGCTTTTCGGTGGCGCCGGCGAGGCTGTCGTCGTAGCTCGCCGACATGCCCGAGCGCGTCGTCGATCAGGGTCATCACGTCGTCGATCTCGCCGATCACGCGCGCGCCGACCTTGTCGATGCGGTCGGAGGTCTTGATCTGCGAAAGATAGGTTTCGTAGATCTGTTCGAGGTCGGCTTCGGTCAGCTTGCCGTTGCGCGCCAGCGTCTCGTTGATGATCTTGTTGAGCGGGCGGATTGTAGCCGGTCGCGTAGACGTACCAGATTTCGTAATTGCGCGGGACGGCGGTCTGCCGGAGCGATTTGATCTGGCCGAGCGCGACTTCGGCGAAGGCCAACGTGCGTTCGTGTTCGTCCAGCACGCTTGATCACTGATCCCGTCCCCAATAGCGAGCGGCGCCTGCTCGTTGCCCGGCAGCAATAACTAAAATTATCGCCGGCATGACGTTAACGGGAGGAGGATGAACGAGCGGTAAACGTGCCGGTCCATATCGTCTCGCGTCTATGCAGTGCTTTCAGGCGACGCGGCGCGGACCGGCCGCAGCAGGAACGCCGGAAGATGCGAGTGATCGGCGGGCTCCGACTGCTCGCGTCGCGCGCGGCCGCGGTTCGGGGCGGCCGATCGAAGGCACGCGCGAGGCCGGTGCAGCGGACGCGGCGGCGTGAATGCGGCGACCGGCGCCTGCGGCTGCGCTGTCGGCTGCGGCCAGCGCCTTGGCAGCGCGGTCGCGGTCGCCGTTCGCCGTGGCAGCGCGTTCGCGCTTCAGCCGTGCGCGCGCGTTCGCGTTCGCGCGCGCTGCGGCCGCTCGCGTTGCACCGTCCGCTGCGATCGCCTCGCGAGCCGTCTCGCGATCCTGCGCGTGCGGCGATGCTCGCGCGGCCGATCGGCTCGCCGGACGATCGGCTACGGCATAGTCGCCTTCGGCGCGGGAATGCTTTGCCCGATCAGCTTTTCGATCGCGGCCATCGATTTGTTGTCGAGCGGCGTGACGATCGAGATCGCGGTGCCGGCGCGTCCGGCGCGGCCGGTGCGGCCGATGCGGTGCACGTAGTCGTCGGCATGATGCGGCACGTCGAAATTGAAGACGTGGCTGACGGCGGGAATATCGAGGCCGCGGGCGGCGACATCGGAGGCGACCAGCAGCGGGATCTCGCCCTTGCGGAATTGATCGAGCGCCGCGGTGCGCGCCGACTGATCCATGTCGCCGTGCAGGGCGCCGACGCTGAAGCCGTGCTTCTGCAGCGATTTGTAGAGCAACGGCGACTTCGCGCTTGCGGTTGCAGAAGATGATCGCGTTCTGAAGGTCCTGGCGTCGCGCAGCAGGCGGCGCAGGATCTCGCGCTTCTCGTGCGCCTCGCGCCCGGCGGTGACCTGGAACTGCGTCACGCCGACGGCGGTGGTCGCGGGCTTCGAAACCTCGATCCGCGCGGGATTGTGCAGGAAGGCTTCGGTGATGCGGCTGATTTCCGGCGGCATCGTCGCGGTGAAGAACAGCGTCTGCCGCGTGAACGGCACCAGCTTGCAGATGCGTTCGATGTCGGGAATGAAGCCCATGTCCAGCATGCGGTCGGCTTCGTCGATGACCAGCAGCTCGACGCCGGTGAGCAGCAGTCCGCCGCGCTCGGTGTGGTCGAGCAGGCGGCCGGGCGTCGCGATCAGCACGTCGACGCCGCGCGTCAGCTTGGTGTCCTGGTCGCCGAACGAGACGCCGCCGATCAGAAGCGCGACGTTGAGTTTCTGGCCGGCGCCGTATTTGTCGAACTGCTCCTTGACCTGCGCGGCGAGTTCGCGGGTCGGTTCGAGGATCAGGGTGCGCGGCATTCGTGCCCGGGCGCGGCCCTTTTCCAGCATGGTGAGCATCGGCAGGACGAAGGCAGCGGTCTTGCCGGTGCCGGTCTGGGCGATGCCGAGAACGTCGCGGCGCGCCAGAACGTGGGGGATCGCCTGTTCCTGAATGGGGGTAGGGGTGGTGTAACCGGTGGCCGCAACTGCGGCGAGCACCTTATCGGACAAGACCGAGATGGGAAAAAGACATTGAGCCTCTGGTCGACACCGCCGCTTCGGAATCGAGGGTAAAAAGGCTGTCGCGTTTAACCCCGAAACGGCGCGCTTTTGAGAAGCTGGGGGCTCTGACTTACGCAGACGAGCGGCTAACCCAGGAATCGCGTTTCGATCCAGGGCCGCGTTGAGCCGGAACATAGGGGCGAAATGGCCAAAGTCAATCTGGGAACCGGCCAAATAGCCGAAAAAGCTTAATGTTTTCGGCACAAATAACGGCCAAAACCGTCATTTGGCGGTCAAATGAGTCGGGGTTGCTATGGCGGCAGCCCGTTGAACCGTGAGCAATGGCCTCGCAGACTATGGCATGAAGCGTCTTTGCACGGGCCCAATACGACACGGGCTGAATGCCAGTCGTGCGCTGGGGAATTTGATGAATGGATTGAGCTTCCCAGATGATCGCGATGGCGAGCGCTTGCGGCTGATATCCCTGGCGCTTCTGCCGCGCCGGCGCATGCCGAAAAGCGCGTGGCGCTCGTGATCGGCAACAACGACTACAAGAACGTCCCCAAGCTGCAGAAGGCGGTCAACGACGCCCGCACCATGGGCGATACGCTCAAGCAACTCGGCTTCACCGTGATGGTCGCGGAGAACCAGACCCGCCAGGCTTTCAGCCAGAGCTTGCTCGCCTTCGACAAGGCGGTCGACAAGGGCGACACCAGCAATACGTAACTGAACGAAGTACAA
>ERZ1370068.5658-contig-4676_pt1 | contig 64710 bp, 123 predicted proteins | sample MGYA00561227_ERZ1370068 | MGnify/ENA primary metagenome ERZ1370068 (study PRJEB38410, sample SAMEA6850437) | metagenome | study: Metagenomic assessment of the ecological functions of the soil: analysis of the soil microbiota associated with the... | reverse complement strand
GCTGCGCAGTGATGTCAGCCACTCCGTGCGAGACCGCGCATCGCCGCGTCGATGCCCGCGTCAGCCGCTCGCGATGCCCGGCCACTTCCCGAGTGTCGGCCTCGACGGGACGCTCTCGGATGGAGACTGTGTTGCGGATCTGGCCGCGGCCGTAGCGAGGACCGCTTGCCGAGCGGTCGTCGTATCGAACGATCGCTGCGCAGACGGTGAAACATGCTGGCGTCGAATGCCTTCCCGCGACGGCATGGCAACATCCCGGTAGATGGATTCGTGCGAGACCCGCATGCTGCGGCACCGGAATGCTCCCGCCGCAGCCACTGGGCGATCGGCTGTGGTGACCAGTGGCGCGGACCACGGGCTGGTAACGCTCTGAGTTCGGCACGCCGGTCGACCCGCGCAACATCCTGCGGACGGTACAGGTCGCGGCGCCGCCAGCGGGCATGGCCGGCGTCGGGGTGCACACCCTGCGCCATTCGTGCCGCCGTGGCCTGGCTCGAGAGCGGGCGCGTCCACATCAAGGCCGTGGCCGACCTGCTCGGGACATTCAGCTCCATCGCCGATCACCGGGCGACATCTACGGGCACACCTGCGATGCACGGCACGGGCCGCGGTCGAGGCCGGGCCGGACAGCTCGGGCTCCTCGACTGTGAATCGCTGCCGGTACCGGTTGCCGTCCACACCCCTGGGGTATGAAAAAGGCGGCCAATGATTTCTGCGAAACCGCCTCTGACCTGCTACTTCCCCGGTCGGGCTGACAGGATTTGAACCTGCGACCACTTGACCCCAGTCAGCGAGAAGCCGTGTTCACCCGTCCCAGCTCGTCCCTCCCTTCCCGCTGACCTGCAGAAATCGTCTCAACGTATCTGCCTCCGTCCCACCATGTTTCGCGCCGCTTGTGACAACTCCGTGACAACCTCGCAGCCCGCCAGCCGACCAACAGCAAACCTGCGCATCTCGAAATGCCCGCCGGCAAACCCGATTTGCACCAAACCAGACCGCGCCGAATCGTGCTGCCTTGCCCCACCACCGGCGCGCCAGCGGCTCATCGCAGATCATCACGACACCCCTTCCATCCGCACGCCCCACCCCCTGCGGCACCGAGCCGTGTCATTCCACTGCGCCAACTCGCCACGCTTGAGCTTGCGGACCTCAACATCAGTGCACGTCCCGCGGCTCGGCCCCCATACCGATTCACCGCCCCTGACCCCGACATGTCGAAGGTCACGACCTGCGCCGCCAACACAGCACGCCCACCAACCATGCCTGTGCGCGGCCGACAACGGCGACCAATACCGAGTCATCGTCGTTCGCCCCGGACAGCCCTCTGCCGGACTCGCCAAACATAGGGTGAATGTAGATCCGCCGTGACCCTTCAACCACATCGAAACCGCTGATTTCCACCTCGACCACTGACGGCCAGGCCAGGTGTTGCGACGCCGCCGCACGACACCATCAGTGGCCGAGGATCCCCGCATCCCCTGGCGTGCAGGGCTTCTCACGATCATTCACCCAATATCGCCAGCGACACGATCGCCACCACAGCCGCTGACAGCATGTCGGCAACCTGAAATCAACCTCTTGTGGACACACTCCGAGGTGCGTGTCAGGGTGCGCTGTGGTGGCCTGCTGTGACCTTCCGGTCAACTAGCGGGCAGTCGACCGGTTCTGAAATTTGGCCCTATAGAACGTCTCGCCGAGGTCCGGATGGCTGATCTATAGCTTCGAAACCGTCCTCTGAGCTGCGCTTTACGTGGTGATCCCGGCTGGGATCGAACCAGCGACCTTCCGCGTGTGAGGCGGCAGTGAATGCTGCTGACCTGCGGCGTAAGCACTTCCATGCGCTGAATGGAGAACGTTTGACCTGCTTCGACGCATACGAGTCGTTGCTGCATAGGACGTGAACCGGACAGGCTTCCGCTGTGGTCGGCTTCTGAGAGTCCGAACGAACGAAGCCCGGATGAGCGGTCCGAGGGCTTCAGGGAGCCAAACATGCAAACCGTCGTTCGCGCTGCTGCACCATGAGGTAGCGCCGAGAGCTGACAAGTCGATCCGTGTTCACGAGCGGCATGACAACCGCCAGGGGCGAAGCCCTCCGGACGCGTTTCCGCTGGTAGCGAGGACAAGATACGGATCCGCGAGCGTCTACGGTTGCGCCGAGCTGCTGGAAGCGCGAGTCATGTCCTGCTCGCCTTGTCTCGAAAGCGCAGGTCCAGCGAGCCTGACGTGTCTCATGAGATTCTGACGCCGTCGCACCGATTTTAAGGCAGTTTCGCTGGGAGTTTTGTTCACCAACTCTGTCTCCCTTAAACGGAGCCGGGGCCCATCACGATAAGATGCGCCTCTCGCCCGCAATACTTCATTCGACCGACTCCCTGGGCATCGAGATGCTGAGAGATGGCCCGAAGGTCCAACCTCGATGAGCCGCCCAATTAATAAGCACTGCTAATATTTTGTGTGAGGCGCGGCAAGCGAGCTTGTTTCGCCGAGCAGTGAGAGGACTCCGATGGCCAGAAGCTAGACGATGACACGTGGGACATCAACGAGCGTCGGCGCGACCGCCTTGGGGGTCGCCGGCGGGCGGGCGGCCGAGACCAACAGCGCTGATCCCGCTGATCAATGATCCGTTCTGCGCAATTGTTCCTCGGATGCGGCCGGCGACGGCATCTGGCGGATCTACCAGGACTGGCGAATTGCCGTCCGAAATGGTCGATCTCGATCCGCAATTCGCGGAGCGCATGCAGGCAATGCTGGGCTACACGGCATGCCGGACCAAGTTCTTCGACGAGTACTTTCTCGCCGCGGCCGACGACGGGATCCGGCAGGCCGTGATCCCCGCCGCAGGTCTGGACGCACGCGCTTGGCGACTCGCCTGGCCCGCTGGTTGCGTGGTCTACGAGATCGACCAGCCCAAAGTGCTGGCGTTCAAGACCAGCACATTGGAATCTCATCAGGCCACCCTGATCGCATCCCACGTCAGTGTCGGCATCGATTTGCGCCTGGACTGGCCAACAGCGTTGGTGGAGGTGGGTTTGATCCGTCGGTCCCGACGGCGTGGTCGGCGGAAGGACTGTTGCCCTATTTGACGGCCGACGCGCAGGACCTGCTTTTCGACCGCGTTCAGTCGCTCTCAGCGCCGCCCGGGAGCCGAGTCGCCGTCGAGGCCTTCACCAACGACATTCTTCAGCCAAGACAGCTTCGCGCGCCGGGAAGAGCAGCATGGATCGGTATCGGGAGGTGGCGGTCAAGCTGGGCGGCAAGGACATCGCCGAGAGTCCGGCGACTTGCTGTACGAGGGGGACACGGACGGAGGTCGTTCGACTGGCTACGCGCCCATGGCTGGGCTATCACCACCGAGACGAGCGCAGAGGACCTGATGGCCGCCAGCAACCGGGCCGTCCCGCCCGGCCTCGATAACGCAGTCCCGGAAAGTGTGTTCGTCGAAGGCGCTGCGCTGACTCATCCCGTAAGTCCGGTCAACCCTATCGGCATCCTGATCCCGCCGTCGACTCGGACGACCTCGGCATTCATGTACGAGTTGGTGACCAGTTCTGACGCATCATCGAGGCCAGCTCGTCGGGAGCTGCCCAGGCGGTGCGGGAACAGCACCGACTCGCCCAGCTTCGCCTTGAAGGCCTCCGACCCCCTCGCCTTCACCGTAAATCGGGGTGTCGATCAGGCCGGGCGCGATGGTGTTGACGCGGATCCCGACCGCGCGGCAGGTCGCGCGCGCACCGGCAGCGTCATGCCCACGACGCCGCCCTTCGACGACGAGTGGGCGGCCTGCCCGATCTGGCCGTCGAAGGCGGCGACGCTGGCCATCGACACGATGGCACCACGCTCACCGCTCTCGGTCGGCTCGTTGCGGCTCATCGCCGTGGCAGCCAGTCGGATTGTTCGACAGCTTACGACAACGTCGCCGGGCCGATCGCTGCTCGCGTGCGCGCGGTGGGCGTGCGCGCGGCGGTGGCGGTGCCGATCATCGTTGATGGACGCGTGTGGGGCCTGGCGGCCGTCGGTTCCTGCAACCCGGCCCTATGCCGGCCGACACCGAGGTCCACATCAGCCGCTTCGCCGAACTGATCGCCACCGCACTCGTGGCCGGTTATCGCGACGAGCAGAAACGGCAGCTCCTCGGCTGAGGCGTCACGACGGTCGAATCTGATTGACGCGCTGCTGGAGGGACGAGCGTTCGACGAGTGGAGCCTGTGGCAGGTCGCCGGCGATCTTCGGCTGCCGATCAATGGTCCTTTTGTGGTCATCGCCGCCCACATTCCCAGCGCGGGTGATGAGCCGCTGCCCGAGATCGAGTCGAAGCTGCGCAGCCTTGACATCTTTTCGGCGTGGCGGCGGCTGCCTGATTTGCAGGTCGGGATCGTGCACGTCGGGTCCGACCGAAAACTCGACAGGGTTGTTGCCCTGATGTCGCGGATGACCACGGTGCGGGTGGGGGTCAGTGCGGCCTTCAAGGATCTGCGCGATACGCCACGAGCCCTGCATGTCGCAAGGGTGATGTTGCGGGGCCCGACCGATTCCACATCCTCGGTCGCTGTGTTCGACGGCTCCATCCTGGCCACCGCTGCCGTCAGCGCGCCGGAGGTGATGATCAAAACGGTCGGCGCTGCGTTGGACGGTTTTGGCGATCTTCCCGACGAGGACCGGGAGATGCTGTTCGAAACGTTTCGGGTGTGGCAGGACAACGATGCGTCGGTGCGCGGTGCGGCTGAGGTGCTTATTTGCCACCCGAACACCGTCCGCCACCGGTTGCGCCGAATCGAGAAACACACCGGCCGATCCCTCTCGCGGCCAAGGGATGTCGCCGAACTGTGTTTGGCTTTCGAGGTACATCGCCGTCTGATGTAGCCGAAACCCATTGAGGCAGTGGAAGTGAAATCCCTGGCGTGATCGCGTGGCCAACCGCTTGCCAGGTCCGTACGAGGCGGCGCGAGTTTTGAAAGAATGTTTTAGACGCAACGCCTTTCGCCATATCGACGAGCATCGCGTGACCTCTCGCTCCGCCGTCGGACACCAAGACCGAGCACCACATCCACGATCGAAGCGCGCTGCCGCTCGCGAAGCTCTACTCAGCGCGGCGCTTCCGGATCAGCGTCGAACGCGCGCAACTAACATTGTTCCAGCCGGCAACGTTCTGCATGTTGACGCGTTTGCAGCCGTCCCATTGAACCTCGTACCTTGGCATGAACTCCAGTAGTCTTTCCAAGGAGATTTTGCTTTCGAGGCGAGCCCGGGCTGCTACGAGACAGCTGTGTGCACGCATAGCAGCTGCGGGCGGCGCACTCGCACATGCGGCAATCATCCAAAGTTTTGAATTTGCAATCACATTGCTCACGCTGCGAAACGTCTTCCGGCCGTCAACCATGCTCTACAGGATGGGGCCAGTTGCGAACCAGAAGCCTATGAATCATCGCCGCAACACCGAAGGGCCAAGCTTCGAAAGCGACGCGCACACAGCTTGGGTGCGTCGCGCAACTCCATGAAGTCCAGCATCACGTACCTCACCTTCACCGCCGCGATGACGAAGATCCCCGACGACCGCGACAGCGGGACTGAACAGATCCTTGGACAGGCCCCACGTCGTCACGCAGGTCAACACCATCAGGCCCAGCCACACTCTTGTGACGCGCTCACGTAACACCGACATCAGATCGCCTTCTGTCAGGTAGAGCAGGGGGAAGATCACGACCCACAACAGGTCGACCAGGTGCCAGTAGGACGCAACACATTCGGGCACAACTCGATTCGAGCTGCTGTACGCTCCCCGCCGCGAGTTGATCCACAGATATGTCAGCAGGCTGGTGCCAAAGACAACGTGCAGAAGGTGGATTCCGGTCAGCGTGAAGTACCACATGTAGAAGTCGTTGGTGGCTGGCCGGATGCCGGCGGCGAACTTCTGAAGTACTCGATCGACTTCGAGACCATGAACATCAGGCCGGTGAGGACTCCGCCGAGCAGGTAGCGGGGCACTCTGTCGACGAGGCCCCGCTTGAGGGCCTGAATCGCAAGGGCGACAGACCAGGAGCTGGTCGAGCAGGATGAGCGTGTCGATGCCGCCCAGGTTCATGCTGAGCGTGTGCCGGGAGGCCTCGAACACGAGTCGGATCCTGCCGTCGCGCCTGCATGAAGCTGCCGAACAGGATCGCGAAGATGACCGAGTCCGCGCCGATCGACGACCCAGACGCCGTCCACACCGGAAGGCGCTCTGGGCTTCACGCGGTCGACGGTCGCGACCCACATGCGACTAAGCGTTGACACGCCCCGCGGCCTCGTCCTCAGCCTGGAGCCGGGGATGGCCTTGATGATGAAGAAACGACAGACTACGGAATCCGAGATGAACCAGGTGAAGAACGCGATCCAGAAGCTGATCACGCCGTTGAAGGCCAGCGGCCCGGTCGTGACGAACGGGATGGCACTCACCGCGAAGAACGACGCGAAGGTGACCCAGCCCCACCAGCTGACGGCATCCGGCACCAGCTTCTTCTCCCGCTTGTCACGCATGCAACACGATGCTGATGGCGGCGATCTGGCAATGAGGTGACGAAGTACGCCAGGTCGAATCAGGAGCCAGCCAAACCAGTAGAGCATGTGCACGATGTTCGGGACTGAGGTTGCTTGACCTCAGTGTGCAGCGGTGAGCCAAATCGCGCATGGCCACTGTCACGAGGCGCACAGGTGAATCGTGCCACCCATCATCTCGAGCTTTTGACCACACGCCGCCGGGACTCTCGATACGTTCCATAACCCGGGCGACCGCCACGCTACACGACCATGTAGAAGGCGGTCATGCGTGCAGGCAGATGCTCAAGGCAATCAGCAGCGGAAGCCTGCAGCTCCTGAAGTGCGCCTTGACCTCTTCCGGCGTCGCACTGGGCGGGAACGGCGGGATGTTGCGGGCGAGCGATCCCCCAGAGGCAGAAGACCGCGAACAGGAACACCGGAGCCGGTCCACGCCAGAATCTTCCACGACCTGTAATCGGTCGGGTACGGCGACAAATCACGCGCCGGGGCCGAGGTGCCGGGTTCGGCATGTGCTGCCATCGGACCTGCTCCTTTTCCATGGTGTACGAGGAGAATCGACGATCGAATCCCCTCGCGACTTCTAAGTCCAGAAACCATCGTCACCCGACCGGACGCCGGCTGCGCTTCCCCGAAAGAGCACTCTTGCTCTCCTTTGGGGGCACCCACAAGAATGCGGCCGCCTGCCGACTGAACGCGAACGCTAGAAACCGGCCCCGTGGACCTCGTGGCTCGGCTTCGGCCGCCAACCCGCGGTACGCGTCTTCGGGGTTGCGCCGTGATTGATGACGCCGTCGACCTCGCGCGCGATCGGCATGGACGAGCCCGTACTTCTCGGCGAACTCCATGATCACGCTGGCGGCCTTGACGCCCTCGGCGACCTGATTCATCGACGCGATGATCTCGTCGATCGGCTTGCCCGCGCCCAGCTGCTCGCCGACGTGGCGGTTGCGGCTGCGCTGGCTCGTGCACGTGACGATCAGATCGCCCATGCCCGGCCAGGCCCGCGAACGTGTCGCGGTGCCCGCCCGCCGCCTCGCCCGATCTTGACATCTCACGCATCGCGCGGGCCATCACCATCGCGCGGGTGTTCTCGCCGATGCCCAGTGAGTAGCCCATCCCGACGGCGATGGCATAGACGTTCTTCAACGCGCCCGCCATCTCCACGCCGACCACGTCGTCGGTGGTGTACGTCCGAAATCGCCTGGTGCGGAACAGGTTCTGCAAGATTGGCCGCCAGATGCTGGTCCGGCATCGCCAGCACCGCCGCGGCGGCGTATCCCTCGGCCACCTCGCGCGCGATGTTCGGCCCGGCCAGGATGCCCGCCGGATGCCCGGGCAGCACCTCGTCGACGATCTGGCTCATCCGGTAGTTGGTGCCCTGCTCGAGACCCTTCACCAGCGACACCACCGGCACCCACGGCCGCAGCTCCTTGGCGAGTTCGGTCGAGCACGCCGCGGAAGCCGTGCGACGGCACGCCCATGCACGATGACGTCGGCACAGTTGAGCCGCCTCGGAGAAGTCGGTGGTGGCCTTCAGCGTGAGCGCCAGCTCGACCTCGTTGCCGAGGTACTTGCTAGTTGCGGTGCTTCTCGTTGATGTCGTTGGCGGTCTCCTCCGAGCGCACCCACTGCAGCGTCGGCCCGCGCCGGGCGCAGATGGACGCCACGGTGGTGCCCCAGGAGCCTCCACCGAGGACGACGACGTGGGGTTGGCGCTGAGGACAGGCTTCCAAATTCGTCTGTTTCCACTACGGCCCATGCCCTTCGTAGCTCGAGTGCGCCACGTCGCCGACGCGACCGGTGCAGTGCTTCCCCCGAAGGGGCAACTTTGCTTGCCTCCTCGGGGCTTATCCCATGAGGCGCCGCGGCGAACCCCAACGGGTCAAACCGGGACCGCGGAATGCGTCATCAGCCTGACCTGTCACTGAAGAGAACGGTCCGCCAGCAGGTAGCCGCTGGTGTCGACCGTCTTCCGGCGATGAGACTGCCGTCGGAATCGGTACATGAGTCAACCGCCGTCGCCAGCGAACCGATGACAGTGTCGGTCTTGCCCGCCATGCCGGCGTGAACGGCCGCATGACCCAATCGAAGGCAGAAGTTGGCGTCGCGAGCGTTGGCGAGGCAAGCTGCGGATCATGTAGCTGGGGTCGATGTATCTGAGGCTCACCGAAATCCCTTGAGCCCGAAACGCTTCCGGGATTTCGTCTCGCAAGAAGCGCGCCGATATCGCCATGGCGACGGTTCCCGACGCATCCCACTCCGCTGCCTCGGCCAACAGGTTTTGGCCCGCCCCCTCCGCGACGACGATCACCACGTATCCATCTCGTTCGATGCGCTGGTTGGCCGCTCGGACGACCCCATCGAGTGCTGAACGCGACTTCTGGGATCAGGCATAGGCCGACCTGCGTATCCGCCAGCGTGGCGAAGCTGGCGATGAACCCGGAGTCGCGACCCATCAGCTTCACCAGACCGATACCGGACCGATGGCACGACGCCTCCACGTATGCCGCGCGCGTCGCCTGGCCGTGCCGCCTCGACCGCGGTGTCGAATCCGAATGACATATCGATGAACGAGATGTCGTTGTCGATCGTCTTCGGACACCCACCACGGCGATCTTCAGCTCCCGTCGCCGTATCTCCTCGACGATCGAATGCGCCACCGCGTAGCGTTCCATCGCCCCCGATGGTGAACAACAGCTCGGATTCCCAGCCGCTCAGCGTGTCAACCATTTCATCAGCCGGTTGCGGACCGCGGACGAGCCCAGGCACCGTACCGCCGACTTCGTGGATTTGACTTACTCTCGCGCGGTCGGTCAGTCTGATCGGCGTCAGTGCGGTTCGCTCGACTAGACCTCGAAACCGAACCGGAAGCCGTAAATTGTTGCAACACCGTACTTTTCGTGCAGGCAGAAGACGATAGAGCGGATGACATCATTCAAGCCGGAGCAGAGCCCGCCGCACGTGACGATCCCGCACCGCAGGGTGCCGGGATCAAAGCTAGATGCTTCTCCGCGGTCCCGCCAGCTCGAAGCGCAGGCGGATCGACGCCGGCTCGAAATTGCGCGCAGCTCGTTCGATATCCGCGCGGAACAAAAGCCGTTTCTGATGTATCCATGAACCGGGTCGCGCGCAACGGAGGACGATCTGCATTCGCTGGATCATCGGTTCCGAAATCTGGCGGCGCTGACGTCATGCGTGTCCCTCCTGAAACCCTCAGCAGCGCGGCGTCGACCGATCCCCAGTACGGATCACGCGTGGCACCTCGTGACGTACGAGATATCGCCATCCTCGCCGAGACGGCCGACGCAGGCTTCCCGAACGAGCGCTATTTCGCTCTCCGCTGCCACCGAGGCACTGCGCCTGGTTATTCGCCTACAGCGGTAGCGCCGACGCACGATCGCCTCGCGCTCGTCGGTCTCGGCCAGTGCATCGGCGCTAGCCATGCACGTGCCTTGCGCATCCGCCGCCCCGCGGTCGCGGCGTCACGATCCCGGATCGCGCTGGTGATCATCCGGTGCGCCTTCGTCGTCACCGCGCGCACCTCGGCATCGACGAAGGCTCTCATCCTCCGTGCCGGCATAGATCGCCTGCGATAGCGCGATCATGAAGCCGATCAACAGCTCGTTGTGACTGGCGACCGCGACACCCACATGCCAGTCCAGGTTGGCGCTGCAGGAACTGCTCGAGGTCGGCATCCGGGGTCGGCGATCGCCTCGTTGGCTGCGATCGAGCTCGGCGAGATCCTCGTCTGGTGCGGTTGCGGGCGGCAAGCTCGGCGCAGAACGGCTCCAGCGCCTCTCTGGTCTCCATCAGGTCGACCAGTTTGATGTGCCTACCGCGGATGAGCATGCTCACGGAGTTGGCCATCGACTTGCGTGGTGGGCCGCTGAACGAACGCTGCCGCCCGCACGACCCGCTTTCGACCCGAACGAGGTTCTGCACCTCGAGGATGCGCAGCGCTTCGCGCACGGTGGCTCGGCTCATCTGCGTTTGCTTGACCAGCTCGCGCTCCGCAGGCAGTGGGGCACCCTCGGCGAGTTCGCCGTTGAGGATCCGCTCGCGCAACTCGCTGGCGAGCACGTCCGACGCCTTGGGGACGTCGACGGGACTCAGCCTGATGTCGGATCGCGAAGGTGTGGTCAGCGCACCCGCTGCCTTCCATCGCATCCACCTCATGGATTTATGGTCAGACCTAAGATACCATTTATTTCGTTCGGCCGTTCGCCGAACCTGGCGTGGCGATGGTGGAGGAAACGCCGATGCACTGGGAGCTTTCCGAAGAGCAGGATCTGTTCACCGCCGCGCTGCGCGAGTGGCTGCAGGAACGCGCCGGCTCATCGGTGGTCCGCGGTTGGCTGGACACCGGCGATCCACGCCGACTTCGAGCAGCCTCTTCGTCGAGCGAGGGCTGGGCCGGCGTCGGCTTCGACGAGAGCCTCGGCGGTCAGGGCGGCGGCGTGCTCGAACTCGCGCTCACCGCGCGCGAACTAGGGCGCGCGGCGGTGCCATCGGCTGGCTGGCTGCAGTCCGGCCATCGTCGTGCCGGCGCTGTCCGACGAGGCAGATCTTGGTGCGCGCCGCAGTGGAGTCCGGTGAGGTGACCGCGTTGGCGCGTCCGCGCCGACCGCGATCCCCGCCAGCAACATCGGTGCAGATCTCCGGCGACCGGCTGAGCGGACGGATACCGTGCGTGCTCGGCGCAACGCGGGCGCGGCGATTGCTGGTGCCCGTCCACCACGGCGACGCGACGTCGCTGTGGCTGGTGGACTAGCGCGGCCGGGAGTGTGGGGGTTCACCCGCGGCCGCTGCTGGATCGCTCGCGGGACGTCGCCGATATCACCCTCGACGACGTCCCGGCGCGCCGACTCGATATCGATGCCAGCCGCGATCTCGGCGAAATCGCCACCAGGGCAGCCGATTCTCGGTCGCCGCCGATGCGCTGGGGCGCCTGCGAACGGATGCTGCAACTGGCCGGTCGACGTACAGCAAGCAGCGCCAACAGTTCGGCGAGCCGATCGGCTCCTTCCAGGCGGTCAAGCACGCCGCCGCGCAGATGCTGGTCACCGTCGGAGTCCTCGATGTCCATCGCCTTCTACGCGGCGCAATCGGCTCGAAGAAGGCCTTGCCGAACGTGCGCCACCCATGCCGCCGTGGCGAAGGCGCAGGTCACCGGCCGCGCCGCAGAGCTCGCCGACAGCGCGCTGACCCTTCACGGCGCCATCGGCTACACGTGGGAGCACGATCTGCACCTGTTCTACAAGCGGGCCAAGCTCGACCGCGTGCTGTTCGGCACGCCGGCGGCGTGGAACGAGCGCATCGCAGACGCCCTGCCGCTGCTGCCCCGATGCCGGTCCTGCCTGACACCGCGCCGACAGGTATGCCAAACGCCGGACTTTCATTTTGGTCTGTCCATTGAGTATGATTCGAACATAGGTCGCGTTATCCAACCGGGTTCGTCGAGCGGAGAGCGTGTGGACTTCGAGTTGAGCGAGGATCAGCAGACGATCCGCGCGGCGGTTGCCGAACTGGCAGGCAAGTTCGACGACCACTACTGGATGACGAAGGATCAGCGTCACGAGTTTCCGACGGAGTTCTACGACGCGTTCGCCGAGGGCGGCTGGCTCGGCATCACCACACCCGAGGAGTACGGGGGCCACGGCTTCGGCATCACCGAGGCCTCGATCCTGCTGGAGGAAGTCGCGCGCCAGCGGCGCGGCGATGAACGGCGCCAGCTCGATGCACCATGTCGATCTTCGGCATGCACCCGGTGATCGTGCACGGGTCCGAGGAGCTCAAGGCCCGCACGCTGCCGCGCATCGTGACCGGCGAGCTGCACGTGTGTTTCGGTGTCACCGGAGCCGGGCGCGGGCCTGGACACGACGCAGATCACCACCTTCGCGCAAGCGCGACGGCGATCGCTACATCGTCAACGGCCGCAAGGTGTGGATCTCCAAGGCGCGTGGAGTCGGAGAAGATCCTGCTGCTGACCCGCACCACCAAGTTCGAGGATGTGACGCGCAAGACCGACGGCCTGACGCTCTTCCTGACCGACCTCGATCGCAGCAAGGTCGACATCCAGCCGATCGCCAAGATGGGCCGCAACGCGGTCACCTCCAACGAGTTGTTCATCGACGGACCTCGAGGTGCCGGTCGAGGACCGCGTCGGCGAGGAGGGCCAGGGCTTCAGTACATCCTCGACGGCCTGAACCCGGAGCGATGCCTGATCGCCGCCGAGGCGCTGGGGATCGGGCGCGCGCGCGCTGCGCGCGGCGGTCGCGCTACGGCAACGAACGCGCGTGGTGTTCGGCCGGCCGATCGGAATGAACCAGGGGCTGCAGTTTCCGCTGGCCGACTCGCTGGCCCGCCTGGACGCCGCCGAGCTCGTGCTGCGCAAGGCCACCTGGCTCTACGACAACGGCAAACCCTGCGCGCGCGAGGCCAACACAGCCAAGTACCTGTGTGCCGACGCCGGCGTTCGACGCGGCCGACCGCGCGCTGCAGACCCACGGCGGCATGGGGTACTCGGAGGAGTACCACGTCGCGCGTTACTTCCGCGAGGCGCGGCTGACTCGAATCGCCCCGCATCAGCCAGGAGATGGTCCTGAACTACCTGGGGTCAGCACGTGCTCGGCCTGCCGAGGAGCTACTGATGCCCGACAGCGTGACGTCTTCCGGCTCGACGGCCGCTCGGCGCTGGTGACGGGCGCGGGCAGCGGCGTCGGCGACGGCGGTCGCCCGCGCCTTCGCCGCGGCCGGGGCCGCGGTGCTGGTGACCGACATCGACAAGGACGCCGCGGTGGCAGCCGCCGGAATCGATCGCCGCCGCAGGCGGTGTCGCGCAGCCGTTCGTCCTCGACGTGCGCGACTCGGCGGCGGCCGACGGAAGCCGCCGCGAGCGCGCCGCCGAGCTGGGCGGCGGACGTACTGCACATCCTGGTCAACAACGCCGGCGCGCATCGCGCCCGCGATGTTCGCCGACCTGTCGGAGGAGAACTTCCGGCCGCATCGTCGACATCCACCTGGTGGGCACCTTCGCTGCAGCCAGGCGGCGCTGCCGCACCTGCCGAGCCGACGGCACCGGGCGCATCATCAACGTCACTTCCGCGGCGGGCCTCACCGGCACCATCGGGCAGGCCAACTACGGCGCCGGCCAAGGCCGGCATCGTCGGCCTGACGAAGTCGCTCGCCCGCGAGCTCGCGCGCAGATCCGATCACCGTCAACGCCGTCGCGCCGCTGGCGGCCACCGCGATGACCGAGAACATCCGCAGCAACGAGAAGCTGGCCGCCAAGACCCTGGCCCGAATCCCGCTGGGACGCTGGGCCGTTCCCGACGAGATCGCGCCGGCGCTTCGTCTTCCTGGCCTCCGACGCCGCGTCCTACATCACCGGACAGGTACTGCCGGTCGACGGCGGGACGGTCATCTGATGGGCCACGCCGTGACGGACCGTTCGCCTCGACCGGCCGCGAGGTCTGATCGCCGAGGCCGTCGCGCACGCCCGATCGGCAAGTCGCACCCGAGCGCGGGTGGTACCGCGACATCCACCCCAACGCGATGCTCGGCCGCCTGCTACACCGAGCTGATCGACGCGCAGCCGGGATCGCGCCCGGCTGGATCGAGGATCTGGTGATCGGCTGCACCGCCCCGTTCGGTGAGCAGTCGCGCAACATCGCCCGCAACGCCTGGCTGCAGGCGGGCTATCCGCCCGAGGTGCCGGCGACCACGCTGGACCGGCGCTGCGGCTCGGCGCAGACCGCGGTGGAGATGGGTGCCGCGCTGGTCGCCTCGGGCACCCACGACGTCGTGATCGCCGGCGGCGTGGAGCACATGGGCCACGTCCCCATCGACTCCCCCGGCAAGATCTCCGAGCTGTACGGCGATCCCTGGCCCGCCGAGCTGCGCGACCGCTACGGCTTCGTGCACCAGGGCGAAAGCGCCGAGCTGATCGCCGACCGCTGGCAGCTCGGCCGCGAGGAGATGGACGACCTTCGCCGCGCGCTCGCACCAGAACGCCGCCGCAGGCCATCGCGCGACGGCCGGTTCGCACGCCGAGATGGTGCCGATGACGCTCGACGGCCAGACCCGCCACGCCGACCAGATGCGTGCGCGCCGGAAACCACGGTGGAGACGTCTGGCCAACCTCAAGCCGGTGTTCCGCAAGGAGGACGGGCGGATCACCGCCGGGCATCGTCGTCGCCGATCAGCGACGGCGCCGCCGGCGCGTGCTCGCTGTCTCCGGGAGGCCGCGCGCCGGCTCGGGCTGCGCCGCGCGCCCGTATCGTCGACCAGACCACCGTCGGTGTCGATCCGATCATCATGCTGACCGGGCCCGATCCCCGCGACCTGGAAGTTGTTGGAACGCAACGGCCTCGACGATCGACGACATCGACCTGTTCGAGGTCAACGAGGCGTTCTCCTCGGTGGTGCTGGCCTGGCAGCGCGAGCTCGAGCCCGACATGGACCGGGTGAACGTCAACGGCGGCGCGATCGCGCTCGGCCACCCGGTCGGCGCCGACCGGCGCCAGGCTGATCGCCACCCTCGCTCGCCGAGCTCGAACGCCGCGAGGCCGATCTCGGGCTGGTGACGATGTGCTGCGGTGGCGGACTCGGGACGGGGACGCTCATCCAGCGGGTAGCGACGTGATCGACTTCGGCGGAGTATCTGACAGCGCGGGCGATGGCGTCTGGTGGGGCCAGGCCGCAGCCGAGCCGCGTCCGCTGGTCGACGCGCTGATCGCGCAGAGTCCGCGGATCGGCCCGATCCGCACGTTCACTGGGCTGAGCTGGAACGACCAGCTCGCGGTCACGATGCCCAGCCGGGTGTCGATGGTGTCCTACGGCGGGCTCGGCGAACTGCGCGAACTGAGCCGGTCCGGCCGCCTGGAAGTGGTGCCGTGTCCACTACTCGGCGCTTCCTCGGATGTTCGCCGAGCGCCGGCTGCCGTGCGACGTCGGCCTGCTGCAGGTGTCGCCGCCCGACGAGGACGGGCGGGTGCTCGCTGGGCATCGGTGTCGACTACGTCGCGGACGCGCTGCGGCACACGCCGGTGCTCATTGCCGAGATCAACCAGAGAATGCCAGTCACGGTGGGCACCGCACGGATTCCGCTCGACCGGTTCGCCGCCACCATCACCACCGACCGGCCGCTGCCCGAAGATCCCACCCGCGCACCGGGTGCTACCGAGCAGCGCATCGCCGCCCACATCGCCGAGCTCGTCGACGACGGTGACACGGTGCAGTTGGGGGTCGGCTCGCTGGGCACGGCGGTGCTCGACGCGCTGGCCGAGCACGCAGGATTTGGGCTTTCACACCGGCATGGTCACCGACGGGCTGCTCCGGCTGGTCGACAAGGGCGTGGTGACCGGCAGCCGCAAAGAGATCGACCCGGGGCTGATTGTCGCCGGCACCGCGCTGGGTTCGGCTGAGCTGTACAACCGGGTCCCCGAGCTGCCTGCCAGAGTTCCTGCCGACCAGTTACACCCATAGCCCGCAGGTACTTTCGCAGCTGCGCTCGCTGGTGTCGGTGAACTTCGCCGTCGAGGTCGACCTGAGCGGGCAGGTGGGCGCCGAGGTCAGCCGCGGCGTGTACGTCGGCGCCGTCGGCGGGCAGGTCGACTTCGCCAGGGCCGCCGCCCTCACCGGCAAGCGATCGATCATCGCGCTGCGCGCCACATCGGGCGGCGCAGTCCACGATCAAGACCGCACTCGATGGCGGGGTCGTCACCACCGCGCGCTCCGACGTCGACGCCGTCGTCACCGAATACGGCGTCGCACACCTGCGCGGCTGCAGCATCCGGCGAGCGGGCCAGACGCATGGCCGCGATCGCCGCCCCGCAGTTTCGAGACCAGCTCGACCAGGAAAGGGACCCGCCTGTGACCTTGCCGATACCCACAGTCGAGATCCGCGAAGTCGGGTCCCGCGCGACGGATTTCAGAACGAACCCGAAACCATCGCCACCGCCGACAAGATCCGACTGATCAACCAACTCGCCCGTACCGGCCTGAAGCGGATCGAGGTCGCCAGCTTCGTGCGGCCCGACGTCATCCCGCAGCTGTCCGACGGCGTCGAGGTGCTGCGCGGCATCGACGTGCCCGACGACGTTGCGCTGATGGTGCTGGTGCCCAACAGCAAGGGACTCGACAACGCGCTGCGAGGTGCGCGAGACCTTCTCGGAGGTGGCGATCTTCGTCAGCGCGTCGGAGACGCACAACAAGAAGAACGTGAATCGGACCATCGCGGAGTCCATGGCCGACAACGAGATCATCGCCAAGCGCATCGTCGCCGAAGACCTGCGCTGCGCCGCCGTCATCGCCACCTCGTACGGTTGCCCGTTCGAGGGCAAGGTGCCGATGAAGCGGGTGCTCGACATCGCCGAGCAGTTCGCGGCGGCGGGCGCCACCGAGGTCGGGTTCGGCGACACCACCGGCATGGCCAACCCCGCCTATGTCGGCGAGTTCTTCGCCGCCGCCATCGAGCGGCTGCCCGGGGTCGAGGTCACCGCGCACTTCCACAACACCCGCGGCCAGGGACTGGCCAACGCATACGCCGCGCTTCGGGCCGGCTGCACCAGCTTCGAGTCCAGCTTCGGCGAACTCGGCGGCTGCCCGGTGCCCGCCGGCTCTACCGGAAACATCTCCTCGGAGGATCTGATCAGCATGTTCGAGGAGATGGGCGTGTCCACCGGGGTGTCGCTGCCAGCGATGATCGACGCCGCCCGCGCGGCACAGAGCGTCCTCGGCCGCAAACTGACCAGCCACTCCATCATCGCAGGCCCGATCGACTGGAAACCGAACCCAGACGCCCCGTCCTGCCGCTAGACCATCCACACCAACCATCTCACGGAGAGATACATCATGAGCAACCGCGTCGCATTCGTCACCGGCGGAGCCCAGGGGCATCGGCCAGGGCATCTCGGAAACCTTGGGCGCCAACGGGTTCCGAGTCGCCGTCGCCGACCTGAACCTGGACGCGGCGGAAGCCACCGCGAAGCGCATCGCCGACGCCGGTGGCGAGGCCATCGCCGTGCACGTCGACGTCACCGACACCGAGTCGGTGCGCGGTGCGGTCAAGACCGTCGCCGCCGAGCTCGGCGAGATCGAGATCGTGGTCAACAACGCCGGCTGGGACGACTTCATGCCGTTCCTGAAAACCTCAGAGGACTTCTGGGACAAGAATCCTTGACATCAACTTCAAGGGCGCGCTGCGCGTCATCCAGGCCGTCGTGCCCGGCATGGTGGAGACGCGGATTCGGGCGGGTGATCAACATCGGTTCGGATGCCGGCCGCGTCGGCTCGTCGCTGGAGGCGGTCTACTCCGGCGCCAAAGGCGGAATCATCGCGTTCACCAAGACCCTGGCCCGCGAGGTGGCGACCAAGGGCGTCACCGTCAACACCGTCTGCCCCGGCCCCACCGATACCCCGGCGCTGCGCAAGTTCGCCGACAGCTCCGGACAGGACGCCGACAAGGTCATCGGCGGGATGACCCGCGCCAGTGCCGATGAAGCGGTTGGCCCAGCCGTCGGACATCGCCGCCGCCGTCGCCTTTTTCGCGTCCGACGCCGCCGAGTACATCACCGGCCAGACGCTGTCCGTCAGCGGCGGCCTCACGATGGCCTGAGCCAATCCCCTAGCCGTCAAAGGAGATTCTCGTGACGACAACCACAACGCCGTGCGCCAGTGACGCTGGAACCAGGACGGGGCCATCGTCGAGGTCGATGCTCGACGGCCCACCGGCCAACGCGCTCGGGCCAGACATCGTCGAGGGCTTGCATCGCCGCGATGGACTACGCCGAGACAGCCGACAGCCGAAGGTGATTGCTGGTGACCTCCGCGGTGAACGGCTTTTTCGCGGCCGGGCGCTGACATCAAGCACATGTCGGCGGTCGACGCGGCGTCGTTCCGGGAGTACGGCGACGCGCTGCGCGGCGCGCTGGAACGCCTCGCCGCCCTGCCCATGGTCTCCGTCGCCGCCATCGAGGCGCTCGCCCTTGGCGGCGGTCTCGAAGTTGGCGATGGCATGCACGCTGCGTGTCGCCGCGACAGGGGCTCGGCTCGGTCTTCCCGAGGTCAAACTCGGCCTGATCCCCGGCGGCGGACGGTACCCAGCGGCTGCCACGTCTGGTTGGGCGCGGCCGCGCGTTGGACATCATGCTCACCGGGCGCCAGGTCGAAGCCGACGAGGCGTTCTGGATCGGGCTGATCGACCGCTTCGCCGAACCCGGGAAACCGCGCAGGGCGGCGGCCTGGCAACTGGCCCATGAGTTGGCCGCGGCCTCCACACCCGCTCAACTGGCCGTGGTACGCACCGTCGATGCCGCCTACGACCGACCGATCGATGAAGGATTGCGCTACGAGGTCGAACAGGTCCAAGAGCTGTTCGAGCGCGGCGAGGCGGTCGAGGGCCTCCGCGCGTTCATCGACAAGCGCGCTCCCGAATTCGTCAGTCGTGATCAGCCGTACGACCAGACAACGGAGTTTCATCATGATTGATCTCGAACGGCGTTACGAGACATTGCTTCTCGAGTCCCCGGCCGACGGCGTCGTCCAGGTGACCTTGAACCGGCCCGACCGGCTCAACGCGATGACCGTGACCATGTTCGACGAGCTGGAATCGCGTCGCTCGGCGCGATCGGCGACGACCGCGACGTCCGGGTGGTGATCCTGACCGGTGCGGGCAAGGCATTCTGCGCGGGCTACGACCTCGACGACGCCGAGGAGCTGGCGTCACTGGGCGCGCTGGGCATGCTGGACCGCCAGGAGCGGGCGCGCCCGCGCGGTCAGCGCCGTGCGCGCGCTCCCGGTTCCGGTCATCGCCGCGGTCAACGGCCCCGCCGCCGGCGGTGGCTTGTCGCTAGCTCTGATGGCCGACATCCGGCTCGGATCGCCGAGCGGCGAAGTTCAACGCCGCGTTCGTCAGGATCGGGCTGTCCGCCAGGCGACCTGGGCGCATCCTGGTTGCTGCCGCGACTGATCGGTCCGTCGGCGGCCGCCGAGATCGGATTCACCGGGCGCATGGTCGAGGCCGAGGAGGCGGAACGGCTTGGTCTGCTCAACCGGGTCACCGGCCCTGACGACCTGCTCGACCAAACGCTGGCGATGGCAAACCAGATCTGCGCCAACTCCCCGGCGGCATCCGGATATCCAAACGGGCGTTGCAGGCCAACATGGAAGTCGCCTCCTTCGCGGCGGCGCTCGAGCTGGAGAACCGCGGGCAGGCGCTTCTGACGCGCTGTGACGACATGACCGAGGCGCTGGAGGCCTTCAAGGCCAAGCGCGTACCGAACTTTCTCGGGACGGTGACGATGAGCACCGCCGCAACGTCCTGGAATCGGGTGTCGCGCCGCCCGCTTGCCGACGTACCTCGACGAGCTGCGCACGGCGCAGACGCTGACCTTCGACGAACATGGTCCTGGCATCGTGGTGATGTCGGTGAACCGGCCGCACCGCGGGAACTCGCAGACCGTCGAGATGTTCGGCGAACTCGCCTGGGCCGCAGCTACGTTACGCAACGCGCCGCTGCGGCATTGATCATTACCGGGGCGGGCGGCAAAGCGCTTCTGCACCGGCTTCGACCTCGACGAGGTCGATGTTCTGACCCGAATGACGGTGCCGGAGTTCACCGAACTCATCGAAACCGCCGCATCCGGTGTCCACCGCGCTGCGCGCGCCTACCGTATCCGGTGATCGCCGCCGTCAGCGGTCCCGCAGCGGGCGGAGGCCTGTCGCTGGCGCTTGGCCGCCGACATCCGAATCGCCGACCAGACGGCCAGTTTCAGCGCCGGCTTCGTGCGGATCGGGCTGTCCATCGGCGAGCTCGGCACGTCGTGGAACCTGATCCGGCTGCATCGGCCCCGGCCGGGCTGCGGAGGTGGCGTTCACCGGACGCACCGTTCGAGCGCCGAGGCACTGACGGATCGGGCTGGCCGACCGGCTCATCGAAGACCGGCACGGCGCTGGACGCGGCGATCGAGCTGGCCGAAACCATCGCCGCGAACTCCGAAGACAGTGTGCGGTCCACCAAGAACGCGCTCGTCGTGAACCTGGAGATCAACTCCTTGCAGTCCGCGCTGGAGATGGACAACCGCGGCCAGGCGCTGGCCGTCCTGACAGCCAGTCGGGCCTGCGAACTGCAGGTGAGGCCCCGTGACCACGCAGGAGCAGGACAGCGGGGCTCCGCCCCACTGATGACCTCCGGCACCGACCCGGTCGCCGGGGAGCGGACTCGCGACAGCCTGTTCTGGCAGCTGACCATGCCGGAGCACGAACTCGGCGTGCAGGTCTACCTCTACCTCACCGGCACCGGGAAGGCTGGATACAACGTCTGCGTGTGGGGCCCGGATGCGCGACCGCTGGCGCTGCACCAGCATGGCGGGCGAGTGCCCGACCACGCCGACCTTGACGACTTCGCGTTCGACGGACTGACCCTCAGCCAGCCGGAGTTGCGCGAAGTCCTGCGCTGATGACCTACGACCGCGACGGCGTCCGAATCGAGTTCGCTTTCAATGGCATTCACGACGCCTTCAGCTACCACCAGCAATCCCGACGGCCTGCCGTCGTGGTTCGCGGTGAACCGGATCGAACAGACCGGTCGGGTGCGCGGCAGGCATCGAAGTCGCCGGTCGGCGCATCGAGTGGGACCGGATGGGTCATCGCGACCATTCCTGGGGAGTGCGCGACTGGGGTGTACCACAGCATTGGAAGTGGTTCGTCGCCTACACCGAATCGGGCCGGGCGTTGAATGGATGGATCTGGATCGCCAAGGGCGAGTGGGGCTTCGCAGGGATACGTCGTCCGCGACGGCAGTCACCTATCCGATTACGCCACATCGACCAGCACGCCGAATACGGTGAACAGATGCGCCAGCGTCGGCTGCAGGGCGACCCTGACCGACATCACCGGCGCCGCAAACCGAGCTGGAGCTCGACGTCTTCGGGGTGATCGGATTGCCGACGCACGACAGATTGCAAACGGTGATCCGCGAGGGCGCCTGCCGGGCCGTGATCGATGGCGAACAGGGCGCCGGGCAGTTCGAAACACATTGGCAGGGTAGCTATCTGGACTATCTTGTCGGGCCAGGGGCACATGATGTGGTTCTGGTACTTGTGACCAGCTCGAACGGCTGGGCGCATTCCTGGCCGAGCGTGGCCTGTGCGGCCCGACGGTGACCGCCGATGCCATCGGTGACGGCCATTCCAACCTGACGTTCTTGGTATCGGACGGCCACTCACGAGTTGTGGTGCGCCGACCACCGCCGCCACCGCTGCCTCCCGGTGCCCATGATGTGCTGCGGGAGGCGAGGCTGCTGGCCGCACTTGCCGAGACGGACGTCCCCACGCCCCGGGTGTTGGCCACCGCGGTCGCCGGCGAGCTGCTCTGGATGTTCCGTTATTCGTGATGGACTTCGTCGATGGGACCGTCATCACCGAATCAACGCCGGCTCCCAGCGACGATGTAGGGCTGCGTCGGCGCATCGGCGAATCACTGGTCGACACTCTCGCCGCGTTGCACACCGTGTGCGTGGCGTGAGGTGGGGCTCGGCGACTTCGGCAAGCCCGACGGGTTCAACGCCCGGCAGTTGCGGCGGATGCGGTCGCTGGTCGCCGTTGACGGATCGGTGCCCAAGTCATTCGGCTCCACTGGACGACTGGCTGCACGCACACCTGCCGCCGGAATCCGCAACGTCGATCGTTCACAACGACTTTCGCATCGGCAACATGATCGTCGACATCGGAGCCGGATGCGTCGCCGCGGTGCTGGACTGGGAGCTCGCCACCATCGGCGACCCGCTCGCCGACCTCGGGTACCTGCTGACGTCGTACCCGGTGGCGGGCGAGCCGCTGGTTCCGACACTCTGCGATGGGCACCGCGGTGCTGGAGCCGGCTATCCGAGCCGGGCCGAGCTGCTCGACCGCTACGCCGACCGCACCGGCGCCGATGTGTCCGGGGTGAATTGGTATGCCGCGCTGGCGATGTACAAGCTCGCCGCGCTCTACGAGTACAGCCGCAGGCGGTTCGAGGACGGTGTCGGGCGACCCCTACTACGCCAAACCGGAGTTGGTGACTTCGTTCCTGGCCGCCGGCGAACGGCTGGCCGCCGTTAGCGCGGTCGACGCAATAGACCGCGCGCCGAGCGGCGGTTACACCGATCGCGCTGCCTTGGCGGCGGCGGAGGCTGCCTTGCTGCGCTCGCGGGCATCGGCCCAGTCTTGCGTCGGTCATCGCGGTGAGGCCGGCGAAGGTGTTCGGCCCGGCCAGCCGCTGGCCACCGTCCATCGCGATGGTCTCACCGGTCAAGTAGTCGCAGGCATCCGGAGAACGCGAAGATGGTCAGGTTGGCCGAGCTCGTCGATGGTTCCGGAGCGTCCGAGCGGAATCTGGTCCTCCTGGGTGGCGCCCACGGAACTCTTGTCGGTCGGATTGAGCATCTCCCATGCGTACTCGGTCGGAATCGGGCCGGGTGCAAGCGCATTCACCCTGATGCCGTACCGCCCCCACTCCACCGCCAGCGACATCGTCATCGCATGCACCGCCGCCTTGGCCATGGCCGACGGGACCACGAATGCCGACCCACTCCACACCCATGTGGTGAGGTTCGACAGCACCGCGCCGGGCAGGCCGGCGGCGATCCACCGCTTGCCCACGGCAACCGTGGTGTTGAAGGACCCGGTCATCACGGTCGACGTCACCGCTTCGAAGGCCCGCTGGCTGAGGCTGGCGGTCGGTGCGATGAAGTTCGCGGCGGCGTTGTTGAGCAGACCGGTGAGCGGCCCGTGCCGCTGCCAGATCTCCTGCCACGGCAGCGTCGACGGCCGACGAATCCCGTACGTCGACGGCCTGATAGTGCACCGCACCGACCCGGCCGCCGGAAGCCTCTTCGGCAGCCTCGGCCAGCACCGCTTCGCGCCGTCCCCACAGGTGCACTTCGGCCCCATACTTGACCAGCCGGGCGGCCACTCCACGGCCGAGACCGGTTCCGCCGCCGGTGATCAGGATCCGCTTATCCGACAACAGATCGGGTGCGAAGATGTCGCGCTTCGTTGCGCTCATGGCCCTAATTCCTTCTCGTCGATCTACAGACCGAAACTCTTTGCCGATGATCTCGCGCTGAATCCCGTTGGCGCCGCCGTAGATCGGAGGTGCCAACGCCTTGCGCACCTGCATCTCCATGCCGAACTCGACGGTGTAACCGGCAGCCGCCCATCAGCTGCATACCCTCCAGCGCTACCATTTTGGCCACCTCGGTGCACTTGAGCTTGGCCATCGAGCCTTCCTGGCCAACTGGTCCTCCAGGCCGGCATCGATCTGCTCTGCGACGTGGTAGACGAAGGCGCGGCAGTGTTCGATCTCGGTCGCGAGATCGGCAATGCTGTGCCGTACCGCCTGGAAGGTGCCGATCGGCTTGCCGAACTGTTCGCGGGTGCGCACATAAGCGATGGTGTCTTCCAGCGAGCGGCGTGCGGCACCGAGCGACATCGCGGCGATGATGAGCCGTTCGACGTTGAGTCCACGCATCAGCCGGTGCCAGGCGTCGCCGATCCCGCCGACGACATTCGCCACCGGGACCGACACGTCGGTGAAGAACACGTCGTTGACGGTATGGCCGTCCATCGTCTGGATCGGCCGGATGTCGAGTCCCGGCGAGTCGGTCGGCAGATAGAGCAGCGTCAGCCCGTGGTGCTTGCCGGCGTCGGAGTCCGTGCGGGTAAGCACCAGGAGGTGGTCGGCGAGGTGCGCCGCGGTGATCCAGGTCTTTCTGACCGTTGACGACGAACCGGTCGCCGTCGCGCACGGCGCTTGGTGGTCACGCCGCTCAAGTCCGATCCGCGCACCTGGCTCGGAAAGGGCGATCGCCTCGAAGTGCCCGCTGCACAGGTTGCCGAGTACTTCCTTCTTCTGCTGCTCGTCGCCATGGCGCAGGTAGGTCTGCGCGGCGGGTCAATCCGGTGCCATACGCGCTGGATCGGCGCCAGCCCGCGCGCGGTCTCCTCCAGGAAAGATGCGCTCCTCGACCATCCCGCGCCGCCACCGCCAGTATTCGACGGGTAGCGACACCCCAGGCCAGCCAAGATCTGCGAACTTTCTCAGTATCTCCGGGCTGTTCGACAGCTGCGTCCGCCGTCGGTGAGCGCTTCGCGCTGTTCTGCCGTCGCGCAGTGCTTCTCACCCAGAACTGCTCGACGGCGCTGGCGAACTCCTGCTGTTGCGTGGTGAACACATACCAGCGCGCCTCTCCTGCAGCTAATTTCGGCCTGACCATATATAATGGTTGACGTTTATGACTATGGTAGCGCATTCTTAGCTGGTGTGAGTCACGCCGTGGCCGGGTGATCGATCGGGCCCGTGAGACGGTCGATCTGACCCGGCGGGTTCTGGACTTCCGTGAGGCTTGCCCCAGCATCGGCGACGACGATCTCAAGCGGCCGAGTGAGGCGTTGTCCGCGGCCCGACGCAGCCTCGTCGAACACCTCGAGCGTTCCCTGCTCTCGCCACGCGAGGGATGCCACGGTGAGGTCGCCGCGTTGCTGCTCCGGTGGAACTGGCGCAAGTGTCGTTGAAGGACGCCATCCTGGCCCGGCATAGCGAGATGGTGATTGGCGCCCGGGAAGCCCTCGGCGGGCTGCGTAGCGTCGCGTCCGCCGCGTCGCTCGCCCAGCGCGCACCGTCGCGGCGTCCCGAATGGGATTCAGCCGGAGTCTGTTCTCCCGCATCGACCACGGCACCTGGCTGCTGCCCGTGCTCGGCGCACTGCCGGTGCGGACGAGGAGTTCGCCCAGACCATGGTCCGGGCAGGTTGCGGCCAATCCGCGACGACTGAGATGGGCCCCTCCTGGAAGACGCGAGATGGTGCGGCGCGGAGTGCCCGATCCCTGGTGCACGACCCGCAGTCGAACCCGCGCGTGCACCCCGAGTTGGCCGGCGGTGCCAAGTCCGTGGCCTACGTGGCGGCACCGAGGAGAAAGTGCTCACCACGGGGCAGACCGATCGGACTCCTGCACGCCGACCGCAGCACCGAAGGACCTGGCGTCTGCGAAGTGGACGCGACGTGCTCGGATGTTCGCCGAGGGCCTCGGTGTCGCGTTCGAGCGGAATCTGATGATGGAGCGGCTCAAGCGCATGCGGCGTGCCGCCGACGAACACCTGCGTGCCGCGAACGCGTTGCCGACGACTTCACCCTCGAAGTCATGGAACGCGCCGGCCCCGCCTCAGCGCGCGTGGAGGCTTACTGAAGCAGCATGACCCGCCTCGGCACACACAACTGGTCACGGTGGCGGGCAGCTGGCCGACCTGACGGCCCGGGAAGCCGACGTGCTGCGCGCCCTGGCCGCCGGTAAGACAAACGCGCGAGATGCGCTCGGCCTGTTCGTGGCGGAAGGCACCGTCAAATCGCACGTGAAGCACATCTTGCGAAAGATGGTGGGCGCCCGCCAACCGGACCGACGCGGTAGCCAGATACCACCGGCTGCGCAGCTGACTCGAGCTTATCCGGGCGCCATCACGCTCGTCTCGGAGGGACGGAAATACCTCTGTGTTGGGGACGCGCATCTATCGATCCTAGCTCATACCGTGGCTGCGTGCCACCCGTCGATCACGAACTGAACCTCACCACGCAGGCGATCTGACGTACGGCAGCTGCGGCGCTGACCGCCGTGATCCTGGTGATCGCGATCTGGATGGGGATGCGCGAGGCGGACGCCGTTCTATGCGCTTCTGGTGTTCGGCGGCCTTGGTCGGCGCATTCGCCGAGCCGCTCTACGACGTGAGCAATGATGCTCTACTTCTACTCCACAGAGGGCATGTTCACGCATTTCACCGGCGTTCGAGCATCCCGACAACCGATCTGGACGCATAGCGGCTATGTCGTGCTCTACGCCGCCCCGGCGATCTATATCACCTGCCAGATCGCCCGCGGGACGATGACCCGCCGCAAGCTGTACGTCTGGGCCGAGCATCACGCTGCTGGAATCGGCCGCGTTCGAGATGATCGGCATCAACGGCGGCCTCTACAGCTACTGGGGGCCACACGTGTTCCGGATCTTCCAGTACCCGTTGGTGATTGGTGTGCTCGAAGCCGCTCAGGTGATCTGCTTCGCGGTGGCCGCATCGCAGCTGCGTGCCGCTGCACCGAGTCAGTGGCGGCTGCTGGGCCTGTTCGTGCTGTTTCCGTGCACGTTCTTTGGGGCCAACTTCGGCGCGGGCTGGCCCACCATCATCGCGCTGCACCTTGAGAACAGCTCGACTGCAGTGATTGCGGCGGCAGCGGTAGTGAGCATCGGCTTCGCGGTGGTACTGCGTTCGGGCGGCCGCCTCGTTCCTGCCGCAGCGGGCAGCCAGCGATGCCGAGGATCGTGCGAGCATCCGCGGTACGAACGCACACGCAGCCGGTTTCCGGCAAGGTCGAGTGTTGCGGGACAGGATCGCTCGTAACGCTAGCACCCGGCCAGGTTCGCTCCAAAGGCGAAGCAACTGTGCTGTTGATAAGGAATCATTCAATGTCCGAATTCACGTCCACCAATATTCGCCACGCCTTCTTCATCCTTGCCGGCGCCGTGGCGCTGGTGGTTTGACCTGGCCGCACGCATTTCGGTGGATGGCCGCCGGCGGGGAAGCATCCTCAACCCGGTCGAGTTCTTCGGCGACGCGATCGCCGCTGGCGGCACCGCCGCGTTCCTCAGCATCGACATGGCTGTCGCCTGGCTCGGTGTTTCATGGTGTGGGTCGTCTTCGACAGCAAGCGGATTGGGCTGGGGTACAAATGGGGCTGGATCTTCGTGGCATTGTCCTACATCGGCGTATCGATGGCGTTCCCCGTGTATCTCGTCACCCGCGAGGCGGTACCTCGACAAGCGCGCTCGGACCGACGAATTGAGCACCCACCAGACCTGACGTGTGACGTGTCAGACGCCTGACTGGTCTCAGCAGACTCGACACGAAATCCCGAACGTTTGCCGGTGTGGTCGGATCCGCCGAACTGAATTCGCTCGGCGTCAACGGCGTCCTTCGCGAGGCGAAGCATCTGTGGTCCTTCGTCGAGAAGCACCTGGCTCAATTCAAGCGCGGCACAGGTTCTCAGTGCCGAGGCTCAGGACGCGGTGCGCGTTCATCAGTGTTGCCCGCCACCCCGAGGACAGAGGGCGAGTTGCAGCGTGGCGTGCAGGTGTGCACGCGGGCGTTTGGCTCTGATCAACGTGTTCAAGACGCAAGCCTGCAGCCCGCCGGCAAGCCATCCGTCGCGACCGCTGACGGTGTGCCGTCGATCAGGAGCAGTCGGATCTGATGCATCCTCCATGAGTTCGGCTGTGACATCGCCGGTTCCGTCGAGCTGTTGCGAACTCGCGCGCTCGTGATTCGACGTGCCACCGACTCGTCGATCGGCTCGCCCGACAGCGTGGCAATCCGGACACTTTCATTGAGGGCAGTCGAGCTTCGAGCCGCGGAAGTTGCGGATCTCCTCTGCGATTCACCAGACCCTCGGCAAGTCGGCTGTCGGCGTGCCGCCGCTTGTCACCGCGGGCCGGCTTCAGCCGCGCCCCGGTCCCGAATGACGCGAGCAGTGAAGTCGACGATTCCGCCCTCGGCGCCCAGTTCGTATGCGTCGTCTAGCAATGCTTCCGCTTCGTCGAGTTGACCGTGTTCGTAGAGAAGCTCTCCCAACGGTGATCCGGCGAGCTTTGCGACGTAGCGTCGGGCGTCCGGACGGCAGCAGCGCGATCCGCATTGCGTGGCGCAGGTGCGCTTCCGCGCCGGCGACGTCGAGCTGCTCGTTCGCGGCGATCGCCGCAAAACAGTATCCGTAGCTAACGCTCAGCGTTCCCGGAGATCTGCATGGTGGTACTGGCGTCCCCACCTCTGCCAGCGCAGCGCGTCATCGAAGTCCAACACCCGAAGCGCACGAAATGAGGCGAGGTCGGCTGCGCGGCAGAGGATGAAGGGCCGCAGCGTGTCCGCCCTGTCGACACAAGCCGCAACGGCGGCATCGGTGGAGAGCTGTCGATGCGGTCCTGGAAGCGCCGATTACCGCGCGAATCAGGTCACATTTCGGCGCGGAGGTCGCCGGCTTCGTCGGTCGGAACCGAGTCGATGCCGAGCTCGGCCAGCCCGAAGCGCGCTCTCGACCGCCGCCAGGCGGTGAAGTACAACGTTTGCCCAGCGCGAGGTCGACCTGCAGCCTCGGGCGCCGCATCGGCGTATTGCGCCGGCAGCAGCCGCAAGCCCGATCAACGTGTTCATCTGGGACTGTTCCATCAGATCCGCGGCCGCCTGCTCCGACGGCATCGACCGCCTGGCCGAGCATCGCCAGCGAGGATCAAGTGATCGACGGCCTGGCTGAGCATGTCGTGTTCGGTAAACCACTGCGCCGCCCTGCGGTGTAGTTCTGGTATCGATCCTCTGCGTCGCGCTCGAGGCGGTGCAGCAGGTACTCGGCGAACGGGTGGTGGTATTGGAACCAAGTACCCCTCGGGGTCAGTCCTCCGTAGAAGAGATCACGTTTTTCGATCTCTTCGAGGACGGCTTCGACTACGCCGGTTATCGGTGAGCGCGGTGGCCAATCCGCTGCAGATCTGTTTGGGGATGCAGGTCGACAGCAGAAAATCGAGTAGGTCGGGTTCAGAGGCTGTCCCAGGACGTTCGACGCCAAGTACTCGCCTAGTGCTTCGTCCCGCCCGGACAGATGCTCGATGAGTGCGGCCGGGTCGGCGTGGTCACGAAGCGATAATGATGCCAGCTGCAAGGCGGCGGCCCATCCGTCTGTGGATTCCTCGAGTTCGGCCACGTTGGCTGCCGTAAGGTCGAGGCCGCACTGATCGACCAGCAGCGCCTGCGATTCGGCCGTATCAAACTTAGAAGCGACGCGTCGATTTCTGCGAGCTCACCCTGAACTCGTAGCGTGCTGAGCGGAAGTCGGTGCGGGTCCGGCTTGCGACAATCAAATGTAGGTGATGGCAACTATTCTCGAGCAGATAGGCGAGAGCGTTCGTGGTTTCAGTGTCGTCTGACGCGATGCCAGTCGTCGAGTACGAGCACGAGGGTCTGTTTGTCGGAGTGCAGGCAGATTGATCAAGGCGTTGAGCACATATTGTGTGCGTATTCTCCAAGTGCCCTTCGAACTCTTGTTGTAGCGTGTCTGCGAGATCCGGCATGGTGCGCCGAATCGCCTCGATCAGGTGGGCGACGAAACCAGACCGCGTTGTTGTCGTCGTCTATCGATGCGCCAGCCATGCGCCCTTCCAGACCACCTGCGGGTGAGGGTTTCGCCCCACTGCGCGGCCAGAGTGCTCTTTGCCGTAGCCGGCGGGCGCGTGAATGAGCACCAGCTTTGGTCTTCGTCCCGGAGCCGAGGCGGTCGAGGATTCGTTGCCTCGGCACCGTCGGGCGATTGAATGTCGGCGGTCGAAATCGTGTCGGGGCGCTCGGCGGGTACGTGCGCTCGCCGGATCGCGCGCGACCCGTCCGACCGTCAATCCGAGAGCCCCTGAATGCCCATTGTCTGCAGCCGCGGAGGTGCCGGCGTCGGCAGGACGACTCATCGGCCTCGGTCGGCGGTGCCGGCAGCTCCAGCGGAACGTCGGCGATGGCGAGCCCATACTTGGCGCCGGCCGCTCGCAGAGATCTCACCAAACGCCGCAGCAGAGCTTGGGCGGCGTGCAGGATCGGTATTCAACCCGAGCTTCTAGTGCCGAGCAGATCGGGTCCGGGTACGCCTTTGTCGCGGAGGTCGGGGATCGGCCAGCCGTCACGCGACGAACAAACGCGATGCGGGTTCTCGCCTGATCGAAACGGGAAGGGCGGCTCGCCGCAAAGCAGCGTGAAGACCGTGGCCGCCAGGCTGTAAACGTCCGCGGCTATCGAAGCGGCGCGACCCTCGAACAGCTCCGGCGCGGTGTAGGACGGCGATCCGACCAAGATGTTCGCGGCGGTCTCGCGGCTGCCCGCGATGCGCGCAATGCCGAAGTCGCTGAGTTGCGGTTCCCCGTAGTTCAGTGAGCAGGACGTTGGGGGCTTGACATCACGATGAAGAACACCGGCACGGTGGAGCGGTTTCCAGAGCGCCGGCCAGTCGCACCCCGATCGTCAACGCCTCGTTGACTGCGAGCGGTCCATGACCCTGATCCAGGAGCCCAACGTATCCCGGCCGTGGTAGGGCATCACGATGTACGGACGTCCCCGGTGAAGGTTTGGCCGCTGTGCAGCACCGGGCACGATGTTCGGGTGGCCGGAAACGCGTCCCATCGCCCGCTGCTCGCGGTCAAAGTGTTCGAGATCGAGGTCGTCCTGATCGGAACTGAGCACCTTGATCGCGACCACCCGGTCGAGTGATGGTTGGCTCGCATCGATACACGACGCCGAAGCCGCCGCGCCCTACAGGCTCAGCATCGTGGTAGCCCTCGGCCTCGAGCTCGGCGACGATTCCTGATAGCGCGGGCGCGTTGAGTGTCGTCGGGACTGCCCACCAGTTAGTCCACCCATGTCCTGAGCTGCACTGCCAGGACGGATCTGATCCGACCGAAGTTGAGCGAATGATTCGTGCGACCGACGCCGGCGTTCTCATCGCATAGACCTTCGTTGCAGCTATTTCACCGTACTCCGGCCAACCGGGTCAGCCAATGCCATTTCGACACCACCGCTCACGGTCGATTTTGCCCCCTTCGGGAGAGGTGAACCATCCGATCAGGAGACGCGCGCGCAGCCGAACCCAGAGACACTTGATACACAACCGAATCACCATGGCGCGCGGTCAGCGCCTTCGGGCGCGCTCTCCCATATTCGCGTCCGGTCCAATCCCATCCGCTTTAGCAGAAATGTGAGTGAAGCCATGTCGCAATACCTCAGCGCAGCCGGAATCCTTCTGATGGTCTTGTCCCCAGTGCTCATCCCGGCAATCGTCACCGCGGTTCACCGTGCCAGCGGCGGACTTCGCACCGTCCGCAACTGGCGAAGGACCGCGCCGGCCACATCGCTTACCTGACGCAGGCTTCGTTCCGTGCCGTGAAAGATATTCCGGCATTTCGCCAGACTGCGCCTCTTCGTTTGGCGCACCTTCACTTTTCATCGCGTCAACTCGGCTGTCCGTACACAGCGCGACGACGACGGTGCGGTCGATGCTGTTTTCTGACCACACCCCGATGTTGGTGTTGGCGCAGTTGGACATAATGGCGAAATAAGCAGGGTTGTAATACCACTGGTTGATCAGCTCGACGCCGCTGATCGCCAACGCCGGATTGATCGCCACCGTTTCCGCCACCGTGCCCCGGTAGCCGGCCGCCTCGGCCCGACTTGTGGCGTGGACCCGTCCGGAGCCGATGTCGCCGTCGAGGTCGCGGTTGTTCAGCACATCTGTGGTATGCCACTCGGCCGCCAGCCGCAGTTGCGGATTGATCTTGACGTCGTTGGTGCAGCCTGCCTGATGCTGAACGGTGTAGACGTTGGCGACCACGCCGTCGTTGAGCCGCTTGTTGTTGGGTACGAGCGTGTTGTTGTCGCCGTCGGCATGTGCCGCGGGCGCGCCCAGCACCACGCCGGCAGCAATCACCAAGGCAGGCAGTGTCAGCGACCGATTCGCCATGGCAGGCTCCTTAATGTCAGGGCGTGACACCCGGTGGCGACTGATAATGCGCTGCTGAATTCGCAGCTGCCAGATCTGAGCGGGGCAAAGTTCGTTGACAGCCTGCGATGATCAGATACGAAGCCTGGTAGTCATCGGAGGTGTTGAAGTCGGCCCTCACGTCGGCCATGACCTCTGGGAAGCCGCGGCCGGCAGCCACCTTGTCGCAGATGCCGTACCCATAACTCAGGGCCGCGTCAGCGTTGGGGAAGTTGTAGCCAGGTCGTACGTGCACGTTGACGAGGTAGGCCACCACGTCGCGCGCGAGCGCACGGACTGGCGGCCAGCGTCGCGACACCAAATAGCGCCGCATAGTGCAAGCGAACACCCCGGCCGTGCGCGAAGAAACCGATTTGTGTTTCATCGCCGTGTACTCATACCGGATCGAATTGGGAGATGAGCCACCGGCTTCCGACCTTGTCGAGGGTGACCCGAACGCTGGATGCGGTGTTGGTCGGCGCATCTTTTCCGATGGTGACCGTCTGGTCGACAAACAGCAGGACGACGGCGTGGGTGGGGGTCGCCGATGTCGATGCGGCGGCGGGGACGGTGGCCACCGCAGAGATCTGCTTCTGCTTCGCCCCTGGGATCACCACGTCGTGGGTCAACGACGTGTAGGCGTTCAGGAACGTTCCGGTCAGTCTGCCCTTCGCCGCGTCGAGGTCCTTCTCCACGGTGTCGGGCCGGTACGACAGCAGCGCGACTGTGCTGTCGATGGCGGCTTGCACGGATTCCACGCCGGCGGCCCTAGCCTCGCGCGCGGTGCCATCCTGCCATTTCAGATAACCCGCGGCCGACGCCAGCAGAAACGCCAAGCCCGGTATTAGCCCATAGGCGAGCGCCTTCGACCACTGAATGCGACTTCCAGTCCTTTTCGGCTCGGTCGATCGTGGTCTGATTCGTCGGCGTCCGTGGCCCGTTCGGTGTCCTCACTCCCGTCCTGCCCGATTACGGTTTGCACCGGCTCGCAGGCTGTTTCGTCCACCTGATCAGTGTCCGTCGCGTCCTCGGCTCGGAGGCTCGTCAGCCACCTCATGCCACGAACTCCACGTTAGAAACCTTGGCCTGGTCGCCGACTTTCTGCACCGAGATGCGCATCCGCCAGGCGTGCGGATCCGGCTGCGGCGCACCGACATTCGAAGTCGTCACGGTCACGGCTACCAGCACCTGGGCGCTGTCGGCCGTTTCGCGATTCCAGCCCCGCCTCGGTGATCGTGCCCACCGTTGTCGATTTGGCTTTCTTGACCACATCAACGAACGGCTGTGACCGCTTGGCGAAGTCGTCGTAGAACTGTCCGGTGGCACCGTCGAGGATTCGCTGCACATCGCTTTCGGCCTTTGCCAGTCGATGGTGGTCAGGTTCAGCGCGCCCTGCCTGGCCACCTGGAGAAATTGATTTCGCTGGGCGCTGCCTAGCTCCGACTGGTAGGCACGAAATCCCAACCATCCCACCAGAACAGCCAATGCAGCGGCGACGGCCAAGCCGAGCAGCGTGGCGCGCCGCACCGCCGACATCGGTTCTTTGTCGCGCGGGTCCGGCGTGCCGTCTGCGTCGTCTGCCGAGCGCTCCGCGCCGTAGTCCTCGACGTCGACGACGTCGTCATCCAGGAGCATTGTCAGCTCCCCGGCGGGATCAGCATCGTCTGCCATGTCTTCTCCTCCGGTGCAGTGTGGGCGAGGTCGGATTGCGTGTAGACCTTTCCGTCCGGCCCGATGTACGTACCGGTTGCCGGGTCGTACGGGGCGACGGCTATCGGCGGCGGGGCTGGGCCCGGTGCCGCAGCTGGCGGTGACCCGGGCGGCTGCTGCGGGATGATCTTGGCCGGTCCACGTGGCGTTGGGGTCGCCTTTCCAGTTGTAGCCGTCGTTGAGCGGCACGTAGCTGCTCGTCGCTTTCGCACAACTTCACGGTGGGTGCGCGCTTACCGGGCACTCGTTACGCACGGGGTGTTCGTGGCGCCGCGCACGTTGAACGGCCGAGTCCTGCGGGACTCTGCAGTAGAGGTCGCCGGCCGGGCGGTCCGGATAGTCCTCGAAGGTGCGGCACCCGCCGCTGCTGCGCCGGCAGGAACCCAGTTGTGCACGGCGGCGGCAGGTTGAGGTTGAGGTTGAAGCTGAGGTACTCGCCCCTGTAGTCCTGCTTGGTGTTCTGATTCGCCACGAAGGTGCCACCGGCCTCGGCGGTGACTTGGGGAAGCAGCACCAGGAGCTGTTCGATGTCGGCTTGGTAGGTGAGCGCGACCTGGCCGACGCTGACCAGATTGGCCAGCACGATCGGCAGGGTGGGTTGCAGCCGCTCGATCAGCTGCCGGGCCTCCCCGAACGCTGGGCCGCCGTTGTCCAGGAGCGCCGGCTACGTCCGTGGTCGTGGGTCTTCAATTCATCTGGTCACGGTTGCCAGGTTCGACGCCCACGCCTGAATCGCATCTGACGTGTTGGTCTGCGAATCGAGCACCGGCTTCGATTGGTCGATCAGCGCGATCAGCGGGTCGAGATTCTTGCGCGCCTCGATCGACAGATCGATTGAGCCCTTGACGATCCGGCTCAGCTTCGGGACCGAGCCCGCCCACGGCCGTGTACGACTCGTCGATGGCGGTCTTGAGGTTGTCCTTAGGGACCGCCTTCAGACCGGTGACCACCTGGGCCAGAATGGTGTTGATGTCGGGCGGCACGCTGGTGTCGGCGAGCGGAATCACGTCCCCGTTCTTGAGCGGCGGCGAGGTGGCGTTGCGGGGCAGCAACAGGACGTACTGTTCGCCGATCGCCGATTGGCTGTGCACTCCGGCTTCCAGATCCGACGGGATGTCGATGCCGGACTTCAGCGACAGCACCGCCGCGACGCCGGTAGTCGGTCAGGTGTACCGATTCCACCCGGCCGACCTCGACGCCGCGGTACGTGACGTTGCTGCTGCCATAGAGCCCAGCTGGCTTCCGGTAGTTCCACCGTCACCGTGTAGCGGCCGACGCCGAACATCTTGGCCGGCAGCTTCATGAACTGCAGGGACATCAATGCCAGCGCGACAAGCGCGATCACGGTGAAGATGGCCAGCTGGATCTTGGCGCGTCTGTGCAGATGCATTACGGCCCCTGGTCCCAGCGGTACGGAATGGTCAGCGGGTTGCCGGCGCGTTGAACGGCCGCCCGCGGTGCACGGGCTGGGGAACTGACCGATGGTGCGGCCCCACTGCAGCTCCAGCCGGTCAGATCGCACTCCCACCGGGTGCCGGTGAAGACAGCGGCGTCGATGCGGCTGAGCGTGCAGGTCGACGATCGCCGTCAGGTTGGCGTAATCACCCCGCTGCCATTTTCGATGGTCTCGTTCGGGAACGGGAAGGTGGCAATCCCGCTGAGCGCCCGGGTCAGGCTCGGGCCGGCGTTGGCGAGCTGACTCCAGGACCGGTCCGAGTTCCCTCAGTATCCTGACCAGGTTCTCCTTGGTCTGGTTGACGGCATCGCCGACCAGGGCGCCGAACTTGCCGAGCTGATCGGCCGCGTCGACAAGGTTGTTCCGCTGCTCGTTCAGCACCGCCAGCGCGTCGGGGATGGTCTCGAGCGCCCTGATCCACGACCGGTTGCTGCTCGGCGAACTGTCCGACCAGGTCGGTTCAGGCTCTCGGTGGCGGCGATGATGTCGCCCGTCTGGTCGTTGAGGTAGCGCGGTGAATCTGTCCAGTTGCTCGCATCAGGCTGCGCAGATCCTTCTCGCGGCCCCGGAACGCGGTACTGAAACGCCTCGGTGATGTCCTGTACTTGGCCGATTCCGCCGCCGTTGAGCAGCCATCGACAGCGGCCGCCAGCGTCTGCTCGGTGTTCGGGTAGGAGACTCGCCGCGCGACAGCGGAATGAGCGAACCGTCGTGCAGCCTGCCTTGCGGCGGGGCATGTCGTGTCGGCGGCGCCAGCTCGATGTGCAGCGAACCCAGCAGGCTGGTCTGGCCGAGCTTGGCGGTCGCGTTGTCGGGCAGGTCGACGTCGCCGTTCAGGCTGCATGGTCACCAGCGCATGCCAGCCCTGGCGCTCGATCTTCGTCACGTTGCCGACCGTGACGTCGGCGACCCGCACCCGCGAGTTCTGTTGCAGATTGTTGACGTCGGGCATCTGCGCCTGGATCGCGAAGGAGCCCGGGCCGCTGCCCTGAGTGCCCGGCAGCGGCAGCGAGTTCAGCCCGCGCCAGTCGGCGCAGCCAGACAGTCCCGGAACCAAGCGACCACGACCAACACCAGGCTGCGCCGCGCTGCGCGCGTCGGCCGCTGAGTACTCATGAGCCACCTCCAGGCGGCACCATCATGCCGGGCAGGCCGGCGGCGGGATCGGTCGAGACCGTCGCGGGTGGCGGCGCGTCCGGAGGCGGTGCTTCAGCGGCCAGTGGGGCGATCGGGGCCGGTGCTTCGGCGGCCAGTGGCGATGGGTCTGGCCAGGCGCAGGTGCACTCGGCGCGGCGGAACGAAGTCGGGCCGCATCCAATCCTCGCTGTACGTGACCTCATTGGGCCGGGCCTGCGCGCCGACGAAGAGGTTCAAGCCCGATCGGCGGGCAAGTTGTACTGGCGGTTCTTCACGATCGGCGCCAGGTACTGCACGCACAGTTTCGACGGCTTGCTCGGCCCCCAGCCGCGAGGCGGCCTGCATCGCCCCGCAGATGAAGGCGATCGGGTTGGCGAAGTTGTTGACCGCCAGCGCACCGGTGAACGAACCGTTGGCCGGCTCGTAGATGTTGCTGAAGTTCTGGAGCGTCGTCGGGGCGATGTGCAGCGTCTGCTTGACGTCGTCGAGGCTCTCGACCAGCGCCGTGGTGATCGACGCCAGCTTGTCCGACGTGGTGCCGAGCGCCTCGCGGTTGTCCGCGACGAAGCTCTGCAGGTCGCCGACGACCGCGTTGAGGTCCCCGACCGTCTGGCCGACCTTGTTCGGGTCGTCGGCCAGCAGACCGACGTCACCGATGCCAGGTTGCGGTTCAGCTGCTCGAGCAGATCTGCGCTGTCGTGCAGCGCCGACACCAGCGTCGACAGGTTCTTGAAGGTGCCGAAGATGTCTTTGCTGTGGTCGCCGAGCGCCGACAACGTCTGCGACAGCTTGATGACGGTGTCGCGGATGGTGGCGCCCTGCCCGCGTAGGTTATCGGCGGCGGTGTTGATGAACTCGCCCAACGTGCTCACGCCGCCCGGCTTGGTGGGCTGCAGCAGTTCGTTCAGCCGCTGAAGTTGGTCGCGGATGTCATCCCACTCGACCGGCACCGCAGTGCGGTTCTCGCGGGATTTCCGCGCCGTCCTGCAGCGTCAGGCCCGCCGGTGTATGCAGGCGTCAGCTGGATGGCCCGACCCGTCACCAGCTGTGGCGACAGGATCACGGCGTTGACGTCGGCGGGGACTTTGTACTTGCGGTCGACCCAGAACGAAATCTTGACCCGCTCGGGTTGCGGTTCAATCTTGTCGACCTTGCCCACCGGCACGCCGAGGATGCGCACGTCGTCGCCGGGGAACAGCCGCGGTGCTGTTGTCGAAGTAGCCGACCACCATCGTTCGGGCAGCCTGACTGGTGGCGCGCACCGCGACGATCACCCCGGCAACCATCACCAGCGACGAGCGCGGCCGCCAGGACGAGTGCGGGACATCAGCCTCGCGATCACGGTTGACCTCCGGCGAGATGGGCGGCGCCTCACCCGGTGCGGCACGTACACCGGCGCGGCGTCGGCTCGGTATGGACTGCAGGTCCGGGCGGCGACTGGGCGGGCGGCCCGGCGGCGGGCCGCCGGGCGGTGGGCGCGGCAGCGGTTCGCGGTAGGGATAGCAGCCAGTAGGGCCGGGCAGCGGCAGGCCAGGCGGACCGCACCCCTGATCGCCGAGGTTGCCGGTGATCGCGTCGGGCAGAGTGAGATGCGGCTCGCCACCCTGGCCGGTGCGCGGGTAGGGCACCGGCAACGCGCGGGGTCCCGGGCTGGCCGGTCGGCAGGCTCGGTCAGCTGCGGACGGCGGCAACGTCGCCGGGTCCAGTCCCAGGTCTGAGAATGCGGCGTCGACGAACGGCTGGACGAACTGGCCCGGGCAGCAGGTTCACCACGTATGCCTTGAAGAAGGGGCCCGAGGAGACCGATTCACCAAGCGACATGGCATAGGTGTTGAGCCCCTTGACGGCCAGCTGCAGCGCGCTCTTGCGGTTGTCGATGATCGTCAGCACGCCGTTGAGCTTGTCCAGAGCGGGCCGCAGTTGTTGTCGGTTTTCTGCGATGAATCCCTTGAGTTGCTGCGCCGCCGCGGAGACGGTTGTGCCAGATCTGATCCAACGCGGCGCTTTGCGTCCGCAGCTCCGCCAGCAGCGCGCATTGCGTGTCCCTCACCAGGCTGACCACCTGGTCGGTGCGCTTGGCCAGCACTCCCGTCGCTTTGGCTGCGTTGTCGAGCAGCTTGCGCGAGGTTGGCATCGCGTTCGTTGAGCGTTTGCGCGAACCTGCGCCACACCTTGCACCGCGGTCCTCACCTCTTCCGGGGTGTCGGAGAAGGTTTCGCGCCAGGGTGGCGAGCGAGTCCGATAGCTGGGTGGTGTTCAGCCCGCTGATCGTGGTGGCCAAGTCGCCGAGGGCGTCGGGCAGCTGGTAGGGCGACGTCGTCCGGTCGATCGGGATGGTGCCGACGAGCGGGTCGTCACCCCGCGGGAGCACCTCGAGCACCTTGGTGCCCAACAGGCTCTTGGCTCTGATCCGGGCCTCGGAGCGGTCCCCACGTGAATGTTCTTGTCGACCCAGAACTTGACGAGCACGCGAGACCCGTCCAGTTCGATGCCGGATACCTTCCCCGAGTGGATACCCGAGACTTCGACGCCGGCGCCGGTGAACAGACCCCCCGGCGTCGGCGAAGTAAGCCGAGTAGCTCCTTGCCCTGGCTGAAGAACGGCAGCTTCTGGTAGTTCAGCGCGCGCCAGCGCGATCACGACCACTGCCGTGATGCCGATGAGGCCGATGGTCAGGGGGTTGCGCTCGGAGAACGATCTTCATTTCGGCGCACACCGCCCCGTGCTCTGACCAGCAACTTTGACGTACACCGGCTGGCCACCCTTCCCGTTGAGCTTGAGGACCACATCGCACAGGTAGAAGCTGAAGAAGTCGCCGTACATCGCCTGACGGTTCAGCGCCCGGTACTTGTCGGGCAGCTGGTCGAGGAAACTGGTCGAGGTATTCGTGGTCGGCCACCGCGATGCCCGCGGCGCGGTCGAGTTCGTGAACCACCTTCTGGAACGGCTCACGAGCCTGCGACAACAGGTCGGCGAACGATGCCCGCGCCGGCGTTCGATGTAGGCCACCGCGTTGGAGAGATCGGTCCTGCGTTGCCGCCAACCCGTGGACCAGCTCCGACAGCGACGTCACCGCTTTGTCGAACCTGTCGCTCTGGCCGCCCAGCGACCCCAGCACCACGTTGAGGTTGTCGATGACCTCGCCCGATCAGAAGATCCGCGGTCGGCCAGCGTGTTGGTCACCGCCGCCGCCTGGTTCAGAAACGACCCGATCGGTGGGGCCTTGTCCCTGAAACGCCTGGATCAGCTGTCCGGTCAGCTCGTTGACCTGATTCCGGGTTCAGCGCATCGAAACAGCGGCCGGAAGCCGCCGATCAGTGCGTCCAGATCCAATGCCGGTTCGGTGCGGTCAACCGGAATCGTGTCACCGGGCTTGAGTGTCGTCGTCCCGCCGGCGCCCTCCATCCAGCGCCAGGAAGCGGCCGCCGATCAGATCGTCGTAGCGGATCACCGCCTGGATTCCGTCAGTGAGGACGACCGGAATCGTCGGCGGAGAACTCGACCCGCACCGTCGCGTCCCGGTTGACGGAGATCTTCTGAACCTGGCCGACCTCGACTCCGGCGATCCGGACGATGTCGCCATCCTTCAGGCCGGAGACGTTGGTGAACGCGGCGAAGTAGTTCTTGCCTGTCTCAGAACCGAAACTGGCCGAAGACGGTCAGCAGCACGAAGGCACCGAGCAGGCAAGCCGCCAGGAAGATGCCAGAGCGCCAGGCGGCGCCTCTCAGGTTTCCCACGGCTTCAACTCTACCCTGCTTGCGTAGTTCGTCGGCGGTCACGGTGGCGTCTGGCCGTTCTCTGTCGCGGGTTGCGCCGGCCCTGGATTGGGCCCGCCGGCGGCACCCGGCCACAGCGGCACCGCCGCCCGGCCGTACAGCGGCGCGCCGTACGGCGGCGCCCCGGATACGGCACCGGCCCGATTGCCGGCCCGGGAATGCACTGACGGATGCTGGGCGCCTCCGGCACGGCGCGGGTCGCCGGGAACCAGTCGGTCATAGCACGGGATGCCCGATGCCGGGGTTGGGCCGAATATCCACGCCGGTTCCCAACCGGTGTTGGTGACGAGCTGGCGCACCGGGAAGTTCTTCGTAACGTCCGGCAGCGACCCGCAGCCCGGCTTCCCGCCCGGTCCTCCCTTGGCCGCCGACGATCGGCAGGTTGTCGGGATACACGTACGGGTCGTTGCCGAGCAACAGGGCGACGTCAAACTGAAGCGTGCGGCCGTCAGCGCCGCCATACACCGAATAGCCCCTGTGTCTGCAGGTTACTCGTCTGCGCCCTGCAGCAAGCAGGTGTAGCTCGGCGGGGCTGTACTTGAGCAGCAGGTTCGTCGTCGGCTCGAGAACGTTGGCTGATGCGACGAGACTGTCGCTTGCTCGCGGCGAGCAGGTTGGTCCCGGCGTTCGAGAAGCCGATGACGCTGAGCAGCAAGCTGTCCAGGGACGTCTGATGGTTGCACGACTGTGGCGCTGGTGGTGCTGGCGGCGTCCAGGACCGTCAGGATGTCCTGGGCGGCCGCGGCGTAGGTGTCGTTGAAGTTCTTGAACGACCGCCAGTCCTGGCGGATGGTTTCGCTGCGGTCGTTGAGCGCCGTCAACACCTGGTTGAGGTCGGTGGTCGCCTGACCGATCCGTTCGCCTTGCCCGCGCACTGCCGTCGGCCACCGCGGTCAGCACCGCGTTCAGCTTCGCCGGATCGATCATCTTGACCAGGTCGACGACGTTTTCGAAGACCGTGTTGACCTCTGATGCTGACATTCCTCGAATGCAGCACCGCGCCCGCAGCCAGGCGTTGCGGACTCGGGCTCGTCCGGAGTAGACCAGTTCGACGAACTTGGCGCCGAACGCGGTGGTGGACGTCGATCTCTGCCTCGACGTTGGCCGGGATGTACTGGATCTGATCGGGATCGATCTCAGAGCTTCAGGCTGGCGCCGTTCTTGCGCCGTGGCAACCTGGCTGACCCGGCCGACCTGGACGCCACGCATCTTGACCTTGGCGTTGGTCTCCATGATGATCCCTGATCGATCCGATGTCAGCGTCACCGGCACGTAGGACTGAACGTGCCAGCGGAAGAACGCCGACGTCACGACCAGGAACAGCGGCGGTAAACCCGAACAGCATCAGCGCCCACCACCCGGGGTGGATGCGTCGTTCGCCTGGCCGATGGTTCCATGGCGCTCACCCAGCCAGGTTGAAGTTGCCGGACTGGCCGTAGACGGCCAGCGAGATGAACAGCGATCTCGACCGCCGCGATCACCATCGAGGTACGCACCGCCCGGCCCACGGCCTCACCGACCCCGGCCGGCCCGCCGACGCGTTGTACCCGTAGTAGGTGTGCACCAGCATGATCACCACCGCGATCGCTACCACCTGGAAGAACGACCAGATCAGATCGGTGGGATTGAGGAACGTGTTGAAGTAGTGGTCGTAAACACCGGACCCCTGGCCGTAGATGGCGGTGGTGCCGAGTGCGCGCGGCCAGAAAGGCCATCATGACGGCCACGCAGTACAGCGGGATCACCGACGACCACCCCGGCGAGGACTCGGGTGGATGCGAGGTAGGTGATGCTGCGGATACCGATCACCTCGAGCGCGTCGATCTCCTCGTTGATCCGCATCGCGCCGATCTGAGCGGTGGCGCCGGCACCGATGGTCGCCGACAAGCGCGACGGACGTGGTTCCCGGCACGATCAGCCGGACGTTGAAGAACGCCGACGCGAAACCCGGTCAGTGCTTCGAAGCCGACGGACGCCAACTGGTTGTAGCCCTGCACCGCCACCAGGGCGCCGGTGGTGATGGTGAGGAAGCCGACGATCGCGACGGTTCCGCCGACGACCGCGAGTGCCCTAGCACCCAATCCCATCTGCGCGATCAGCCGCTACAGCTCGGTCCGGTAGTTGATGACGGCATCGGGAATCGACATCGAGTGTCTTGCCATAGAACTGCGCCTGCGATCCGATCCGGTTCCACTCGCCGACCACGCTGCTCGCCGTGCGCCGCAGCCGCGGATGTAGCCTGCTCGGAACGGCTTGTGTCATCGGCGTCACCTCATTGCACCGTGAACTGGATACCGACGGCGGTCACGATGATGTTGATCGCGAACAGCACCATGAAGGTGAACACCACAGTTTCGTTGACCGCGTTGCCGACACCGGCCGGACCACCGCCGACCGAGATGCCCTTGTAGCAGGCGATCAGGCCTGCCGCCATCCGAATAGCGTCGCCTTGACCAGCGAGACGATGACGTCGGCTATGCCGGTGAGCAGCGTCAGACCCGCCACGAACGCACCCGGCGACACGTGCTGGACATACACGCAGAACAAGAACGCGCCGGAGAGGCCCACCAGGATCACCGTCGCGGAGAGCGCCAAGGCGACCGTGGTAGCCGCCAGCACGCGGGGAACCACCAGCGCCTGGATCGGGTTGATGCCCATCACCCGCAGCGCGTCGAGTTCGTCACGAATGGTCCGCGCCCCAGATCGGCGCACATGGCGGTGGCACCGGCGCCGGAGACCACCAGCACCGTGACGATCGGGCCGATCTGGTTCACGGTGCCGATCGCGGCGCCGGTGCCGGAGAAATCCGAGGCACCGAATTCGGTGAGCAGAACGTTGAAGGTGAACACCAGCAACACCGAATACGGCATCGTCAGCATCAGCGCCGGCAAGACCGATACCCGTGCCACGAACCAGCTTTGAAGTATGTATTCCTTCCAGGCGAATGGGGGCTTGAACATCTGCACGAAGGTGTCCAGCGTCATCGCGAAGAAGCCGCCCATCGCGCGGACCGGCTTGATGGCCGCATACGTCGACACCATCAGCGGTGCCCCCGCACGCGCGGTCTTCAGGCGGCTGGACCGCAGGTGCGTTCCGCCGCCGGATCGGCCCGGGCACGCTGCCGCGGCGAGGACGCCCCGGGTCGCCCGCAGCTGCACATAGTCACGATCAGCCGGCGGCATGGCCGGAACGCTACGAGGCAAACACCATGGTGACTGCTCCACCAAGAGGGATAATGCGTCCCTCGTCAGAGTCACTTTGCTCGTATCCGACTTGCCCCCGGCGCCGGCGATTTGCCGTGGAGGCGCCGAAGGTAGCGCCGACGCTCACCGCGGTTGACGGTATCGCGGGTGGCGGTGGCGCTAAAGCTTTTTGACGGCGGCGTCACGTCATCCTATGCGTGAACGTACCTGACCCACGGCGATGTCGATGGCGGCCACCTTGTCGGCACCAGTCGGGTCGGCGAGTTTGCGAAATCAAATCGCTTATTCTCACAGCGGTTTTGGGGCGCTCAGGCCGACGCCGCGGAACCCGTCGGAGGTCGTCGGTGGGAACCGCGCGCGAATTCGATCCGCACGGTGCCCACGTGGGGCGCACCTTTGCGGTGGGTCCGGCCTCAGCCGCATCGGTTTCGTCTGGGAAACTTCCTGTGCGGCGCTACTGCAGCGCCGAGGATCCGAAGGAGGCCTTGCGTGCAACGTCGCGAGCCTGCGCTGCGGTCGTCTCGCGCTGAGCGCGTCGCCGCCGATCTGGAGCACGAGATCCTCAGCGCCCGCCTGCCGGTCGGGGCTCACCTGGGTCGCCGTTCGGAGATCATGGACCGGTTCGGCATCAGCCCGACGGTGATGAACGAGACGCTGCGGATCCTGCGCGACCGCGACCTGGTGACAGTCCGGCCAGGACCGGGCGGCGGGATCACGGTGGCCAGCGCACCGCCGCAGGTCCGAGTCGGCGCGCTGGATCTCTGGTTTCAGCCGTCCACTCCGCATCCCCTGGACCTGTTCGAAGCTCGGCTTGTATCTCGAGTTCGGACTCACGAAGGCGGCGTTCGAGCGAGGCGAGCTGACAGCGACGATATCGCCGCGATGCGATCGGCGATGGTCGTCATGCGGGCCAGCACCGATGCCGCGCAACTTCTTCGACGCGGTGCTGGCATTCCACGGTGTCGTCGCGGCGGCGGCCCACATCCCGGTTCTGGAAGGGATGCACCAGCTCGTCGTCACCAGCATCAAGGCGGTGCTGACCCGGGTGGTGTTCGTCCGCGACCACGAACCGCTGCTGGCCAGAAGCCTTGACGTTCACGACGACATCGTGGCGGCCATCGCTCTGCACGATCAGGCGTCGTTCGTCGAGGCCATCAACCGCCACGACCAAGACCTCATCCGCGGCGACGACCCGGACCGCACGCCGAACACGCCGCAGCGCCCCTGAGTACCTTCCCTACGCATTTCCCGCGCCACTCTCTGCGTTAGAAAATTATGCATACACATCTTGAATTATGCATACACAATAGCTATCTTCGGACAGAACCCACCCGTCCGACTTAGTGCGGAGCATGACCATCGACGCTCACCCGTCCGCCCTGTCAGGGCTCGTCGACGTCCACACCCATGCCATCGACGTCGATCTGCCGGATCTGCAGCGGACCTTTCCGGACGACCACTGGCCCACGATCGAGCGGACCAGCGAGACAGACGCCTCTTTGATGTTCGGCCGGGATACCTACCGCCGGATCGACCACCGTTGTTGGTCACCGGACGCGCGACTCGCCGACATGGATCGCGAAGATGTTGCGGTGCAGGTGCTTTCGCCGATTCCCGTCACGTTCTGCTATCGGGCGTCTGCGGCTGGCGCGGCCGAACTGGCGTCGGCTCAAAACGAGTTCTTCGCTCGGATCGTGCGTCGGCATCCGAGTCGTTTCGCGGCGCTGGGCGCCGTCGCCCTGCAGGATCCCGATCGGGCAGTGGACGAGATGCGCCGGTGCATGCGCCAACCGGGATTCCTCGGTGTCGAGATCGGCACACAGGTCGCCGGCACCGAGCTGGCCGATCCCAGCCTGGACAGGTTCTTTCGCCGTCGCGCACGAGCTCGACGCCCTTGTTCTGGTTCATCCGAGCGACCAGGATCTCTCGCCCCGGGTGGCCAGTCTCGGATTGGGTTTCGGAGCTGGCATGCCCATCGAGACCGCACTGGCCGCTCGGCTCTGATCATCGGCGGCGCGCTGAGCCGCCGACCCACAGTGCGAATCTGCCTGGCTCACGGCGGAGGTGCGCTGCCTGCAATGATCGGCCGGCTCGACAAGGGGGCGATCATCGCCGCGGACTCCCCCGACCTGCCGAGTCGGCTGGTCCACGAATTATGGTGCGACTCATTGACATACCACCGACAGGCATTGGACGCGGCGGTTGAGGTATTCGGCCGCGACCACGTCGTCTTCGGATCCGACTACCCCTTTCCGGCTATGCCTGAGCCCATCGACGACATCGTGGCGGACCTGCCCACAGACCTGCGGCATCGAATCTGCCGCACCAATCTGGAGGAACACTATGGCGCACTACTTGGGTCTGGGCCTGACCCACTACCCGCTGCTGGCCGGCACCGACGAACACATGGCGGACCTGTTGCGCTGGACGCTGGCTGATCCCGACATTCCCGCCGAGGCGAAAGACCCCGCCAACTGGCCGGCGCCGATGCGCGAGGAATGGGGCAACGACAGCGGCGTGGCGGCTGCGGCCCATCACCGAAAGCTATTGGTCGAGAACCTGTCTCGCTGCCGAGATGCCCTCGACGAGTTCGCACCCGACGTCGTGGTGGTGTGGGGCGACGACCAGTACGAGAACTTCCGCGAAGAGGTCGTCCCGCCGTTCTGTGTGCTCGCCTACGACGACGTCGACGTCAACCCCTTCGAACGTGATGACCCGCCGCGGCAGCCCAAACGCATGGGGCCTGCCCGACGACACCACCATCACGCTGCACGGCGATGCCGATGGCGCCCGCCGACTTGCCAACGACCTCATCGGCCAAGGCATTCGACATCGCGTACTCCTACCAAAAGCGCAGCGGCGCGCCGTTTCCGCACGCGATCCTCAACACCCAGCTGTTCCTCGACTACCCCAACGCCGGGTCGCGCTTCGAGTACCGGATCATCCCCATCACGGTCAACTGCTACGGGCAGCACGCGATCGCGCGCCGGGGCGGGCTGGCGCGGTTCGCCGCGATCGCCGACGAACGGCTCGACCCGTCGGACCCACGCCCGCTCGCTGCTTCGCGCTGGGCCGCGCGGTGGCCCAGGCGTTCGACGACACCGACCTGCGCGTGGCGCTGGTCGCCGTCGTCCAGTTGGTCGCACGCATTCCTCACCGACAAGACGCTGGCACATCACCCCGACACCTCCGCCGACCGCCGGCTGTACCAGCTGTTCGTCGACCGCGATTACGCGACCTGGCAGGCCACACCCAGCCGCCGACATCGTCGACTCCGGTCAGCACGAAATGCTCAATTGGTTCTGTCTGACGGGCGCGATGGACGAACTCGGCCTGGACCTCGACTGGTCAGAGCTCGTCACCACCGATGTCTTTAACTCCAACAAGTGTTTTGCCGTGTTCAGGGAAGGAAGTCAACGATGACGACATCTACGGTCTCGGTGCCGCACACCATTGCTGCCGGAGGCATCAAGACCAGCTACCTCGAGGCCGGCTCCGGAGAACCGGTCATCATGCTGCACGGGTCTGGGCCCGGCGTGTCAGGACTGGCCAACTGGCAACACAACATCCACGCGTTGGCACAGCGGTTCCACGTACTGCCCCCGATATCGTCGGCTTCGGTGCCACCGAGCGTCCCGATGACATCATCTACTCGCTGCGGACCTGGACCGACCACGTCTGGGCGTTCCTCGACGCACACGACATCGGTAAGACGGCGATCGTCGGCAACTCGCTTGGGTGGCCGCATCGCGCTTCAGATGGCCACCGACCGGCCCGACCGGATCACCAAGATGGTGCTGATGGGCGCACCGGGTGTCGGCATGACGCTCACCGACGGCCTTATCGCGCTGCGCGGCTACGAACCGTCTCGTGAGGCGATGCGAGACCTGCTGCGCGACTTACTTCGCGGTCAATCCGGCAATGATCACCGACGAGCCTGGTCGAAACCCGTTATGCGGCCAGCATCGCCGACGGCGCCTACGAGGCATACCGCACCATGTTCTTCGACCCGCGCCACGCGGGATCCGAGCTCGGCATCACCGAGGACGAGGTGCGAGCTATCACGACACCGACGCTGCTCGTGCACGGCCGGGAGGACAAGGTGGTGCCGTGCAGGTCGTCGGTCACGATGCTGGGCCTGTTGCCCAATGCCGATCTGCACGTGTTCAGCGCATGCGGGCACTGGACCCAGATCGAGCGCGCCGACGAGTTCTCCGCGCTGGTCGCCGACTACCTGGGCCGGCCATGAGTGCGAGCGCGCCGGTCGTCGTCGACGACCCTGTCGCCCAACGATTTCGGGTGCACCGCTCGGCCGATGACCTCACCGGACATCCACCGGGCCGAGATCGACCGGATCTTCGCCAAGTCGTGGCTGTATGTCGGCCACGAATCGGAGATCCCCGAGCCCGGCGACTTCGTCCGACGACCGGTCGCCGGGCGGCCGGTCTTCATGGTCCGCGGGGTGAAGACCGGCAACGTCAACGTTGTTCCACAACACCTGCACGCACCGCGGCGCGGTGGTGTGCCGGCAGGATTCCGGCAATTCCAAAGTGTTTCCAGTGCTTCTACCACGCGTGGACCTTCGACTCCGAAGGGCAGCTCAAGGGCGTCCCGGACCGGGACGCCTACGCCGGCGAGGTGAACTTCGACGAGCTCGGGCTGCGAGCGGGTGGAACGCGTTGAGTCCTACCGGGGCTTCGTGTTCGCCAGCTTCGACCCCGACATCGTCGACCTGCGCACCTACCTCGGCGGCGCCAAGGAGTACATCGATCTTGTCATCGACGGCTGCGGAGGATCGGTCGAGATAGTCCGCGGCACCAACCAGTACAGCTTCGCCGCCAACTGGAAGCTCTTGGTGGAGAACAGCGTCGACGGCTACCACGCCGAGTCCACCCACGACACCTACTTCAAGTACCTGGTGTCCATCGGCACCGATCTGCGCGGCGGTGTCAGCGGACGGGCCATCGACCTCGGCAACGGTCACGCCGTGATCGAGTACAGCTCACCGTGGGGGCGTCCAGTCGCCAAGTGGGAGCCACTGTTCGGTGAAGACTCCCGCACCGAAATCGACCGGCTGCGGGCGGATCTGGTCGCCCGCCACGGCGAGCAGCGAGCTCACACCATGGCCGAGGTGAACCGCAACATGCTCATCTATCCGAACCTGATCATCAACGACATCATGGCCGTCACGGTGCGCACCTTCTATCCGCCCGCACCCGACGCCGTCGACGTCACCGCTTGGGAACTGCGCGCCCGTCAACGAGCTGAACGGCCCTGCGCCAGCGGCGGCTCGACAGCTTCCTGACGTTCCTGGGTCCTGGCGGATTCGCCACCCCGACGACGTGGAAGCGTTGGAGTCCTGCCAGCAAGGCTTCGCAAGCGGCGGAGTCGCATGGAACGACATCTCCCGCGGCATGGGTCGCTCCTGCCGATGGCCAACGATGAGGAACAGATGCGCGCATTCTGGCGGCGCTGGCAGCACCAGATGGGCGCCGCCGCGGACCTGGCGGGTGCCCAGTGACCGCCACCGCCGTCATCTCAGGCAGCAGGTCGAGGACTTCCTCTACACCGAGGCCGCATTGCTCGACGCGTGGCGACTTGACGACTGGCTGCTGCTGTTCGACGACGACGCCAAGTACGAGGTGCCGTGCAACGACGCGGTTGACGGCGACCCGTCCCAGGATCTGATGCTCATCGACGACAACTACGCGCGGCTGGCGCGCCAGGGTCGCACGGCTCAACAGCCGACGCGCCCACCGCGAGTACCCGCATTCGCGCACCAACCACCAGGTGTTCAACGTGCGGGTAGACGCCTCGGAGCTGACGAGCTGTCGGTGAGCGCGTCGTTCACGGTCTGGCGGTTCCGGGCGGGACGGTCCAGCTGCTATGTCGGCCGGTACCGCTACCGGCTGCGGCCGAACCAACGGCGATTTCCGGATCGCCTTCAAGAGGGCGGAATTGGACATGACGGACCTGCGTGACGTCGCCGACGTGGCGATCATCCTGTGAGCGGCGCGCTGAGCGGGCGGACCGTGGTCGTCACCGGGGCGGCGTCCGGAATCGGGCTGGGGATCACGACGCGGCTGATCGCCGACGGTGCAGTGGTTTTCGCGGCGACCCGCAGCAAGGAAGACCTGGACCGCGTGCACGAACATGCGGCGATCGCGGGCGGCTTCGTCGGCGAGCTCCACGAGCCGGGCGTGGCCGACGATCTGATGGCCGCGGCACTCGAGACGCTCGGCCGCCTCGACGTTCTGGTCAACAACGCCGGCGGCGGCGTGATCCGGCCAACGCTCGAGCACACCGAGGAGTCGCTGCGGGCCACCGTCGACAACAACCTGTGGACGACCATCTACTGCGTGCGGCGGCGCTGCCGCACATGGTGTCTCGCGGCCACGGCCGCATCATCAACATCGGCGCCGACTCGGTTCGCACCGGACTGGTGGATCACGCGATGTACAACGCCGCAAAAGGTGGTGTGCATGCGATGGTCACCGGCCTGGCCCGCGAGTTCGCCACCGGCCGGTGTCACAGCGAACACGGTGGCGCCGTGCTACGTGCGCACACCGGAGCTGGCGCGGTTGTTCGAATCCGGCCAAGCGCCAGCACGTCTGGCGCACGTCATCGAGAAGGCGACGGCCATCGTGCCGATCGGACGCCCGGGCGATCCGGCCGAGGTCGCGACGGCCGTCGCCTTCCTTGCTGGCGAAGACAGCCGATTCATCACCGGGCAGACGATCTACGTCAGCGGCGGCAGCAGCATGGGCTGACGCCAGCGCGCCTTGACGTGGCGTCCGCATGCACGATTATGGTCTGACCTATTGAATCATTCGATGTTTAGGATGTGGTTGCACAGTGGCGTCATGGCATCTGTGGCATCCCTGACATGGTGCGGGTCTGGTCGCGTAAGAGTCCGGACAAGGCCGCGTTGATCGAAGCCGACCGCGTTGTCACATACGCCCAACTCGACCACCGCTCGAACCGCATCGCCAATGCCCTGACCGCATGCGGGCGTACGGCCCGGCTCCCGCGTCGGCTATCTGGGCAAGAATTCCGCGGCGTTCTTCGAGATCTGGATCGGCGTCAACAAGGCGGGATGTTCGTTCACGCCCCTGAATTGGCGCTGCGCGCCCGCAGAACTCACCGACGTCGTGCACGACGCGGACATGTCGCTGATCTTCGCCGGATCAGACTTCACAGAACTTGCCGATCAGGGTACGCCAGGCCACGGACATTGCCGTGCAGGTCATCCCCGAAGACCGAGTTAGACCAATGGTCTTCGCGCGCCGACTCTGCGGACCCCGGCATTGCGCTGACCGACAGCGCCACCGCCGCTGCTGGCCTATACATCGGGCACCACCGCCGCCCCAAAGGGCGTGCCGATTTCGCATGGCGCATTGGGGATGTGGTTCCGTGCCGCGGCGACCGAGCGGTCGGTGGATTGGAACTCCGACGACGTCGGCCTGATGGTCATGCCGAACTTCCATCTGGCCGGCACCTGGGTGTCGCTATCGGCCTCGTATAACGGTGCGTCCCTGGCGATTCTGCCCGCGTTCGAACCCGCGGCCTTCGTCGCCGCTGTTCGCAGCACACCGTCCCACCGTGACCTGCCTGGTTCCCACAGCGATACAGCTGCTGCTGGACCATGCATCGGCACAGCCTGCCGACTTCTCATCCCTGCGCCGACTGCTGTACGCCGGTTCGCCGATCGGGCAGCACACTTGCAAACAGGCACTCGACGTGTTCGGTTGCGATTTCGTGCAGTTCTACGGAACCACCGAGACCTTCATCATCACACTGCTGCGGCCGCGAACAGCACCGCGTCGACGATCCAGCCCTTCTGAAATCCTGCGGGCAACCGATGCCCGGAGTAGAGCTGCGGATCGTCGACCCCAACGGACGTGACGTACCCTCCGGCGTGCCGGGTGAAGTCCTGGTGCCGCTCGCCGTGGATGTTCAGCGTTGCCGGAACGAGACTCCGATGCGACCGCCACCGCGATCGTCGACGGCTGGTATCACACCGGCGATGCCGGCATCCGCGACAAGGAGGGCAACCTTTTCCTCGTCGACCGACTGAAGGACATGATCGTCAGCGGCGGTGAGAACATCTACTCAGCCGAGGTCGAACGCGCCCTGACGGCGCACCCGTCGGTGGTATCGGTCGCCGTGGTGGGCGCCCCCGACGAAAAGTGGGGAGAGCGCGTCGTGGCCTTCGTTGTCCCCACCCTGGTAGACCGGTTGACGTCTCCGAGCTCGTGATCGCACTGCCGCGGTCTCATCGCCGGATACAAGGTTCCGAAGGAGATCCATCTCACTCGACGCGCTGCCGCTTACCGCGACCGGAAAGGTGCAGAAAGCAGTTCTGCGCCAACAGCTTCGGGAAGATCGCGGCAGCGATCCCAAATCCTAGAGGAGGCAGTCGGGCTACCAGTCAATCTTCACCAAAGACCTGTTCGCCGATCGGACGGTCGTGATCACCGGCGGGCTAGTGGGATCGGGCGATGCACCGCCCACGAACTCGGCCGCACTGGGCGCTGACGTGGCGATCGTCGGCCGCAACGTCGACAAACTCGAAGCCGTGCAGGCCGAAATCCACTCCGACGGCGGCCGGGTTTCGATCCATGCCGCGGACATCCGCGATGAAGCCACCGTCGAGCGACGTCGTCGACGCGATCCCTGGCCGAACACGGACGCATCGACGGGTTGTTCAACAACGCCGGCGGTCAATACCGCGCAGCCCTGGAAACCATCAGCACCAAGGGTTTCGAGGCCGTGGTGCGCAACAACCTGACCGGTGGCTTCATCGTCATGCGCGAGGTCTACACCAAGTGGATGAAGGCGCACGGCGGCGCCATCGTGAACATGATCGCCGACATCTGGCACGGCTGGCCGCACTTCGCTCACTCGGCGTCTGCACGCGGCGGCATGCTGTCGCTCAGTGAATCGGCCGCGACCGGAATGGGCCGCCGCGGGAGTACGAGTGAACACCATCGCCCCTGGGTCCATCGCATCCGAGCGGGCTCGACACCTACGACAGCAAGGACACCGACTTCATCCGCAACCAGGTCGCCCGCGAAATCCCCTTGCAGCGCTTCGGCACCGAGGCGGAAGTCTCGGCAGCGGTGGTGTTCCTGCTGTCTCCGGCGCCAGCTTCATCACCGGCACCTGCATCCGCGTCGACGGTGGAGCACCCAACGCTAAGCCGGGGTGGTGGGACCTGCAACCCGTCGAACACAACGTCCCCGTTCGACGGGTTCCACCGCTCCGCTACTGCCCGCAATCCTCGACGCCAATCAGGCGAACTAGTAGAAGAGGGCCTGTCATGACAGCAAGGTGCTCTACGAGAAACGCGGCGAAGTCGCCTACATCACGCCTCAACCGCCCGGAAGTGAAGAACGCCATCGACATCGAAGCCCACGAGCTGATGTGCGACATGTGGCGTGACTTCCGTGACGACCCAGCGCTTCGCGTCGCGGTCCTCACCGGAACCGGCGACGCGTTCACCGCCGGTGCCGACCTGAAAACTCATGCGCCCGAGTGGCAGACCGTCGGCCCGATGGTCGGACGCGAACGTCTCGAGGACGGTCTGTGCGGGATCACCCGAGGGCCGCTGTCGCGCATCACCAAGCCCATCGTCGCCGCGATCAACGGCTGGTGCGTCGGGCACGGCGTCGAGCTGGCAATGGCGTGCGACATCCGGATCGCCTCTGAGCGCGCACAATTCGGGACCTTCGAGGTACGTCGCGGAATGCATCCGGCTGACGGCGGCATTCCGCGTCTGGTCAACACCTGCGGCGTCGGCGTGGCATTGGAGATGCTGCTGACCGGCGAGCCGATCTCGGCCGAGCGAGCGCTCGACAGCGAACATGGTGGTCGCGGTAGTGCCTCACGACAAGCTGATGGAGGAGACTGACGCCGTGGTCCAGCGGATCCTGCGCTGCGATCAGGCGGCGATCGAGTCGGGCCAAGGAGACGGTGCTCGAGATCATCGGCCGCCCGCTGTACGACCAATTGCGCGTCGAAGCGATGTGGGCTACGCGCTGTGCGGCGGCAACACCACCGTGATGGAGCGATCGCAGCAGTTCTTCGACAAAGCCGATCGGGGCCGAAACGGCGCCACTGCGACTCCTCTGAGGCGGCGGTGATGACTCCCGATCACGTTCTCCTACCGTTCCGCGGACGGCAGGCAGCTCGCCGGCTATCGTTGGGCCACTCGACGACGCCCGTGTCGCCGGCGTCGTCGTGCTCGTCCACGGCATGGGTGAGCACCTGCGCCGATACGACCACGTCGCCGAGGCCCTGGCCTCGGCGGGGTACGCGGTGTACGGCCACGACCACCGCGGACCACGGCGCCTCCCTGGCCGCCACCGACGAACCCGGCCACCTCGGGCCCAACGGGTGGTCGGCACTGGTCGATGACCTCAGTCTGCCTATCGCTCGAGCAAAGGCAGACCACCCTGACGTCCCCGTCGTGATCGTCGCGCACAGCATGGGTTCCTTTGCGGCCCAACAGTTTCTGCTCGATCACGGCACCGACGTGGACGGGGTCGCCCTCACCGGAACCGCGGGCCCTCGACCTTCTGGAACCGGCCCTGGACCTGCTCCAGCTGATCTCGACCTCTCCGCCTTCAACGCCCCGTTCCAGCCGGCGCGCACGGACTTCGACTGGCTTTCCCGCGACGAGGCGATCGTCGACGCGTATCTCGCTGATCCGTTGTGCGGCTTCGGCATCGACGCCGAGTCGGCGAAGGACGATGTTCGCCGGCGCGCGCCGGCTCGCCGATCCCGCCCAGGTGGCGCGCATGCCCCATTACCTACCTCTGTACGTGGCGGTCGGATCGAAAGACCCCGTCAACGGCGGGCTCACTCTGCTGTGGCCCCTTGTCGACCGTTACCGCGACGCCGGTCTTTCCGACGTCACCGTCCGCGTCTACGACGACGGCCGGCACTGAAGTCCTCAACGAGATCAACCGGGACGAGGTGCTGGACGACCTTCTGCGGTGGCTACAGAGGGTATCGGCACTGCCCGCGGTACGACGAGTAGTAAGGATGAAACCATGGCGACAGACATGCCCGCACCCAAGGACCTAAACACCTCCTCTGCGCTGATAGTGGGCGGTACTGCCGGCATCGGGCTTGCCTCAGCGCGGGCACTGGCACAGGCCGGCGTCCCGCGGATAGCGATCGTCGGCCGAAACACCGAACGTAGGCCAGCTGGCGGCCAAGTCGGTCGCCGAACTAGGTGCAGCCGTGCACTTTATCGCCGGCGACGCCGTAGATCCCGACGCCGCCGCCATCGTCGCCGCCGAGGCCGATCAGGTCCTGTCCGGCATCGACATATTGATGTGCACGCACGGCCGCCGACGTCCGGCCTGAGTTGTTACCGTCAATATCCCGACACCTGACATCGGTCGCGGGCTCACCCAACTTGCGCTGCCGATCCATGCACATGGCCGGCGCGGTCCTGCCGGGCATGCGCAGCCGCCGAGGCGGCGTCATCATCAACGTGGCATCCGACGCTGGCCAAAGCCGCCACGCCCGGCGAAGCGGTCATCGGCGCCGCCAAGGCCGCCATCGTGATGTTCACCCGAACGATCGCCATCGAGGAGAAGCGCTACGGCATCCGCGCCAACGCGCTCACGCCGTCGCTGGTCTACGGGACCGCCTCGACCGAACGCATCACTGCCGACGGGTTCAGCAGCAAAGCTCTTCGCGCGTGCAGCCCAGCAGGCTGCGCTCGGCGTGCCGACGGCCGACGACATCGCCGCGCTGACGGTGTTTCTGTGCAGTCCGGCGGCGGCGCCGGCTGACCGGCCAGGCGATCAGCGTCAACGGCGGCATCTCGGCGGCCTGAAGGGGTTGTCGCTCAACGTCACCGACGGTGTCGCCGCGACGCGGACCTGGTCTCGTCCATGTAGAGGGAGATCGCCTCCGCCCGGTTGATGGCGCCGATCTTGCCGGAGTATCTCGCTTCACGTGTGTCTTGACCGTTTCGATGGTGATGACAAGCTCGTCGGCGATCTCGGCGTTCGAGGCTCCTAGGACCAACCTCTCGAACACTTCGCGTTCACGTTCCGAAAAGCGTCGCTGCCAACTGCGAATCCTCCGCGATGGTCGGGGCTCGACATCATCGCGACCTTCGACATCAAGGCTGTATCGCAGCTGCCGCGATGCGGTCTGCCTCCTCCGTCAGCCGCGCCAGCCGCGCGGCGATCGAGGTCCGTTGATGGTGCACCCGTTCGGTATTCAGCATCCTCTCATGAAGCAATAGAATAAGCCGAGGCGAACGCATCAGCACGTCACTGTCGCGGGATCAGAGACGCCGTCTTCGCCTCGACGGCTGACGTGAATTAGCGCGACGACGCGCGATTCGGCGATGACGGGAGCGACGAGATAGCGCACCGAACCGAGTAACTCCCGGTAGCCGGCCGTGGCGGGCATGTGGTCTCATCCGTCCGGATGGTGTCGCGGAAGCGAATACGGTTCCGTTCGGGCGCGCATTGACGGCGTGGGATCACGGTGGGTCCGCCAAGGCCGTGGTCGGATTCCTCGACGACAAATCCGTCGTCTTCGACGAACGACAGCAGACGCGTTGTCGAAACCGAGCGCTGCGCAAAGTTCAGTGCATGCTTGCCTACCGAGCCCCTGCAACGATCCGGCCTTCTTCATGCGACGGATGCCAGCGGTCAAATGTTCGTACCACATCGACCGGTTTCACCGGCTCTCATCTGACGCGCTTCGACCTGCGCCTGCAGGAATGTCGTCAGCGGGACCACGTCGGTCGGTGAGGCGATGTCATCGCGGACGGTGTGTTCGCGGGCCAACAGATTGGGTAGTGGCGGCCGACATCGCGATGGCCTCGTCTACGCGTCGTCGCATCTCTTGTTCGGGGGATGCCGAACGCGGTGCACAGCTGTTGGTCAAGTTCGTTGAGCCTCGCCACCATCGCGTGGGTGTTCATCGCGACGCCCCAGCACCTGCGGTGCCGACGCCGGCATAGACCGCCACGGCCGCCGCCCTGCTGGATGTATTGAGCTTCTTGGCAATGTGTTTCAGGTGGGACTTCACCGTCCCTTCCGAAATGACCAGGCACCGGGCAATCTGGCCGTTGGTGGCCCCGGTGGCCACATGCGACATGATCTCGTGTTCGCGGGCGGTCAACGAAACAGCAGCGGGTAGCTCGCGACGGTGGTGAGCATCGGGTCGCTGTCCCTGCGTGGCAGCTGACAACGACCACAACGCCGATCGGCCTGACCGGCTGAGCAATTCGTCGACGTTGGCGCATAGATTGTCGACTTCGACCCGTTGTTGCGTGGCCTTCTCGTCGAGCACCGCGCTCTCGAATGCCACGGACAGACACTCGGCGAAGGCCTCCAACTGGTCGAGATGGTCCATCGTCACCACTCCGTGGGGTTCGGGGCGGTCGGCGTGGAGAATGCCAATTGCCCTGCCCTGAACAGTGATTGGGGCGGCGATGATAGCCAAAGCAGCCGGAGACCTCGATGATCTCCTTGAACGTGCGTTTGTCGTGCATCGGCGCCTCCACCATGGCGCCGCACCGCTGCGGACGAGTTCTGTCTCCAACGGCGCGTCCGCCAGCTGGATATGGCGGCCGCTACGTACTCGCGTAGCCGTCTCGATCGTGGGTCGAGTTGTTCATCTTCGGTATGCAGGTGCTGGGGCAGCCACAGCGAACCCCGAACGGTGGAGATCATGGTGCGCGTGAATGCCAGCTCCGGCTGAGCACCGCTGGGGCGGCGTGGATCATTTCGCGGGGCGCCAATCCCGCAGCTGCGCGAGGGCGGTACGGATCTCAGACAGGCATCTCACCCGTCGAGAAAGATCGTCATCGAGCAGTTCGCACCGCACCTTCCAGAATCGAGATCAGGTGTTCGACGGTTGCGACCGATTCGTCCGTCGGTTCGTAGAGCGCGATTCGCTCTTCGAGGCGTTGGCTCAAATCTTCCAGCTGAAGTCCTAACGCATGCCGCGTCGGGTCGGGAAGCGGCAGAGCAGAAGATGGTCGGCGGCAGCCGCCACGGCTTCCTCGGCCCGCGCGACCACCGTCACATCCTCCGTGCGGTAGGGCGTGAGCACTGTCGAAGACCATCCACCACTCCTCTAGGCCCTCGGGTCTTACGCCGAACAATACAGTTCGGTCTGACCATTGCTTCCGTTGAGCCAAAAGTATAGCGTAGTTGTCGCCCAGGTCACAATGAATTGGCGAAATCGCCTACATCACGCCAGCGCCGATATCTGCGGGTTCAATTTGGACCTCACCAGCCGCACCGACCACACCTCGGCAGGCCTTGTGCCGAGAACGTGCGAAATGTTGTAATGGTCAGGCCGAGAGGAGGTTAGGCGTGCACGCAGTGATCATGCGCGAGTTCGGCACCGCCGCAGTGTTGCGCCCAGGCGAGTTTCCTGATCCAGCCGAACGGCCGGGCTGGGTGACCGTGGCACTCCGCGCCAGCGCGCTGAACTGGCATGACGTCCTGGTGCGACAGGGCCGCTACGGTTCGCCGCTGCCACACGTCATCGGTGCCGACGGTGCCGGTGTGCGCACCGACACGGGCGAGCACGTGGTGGTGCTGCCGTCGCTGAACTGGGGCGATCGCGACGAAGCGCCGAGCACTCGCTGGGAGATCCTTGGCGATCACACACCAGGGACCTATGCGCGAGTTGGTCAGTGTCCCGTCTGACTGCCTGGCCGCCAAACCGGTCCGGCATGAACTGGGCCGAGCGCGGCCCGCGCTGCCACTCGTGGGAGTGACCGACCTACCGCGCTCTGTTCAGCCGCGGGCGGCTTCGTCCAGGTGAGTCGATGCTGGTAATCGGCGCCGGAGGGGATCGCCACCATGGCGATCGCCCTGGCCGTCGCGGCCGGAGCGGCGATCACGGTGACTTCCTCCTCGACCGAAATCATCGAGCGCGCAGTGTCCGCCGGCGCCCGCGGCGGTGTGCTGCACACCGAACCGGGATGGCCCGAGGACGCGCGCGCCATGTCGCCCAGCGACGCCGGCTTCGATCTAATCCTCGATCCCGTCGGCCGCTGGAATGAGTCCGTGCGCGCGCTGCGGCCGGGCGGCCGGATCGTGGTGCTCGGCGCGAACGCCGCAGAGACCGCCCCAATGGACGTCCGCAGCTTCTATTTCGGTCAATTCGATCTGCTCCGGAACCACCATGGGCAGCAGCCTGGACTTCGCCGGCCTGCTCAACATGATCGACCGGTGTGGGTACGCGCGCCGGCGATCGACCGCCGGTTCCCGTTAGACCGGGCCGCAGAAGCGCACGAATACCTCGAGAACGGACGGACTTTCGGCAAATGCGTACTGATGCACACCTGGGAGACTTGCCGTGACCGAGTCGACTGACCTATGTCACCTACCGGGTGGAGCCAGCCCGGCCCAGTGCTGACGGGCTGGTCGTCGTATCTGACGCTGAACGACCCAGATCGGCGCAACGCGCTGTCTGACGCGCTGTTGGATCAGCTGGGCGAGACTCTTGCGGCGCGCGGCGTTCGACACCGAGGTCAGGGTCATCGTGCTGATGTCGTCACACCCGCGGGTCTTCTCTTCGGGAGGCAATCTCGACGCGTTCGCCGACGATCGCGCGACGATCGCGAAGTACGCCGGGGCTGGCGCGTTTCCGCCCTGTATCGCACCCTCACCGGGATCGGCAAACCGGTCGTCTGCGCTGCCAGCGGCGACGTGCTGGCCGGTGCGCTGGGCATCGCCATGGCGTGTGACCTCGTCATCGCCAAGGAGTCGATCCGGCTGGGCTGTCCGGAGATCAACGTCGGCGCCTTCCCGTTCATGATCTCGGCGCTGATCTTCCGTGCCACCGGACGGCTGGTCGCCAACGAGACTGATGATGACCGGTCGACTATTCAGCGCGACACGAGGCCGCCGCCGTGGGTCTGGTCAACAAGGTGGTCCCCGACGCCGAGTTCGATGACGCTGTCGCGCCAGTGGGTCGCCGACATCGCCGGCAAGTCACCGTTGTTACGATGGGTATGGGCAAGCGGGCGTTAGCGGCTGACGCCGAGATCTGCCGCTTGACTCCGCACTGGACTACCTGCAGGCGCAACTCGCGCTGGCCTTCACCACCGACGATCTGACCGAAGAGGTGCGGGCGTTCAAGGAGAAGCGTGCCCCGCAGTGGCGCAACTCTTGAGGGCCGGATTTTCCCTCTTTCGAGTGACGACCCTTTCGGTCTGACCATTCTACGATCCGAGGAAGTGGTGCCTCCGGTGCGAGTGCCGGACGGCGGATCCGAGAACCGAGGAAGCGCGATGAAGCCCAGCCCGTACACCGACCACTACAGCCAGCAGGAGATCGACGACAACTACGAGGCCGGACTGTGGTCGACCGACACATTCCACGACCTGCTGGCCCGGCGCGTCAAAGACAACCCCGACAAGGTGTTCGCGACGGACGGGACCCGCTTCGACCTTCCGGCAGCTCCTTCGATGGTGCCCAGCGGCTGGCCGTCGGTCTACACCGGCAAGGATGGCGGCCCGGTGACACCGCCGCCATGCAGCTGCCGAGCTGGTGGAGTTCGTGCAGGTGCTCGCCAGCCTTGTCGCGTCTTGGGGTCATCGTCGTGCCGATCATGCCGATCTACCGGCGCGAAGAAGTCGACTACGTGGCGTCCAACGCCGAAATACGAGGCGTCGTTCACGCCGGCGACGCTTCAGAAGTTCAACTATCTCGACATGTATCTCGGTCTGCGCCAGGAACATCCGGACCTCACGATCGTCGTGGCCCGGCCCGACAGCGCCGCCGAGACCGTCATCGACGCCGACAGCCGGCGTGTTCAGCCTGCAGGGGCTGGAGGTCGAGACCGACGACGACGGCGCCCGCGAGGAACTGCCCGACCCGCCAGGTCCAGACGAGCCGTTCGTCATCGTCTACACCTCCGGAACCACGCTCACGGTCGAAAGGGTGCGTGCACACCTTCAACTCCTACTGTGCAGGCGCCCGTGCGCTGATCGCGCCAGTTCGGCTACACCGAGGCCGATGTGCAGTTCGGTCCCTCCCCCGTCGCCCACACCACCGGGCTGGTCACCAGCGTGCTGGTGCCCATGCTGACCGAGGCGTCGACACACATGATGGCCGAGTGGGATCCCGCCCGCGGCATCGAGCGAGATTCAGCGCTTCGGCTGCACGGCAGCGGTGACAGCCCTGACATTCCTACACGGGCTGTTGTCCGAATACGACGCCGACCGCCACGATCTCTCGTCGTTGCGGTTGTGGACATGCGCGCAGGCGCTCCGATTCCGGCCGCGGTCGTCCGAGCGGGCCAGCGCAACGCTTCCCAACATCGAAGGTGCTTAGCCTCTACGGCCGCAGCGAAAACCTGGTCACCACAACGTGTTCCGTCGACGACGACGTGTCGCGCGCCCTGACCTCCGACGGTGCGGCCATGCCCGGTGCAGAGGTCAAGATCAGTCGATCTCGAGGGAACGAAGTTCCCCGCGGCGCCGAGGGCGACATCGCCTACCGCGGTCCCGCGCACATGATCGAATACCTCGGCCAACCCCGAGGAAACCGCCGCCCTGTTCACCGCCGAGGGCTTCTCGCGATCGGGCGATCTGGGCGTGATGACCGACGACGGCTATGTGCGGGTGACCGGCAGGACCAAGGACATTGTCATTCGCGGTGGAATGGAACATCAGCGTTCCGCGAAATCGAGGACAACCTCGCCGATCATCCGGCGCTGCACGCGTCGTCGTGTGTTGGCATGCCCGACGAGCGGCTCGGCGAGCAGGGTGTGCTGTTATGTGGTCGCTAGGCCCGGACATACCACTCCGACCGTCGAGGACGCCTGCGCGAGTTCCTGCTGGGGCGGGGCATGCCGATTCAGAAGACGACCCGACGCGTCGTCGCCAGTCGACGTCCCTTCCGATGACCGCGACCGGCAAGGTACTCAAACACGAGTTGCGCAAAGGACATCGAACGGCGCATCAGGAGGATGCCGCGCAAATCCAGGAAGTTTCGGGGTGCCCGCTGATGGAATTGAAAGACAGTCCTGCCGAGGCGGAATTCCGCGCCAAGGCACGGGGTGGCTCGGAAACACGCTGCCTACCCTCGGTGGCCCGAGCCGCCTGTGTTGGAGGACAAGCTCGATTATTGGCGGGCGTGGCAGCGGCTGCTGTACAGCGCCGGCTACGCCGGCCTGTCCTGGCCGAAGGAATACGGCGGCGGTGGCGCGGACGCGAAGCTGCGTGCGGTGTTCAACGAGGAGCTCGATCGGGCCGGCGCGCCGGAGCGGCTGAACATCGTCGGAGAGGATTTCGCCGCCGACCGACGATCATCCAGTTCGGCACGCCGGCCCAGCAAGAGCGTTACCTCCGGATCGATCCTGCAGCCGGGCGATGAGCATCTGGTGTCAGTTGTTCTCCGAGCCGGAGGCGGGCTCGGACCTGGCCTCGTTGCGCACGTCGGCCACCAAGGTGGCTGGCGGATGGCGCATCCAGGGGCAGAAGATCTGGACGAGCCGGGCTCAGCTGGCGGCCCACGCGATCTTGCTCGCCCGCACCGGTGGCGGTCCCCGGCACAGAGGGATACACGTACTTCCTGCTGCCGATGGACAGCCCGGGCGTCGACGTCCGGCCTCTTGCCCACATGCTGGGCGAGGGCCGAGATTCAACGAGGTCTTCCTCGACGACGTGTTCATCCCCCGACGACGGCGTCCTCGGTGACGTCGACGGCGGCTGGCAAGTCGCAATGGCCACCACTGGCTTTCGAGCGGGTGGCCATCGCCACTGGACAGGTGAACACCACCGGCGCGGTCAACGATCTGATCCGCGAGATCGCCTGACCGCACTAACAGACGACGGCACCCCGTTGGGCGCCGACCCACTTGTGCGGCAACGGATCGCCGACCTGTACGGGCGTGCCCTCGTGCACTACCTGATCGGACAGCGGGTCAGTCACCGGTGCGGCCGGCAACGGACCGCCTGGACCGGTCACCTCCATCGGGAAGCTGTACTTCTGCCCGCTGGTCGAGGACATCGCCGATTTCGGGTTGGAACTCGATGAGCTGGCAGGGCAGTTCGCACTGGCCGAAAAGGACTCCGCCGACGCACCGTCAGCCGACCGTGAACGGTGGCTGCGGCTGGCGTATCAGGCGCGCGGCACCGCCATCGCCGGCGGGCTCGACGTTCATCCAGCGCAATATCGTCGCCGAGCGCATCCTCGGTATGCCCAAGAGCTGAGATCGCGGAGTCAATGTGACGAGCTACCAATGGAATCCGACAACCGACTACATCGACGGTGCCAATGTGACCCGGCTGGCCCGGCGCATGGCCTCGCCGGCATCGACGAGTTACGGGCGCGCTCCGTTCGCCGACACGGCGTGGTACTGGGACGCCGCCGCCACCGATCTGCGGCCTGCGATTCCGCACGCCCTACAGCCGAGTGTTGGATCTGCGCAGTGGAATTGAAGCATCCCGACTGGCTTCGTCGACGGCACGCTGAACATCGTCAAACTCCTGCCTGCTGCGCTGGCGAGATGAAACCCCGACCGCCGTTGCCGCATGGTCCTACGACGGACGAAGCGGGTCCAGATCTTTCGCGAGCTGGCGTTTGACCAGCTGGCCACCTGAAGTTGCTTGCTCGCGCTGCCCGCGGACGCTGCGTGACTTGGGGATCGGTTGCAGGCGACGCCGTCGCGATCTACCTGCCAGCATGGTCCCGAGGCGGTCATCGCGTGCTATGCAGTGGCCTCGCTCGAACGATGCTGGTGCACATGTTCTCGGCCATTCGCATACCTCGCCAGCCATCGCCTCGCGGCTCGCGGACGCCAAGGCCAAGGCTGGTCATCTCACGTAGCCGAGCACGGCTACGCGGCGCGGACGCGCCACCGCTAGCTGCCGCAGGTCAATACGGCCTTGGCCACTGCCCCCTCTGTGCGGCATCGTGATCGTGGCGCCCAACCGGGCCGACCATCCTCCTGAATACGTTGGCGCGCAAATGGTTGTGGCCGCAGTTGATCGCACCGACGCCCCACTTGCGCCCGAGGTTGACGCGACGCATCTTTACTGCTGCGCACCACCTCAGGCGCAGTTAGGGGGCGTACACCACCAGTTTCTGGTAAGACCACCGAGGTCGCGTACTCGTTCGATATTATAAACCACGGTGTGTTCAGCTGGGTCACGGTTATGGAGGCTGGATCATGGGCCACACTATCGGTGTTCACCCGCCAACAGCGCGACGCGCTGCTCACAACGAGAAGCTCACCCTGGGCCCGACGCAACCGGCTGTGGCGGCTCATCCACGGGGTCACGATGCTGTCGCCCGCGCGGTAGGCACTGCCTCTGCTGATCTCGCGATCCGGCGCCGAACTTGTCATCAATTACGCACTGGGACGGCAAAATTTTCGTTCCAGTCCTACGACGATGGCTGGCCCGCATTTTGTGTTCGGCGCGTTCGGTGATTCTCCGGGGCACTGCGAGGTCAGCTCTCGGCGGATCGTTTCCTCGCGCTATCCGGTCGAACCACATCCGCCGCAACTATCGCTGCCGTTGGCCCGTCACTCGTGGATGTCGATGTCGTCGGCTGACACACCACGTTTGCGGTCGATCCGTGTCAGGTCAGCGAACTGGTTGCCGCCAGCCATGTGGCGTGACGGCGCGCGGAATCTGGGAAGGACGACGCGAAGAGAGAAGGAAGCGCCTGCAGGCTGGTCGCTTCCCGGGGATCTGGACGACGCGCTATGGCGACTTCGATGGTCTGACAATGGCAGCCGATGGTTCGTTCGGACGCTCAACGGCGTCGAACGTGGCCGGCAAGCATTAGCCCCCGCAGGTGGAATCGGTGATGATCACCGGACGGCCGCTGTGTCGTTCCGGACACGTCAAAGCGCGAGACGGTTACATTTGGGTATTACGGTCGAGACGGCACACGAGATCGACACAAACCACCCAGCAGATCAGGTGGAGGCGCGGCATTACCACCAGCATGGGACGCCGTTACCGACCGCCATTCACCACCCATCGCGGGTGTGAATGGCGCGCCATCGATCCGCCGGTCTGCTGCGGCAGCGCATCCGCGCGGCTGCCTCGATCTGTTGGGAAGTGTCAGTGCCAACCCCGACGCGGTCAGCGAAATCCACCGAGTCGTCGTCGCGGACCACAGTTCACCCCATCGACCTTGGACTTGGTATTTGGTAGCCAGGAGCTTGCCCAGACTTGCCACCATCTCGCGTTGGGTCCCATTCTGGTAGCCATTTCTCTCCTTAATTAGCTCGATCCTGTAATCTGGGTTCCTCAGCGTCGACGGACCTGCGCTCAAACAGCAGCCACGTAA
>ERZ1370068.5733-contig-4744_pt1 | contig 64715 bp, 114 predicted proteins | sample MGYA00561227_ERZ1370068 | MGnify/ENA primary metagenome ERZ1370068 (study PRJEB38410, sample SAMEA6850437) | metagenome | study: Metagenomic assessment of the ecological functions of the soil: analysis of the soil microbiota associated with the... | reverse complement strand
CGAGGTGCTGGAGGATCCGCACATCCACGCGCGCGAGATGGTGCAGGAGCTGACGCATCCGGAGTACGGTCCGTTGCGCTACGTGGGAATTCCGGTGAAGCTGTCCGACACGCCGGGCTCGCTTCAGAGTCCGCCGCCGCGGTTCGGCGAGCACAACCGCGACGTGCTGCAGGAGCTCGGCTACGACGAGCGCGCGATCGATCAGGCTCGCGACGACCAACGTGATCACGCGAAGCCGAACCCGCCTCGAGTCGATAGATCGCTCCACGGCGCCACGGACATCGAGAGTCACTGCGAGAAACACAGGTCAGGCTCATGTGGCTCCGCGCCTCCGTGGCTACGTGGCCGTGAATCGTTGGTCGCGTCGGTCGCGCAGCGGGATCGCCGGTCCCGGTTTCGGTCCCAGTACCTCAGGATGTAAATCCCGCGTGCCGATCGGACAGGTAGATATAGCCGCGCGTGTCGACGAGGACGTCGGCGGAGTCGGTCACCCACTTGGCCGGCGGCGGCGGAGCGCCCGCGACGCGCGGCGGGTCGGGAGGAATGAAGTAACCAATCTCCCGCGGCTGGCGCGCGTCGGCAATGTCGTAGACATGCAGCCCCGCGTTCACCCACGTCATGTAGATGATGTTGTCCGCGTGATCGACGAACGGGTTGTGGAACAGCATGTTGACGTTGTGCGCGCCCAAAGCCGTTGCTCTTGTCGCAGAAGTTCTGTACGGCGCTCCGGCAGGCGGAACCGGCGGCGGGAAGCTATGACACCACCTGCGGGTGCTTCGGGTCCGCGACGTCGATGAGCGACGCCTGGCTCGGGCCGTCCTCGCAGTTCGCCTCTGAATTGGTCTCGACAATCTTCCGCGTCGGGAACGGCAGCGCGGTGTGGACGGCGAAGAGTCCGCGGAACGGCGGATCGAACGTCAGCTCGCTGATCTCCTTCGGGTGCTTGATGTCGCTGATGTCGAGCATCACGAACTTCGTACCGAACGGCAGGTAGGCGGTGTTGCCGACGACCGTCGGGGGCCATGCAGACCGTGGCCGTGCGGATACGCCGCGTTCTGTGCGTTCGGATCCTTCAGCTTCAGCTCCGGCAGCGCCCATCGCGAAACTTCCACCGGGTGCGCGGGATCGGCGATGTCGACGATGACGTAGATCTGCCCGAAGTAGCCCTTCACCGCCGCGGCCGTGTGCATGTAACGGCCACCGTAATAGCCGTCGCGATGCGTGCCGAGATCGCCGGTCTTGTACTGGCCGAGGCGCTTCGGATGAACCGGATCCGCGAGACTCCAGATCACGACGCCTTCGTCCCACGGCGCCTTTGGGATCCGTGTCGCCGCCCATCTGCGATCGTTCGAGCGGTGTAATCAGCTTGCCGTCCGCGATATCGAGCTCGCCCGTGCGCGTGTTGGCAGGACCGGGAATCCAGTTGAGAACTTTTGGATTGGCTGGATCCGTAACGTCCAGGATGCTCCAGCCGCGATCGGTCTGCGCGCCGGCATACATGTACCAGCGGCCGTTGATCTGCTGGATGTCGATCTTGAATGGGAGATGTCCGTTGAGATTGGTGAACCCGACGTACTCGACGTTCTGCGCGAACGCGCCTCTGGGAAGAGGCCTCGTCTGCGCGTGCAGCAGCGCGGCCGCCGCAATACACGGCCATAAGCCGCAGCCGCTCACCGAGCCAGCCTGGCGAAGGTGGGAGACGCAGACGCAGAGAACGGCCTGGCGTCAGCATGACGCCGCAATGATACAGCGATGGCGTCGACGCCAGCCAAGTGGTATTCTCCGCGCGATCGCAATCAGAGAGCTCCCATGCGCACGACCGCACTGGCGACGGGTACTGGCCCTGGGGATGATGATCGGGCACGCAGATGCCCAGCTACGTCGGGATTCCGAAAACGTTTCAGCCGAGTCTTGACGCAGCGACGAAGCGCGTGCGGCTCAAGAACCCGCCGCCGACCACGGCGCCCAGCGTCAAGGACGACGCTCTATAGAATCGGCGACGCGCTCGGCATGCTGCGCGACACCGACGAACGCGATGCGATCCTCACGATGGACTGGCGCGGCACCGGCACGATGACCGTCGACGGCCAGTCGTGCACGCTGGCGAACTATCGCGGCCAGGTCCGCTACAGCGTGCCCGCGCATGCGCATCGACTTCGCGTGCGCGCAACCCGACGGCAAGCCGGGCACGCGTCACGTGCAGGTGATCGCCGGCGCGATGGCGTGGAACGAGACGGCGCCCGGCGTCGGCGCGACGCCGGCGCCCAACGCGGTGACCGATCGGCTCGTCGAGCTCTGGTCGCTGCCGTATTCCGTCTACAAGGCGGCGACGCTCGCCGGCGCGCAACGCGAAGGCGACGCTCGAAGGCGGCATCGTCTATCTGTCGTATCCGCTGCCGGCGCCGCTCACTGGCACGGCGCGCGTGGCGCTGAACACGACCGACGCCATCGAGCTCGACGATGGACAGCGGCGAGAAGTACCAATTGAGCTACTGGATCGATCGCGTCGAACTGCGCGTCGGCAACGTCGTGACCGAGACGACGTACTCCGGATTACGCAGGAGCTCAACGAGCCCGACTATCGCAGCGACGTGCTCTTCCCGCGTCGCATCACACAGAAGCGCGGCGGAACGACCGTGCTCGATCTCACCGACGCAGCGGACCAACACGCACAACCCGTACGTCGTGATGCCGGTGCCTGCGAACGTCAAGGCCGCATATCCGGCGTCAGCGGCGACCGCGGTTCCACCAGCGATCCCGTCGGCGGCGGCGGCGGAGACGCGGCGGCGCCGGGCACCGGCCGCGAACGTGCCGACGCCGCGCGACGGCGGACGGGCATCCTGATCTGAACGGCCGCTGGGGCGGCGGCGGCGGCGGCGCGATCGGAGCACCGGAACGGTCAGGGGCTCGACAAGGACGGCAAGCGCGTGACCTACGCGAGCCTCGAAGAGGCGAAGGCGAAGGCGACGAAAATCTTCGCGCGCAACTACAACGCGCGGCACGGCAACCCGACGTGGGCCGAACGCGATCAGGGGATGGACGATCGGTTCCGCGACAACCTGAATCCGCCGCTCTACAAGCCGGAGAACTGGGACCGCGTCCAGCACCTCGACATGCACGGCAACTATCTGGATACGGCCTTTCTCTGTGCGCCCGTGGGACTGCCGCGCATCGGAGCCCTCGCGCGGATCGTGCAGCTGCCCGGCGAAGTGATCCTGATGTACAACGCCCGCAACACGTGGCGCGTGGTGCCGACCGACGGCGCGGCCGCATGGCTCGGAGGACGATCGGGATCAGACGCTACATGGGCGACTCCGTCGGACACTGGGAAGGTGACACGCTGGTGGTCGAGGCGGTCGGGTTCAACGACGATACGTGGCTTGCAAACGTCGCCACGGCGCCCGGGTGGTTCCACACGCACCGACATGCGGGTCGTCGAAACCTTCCGGCGCGACGGCAACACGCTCTATTACGGATACACCGTGTATGATCCGGCAGTCCTCGCGGAGCCGTGGAAAGTCGGGCCGCGCGCCATTCAGCTCAACACGACCAACGGTCCCTACAACGAGGACCCGCCATGCATCATGAATCCCCGGCCGATGGTCAGCCGGGAACGTGGCTGATAGCTAGTCGTAGGGCCGACCTTCAGGTCGGCCCTGCCGAGGAGGTTTTACCGATGCGTAAGTCATTCGTAACGGTTATCGCTGCGGCGATCATCGCGTGCCGCCGTCCCGGCGCTCGCGCACCATGCGAGCCAGGCCGAGTTCGACAAGAACTCGCCGAAGACCATCTCCGGCGTGCTGACGCGCGTGCAGTGGACGAACCCGCACGTGCGCTGGTATATCGACATCAAGAACGAGAAGACCGGCGAAGTGGAAACCTGGATGCTCCAGGGTTCCGGCCCCGGCGCCTACAAGGCGAACGGCATCTCCGCCGCCGGCGTGTTCCCGATCGGCAAGACCTATACGGCGATGATCGCGCCGGCGCGTGACGGGTCCAACGGCGGCTACGTCATGACGTGGACGCTGCCGGACGGCACGAAGATGGACTTCTGGCACGACTACGGCGACGGCAGCGGTGAAAAGCCGTAGCTGCCTTTGCGCGCGTTTCGCAGGCGCGCTTCGGCGTGCCAGGGCTTTCATGTTCACGGCGGTGCTCGTCTGCGCGACGAGCATCGCCGTCGCCGCACGTCAGGCCGCCTGCCCCAGCGGCCGGAGCTGAGACCCCGCCGATGGCCGAGACGTTCTTCAAGAACGTCCGGGTTCTCAAGGGCATTCCGGTCGACGAGTTCATCGACACGATGGGCATGTTCGCCGCGGCAACCGCGAAGGACTGCACCGGCTGCCACTCGCCGCAGATCCTCGACGGTAAAGCAGACGCGTTCGCGATCAACACGCCGATGATCGACAAGGCGCGCTTCATGGTCGGCATGGTGAACGCGATCAACCGCAACTACTTCGGCAACCAGAAGCGCGTGAGCTGCGCGACCTGCCACACCAACACGTCGGTGCCGCAGAACGTGCCGAACATGGCGAGTGCAGTACGGCGATCCGTTCGAGAACCCGAACTCGACGGAGTTCATCGTCGCCAGCGGCAGCAACCCGAGCCAGATCGATGGCGTATTCGCGAAATACATCGACGCGCTCGGCGGAGCACAACGGCTGGCGGACGGTCACGAGCTTCACGGCGACCGGCACATATGCAGGGTGGGATACGGGTCTGTCGCCGGTGCCCGTCGAGATCTATGCGAAGGCGCCCGAACAGCTACGCCACGGTTGCGCATCGGACCGAGGGCAACAGCGTCTGGACCTACGACGGCCAGAACGCGTGGGAGGTCAGCATCAACGCCGCGCTCCCGTCGGCGATTCCGCTCACGAAGGGCAACCTCGAGGGTGCGCGGCTCGATGCGATCGTGGCGCTCGCGCCAACGCGGCTGCGGCAGTCGTTCGCGAAGTGGGAGATCACGAAGGGCTCATCGACGACAAGCCGGTGCAGATTCTTCGGGGCACCAATCCCGGACAGCAACCGGTCAACTTCTACTTCGATAACGCCGGACTGCTCGTGCGGCTGCAGCGCTGGAACGACACGCTCGTCGGCCCGGTCGCGACCCAGTACGACTACTCGGATTACCGCGACGTCGGCGGCGTCAAGCGGCCATTCAACGTGGTGAAGACCTCGACGCGCAATCAGGTCACGATGGTCATCGAAGGAGATCCGGCCGAACGTCGCGATCGACGCGGCGCGGTTCGCGAAGCCGACGACGACGCGCCTGATCAAATAGCGGGTACTGGTTAGTGGTTGGTGGTTAGTCGTGATAACCACCAACCACCAACTACCAACCACCAACCACCAACTCACTAACCACTAACTACCAACCAGTCTTCAGAACTGGACCCGGAACCCGAGCTGCAGCGCCCGCGGCCGCATACGACACGTTGTTGTTGAAGCTCGGCAGTCCGCACGACGCGCTGCTTTCCTGCGTCGTGTAGGAGCCGTAGTTCGCGTGGTTGAACACGTTGAACAGCTCCAGCATGCCGTCAACGGCCGCGCGCGTCCCAGCCTGACATGCTTCTGCAGCCGCATATCCAGGCGCTGGATCGGCTTGCCGGTCCAGGTTGTTGCGCGGCGCGATCGTGCCGGCGGCCCCAATCGGCGGTGGCAGCCGTCGCTGAAGCGATTCTCGCCGCCCGCTGCAACTGCCGCGCGGATCGCCGCCGACCGACGTGCTGAAACGCAGCCCCGAGCCGTAGAAATACACGCCGCTCACCTGCAGGCCGCACGGCGCTTCCCAGATCCCGTTGAACACCGCGCGATGCCGCTGGTCGGTCGCCGCCAGGCCGTACTCGCCGCCCATGTCGGGCGCCACGTCGAACCCGAGATCCTTGCGCTGCAGGTGGCCGTTGTCGATGTACCAGAGCCACGGGACGTGCGTCGCATCCTTGAACTCGGACAGCGTGTAGGTCACCGACGCCTGGATGTGATTGATCATGCGGCGCGTGAACGCGTTCTCCCAGCCGTAGTAGTTCGACCGGCCGTTGTAGAGACTCATCTGCACGGGACCAAACTGCGACAGCGGCCTGCCGGCTCGCGTCGCTGTTGTTGTAGTTCACGCCGGTCGCCGGGTTGTACGCGAGGTTGATGTTCGGATCGAACTCCTCGTTGCGGCCGCCGGTGTAGACCACGTTCGACTGGAACGACATCGCCGCGCCGATCTGACGCTCGACGCCAATCGACGCCTGGTGGCTGTACGGCATCTCCCAGAACGGGCTGTTGATCTCGGGAATGAACTGCCGGACGATGCAGCCGGCGCGGTTGTTGTTCAGGTCGCACGAATTCGCGAGCACCGAGCTGAATGTCGGCGTTCGCGCCGTTGAACGGATTGGTCGGGAAATCCGCACGGCCGTCGTGCGGACACCAGGGGCGATGCGCCGATCTGATAGAGGATCGTCTGGTGCGCCTCGTCCTGCGTGCCCTGGGCGAAGAAGATGCCGTACTCCGCCGCGAATCACCGTCCGATCGTTCAGCGTGTAGGCGGCGCCAAGCCGCGGCGCCACGTTGTTCTTGTCGCTCAGGCGCGGGCCCGGCAGGAACGGCGGCAGGATCAGCTCCTGGCCGACGTGGTTCTGGTAGTCGTAGCGGACGCCGAGGTTCAGCGTCAGGCGTGACGATGACCTTCCAGTCGTCCTGCAGCCAGAATCCGAAGGTGTCCTGCGGAATCGTCCGGAAGAACCCTTTGATGTCGGTGAACGACGCTTCATAACGCGTCGAGATCGGCGCGAGCGCGTTCATGTTCCAGGTGGACGTGTCGTTCCACACCGGAAACGCCGCGCGCAGCAGCGCCGCGGAATTGGCGGCCGACGCGCCCTGCGCGATCAGGCGCGGCGTGCAGAGGCTGCCGCAGCCGACGAGGTTCGCCAGGTTGTAGATGTACTCGCCGCCCGTCTTGATGTCGTGGCGGCCGCGCGCGTCGAACGACATCGTCAGATCGTCGCGGACCGACGACAGGTCCTGGTTGTGATGCTGCACGACGGCGCCGACCGAGTAACCGGTGAACGTCACGCGCGGCGGCGCGCCCCACCCGAACGAGGGAATGCCCAGGATGTCGGGGTTCGCCCCGCCCTTGAAGCCGGCGAGCGAATGGTTGTTGCGGTTGAAGTTGCTATAGCCGGCCTTGACGACGTTGACCATGCGGTTGTTCAGCACGGTCGTCCAGACGCCCTGCACCTGCTTGGTGAACCGCTGGTTCGTCGAGCGCCGTTGACGGATGCGCGGTCGCGCCGCCGCCGGACAGGAACTCCTGGTCGTAGCCGTTGCCGCGCAGCGACAGCCGGTTCTTCGGCGAGAACTGGACATCCCCCTTCAACCCCCAGATGTACTGCGTGCGCGGCGCCGGGATGTTCATGTTGAACGCCGCGAGCGCCGCCGGTGGCGGCGAAGACGAGCACCTGCGGCTCGCGCTCGTACTCGTAGTTGCCGAAGAAATGGACGCGGTCCTTGACGAGCGGACCGCCGAACGTCGTGCTCACCTGCTGGTTCTGAGTACGGAAGCACGACGTTCTGCACCTTGTCGGCGGCGTTGAGCTTCGCGTCGCGGAAGTAGCCGCCGATGCCGCCCGAGTAGACGTTGGTGCCCGACTTGGTGATGGCGTTGGCGATCATCCCCGCGGAGCGACCCTGCGTCGCGTCGAAGCGGTTCGTGATGACTTCGAACTCGGCGATCGAGTCGCGGCTGAAGCGCGGCTGGTCGTCGCCGATGCCGATGTAGTTGTTGGTGACCTGCTGGCCGTCGATGTTGATCTGCGAGTAGCCCTGGCGCAGCAGCGGCACGCCGCTCGACTGGTTCTGGCGGCTGCCGGGCGCGAGCATCGCGAGGTCCATCCAGTTGCGGCCGTTGATCGGCAGCTCCTGCATCTGCTTCGGATCGATGTTGCCCGCGAGCACCGAGCTCTGCGTGTCGATGAGCGGCGCTTCGCCGGTGACGGTCACCGACTCCTGCACCGTCGATGGCGACAGCTGGAGGTCGACCGCGGCGATCTGGCCGAGCAGCAGGTTGACGCTGCGCGACGATCGTGGCGAAGCCCGCCAGTTCGACGGTCAGGCGATAGCTGCCGGTGCGAACCGGCAGACGGAACGCGCCGACATTGTCGGTCACCGCGACGAAGGTATTCCCCGTCGCCTCATGAAGGGCGGTCACCGTCACACCGGGAGGACGCCGCCCGACGTGTCCTTCACGGTTCCAGTCAACGTTGCATCCTGCGCGAAGGAAGCGACGGGGACGACAAGCAGCATCGCGATGACAATCAGAGACCTGAGCACACGGACCTCCTCGGTGGATGGTTGGTGGTGAGTGGTTGGTGGTTTGTCATTACAAACTGACAACCACCAACCACTGACCAATTTCAGAAGTGAAACTGCGCCGTCACGCGAAACAGCCGCGCCTGCATGATGCTGGTCGGCCGATCGAGCAGCGGTCCGCATCGTCGTATTCTGCGTCTCCACCCACGATGAGTTGAGCGCGTTGAAGATGTCGAGCCGCAGCCGCAGCTGCTGCCCGTTGGCGCGGCGGAACGACTTGCCCAGCGCGAAGTCCAGCTCATTCTGCTGTTTCAGGAACTTCGTCCCCGGCGCCACGAGCGGCAGGCGTCACCGACGCCTGCGTCAACACTGCGGTTCCACCCGTGAGCTGTGTCAGCAGCGCGCGGTTGATGATGTAGTCGACCTTCTGTTCCGCACCCGGAAAACTGGTGAACGTCCCACTCAGCTCGATGCCCGCCACCGGCAGCGGATAGAAGCCGGACAGCTTGAACATCTCGCGGAACGGGATTTTCAGCTTCGTCTGATCGCGGCATGCGTTGAGGTTCGGATCGTCGATGTTGCAGTTCTTCAGCACCGTCCGATCCGTCGTGACCCCTCCGAACAACTTGCCGTTGCCCGGCATCCGCACCTGGAACGTGGTCTCGAAGCCGTTGCACCACTGCGTGTAGCCCTTCGGATTGCGATCGACGATGTCGACGAGGCCAAGCTTCGACGGGCTGAGGTTGTAGAGCGTGAGCGGCGATCCATCGAGCGGGCTCTGATCGCGACCGGCGTGTAGTCGGCCGGCGACACGAGGATGTTGTCCTGGCAGGAATCGGCTGCGACCGATCGAACAGTCCCGTCGGGAACGTCCGCCGGTAGTAGCTGGAAGCCGGCCGAGATGCTCGAGGTCAATTGATGATCGACGCCGGCGTTATGCTCCGATGTTATCGGCCGCTTGAGGTTCGTGTCCGGCCGCGTGGATGAGGCGATGCCGAATTTGAGGTTCTGCGAGGGCCGAGCTCGTTGAGCTGCACGACGTCGTCGTGGTTCGCGTCGTTCCACGTGCGCGTATCCATGTCCGGCGAGTTCGGGTTGTAGCGGATGGAGAAGTCCGGCGCCATCCGTTCGACGTCAGCTGTTGATGCCGCCGTGAACTGCCGTCTTGCCGTTGCCGAAGACGTCGTAGGCGACGCCAAGGCGCGGCGACAGATCGTGGAACGTCGGAATCGGCACCGCCGCGAACTGGCGCGCGGGCACCCAGCGGCCTGCGGGCGACGACTGCGCGGGGCTCGTCGTGTTGAAGTAGTCGTAGCGCAGGCCGGGCGTGATCGTCATGTGGCGGAACGTCCACGAGTCCTGCACGTAGATGCCGAGATCCGCCTTGAGCGGATTGGTCGCCACGTTCGGCGTGTTGTAGAGGAGCACCGAATCGGGCACGCCGCTCAGATAGCGCTGCGTCAGATCGGCGTTCGCGAAGCGCTCGTTGCGCCGCGCGCCGTAGCTCCACTGCAGGCCCGTCTTGAACGAATGGGAGCCGGTCACGTACGTCGCCGACGAGGCGAGCACCTGGCGGACGCCAGGGTGAGCGTCGGCGGCGCGCCAGCCACCCACAATGCGCCGGTGGTGCGGTCCTGATGCGAGGCCGTCGTGAACCACGCGGGCGTATCGCGCTGCTGCTCGACACCGGGCCGGTAGTCGACGTTCCACGTAATGTCGCTCAGCGACCAGCCGGCATCGACCAAGAGCCGCGGGCTGACGGTGGAGGTCCACTTCGCCTGCGCGACGTGGCATTGATGCTGGCCGGCCGCCTGTTCGCGGCTTCTTCCGCGATGAACGGCCCGAGGTCTCGTGTCCCTTCGTCTTCTTCGTATCCTCGAAGTAGAAGGTGAACTTGTTCTTCACCTGCGGCTGCCACGTGAGGCGTCCGGAGAAGGTCTTCGCCATGTTGTCTTCCGGATACTTCACGTCCTGCGCCTGCGTGTTGCCCTGCTGGAAGCGGACCGAGGTGAAGAACCAGAGATTGTCGCGCCGGACGGGACCGCCAAGCGAGAAGCTGTAATCCTGCAGGCGCAGCACCTTGTTCGGCGTGTTCACGCCGAGCGAGCGCAGCCGCGGGCTCATGTTGCTCCCCTGAACGCGTCGCTCGGAATCGACCGTGCGTCGATATCGCCCTTGAACTGATTGCCGCCCTGCTGCGGAATCAGGTTCAGGAGGATGCCGCCGGTCTGGCTCCCGGCGCCGAGGTTACTCGTCTGAAACGCCATCTCCTGGATCGCCGCGTCGTTCCGACTGCGACGACTGCGCCCAGCCGTGCATGCTGTTGGTCTCCATGCCATCGAGGTTGGTCGTCGTGTCGCTGATCGTGGCGCCGTGCGCCGACATGCGTGGTCTGCTGGATGCCGCCCGCGCCGCCGACATCGGACCGGCCCACCTGCACCACGCCCGGTAGCGTGAAGCCGACCTGCCAGACCTGGCCTCCGGTCGGGATCGTGTCGAGCATCTCGCGGCTCACTGACTCGCGATCGCCCGCGTTCTGCACGTCGACGAGCGGCGCACTCGCCCGTCACCGTGATGCTCTCTTCTGATCGAGCCCACTTTCATGTCGCCATTGACGGTCGCTGTCGCGTTCGCCGTCAGCGTGATCTCCTCGCGGCGGAAGGTGTTGAATCCCTGGAGCGTGAAGACGACCGGCAGACGCCGGGACGCAGGTCGACGATCTTGAACTGGCCGCTGGCGTCGCTGATCACGCTGCGCGACTTCTCGATGAGCGCCGGGCTGGATGCTTCGACGGTGACGCCCGGCAACACCGCGCCGGTGTCATCCTTCACGCTGCTCGGCGATGGAGCTTTGAGCGGAGGCAATGACGGGGACCAACAGAAAGAACAAGGCCGCGAGTGATCTCAGTAAGACTGAGCCGATCCGCATGAAACACCTCCAAGGGTGCATTCGAAACGTTGGGGCATCGGCCGACTTGTGAGCTGAGACGCGTGTAAGAGTGGCTGATTATATGGCGCGGCGACGCGGTGTCAACGACGGAGATGCGATGCCGCAGCGGCGGTGAGCACGTCGGCGATCTGGTCGAGCGCCCATGCCGTCTCGTCGTCGCTGATGACATAGGGCGGCATGAGCTTACAGGACATTGCCAAGCGGCCGCAGCAGCAGGCCACGATCGAGAAACTGCGCGGCGAGTCGCGGACCGACGTCGTCGAGATACCCGCCCGACGACGGAGGGCGGGCCTTGTCAGGCCCGCCGACTTTGTCCGAGACGAGCTCGAGGGCGGCAACGCCGCCGATCACCCGCACATCGCCGACCATCGGGAGCTGCGCCAGCGACGCGAACCGCTGATTGAAGCTGCGCCTCGAGTCCGTCGACGCGATCGAGCGTGTGGTCGCTCTCGAACAGGTCGAGGCTCGCGAGCGCGACCGCGCAGGCCAGCGGATTGGCCGTGAACGAGTGGCCGTGGAAGAACGTGCGGGCGCGATCGTCGCTGAGGAACGCCTCGTACACCGCGTCCGTCGTGCACGTCGCGCCGAGCGGCAGATATCCGGCCGGTCAGCGCTTTCGACAGGCAGATGATGTCCGGCGTGACGTCCGCGTGCTCGCACGCAAACATCCGGCCGGTGCGGCCGAATCCGGTCAGCACTTCGTCGGCGATCAGCAGCACGCCGAAGCGATCGCAGAGGCGGCGCACGCCGGCGAGAATTCCGCCGGCCACACGATCATGCCGCCGGCGCCCTGCAGCATCGGCTCGACGATGACGGCCGCCGCGGTGTCGCGCCAGCGCCGCCAGCGTCTGCTCGAGATCGCCCGAGACAATCGATCTCGCACGATCGCGCGCTCGAGGCCGAGCGGGCACCGGTAGCAATACGGCGCGTGCGCGCGCATGACCGGAAACAGCAGCGGCGCGAACGCGCGCGTGAAGATCGAATCCTCGCTCACCGACATCGCGCCGACCGTGTCGCCGTGATACGCGTGGTGCAGCGCCGACGAACGGTCTGGCGCTGCGGCTCACCCATGTTGATCCAGTACTGCATGGCCAGCTTGACCGCGACCTCGACGGCGGTCGATCCGTTGTCCGAATAGAAGACGCGCGTCAGCCCGGCGCGGCAGCACCGACACCAGCCGCTCGGCGAGATCGACCGCGGGCGGGTGCGTGCAGCCCGCAAACATCACGTGCTCGAGGCGCTGCGGCCTGCTCGCGCGAGCGCGGCGTTCAGCGCGGGATGCGAGTGGCCGTGGATGTTCACCCACCACGACGAGATGCCGTCGAGGATCCGTGCGGCCGTCCTCCGTGTACAGATAGACGCCTTTGCCGCCGACGATCGGCAGCGGCGGCGGCGCCGTCTGCATCTGCGTGTAGGGATGCCAGACGTGCGCGCGGTCGCGGTCGATCGAGCCGTCGATCCGGCGAGGCAGGCTCATCGAAGACACCCGAACAGGACGCCGCTGCGGATCGAAGTCCGGCGCCGCCCAGCGCCTCGAGCGCGCCAGGCGTCAGCGGATCGAAGCGCGGCATCTGCGGCAATCACCTCCGCCGCGCCGTACTTCTCGATCGCGAGCGCGGTTCTCGTCGTTCGGATCGCCAACCATGACCACGCCCGCGACGCGCAGCATCGCGGCGGCGCAGCGCTTCGATCGTCAGCAGCGTGTGGTTGATGGTGCCGAGCGTCGACCGCGCCGCGATCAGCACCGGCAAGATCCAGCGCGTGCATCAGGTCGGCCATCGTTTCGCGCTCGTTGATCGGCACCAGCACGCCGCCGGCGCCTTCGACAATCCACCGGCGTATCGGCAGCCGGGCATCGCGACGTTTACGTCGCGGTCAGATCGTCTCGACGAGCGACCGCACCGTGATGCGCGTGCCGGCGAGACGCGCGGCCAGATGTGGCGACACGCGGATGCGGCAGCCGCACGCCGCATCGAGGATCTCCGGTTGCGGCCTACGGCCGCACCGCGCCAGACGCGCGCACCTCGCGCGGAGTCGTCGTCGTGCTCGATGCCCGTTTGAATCGGTTTCCAGTAGCTGAGCGGCGCCTCGTCGCGGTAGCGAACCATCAGCGCGGCGGAGACGACCGTCTTGCCGACGTTCGTGTCGGTGCCTGTTACGAAGATCCCGCGGAACACTGAACACCTCTTGACCATGCGCGGACGCGAGCGATGCGACACGAATCGCTCGATCATATCGTCCGGTCAGATTGACGTTGACCGAGATGCGCAGCCGCGCGGTGCCGGGGGCACGCTGGGCGGCCGGATGGCGCGGACGTCGAAGCCGTCGGCCTGCATCGCGTCGGCCACGGCCACGCGCGGCATCGTTGTCGCCGATGAGCACCGGCACGATGTGCGATGTGCCCGGCGCAACGGGGATACCGGCCGTCAGCAGCCGCGCGCGCAGCGGTCGCGCGCGCGCGCGCAAGGCCGCACGCCGCTGCGGCTCCGCCTCGACGACGATCGAGGCTTGCATCGAGCGCGGCACGCCAGCGCCGGCGGCGGCGCCGTCGAGAAGATGAACGGCCGCGCGCGCTGGATGAGGTAATCGATCGCCCACGCCGGCCCGGCGACGAAGGCGCCGCTGACGCCGAGCGCCTTGCCGGCCGTGTTCACGGACAGGAAGACGCGATCGCCGACGCCCTGCGCTTCGATGAGACCCGATCCGCGTTCGCCGTACACGCCGACCGCGTGCGCTTCGTCGACGATCAGGTGGGCGCCGGTCGCCGCGCATAGCTCCGCGTAGTCGGCGAGCGGCGCTTCGTCGCCGTCCATGCTGAACAGCGACTCGACAACGACGAAACACTCGCCTCGACTCCGCCCGGAGCGGCTGAGCGCGACCTCACGCGCGACCGCGCGCTCGATGGCGCGGCGCATCGCGGCGACGTCGTTGTGCGCGAAGATCTCGCGCGCGCGCCGGCGAGAGGCGGATGCCGTCGATGAGGCTCGCGTGGTTGCGCTCGTCGGAGATGATCACGTCGCCCGCCTCGGCGAACGTGGTCATGCACCGCCAGGTTCGCGAGATAGCCGCTCGAGAAATACAGCGAGCGTTCGGTGCCTCTTGAAGCGCGCGAACCGCGCTTCGACGTGCCGTGAAGCTCTCGCGCTCGCCGCGCAGCAGGCGCGAGCCAGTGCTGCCGACGCCTTCGCGAGCGACGGCCGTCGATCATCGCGCTGCTTGATGCGAGGGTGGTTCGCGAGTCCCGAGGTAGTCGTTCGAGGACAGGTCGATGCCGGACGGGCGCGCGAAGCGCTGCGGAGCAAGCCGCTCTCGTCCAACGATCGCATGCGCGCGTCTACGCGACGCCACAAAGAGCACAAAGACGAATCAGCCACAGAGGTCACTTGCGTCTTCGTGGCCCTCGTGGCCGCTTGCAGACGTAGCCCGAGCCGCTCGAACAGCGACCGGTCGACATCCGCCGTCGGATTCGGCGTCGTCAGCAGCCGATCGCCGAGGAACACCGAGTTGGCGCCCGCCAGGAAGCAGAGCGCCTGCGCCTCGTCGGACAGCGAGAGCCGGCCCGCGCTCAGCCGCACGAAGGACTGCGGCATCAGGATGCGGGCGGTCGCAATCATCCGCACCAGGTCGAGCGGATCCTCGGGCGGCCGATCCGCCGAGCGGCGTGCCGTCGACGCGCGACGAGCAGGTTGATCGGCACGCTCTCGGGATGCGGGTCGAGCGACGGCGAGCTGCTGCAGCAGCCGCAGCGCGCGCGTCGCGACTCTCGCCCATGCCGATGATGCCGCCGCAGCAGACCGTGACGCCGGCCTGGCGCGACGCGCGCGAGCGTGTCGAGCCGATCGTCGTAGGTGCGCGTCGTGATGATCTGGCCGTAGAACTCGGGCGAGGTGTCGAGGTTGTGGTTGTACGCGGTCAGGCCGGCGTCGGCGAGCGCGTCGGCCTGATCCTGCGTCGAGCATGCCGAGCGTGCAGCACGCTTCCATGCCGAGCGCGCGGACGCCGCGCACCATCTCGAGCACGCGATCGAACTGCGGCGCCGCGCGGCACGTCGCGCCACGCCGCGCCCATGCAGAACCGCGTCGCGCCCTGCTCGCGCGCGCGCGCGCGGCCGCGGCGAGCGCCTCGTCGACGCTGACCAGCTCGGTGCGGTCGACGCCGGTCTTGTAGTGCGCCGACTGCGGACAGTACGCGCAATCTTCAGGGCAGCCGCCGCTCTTGATGTTGAGCAGGACGCGAGCCCTGCACCTCGTTCGGCGGGTGATGCTCGCGATGTACGAGCTGCGCCCGGAAGACGAGATCGAGTAACGGAGTGCGTGTAAATCGCGTCGATTTCGCTCGAATGTCCAGTCGTGCTTCACCGCGCGACATTATATCCAGCAAGCGGCTTCCGCCGACGGCTCAGCTTGCGCACGGCATTCATGACGTCTTACGCTGCGAAAGGATGGTCGTCCCCCCGGCCATCGCATCGAACTGGTGACGTGGCATTAAGTCCTCGGTCGCGCACGACGCATCTGTTCCGTGCGACATGCACGCGCACATGCGTGCAGTTGTTCGACGCTCCGCGTTCGCTTGCGGACGCCGTCTCGCATTTCCTGATCGAAGGGCGCGCACGCGGCGACCATCTGCTGGTCATCGCGCGTGCCTCGCACTGGCAGCTGATCCGTGCCTATCTCGAGCGGCGCGGGTGTCCGGTCGACGATCCCGTCGGAGCGCCTGACCGTTGTCGACGCGCGCAAGCTGCGGAGCCGGATGACGCGCGCGAGGCGTGCTCGACCCGGCGCGGATGGAAGAAACGCTCGGCGGCATGATCGACCGAGCTCGTCGACAGCGCCCGGCGGGACTACGCGTCTACGGCGAGATCGTCGAGCTTTTCGCGGAAGAAGGGAACTTCGAGCAGGCGTGCGCGCTCGAGGACTACTGGAACCACCTGCAGGAGAAACATCGCTTCACGCTGCTGTGCGGCTATTCCGCCGCGCATTTCGCCGATCCCGCAGACTCGCACCACCTGCGCGAGATCTGCAGCCGTCACACCTGCGGTCAAGTCGCAATCGGCCGATTCGCTCGGCACCTGGCTCACGACACGCTGATACCGGCTCCATCCGCCATCTCGACGCGCGATCAACGCGGAGCGGCTCGTCGCTCCTCGGCTGGAGTGCGGGCGATCCTCCTGCAGTTTGCGCATCCCCTGATTGCCGCGGGCGTCGCCGACCACAGCTCGTTCCGCGGCGGCATGGCGCGCCGCTCTCGCGGTTGCATCACACCGTCGGCGCGATGCTGCGCGCTCACCTTCGGCGGCGACGACGAGCGCGAACGCGCGCTGGAGGCGATCCGCACCATTCATCGGCGTGTCCACGGTTCGCTGCCGAATCCTGCGGCCGTTTCCCGCCGGCACTCCGTATTCCGCCGAGGATCCCGCGCTGCTGCTCTGGGTGCATGCGACGCTCATCGATTCGATCCTTCGGGTTACGACCGGCTTGTGGCGCCGCTCTCCGATACGGATCGCGACGCGTATTGTGTGGATGCGAGCGGAGGCTGCGATTGCGCTCGGCGCGCACGCCCAGGACGTGCCGCGATCGTGGCCCGCGCTGCAGGCGCTATCTGGACGCGCAGCACGCGTCCGGGTCGATCGAGCCGTGCACGCAGGCGCGCGAGTGCTGGCGGCTGGCGCTGCTGGCACCTTCGTCGTCGGCCATCATGGTGCCCGGTGACGGCTATCGTCCGGCTCGTCGGTGCAGGGATGCTTCCCGAGCACCTGCGCCGCGCCTACGGATTCGGATGGAGCCGTGCGGCGCGAGCGATCTGTTTCGCGCGTGACGATGGCGACCGCTGCGGATGGGCGCGGCGTGGCGTGCCGCAGATCGATGGCCTGGTGGCCGGACGCGCGCAGGGCGCGCGTCAGCGCGGCCACGATGCGGATTGATCTCCGGTCCGTGACCGACGCCGTTCAGCAGTTCGGTCGCCGTTCGGTAGCATTCACACGACGCGCTCTTCGAGCGCTTCGCCGTCGACGATCGTCATCTGGCCCGCGGCGGTAGCTCGATCAAGCCCGCCTTCTGCAGCGTGCCGGCCGACGACCGTCACGGTCGGTCGGCTGGCGCCGAGCATCATGGCGAGAAACTCCTGTGTCATCGGGAACTCGTCGCTCTCGACGCGATCCCGCGCCAGCAGCAGCCACCGCGCCAGCCGCTGCTCGAGCCGGTGGACCGCGTTGCACGCGCTCGACTGCATCACGAAGCCGATCATCGCCTGCGAATATCGTGTGAGAAGCTCGTAAAACGCGCCTCGCCGATCCATTTCCGGCACGATACGCGTTCGCCGTCATCCGGAAGAGCGGGTCGATGTCCGCCTGCACCATCGACACCGACGGATTGCGCACGTCGCCAAGGATTGCCGACACACCGACGGCCCCTTCGCGACCGACCGTCGCCGCTTCGATCATGCGGCCATCCGCCAGCACCGTCAGCACCGAACAGAAGCCGTTGCCCGGAAAATACACGTGATCAACCGGGTTCGTCCGGCTTGTGGAGAATCTGCTTCACCTTCACCGGGACAGTGTCGAGCGTCCGTTGCACGCGGGCGTAATCCTCGGCCGGAAGCGCGGCGAGCAAACTGATTGGGATGGTCCGAAGGTGAGACGCGATACCGATCGCACTTGGAGGCGCGATTCGGCGCTTGGCCACGAAAGCCTCTTCTCCAGTCGTCCGACGAAAGTCGGAAGAGGCTGTCGCAGGCCAGGCTCTGCCCTATTCAGGGCGAGGCAGGCGGTAGTCCCTTTGAGCCGTCTCACCGTATCACATCGCATTCGATCCGATGACTGTCGCGTCTGTGAACATTACCGATGAGGTGCTCGGTCGGCGATCGAATTAAGCTGCCGATCTGTAACGAACCCGACAGACGCGGGAGGGCACGAGCCGTATCGTCGCGAAGTTCGGACGGCAATTCATCTATATCAGGGATTCGCTGATGGCTGGCGCATTCACTTCGTCCTCTCCGCTGATGCCGCTCGAAGGCTGTCGTCCACTCCCGCCACCGCGATTCAACACGAAGTCCTGCTCATCGCAGGCTGAGCCGCGCGCGGCGGACTACGCCGCCGTGCTTCGGCAGACGTTACCGAGTGGTCTCGACGGCGAACGGCGACGTCGCCAGGCAGTATCTCGTCAAGGGAGCACCGTCGCTGGTGGTCGCCGATATCGACGGCATGGCTGAGGCTGCCGACATCGTCCGCACAGCAAAGACACCGGTCAAACCGGCGACCGTGCTCGTCATCGCGACGGACGTTGAGAGCATTCCGGAACTGCTGCAGGCCGGATGTGACGCGGTGCTGTTGAAGCCGTTTGCCCCGAACCTTCTGTACGCGCGCATCGGCCGGCTGCTTCGCGCCCGCACGGAACAGCAGCGGATCCGCACGCGCCAGGATCAGATCCGATCACGCGGTATATACCCGGCAATGGCACGCGATGGTCGCGGCGACGGTGATTCGTCATTGGCGGCGACGACCAACCGCGTGTGGGCGGAGGTTGCCTGCCGCTAGCTGTCAGCGGGACGGTGTCGTCAGCTTCGAGTTCGCAAGCCATCGCCGCGCGTGGTACGCCTGCCTCGAGTGCAAGAGCGTGCTGGATGTCGAAACGCCGCGAATAACCACGAAGGTCACGAAGAAAACGAAGATCCACGAATACGTTTGCGGTTTCGAGACCTTCGCGATTTTCGTGCGCTTCGTGGTTAAAGACCGATTCGCCTTCCCATCTCGCAATCACTACGGTCGCGAGACAATTTCCAAGCACGTTCGTCGCCGTCCGCGCCATGTCCATCAGCGCGTCGATGCCGAGAATGATGAAGACGGGCTCCGCCGGCAGGTTGAAGCTGCTGACCGTCCCGAGCAGGATGACCAGCGCCGCGCGCGGCACGCCCGCCACGCCTTTGCTCGTCAGCATCAGCGTCAGCAGCAGCAGGAACTGCTGGCCGATCGACATCTGAATGCCGGCCGCCTGCGCGACGAAGATCGCCGCGAGCGACAGGTACAGCGTCGAGCCATCCAGGTTGAACGAGTAGCCGGTCGGGATCACGAACGCGACGATCCGCCGCGGCACGCCGAACGCCTCCATGTTCTCCATCGCGCGCGGCAGCGCCGCCTCCGAGCTCGCGGTCGCAAACGCGATCGACGTCGGCTCGGCGACGCGCCGCGATGAAGCGCCGGAGCGGCACGCGCGCGATGAGCGCCACCGGCAGCAGCACGCCGCAGGACGAAGACGATCACGCGCTGCGTACATCGTCGCGAGCAGCTTCGACCAGGTTGACGAGGATGCCGATGCCCAGGTGACCGACCGTGTAGGCGATCGCCGCGCCGACGCCGATCGGCGCGAACAGCATCACGATGTTCGTGAACTTGAACATCGTCTCGGCGAGCGCTCTCGGCGAACGTGACGAGCGGCCTGCGTCGTGCTTCGGGCAGCATGGCGAGCGCCACGCCGAAGATCACGCTGAAGACGACGACCTGCAGCACCTCGCCGTCGGCCACCGCCTTCGCGATGTTCTCCGGGAAGACGTGCAGGACGATGTCCTGCCACGTCTGCGGCGGCCGGCGCCGCGGTCTGCTCGCCCGGCGGCGGCGGCGGCAGCGTGATGCCGACGCCGGCGCGGCTGATGCGTGATCGCCGCCCATCCGATGAACAGCGCCAGCGTCGTGACGATCTCGAAGTAGACGAGCGCCTTGATCGCCCATGCGCCCGACCTGTTTGAGGTTGCCGTGCGCCGGCGATGCCGACGACGAGCGTCGCGAACAGCAGCGGCGCGACGATCGTGCGAATCAGCCGGATGAAGATCGTGCTGAGGATGCGCAGCTCGGTCGCGGCGTTCGGAAAGTCGATGCCCGAACACGGCGCCCGCGACAATCGACGACGAGAATCCACGTGGTCAGCGAGCGCCGCCGCGCCGCGAACAGGATCAGCGCGGCGACGACGAGCCATCGCAGGGCGAACAGCATGGGCTATGGTAGCGCCGGTGTTACTCGCGCGTGTTGCCGGTGAGCGGTGGCGGCGTCACGCGCGCGACGGTGTGACGTCGAACGAGAAGCGCAGCGCCGGGATGCGGTTGCCCGGATGATCGTCCGCGTAGGTGAGCTGCGGCAGCCGATAGAGCTGCTGGCCGCCTTCAGGCCCCTGGTAGATGCCTGGATAGAAATCGATGAGATGCACGCCGGGCGCGCCGGCCGCCGTGAAGTGGATGACGACGTCGCCGCCGGTGTTGAAGCCGCAGGCGTATCCCATGTACGCGTTGTCGTAGGTGGCGACGTAGATGTTGTCGTACTCGGTCCAGCCGACGCCCTTCAGATGAATCGTGACGGGCGTGCCGGCCGGGCCGGACGCCGGCGTCATGCTGACGATGCTCGTCTCGATGACGAAGTAGCGTCGTCGCGAGCGTCGTGTCGCCGGAGCGAATCGACAGCGAGTGCCGGCCGCCGAGATCCTCGGGAATCGACACGGGCATCGTGATGCGGCCGTCGGCGGTCGTCGTCACCTTCGTCAGCTCGTTTTCAATCGGCTCGAAGCCGTTGCCGCTGACGCGGTTGCCCTTCGTAGCTGCCCCACACGAGCGAGACCTGCGCGTTCGCCGGCAGGCCGGTGACGGCGAGCGCGGCCTTCGTGTTGCACGGGTCCCTGCGTCGGCGTGATCTTCGCGGTCGCGCCGTTGACGCCTGTTGATGCGCGGCACCGGCTGCGGCTGGTACGGCTCGGCGTAGAACGCTGGCGTCGCCGCGCGCGCCCGGCGTCACGCGAAACGCGAACTGCGGGACGCGGCAGATACGCGTTGGGCGCCTGCTCGTGATTCAGGTAGCCCTGGCCCATGCAGCCGGTCAGCACGTTGATCGTGTGATCGCCGACGGGTCCGCTCGCGCGGAAGCGCGCGACCGCGCTCCCGCGCGTGCCTGTCGCCGACACGTAGCCGGCTTCGCTGGTTGTCCCAGTTCACCACCCACGTGCTCTCCATCGTCCGCCAGCCGAGGCCCTTCACGCGAAGCTCGATGGTGGTGCCGACGGGACCTTCGCGTCGGCGTCATCTCGAACGTCTGGCCGACTTCGACGCCGCCCTGCGCGAGCGTCGTGCTCGCCGTCGCGCACGAACACTTCGTGCACGCCGCCGAAGTCTTCGGGGATGGCGAAGCGCGTGCTCAGACGCCCGGTCGCATCAACCGTTGCCTGCGCAGAGCGTCCGCGCGGTCTCCGGTAAGCTTCTTGCCCTTGAAATGGAAGTAGTCCTCGATGACCCAGCCGCCGTCGACCGTGCCCCACACGATGTTGACCGTCTTGTTTGGTGGAAGACCTTCCGCGGACGCGCTCAATGCTCGTGCCGACGAGCGGCTTCGGGATCTGCGTCTTGTCGTAGGTCAGCGTGAGACGTTTCGGCGCGGAGCCGTGACCTTCGGCGTGCTGTCGACGCTGGCGCATTGGACGCGGTAGGCCGGGTCCTCCGGACCTGCAGATGGTTGGAGCGTCGCGCCGCGTCACACGCCGAAGCGGTGAGCGCGACGACCAGCGCGGCGCCGAGTGATGTGGCGGCGCGCATCCGCGGACTCACTCGACGATCGTGAGCTGGGAGGCTTCGACGTCGAACGGCCTGTACTCGCCGGTGCGGCCGTAGCTTATCCTTCGCCGTCACCGTGAAGCGGACGATGCCCGTCGGCGCGTCGTCGGGGACGATCCACTTGGCGACCCAGAACTGCCGTTCCGGCTGCGTCGCCGTTGCGCGCCAGCGCATCGGAATGTCTTTCGTCGCGCCGCGCGTAGTTCAGGTGCACGACGAGCTGCGCCTCCGGCTCGACATGCTTGCCGGTCTCGGATCCACGGCTTCGATGCGCCAGCCGACCGGTTCGCCGTGCTTATACGTGTTGTTCAAGTTGCAGTTCTTCGGCTTGCCGGGGCCGAAGAAGTAGGTCATGTCGCCACGGAGAATCAGGGTTCCTGCCTTCTTCTCCTGCGCCGCGACGTGCAGCGACGCGAGCGCGAGCCCCGCGACGACGACGGCGGCGGACAAGGCGATGGTCAGTGTTCTGCGCATTGCGATCTCCTTAACTCTCGTGACTCACTTGCTCGACGGTGTGTCGTCGATGATCGTCAGCTGCGACGCTTCGACGTCGAACGGCTTATGCTCGCCTGTGCGCCCGTTCTTGTCCTTCGCCGTGACCGTGAAACGAACGATGCCGGTCGGGGCGTCAGCGGGCACGATCCACTTGGCGACCCAGAACTGATAGGTCGGGTTGGCCGCGTTGGCGCGCCACCGCATCGGGATGTCCTGGATCTTGCCGTTGTAATTCAGGTGCACGACAAGCTGCGTATCGGGATCGGCATGCGTGGCGGTCTGCGGATCCACCGCTTCGATGCGCCAGCCAACCGGGTCGCCCCGCTTGAACGCGTTGTTCAAGCGTGCAGTTCTTCGGCTTGCCGGGTCCGAGGAGAGTACGCCATGTCGCCGCGGAGGATGAGGCTTCCCTCTTTCTTGTCGGCCGGTCCCTCGCCCGCGAAGGCGTACAGGGCCAGACCTGCAAGGATGAAAGTCGAGGACGTGAGCAATGGTGAGTATCCTGCGCAAGGCCTATTTCCCCGCCGGAAAGTCTACCCGATTAGGCCGCGTCCGTTATACTCATTGTTCCGGACGCTCGTCCGGTCCACCACGAGCGGAAGTGGCGGAATTGGCGAGACGCGCTAGCCTCAGGAGCTAGTGGCCGCAAGGCCATCGGGGTTCGAGTCCCCGCTTCCGCACCAAGTTCAAGAGGGCCCAGTAAACACTGGGCCTTTTTCATTCCAGATCACCGAGCGCTAAGTGCTCCGCAACTGGTCGGTCGATGGCTCCGGTGCAACACCACAGTCACCCGCCGTTCGGCATCGGTGGTCGCATCTCTGACTACAGTGCTGTTGCTGGTGCGCGCGCATGCGCGCGCTGTGTCGGCGGTCTGACATTCGGCCGGTGTCAACAGCGCGCGGTCGCCCCTCGCGGATCACGTTTTCCGCCCTGTGCACTCTGCAGATCCCTCATTCCCGTAATGACGGGACCGGCTGCCGGACAACGGTCGCGCTCTGCGCGGTGACGATCGCTGCTGACCGCGTGCGGCGCGGCGGATACGCCGACCTGTGCCCTCGTCCACGGTGGTGACACCGCGCTGCACCGACGACCGGCGATTGTCCAGGGCATCGTCAAACGCGCGGCGGCAGTCTTCGGTGCCACCTTTAACCCGCGAAGCGCCGCTTTCAGGCGCGCAAGCATGCTTGTCACCGAAGGGGGCGGGCGCCGGCCAGAGCGTGACCACAGGTGGTGACGGCATGCACCGGTTCGAGTTGCCGCCCGGTCCGTTCCGCTTACGCTGGTCAGCATCGAGCCTTCTTTCGAAACGCGCGACGGCAACCCTGGGGTGGTGGTGGCCGGTAGCACGACGACGGTAGACGCGGTGGTGCTGCGATTTTGCTGAATGGAGTGTCAGCGGGCATCGTTCGGGACGGTGTCGGTAATCCCGTGGCCGGAGCGTGGGTCACCGTAGACGGCCTTCGTCTAACCCGATCGCCGATGCGACAACAGATGCGGCGGGGCGTTACCGGATCGTGATCCACGGCCCAGCATGCAGACCCGATTCAGGTCAGAGCGTCGATCCCCGGATACATATCCGCAGACACGACTAGTGACGTGTGGCCCGTCATGTGTCGATAACAGCCGATTTTCGTCTGCTGCGGAGAGTTCGAGAATGGCTTGATGGTCCATCGGCGATGCAGGTCGGAGAGGTCGCGGGGGTAACGACCGTCACCGGGTTCGACGACGGCAGCCGAACAACGGGGCGGCAACGCCGCTCGAATCATCAAATCCTGCCGTTGTGAAGGTGCTCCCGTTGCAGCCGCCGTATGAGACGACCTTACGTGAAGGCAATCGCGCCGGGGACCGTGACGCTGCAACTCGCGGGCTATACGCAGCCGCTGCTCCTCCTCAACGTCGCGCGTCGTGCCGTGGGAGGCGGACTGAGGTCCGCCAGGGGCGGCCCCCGCCGCCGACGGCGCGCGAGTCCTGGAACGCGCGCTGCCAGAACGGCAATCGCTTCCGCACCAAGATCAAAGGAGGCCCGCTTTGCGGGCCTTTTCATTTCAGACACGCGCAAAGGGAGGTGTTAGCGCAGAAATTAATTCATCGTCATGGATTCCAACCCGATTTCGGCCCTGCCGCTTCGCGGCGTAGAGAGCCTCATCTGCGGCCGGCGAACAATGATTCTCCGAGCCTGAACTCATCCGGACGCCACGGCAGTCGATCCCTGCCGATCGCCGAGGCTCGCGAGTCCGACGCATGATGGCAAGCGATCCCACGGGAAAACGCACGCCAGCGAGCACCGGCTCGAAGCCGCTGCACCGCTCCGGCGAAGGTCTTCAACAATAAGTCCGGCACGCCTTGAATCCGCAATTGGCAGCGGCGATGGCGAACTCGTCGCCACCATACCTGCACGCCACGGCGTCGGGAGGTAGATGTGCCGCAATCGCACGACCAACCAGCCGAAACTGCCTCGGCACCGGCGAGATGTCCATGCGCATCGTTCATGGCTTTCAGGCGGTCGACGTCCGCCACAAGCATGGCGAGCGGAGCGCGCGATTCGCGGGATGCGCGGACCATTCCCGCCAGGTGTGCTTCGAACGACCGCAGGTTGTGCAGTCCGGTGAGGTCATCGGTCACCGCGAGCTCCGTGGAGACGAGCGCGGTCCGAAGGCCAGCTTCGCCGTGACGATGTAGCGACGACGAGGAACAGAACTGTCTGCACGACGTCCGTCGTCGGCGTGTAGCTCGCTGTGAAATGCGAGAGGTTCGCGATGTGTGTAGAACGATTGCCGCGAGCGCGGCTGCCAGCCCATTCCACGGCCTAGTTGAAGCTCGCCAGAATGATCGGCAGGTAATAGAGGTGTTGCACCGGAGCCGATCCGGTCCGGCGATCCAGCTCGAAGATCAGCCAGAGCGCAACACCGACGGCAAGCCGAACCCAGCCGACGTGTTTGCGGCGGTTTGGTGGGAAGGCCGATGCGGCTGCTGCTTAGTTGCATGGAATCTGCGCCCGGCTGCGAAGCGAGCGTCTTCCAGCAGTCTGAGGCCGCCCCGGAGTCCCGCACGCACGTAGGTCTCCGGGGCGGCACGTGAGCCGTTATGCATCGAACGGCTCAAAGGGCGAACGATCCCGCTTCACTCGCAGGACGTTTACTGTTGCGAATTGGCTCACGACCTACCGGCCTGCACACACGTCGGTCTCCTCAGGCCGGCTGGAATTTCTGCTGCAACATACCAACCGCCCGGTGACGCGGTCCCTCATCATCGAGCATGTGGGACATTCATTTACGACAGCATCAGCAACGTCGTCGAGGTGCACATCAACTCGCTGCGAAACAAGATCGACAGAGGTGGCCACAGCCGAGGTTATAGGCGGTGCAGGAAAGGCTCGGCCCCAAGCGCTAAGGCAAGGTAAGATGGGTGCACTGCCGAATAGGAACGGCACGACCGGGGATCAGCCAGCACCAGCCAACGCTCAGCCTGCCCAATCCCCGCTTCCGCACAGTAATAGAGAACCCGCCAGGACGGCATCTCTACACTCACAACGTTGACGGCCTGTCGGCCACTCTCAAAAGGACTACGAATGTCAGCTACCAGCGGCACCATCAAGCGCATCACCGACAAGGGTTTCGGCTTCATCGCGACGGCCGATGGCACCGAATACTTCTTTCACAACTCCGCGTGCACGAGCACTCCCTTCGACTCCATGCGCGAAGGCGAGAGCGTGACATTCACGGTCGGCCAGGGCCCCAAGGGTCCCCGCGCCGAGAACGTGAAGCCCGCGTAAAGCTCAAGCTCAACACGAGGCCCCGATGTCCGCAAGGCCATCGGTTCCGGTCCCCACATCCGCACAAACCTGCGACCCCAAAACCCTACTCGCCTCGGCCCGGGATGATGCACTCGTAGTAGTTGAGGAAGTCGAGGTATGTCCAGGGATCACCGCCGAGGCAATGGTTCGCCATGATACAGCGTCAGGACGTAGCAGCTTTACGTGATGAACGAACTGGTGGTCGAAAGTGAACGCCATGATGTTGTAGGTCGGTTGTCCATCGGCAGCTGGCGGAATCGGAGGAATGCCCGTGCCTGGAGGTGCGCAGGTGTTAGCCCGTTGCCGGGCTGGATCACAGGTCCAACCGGCATTCGCGAGCGTCACGTCCGTCACTCCCTCGGAGAGCACCGCGAAGCCTTCAGACCAGCGGAAACGTCCAGTGCGACGACAGCTGGGCCACAAAGCATGCCGCAGACGGCGCGGCCGGTGTGCCCAATACCTTGGGAATCCCGCGCACCCGGCAAGTGGAAGCCGCGACGACTGCCGTCGATGCCCACGCCAACGCTCTACGACGACCGATGTTGCCCTCCGTCCTGGGATACAGCGCGCGAGCCGCCGTTGTTCTCCACCTGTCGACTCGCAATGAAATGAGCTTTTCTCGCTGACGACTCTCCTCTCGGCTTGATTGCCCAGGCGCCGGCGCTCGATCCGGTGCGCCTGTTGTGAATAAGGAATCGCGGCCGCGGAGGTTAGCAGCGCGGTGACAGCAGTAACATAGCCAGCTCTGAACAGCCTGGACTCGAATTTGGGCTAAATGCCAGCCTGCCCACAGTGCGGGAGCGGAACTGGGTTCGGCCGATCCCGCCGGACTTTGTCCGATCTGTCTAATCAACGGTGCACTGGAGAGTTCCTCCGGCGTCGACGAGTTCAGGCCCGAGACCCTCGGCTCCACGGCCGTGGCGCGAGATGACGACTTCGGCCGCTATCGGATCATCCAGCCTCTGGGCGAAGGGGGTATGGGCACCGTTTATCTCGCCGAGCAGCGTGAACCCATTCGCCGGCGCGTGGCTCTCAAGGTTGTGAAGCTCGGGATGGACACCAGCCCAGGTGCTCGCCCGCTTCGACAACGAGCGCCAGGCGCTCGCGATGATGGACCACCCGAACATCGCCCAGATCTTCGACGCCGGCGCGACCACCAAAGGGCGCCCGTACTTCGTGATGGAGTACATCGAGGGGCGCCCATCACCCAGTATTGCGATCGCGAGCGGATGACCACCAAGGAGCGGCTCGCGTTATTCCTCGCGGTCTGCCGTGCGGTCCACCATGCGCACCAGAAGGGTGTGATCCACCGTGACCTGAAGCCGTCGAATGTGCTGGTGACGGAACAGGACGGCGCGCCGGTCCCTAAGGTGATCGATTTCGGCATCGCAACGGCCACCGACAAGTGGGCCGTAGAGAAGACCTTGCTCACGCAGTTCGGCCAGATCGTCGGGACGCCGGAGTACGCCAGCCCGGAACAGGCGGACACGATGACCGGAGACGTCGATGAGAGCTCGGACGTGTATTCGCTCGGCGTGCTCTTGTACGAGCTGCTGATCGGAGCCGTGCCGTTCGACACGGCGACGCTGCGCAACGCCGGTTTGGCCGAAATGCTGCGGATCATCCGCGAAGAAGAAGCGCCCTCGCTATCGCGAAAGCTCACCTCGATGGGCGCGGCGGCGACCGACATTGCCGCGCGCCGCCAGACCGACCCGGTCTCGCTGCGCCGCCTCGTCGACGGCGACCTGAACTCGATCACGATGAAGGCACTGGAGAAGGCGCGCGAGCGGCGCTACGCGTCGGTGTCAGACCTCGCAGCCGATATCCAGAGGCACATGGAGGACCGGCCCGTGCTGGCCTCGCCGCCGGGCAGGCTGTACCGAGCGCGGAAGTTTCTCCGCAGGCACAGGCTGGCCGCTCTCGGCACAGCCGCGGGACTCGTATTCCTCGTGTTGAGCGGAGTGACGGTCTGGTCGCTTTCGCGTCGCGATTCCGCGACGAGACCCATGCTGACCGACAAGGACACGATCGTCCTCGCGGATTTCGATAACAAGACCGGCGATCCGGTGTTTGACGACACGCTGCGCCAGGGACTGTCCGTGGAGCTTCAACAATCGCCGTTCCTCAGCCTGATTTCGGACCGGCAGGTCCAGCAGACAGCTGGCGCTGATGGGACAGCCGAAAGAGGCGCGGCTGACGTCGGAAGTGGCTCAGCAAATCTGCGAGCGAACGGCAAGTGCCGTGGTTCTGGAAGGCTCGATCGCCAGCCTTGGAAGCCAATATGTATTGGGCCTGCGCGCCAAGAACTGCAACACCGGAAGCATTCTCGATCAGGAGCAGATCCAGGCGGCGAGGAGAGAAGACGTCCTGAACTCTCTGAGTGAGATCGCTCGTAAACTCAGAACCCGGCTGGGTGAATCACTAGCGACCGTGGAAAAGCATTCGACGCCGCTCGCCGATGCGACGACATCTTCACTCGAAGCCCTGAAGGCTTACAGCACCGGAATGAAGGTGGTCGTATCCTCCGGCACTGCCGCGGCCATACCCTTTTTCCGGCGCGCTGTCGAGATCGATCCCAAATTCGCGATGGCGTACGCCATGTTGGGGCTGTCGTACAGCGCTGTTGGAGAGTCGGTGCTGTCAGCCGAGAGCACGACGAGAGCCTGGCAATTGCGGGATCGCGTCAGCGATCGGGAAAGGTTCTTTATCGACTTTACCTACGACCGGCAGGTGACGGGAAATCTGGAAAAGGCGTACCAAACCCTCGAGTTGTGGCTTCAGACCTATCCTCGCGGGGAACGCACCAAGTCCCCAGGGTTTGTTGGGCGGCCTTTCCACTCACGGGACAGGCCGATTTGAACGAGCGATTGAAGCATCCCGAAAGCAAATCGCGGCGGATCCCGACTTGGCGATTGCGTATGGCAGTCTTGCGCAGAGCTATTTCCTCACGGACCGCTTCCCCGAAGCGGAGAGCACGCTTCAGCGCGCCTCCGAGCGCAAGCTGGAAATGCCCGAGTCTTCTGGTCATCCGATACAACATCGCGCTGCTAAAGGGCGACCAGGAGCAGATGGACCGGGCAGTAGGTCTGGCCAAGGGCAAGCACGGGGCGGAACACTGGATGGCTCACGCGGAGGCTCTCGCTCTGGCTCGTTCCGGCCGCTTGCAGGACGGCCCGGCGGTCATCGAGCCGAGCCGTGGATCTGGCCCTGCAAGAGGCGGAACGCGAAGCGGCAGCGAGTTACCAGGCCGCACGAGCGGTGTGGGAAGCCGTTTGCGGGAATGCTGCCGAAGCGAAAAGGAACGCCATGGCGGCGCTGGCGCTTTCGAACGGCCGGGATGTCGAATACGCCGCCGCCCTTGCCCTGGCTCTTTCGGGAGACTCCTCTCGATCGCAACCGCTTGCCGATGATCTGGAAAAGCGCTTCCCGGAAGATACGTTCGCCAAATTTACTTACGTGCCGGTTCTTCGCGCGTTATCGGCACTGGAGCGCGGGAAGCCCACAGACAGCGTGGAGCGGCTGCAAATCGCTCTGCCCTATGAGCTGGCGGTGAACGGCCTCAACTTCAATCATTTTTATCTGGGCGGTCTGCACTCGGCCTATGTGCGCGGCGAGGCTTTGCTGGCCGCGCACCGGTATGCGGAAGCGGCCGCCGAGTTTCAGAAGATTCTCGATCATCGCGGTCATCGTGGGCGCGGATCCCATCGGCGCACTGGCGCACTTGCAACTGGGCAGAGTGTTCGCTTTGTCGGGAGACAAGACCAAGGCGAAGGCTGCCTACCAGGATTTCCTCGCACTTTGGAAAGACGCAGACCCCGATATCCCGATCCTGAAAAGTGCCAAAGCAGAGTGCGCGCGGCTGCAGCCGCAAACAGCATTGACTGGTGTAACCTTTCGGCTCCCGATTCTCTATGCCTGTTGTGGAGCGCCGTGGAGCTGAATCATGACCGACGAGCCGGAAACACCGCAGTCGACAGACGATGCCTACGCTGGCGGGGCCATCCGATTTTCCGACCACACGGTGGACGCTGGTGGTCGCCGCCGCCGATCCGCAACGGAAGGAGGCTCGCTCCGCTTTAGTTTCCCTGTGCGAGGGCTACTGGTATCCGTTATACGCCTATGTTCGCCGCCGCGGTTATCCGGCTGACCAGGCGCAGGATCTCGACGCAGGAGTTTTTCGTCCGCGTGCTGGACGGCCGATATCTCGATCGTGCCGACCCGGAAAGGGGACGGTTCCGGGCCTTTATTCTGACCTCGTTGAAGTTCTTTCTGGCTGACGAGGCCGACCGCAATCGCGCACAGAAACGCGGCGGGGGAACGTGCTGTCCCTCGAAATCTCGTCCGGGGAAGAGCGTTATCAACGCGACCCTGCGCACAACGAGACGCCGGAGCGGATCTTCGAGCGGCGCTGGGCGCTTTCAGTGCTCGACAGAGTCGTGGACAGACTGCGGAGCTGAGTTTGTGCAGCATGGACGTCTGGACCATTTCAATCGGTTGAAGGTCTTCCTTCTCGATCAGGCCGAGGCGCCGTATGCCGCGCTGGCTCGCGAAATGGGCACATCCGAGGGAGCGCTCAAAGTGGCCATTCACAGACTCCGCAAGCGCTACCGCGACTTGTTCCGCCAGGAGATTGCGGAGACAGTGGCCGATCCGGCGGATGTGGAATCCGAACTCCGATTCCTGGCGGCCGCGCTGGCGAGAAAATAGCAGAGCAGACCGCATCCACCCCGAAATTATCGCTGCAAGACCGCCTGGCACGAGATGCCCGGCTCGCCTGGCCGTGGCGTCACGCGGCGATATCGTCCATTGGGCAGGAGCTCTTTAGCCGACATCGTGTCAGCGAGATACGTGTCGAGAATCTCGTAGCGCACGCGGTGCGCGAGCCCCCGGTCCTTCAGCGGCACGACGATCTCGACGCGCCGCTCGAAGTTGCGCGGCCTCAGATCCGGCGCTGCCGATGAACACGTCCTCGGCCGCCGCCGTTGCGGAAGTACCAGACGCGACTGTGTTCGAGGAAGCGGCCGACGATGCTTCGCACGCGAATCCGCTCGCTGACGCCGGGCACGCCGGGACGAAGCGAGGCGAAGCCGCGCACGATCAGATCGACCTGGACGCCCGCCTGTGACGCGCGGTGCAGCAGATCGATCGCCGGCCGGGTCGATCAAGGCATTCATCTTCAGGATGATGTGCCCCGCGTCGCCGCGCTGCGCCCACGCCATTTCGCGCTCGACGAGCGACTCGAAGCCGCGGCGCAGCGTGAAGGGCGCCGCCATCACGGCGCGCAGGTCCGGCGCGGGGGCCTCGCCGGCCATGAACTCGAACAGCTGCTCGACGTCCGAGGCAATTGTCTCGTCGCACGTCATCAATCCGAGATCCGTGTAGACCATCGACGTGAAGCGCGCTGTAGTTGCCGGTCGACACGTGCGCATAGCGCCGGAGATGCGTCCCTTCGCGCCGCCCGATCAACAGCATCTTCGCGTGCACCTTGAGGCCGGCGGGTGCGTGAATGACCTGCGCGCCCGCTGCGTTGAGCGCGCGCGCCCATTCGGCGTTGTGCCGCTCGTCGAAGCGCGCCTTCAGCTCCACGATCACGCGTACGTGCTTGCCGCGGCGCGCCGCGTCGAGGAGTGCGTCGACGACAGGCGATTGGCCGCGATCGGTGCGGTAGAGCGTCGCCGAGATGCGCTCGACGGCCGGATCGGCGGCCGCCTGCCGCAGCAGATCGATCACCGGCTGGAACGACTCGAATGGATGGTGAAGCAGGATGTCGCTTCTCCTGATCGCCGTGAACATGCACGGGCCGACCGTTGGAGGAATCCGTGGCACGAGCGCCGGGTAGTGAAGATCCGCACGCTGCACCTCCGAAAACTCCCACAACCGTTTGAGGTCGAGCACGTCGCGCGCGCGCACGACGGCGTCGGGCGGCACCGACAGCGCGCGCGCGAGCCGATCGACGAGAGGGCCGCGGCGGCGCGATCGATCACCATCATCAGGATCGGATTGGTCTCGCGCTGCCGCACCGCGTCGATGGTGCGGGCCGGCAGCTCGTCGGCCTCGCACGTCTTCAGGACGATGTCCGCGTCGCGCATGACTCGGAACAAGTGTGCGGACTGGACGCGTGCGGCGGGAAACAGCCGGTGAAGATTGGCGGCGATGAGCTCATGGAGCCAGACGAAGGTTTCCGCCTGGGTCCGAGAGGGTCCGCGCCGCGCGATCGGTATCAGCGATGGCAAGCCGATCGGGGACGCGGACGATGGCCAGGCGCGCCTGCGGGTCGTCGATGACGACCGCGAAGTTCAACCCTGGCCCTGGCGCGTCGCCGAGCGGCGTTGCGTCGGACAGGACTGGTGTCAGGAACGGGAGTGCGGTCTCGGTGAATCGGCGGTCGACGTCAGCCCGCTCTTCGCACGTCAGCGACGCGAAGTCGACAAGGTGAATCCCCGCACCGGCGAGCGCCGGCACGAGGTCGCGCTGCAGGACGCGGTAGCCGTCGCGCAGCAGCGCGTGGGTCTTTCGCGTCAGCCGCTTCGCGGACGGCGACGCCATCCACTGGCGGCCGCGCACCATCACGAATTCATCGAGGTTTCGCCCCAGGATCCCGAGAAACTTGACCCGCTCGAGCAGCGGGTTCCGTTCATCCCGGGCCTGATCGAGGACCCGGCGCTCGAACTGGCAGAAGTCCATTCGTATGGGTTAACGGTCCCGCAGCACGGGTTCATACCAAACGGCTATCATGGATCCCTCGGACGGGAGGTCCATGCCGTCTATCACCAGGGTGGGCGCGTGACGCGGGTGAGGTGGGCGCTGGCGTCGCTCGGCGTGATCTGCCTGTCGTGCGGCGGCACGCCGCGAGGATTGACTGGCCCGACGAACCTGCCTCCTGCCAACCGCGCCGAGCTCCCATCCGTGCAGGAAGCCGCGGGGCCGGTGCTGCCAACCGAAATCTTCGTCGGCGCCGGTGACATCGGCCAGTGCACCAACGGCGGTGTCCCCGACGCGACCGCGAGGCTGCTGGATTCGATCAGCGGTACCGTGTTCGCGCTCGGCGACAACGCCTACCCATCGGGCACCGCGCTCGATTACCAGAGTCTGCTACGACGCTCTCATGGGGCCGCCACAAGGCGACGCACGCGGCCGGTGGCCGGCAACCACGAGCATGACACGCTCGCGGCTAGGCCGTACTTACGACTACTTCGGCGCCAATGCCGGACCGTCAGGCGCCGGCTTCTACAGCTACGATCTCGGCAACTGGCACGTCGTCGCGCTGAACAGCAACATCGCTGTCGGCGCGGGGTCGACGCAGGCGGCGTGGCTCACGCAACGATCTCGCCGCGAGCTCGGCGAGATGCACGATTGCGTGCTGGCACTTCCCGCTCTTCTCCTCGTCGAAACACGGCAACATCGAACAGATGCGCGAGTTCTGGCGCATCCTCTACGAGTCCGGCGCCGACGTCGTGCTCTCGGCGCACGATCACGTCTACGAGCGGTTCGCCCCGCAGGATCCGGACGGAAGCGCGGACCCGCAGCGCGGCATCCGCGAGTTCATTGCGGGCACCGGCGGCGCACCGCCCTACGCGTTTGTCGACGTCAAGCCGAACAGCGAAGCGCGGCTCAGCGCGGTCGGCGTTCTGAAGCTCGCGTTGAAGGCGGGCGGCTACGACTGGAATTTCATTCCCGTGTCCGGCGCTGGAGATTCAGGACTCGGCCGCTCCTGTCATTGAGGCGTGTCCCACCAAGGGCGCCGACGACGCTCGCGACACGATTGACGCGACGACCGCTGCGCGCTCGCGCGCGAACTGCTGGACGAAGGCGTTGGCCTGATCGAATTGATCGCGCGAGTACGGGTGTCAACGGATCGGCGTACGCGGCCTCGCGGATCTGTTCGTATTCGCGTGAGGCTTCCTGCTCGAGCCATCCGCCCGCGGTCGCGATGTCGGCGACGTCGAGCAGCGCCGTCAGGTACACTCTCGCGATACTTCGGCTCGTCCCAGATTTTCGACGCGAGCACGTTCGTGTTCATGCCCGCCCAGTGCGGCAGCGTCGATCGCTGCTGAACGAATTGTCCTGGTCCCACGGGATCAGCAGCGAGAGACGCTTGCCGGCAAACCGATAGAGATAGAAGTTGTTCATCCCGACGCCGCCAACGCAGCCCGTCGGTCTGGGCGAAGAAATTCTGGACGGCCAGCTCGGTGATGAAGGTGTTGATGTCGAGATAGTCGGCGAGCGTGCGCTCGAGATCGGCCCGCGGCGCGTCGTTCACCGCCTCGACGAGATTTCGAATCGGGCATGTAGAGGTTCGCGACCGATTCGGTTTCGTGCGTCTTCGCTCCAAACCGCGGAATGTACCAGCCGAGATCCGGTCCCGGATCCTCGAAGCCGTAGATCTCGTCGGGCTGATGGTGGAACTCGTACAGGTACTCCATCGTCTCCGCCGAAGTTCGCCGGCGAGGAACGTCTTGCTCGACTTCCTCGGAGATGGCATAGACGCCGGCGTACTCGCGGCCGGCGCCGACGAAGAGACGCACGTGCGCCTGGCGCGGCGCGGGAATGCCGACGCGCCGGAACGTCAGCATCGACAGGCGGTCGTGCAGCATGGACGGGTCGTGCCACATGTTGTTGAGCACGATCGCCTTCAATCCGCCGAGATCCTGTCCGTCGACGTAGCGATTGAAGTCGATGCGAAAGCTCGGCTTGTGGCCGCTGCGCGTCGCGTTGCCGCGAACGCGGATGCCGGAGTTGCGAATCTCGACGCCCTGCCACTCGAAATCGACCGGGATAGTACGTGTCATCGAGATAGTTCGTGTGGAGATCCGCCCAGTCGCTGCGCGTTGATGTGGAGCCAGACGTCGTTGAGCGCGCTGCCGTCAAGGAGCGCGGCCGGTCCTGCCTGCGGCGCCTGCGCGACGACGCGTGCGCCAAACGCGCAGCAGCGCGAGGAGCGGAAGCGCGATCGCCAATATCACGTGACGAGATCGCATGGCCGTTCTCAAAACCCGAACTGCAGCCGCAGCGTGCGGCTCCAGAGATGTTCCTGCCCGGAAATGCGCGGCGTCGTCCAGTGTGCGCTGCTCGCGAATCACGTTCGCCTGCAGCTTGACGTAGTCGTTCAGTGCACCAGTTCACGCCGGCGGTCCACACCGTCGTCTGCGCGTGGGGCAATCCACGGCGAACGCGGAGAGTCGAATGCGTCAGCGCGTTGCGCCGTGCGGTCGAGGAACGCAGCCGCTCGATGCGCCCCGCGATTTCGACCGCGCCCATGCCCTGCGGAACGCCGCGCGGGCTCGATTGAATCCTTCTTGCGCTCACCGGTGAGCAGCCACGTGGTGCTGACGTACCAGCCCTGCGCAATGGCATCGGGAAGATTCTCGTTGTCGACGCCTTGACCGCGGCGTTGATCGCGCGCGCGCATGAATTCGCCCTGCACGCCAAACGACGAGGGGCGCCACTGGAGCTCGGTGCCGATGCGCTGCCGCCGTCCCTTCACGTAGCAGGTGCTCGAAAAAGCCGTCGCCTGGAACCGTCTTGCCGCGAAGGCTGTTGGGGCCTTCGGGAAGGTCACCGTCGGTGAACGCGACGCCCGCGGCGAGCGAGCGAAGCGCGCGATGTGTCTTCGAACCGTTCCATGGCTTGACGACGAGCGGCCGGCGAACGTGCGGTCGGTCTGGGCGTCGGTGCGCTCGGATGAGCGAACGTTGTCGCCGCCCTGTCTGAAGACCCCGGCCTGGTACCGCACGACGTCGTTCAACAGGTGGCCATGCGCCATCACGCCGGCGTCGCGGCCGGGCGCGAGTGCAGTGCCCGCGAGCGAGCGGTAGTTGAAGTCGAGGTCCATGGTGCCGGTCAGTTGATCGAGGCCGAATGGAATCTTGAAGTGCCCGCGCGCGCAGCCCCAGCGCGCGGAACACGCGGCCGTCCACATACACATCGCGCCACGGCTGCGCGCGTGTCCTGAAGGTCCCGCTCGATCTGGTAGTCGAATCTTTTCAAGAACGTCCCTTCGATACCAACGCGCGCGCGGTGTAAATCAAACAGGTCCTTCGGATCGGTGCCTGCTTCTTCGGGAAAGCGGCGCAGGTCGGCCTGCGATTTCAATCGGAAATCGACCGTCAGCAGATTGCGGACCTGCAGCGAAGGATGCTTGTCGAATGCCAGGCGGACCTGCGCGCTCGCCGGCGCGGCAGCACCGAGCAGCCATGCCGCAGTGGCGGCCGCCGCGAACGCGCGTGATCATCGACTCGCGCGTTGCCGACCCGCTTGCCGGCCTGGACGCGCCACAGCCACGCATACAACCCGGCATGCGCCATCAACTCGTCGTGCGTGCCCCGCTCGACGATGTGCGCCCTGGTCGAGCACCACGATCAGGTCCGCGTCGCGGATCGTCGACAGCCGATGCGCGATCACGAGCGTCGTCCGGCCCTTGCACAGCGGGGCAAGCGCCTCCTGCACCTTGCGCTCGGACTCCGAGTCGAGCGAGCTGGTCGCTTCGTCCAGGATGAGGATGCGCGGGTCCTTCGAGAATCGCGCGCGCAATGGCGAGACGCTGGCGCTCGCCGCCCGAGAAGCGATACCCGCGCTCGCCGACGATGGTCTGGTAACCATCCGGCAGCGACGGCGATCGACGTCGTGGATCTGCGCGCGCTTCGCGGCGTCCTCGACCTCCGCGAGCGACGCGGACGGCTTCGCGTAGCGAAGGTTGTCGAGCACCGTCGTGTGGAACAGGAAGGTCTCCTGCGTCACGACCGCGAGGTTGTCGTGCAGGCGAACGCGACGTGACGTCGCGAACGTCGACGCCGTCGATCGCGACCGAGCCCTCGGACACGTCGTAGAGACGCATGACGAGCGAGCCGATCGTGCTCTTGCCTGCCCCGGACGGACCGACGATGGCGACGGTCGCGCCCGCGGGTATCTCGAGGTCGATCTGTGAGAGCGGTGTCTTGCCGTTCCGTCGTAGCTGAATGAAACGTCACGCAGCGCGATGTGCCCACGCGTCGCCGGCAGCGTCGATCGCGCCGCTGCGCGTCGCGAATCGACGGCATGCGGTCGAGCACCGCCAAAGATGCGCTCGAAGTAGGCGTAGCTCGTCATCAGATCGACGTGGACGCCGGCCAGCTGCCGCGCCGGGCCGTACATCCGCTTGAGCACCGTCACGAACGCGATGATTGTTCCGAGCGCGATGTGCCCTTGACGACGAGCAACCCGCCGACGGCGAACACGACAGCCGGTCCGACCGCCTCGAACAGTCCGAGGGCAGCTGGAACCAGCGGCCGACGAGCGACTGCTCGAGCGACAGCTGCTTGATTTCGTGCGCCTTCGCCGTGAACCGGCCGGAGCTCCGTCGTCTTCCGCCCCAAAGACCTTGATCAGCAGCGCGCCCGGAGACCGAGAGCGTCTCGGTCAGGATGCCGGTGAGCTCGCCCACGCGCGCCTGCACCGTTCGCTTGATTCGCTTGCGCGTCTGGCCGACGCGGCGAGTCGGCACGATGAACAGCGGGAGAAACGCGAGCGCCACGAGCGCCAGACGCCAGTCGAGCGCGAACACGAACGCGGTCGTCGACGACGAGGACGATGACGTTCTGCGCGACATCGGCGAGCGTGCCGCTCACCGCGCCGCCAACGCCCTGCACGTCGTTCAGCACATGGCTGACCGCCTCGCCCGGCTGCTGCCTGGCGAAAAAGGCGAACGGCATCGCGTGGAACTGGCGATAGAGCGCGACGCGCAGGTCGAGCATCACGTGCTGACCAATCAGCTCGGACGAGTACTTCTGAGCGACGTCGAGCAAGCCCGCGAGCGCGGGCCCTGCGATCATGGCGCCGCAATAAAGCCAGAGCAGCTTCAGGTCGCCGCGCGGAATCGCCTCATCGACGACGCGCCGCATGAACCACGGCAGAGCAGAGGTTCAACGCCGCGGCCGCGACCATGCAGGCAGATGACGAGAGCCGCTCTCCGCCGGTGCGGCGTCACGCAGGCCAGGATGCGCCGCAGCGTCGATTACCTCGACTGGCGGCAGATCGTTCGGATTCAAACGAGTCTTGTGCACCCATGGCCTCTACCTGTCAATAACGCCCGCGATCGCGAAAACCAACATGGGCGGCAAGGCGCTTACTGGGTTGGTTGTGGAAGGGCGCATGCGAGCGCGGGAAGCGTGATTAGTCGGACGGCTCTGGCGATGACAGTCGGCCAGCAGCCGATTGCCGGTAAGCGTGTAGTGACAGCAGTCGTCGATGTATACCGGCGCGCGCTCGTGGTCGAAGATGTGCAGTGCGTTCAACGCGCCCGGTTCGAGCGTCTTCTCGAGAAATGGATAGCCCTGCTGCGCGCCGGGTTTGAACGGCGAGCCGTCGTTGAGCGCCACCTTCTTCTCGTCCTCGCTGAAGGCTCGCGTCGTGTAGTACTGGTTCGGCTGCAGCACGTGCATGTACGGATGCACTCCTGACGCCAGGAGCTGACCCATCAGCATCGATGAAGAGCTCCAGTTGGCGGCGATGTCTGCGAACACGGCCGGACCGTTGCGCGCCTTGACCTTCGGCGTCACGTGGATCAGCGGAGTTTGCCGGCGGGTTCGATGGCAGCCTCTCGAAATTCACGCGCTCCTGCTCGTAGCGGCTCCGCAGGAACGCGTAGTAATGCCGCAGCACAAAATCCACGGACGCAAACCACGTCCGGTTGTTCCACGCGGCGATGGTCGTTCAACCGCTGCCGGTCATGAGTGATGCGGTAGAGCGAATCGAGTTTGGCGGACGTCAGCGTCGCCTGGTTGACGAGGTTGATCAGCGGATCGAGGTGCTCGTGGCTGGGCATCGAGATGTCCCACCCGTATTGATCGTTGATGCGCCCGAGCGCCGCCTCGTTGAAGCCGTCGATGTTGATCACGAGGTCGAACGGCTGGCCGATCGACAGGAAATAGCGAAAGGACGAGCAGCTGCTGCGGCTGTTTATAGCCCTCGTGGCTGAAGCAGAGCGTCACGAGCTCCCTGTTCCTGAAGAACGCGCTCTGCCTCAGGTCGTCCTCGAAGCGGCTCGAGCCGACCCGGCAGAAAAAGGCGCCGACCGATCCACCGAAGATGCCGATGATGAACTGCCGATCGTTCGTCCTCGGCACCGGATAGTCGTAGCGGGACGCGAAGCCGAAGTTGTTGGTCGCGACGGCCGGGTCCTGCATCCGCGCTGCTGGAGCTCCGCGCGGCAGATCGAACGGAATGCCGGGACGATGCGTGCGGGCCGAACGTACGGATGGCAGGCCAACCGCGGTCAGGCCCTGGTCGGGCGGCGTCTTGAATCTCGCGCGATGCGTCGGCCGGTACGGATCGAGGTAAAACAGCCAGCCGTGCTGGAAGTAGAAGATGCCGAGCGCCAGCAGCTCCGCCGCCGCGCAGAAGATCGCGACGTTGATGAGCAGCAGCGAGCAGGAATCGCTTCAACATCCTGTGGCGTCCTTCGCCGTGGCTATGGCAGTCGATCGACGGGAACGCCGGCTGTCGATCAGGCGCATCGCGATGTCGTTGCCGCGGAGCACCTGACGCTCCATCGGCTCGAGCCCTTCGTACTGGTACGGGAGGAACTGCAGCGGGTGCGGGAACCGCATCACCTCGACGAGCGACGCCGGCAGCGGCGGACGCGGCGCGCGCGGGTGATACAGGTGCTGTGCATTGAGCAGCACCCACTGCGACTCGACGTGCTCGCGCGTCAGCGGCGGTCCCTCGATGCTCGTTGTCGAAGTCGATCGGACCGTAGCTTCGCGGTGATCTCCGCAGATGACGTCGCGCGGGAAGCGCTGCTGCAGCGGCTGACGGAAATTCCATCCCGGCCTGCATGCACGAGCGCCGCGCGCACGCGTCGCCACGATCCACGACGACCATCGTCTGCCGCTCGAGCAGTTCGCCACGGCGCGGCGGCCGCCGCGAGACAGAGGAAGGGCACGAGCTGGCGCGACTGCCGGCCCCATCACGACGAACACGTGCAGGACCGGCGGACGTAGACGCCGAGGCCGAGATAAATGACAGCAGCGCCGCAGTCACCCACATCATCGCTGTCTGCCGCCGCCGCGCATTCCATTCAGTGCGGCCCGAGCGACGACGAAGAGCGCCGCGGCAATCCAGGCGAGCAGCAGACCGTGCTCGGCATTCCAGAGATGCGCCCACGGCAGGCTGAAGCCCTCCGGCGCGTAGCCGTCGGTCACCGTGCCCGCGAGCCGGCGCATTCCCTGAGAACAGCAGCGGCGCGCCGGTCGCAAGCTCCACGAGCATGATCGACGGCCGGAACGATCGCGAAAGCCGGCGCCCGCGTAGGAGCGCGCGCCTGCGCGGCGCTTCGCATCGCCGTGCGTCCTTCGTGCAGACGATGTGGAGCGAGAAGGACGACGGCGGCGAGCAGCCAGTAGCCGTTGTAGGTGATGAACGCGGCGCTCGCCGACGGCGCCGCAGGCAATCGAATCACGACGCGCGTGCCGACGCCGCACCACAGCGCCAGCAGCGCCAGCGCGAGCGAGCTGTCATACGGCAGCAGGTGTCGCGCGTAGTAGAACATCGTCGCCGCCGACGCCATCAGCGCCGCCGCGATCAGCGCCTCGACGCGGTCGCGGTCCGGCGCGCCTGGCAATCGCGTAGACGAGGCGCGATCGACGAGCACCGATGCCTGCGACGAGGACGATGCCGGGCAGGATCATCAGCCCGTTCGCCGGATCGGCTCAGCGCGTGACCCAGGCGGAACTGGATGGCCGCCGGAATCGCGCTGATCAGCGCGAACCCGAGATGATCCTGCGTCGCAGAACAGCGCCTTGAGGATCTCGAACGCGCTTCCGCGATGGAGGTCGAAGATGTCGAGCACCTGCGTGTAGAGACGTTCGTCAGGCCAGTACATACTGGCCGCCCTGCACGACGAGCACGAGACGCAGCAGCGACGCGAGCGCCAGCAGAAGGATGAGCGGATGTTGCACGCGACGCCGAAGATGCCATCGACACTTCGCGGTCACCGCCAAACGTCGCGTTACAGACATGGCAATCCGGTCACGTCGTCCAGCGTGCCGATGCCGCGGGCCGCGGCAGCCAGACGCTGACACCGTCGCCGGCGCGCGGCACGTCGTGCTCCTCGAACCGTGCTCGCGGAACCATGCGGCGAGCTCGGGCCACGAGCGCTCGAATGCGGCGGTACGCCTTCGAGCAGCAGCACCGCCGGATACGTCTTCGCCGATCGAGCCGCCGGCGCGCACGCGCCATGTCCGCGCTCGTCTCGTAATAGCCCGGAATCCACGATGGCAGGCCGGCGGCAAACGGACGGCCGGCCAGAAACGGAATCTGCGGACCAAATCCTGCGACGAGCACGCGCTCGCCGCGGCAGCGTGCACCGCGAGAGATAACCGACAAGCGCAGGATACGTGGGACTCGGCTGCATTTCCGGCGACGCGTGCTCGAGGCGTTCCGGTGATCGCGTCCGCCTGGCGCACGATGGCGGCCGGCGTCGGCACGCGGTAGCCGGCCCTGCGCGAGCGACGGTCGTGACCAGCATCAGCGCAGCGACGAGCGTCACCACAGCGCCGATGCGCAGCGCACGCGGCGGATAACGTCTGCCCGATGAGCGCCGCGCGCAAGCACCGCGGTTGGCGCGATCACGTCGGGCAGACGCGTCATGCAGCACGTCGCGCAGGAACACCGGCGTTCATCATCAGCACGAGGACCGACGTGGACGCGAGGTGCGCCGGCGAGCGTCCACTGGCGCGCCGAACGCGTCTGTGCTCACGCGCGAAGGCGGCCGCGTCCTGACAATGCGAGCACGAGGCCGCAGAGCGGAATGAGCGCGATGACGTAGTAGAACGAGTTGCGGACCCGCGCCTCGCCGTGCGGCGCCCTTCCGACTGCGACGAACCGGAGCGCGGCGCTCGCATACTCGCGGCAGCCCTTCGTACCATCTGCGACGTAAAGCAGCCACGGCAGACGACGCACGCGACCGCGGCGACGCCGTAGACGGCGAACGCGCGCACAGCCTCGCCCGGATTCGACTCGATGCATGCACCGAGCAGGACGCATCGTCGACGCGACCGACGTATACGGCGTAGTCGTGGCGCAGGAGGAACGCGACCGCCGTCCACGCCGCCAGCGCCACGAGACGCCCGGGCGTCGGGACGTCCGCGTAGCGCCACTGGAACAGGATCGCGACGACCGGGACGATGACCTTCGTCGTGTTGTAGAGGCGCGGCGAGCTGACGATCGCGACGATGGCCGCCGGCAACGCCGACCGCGGTGCTGCCAGATGCGCGGCGCGCCAGCACGTACGTGCACGACGCCGCGATCGCCTGCAACGCGATGCACAGCACGACGTTGGTCGCCAGCACGTGACCGAAGACCGCCGCCGAGCGCCGCTCGTCAACAGATAGAACAGCGGCTGGCCCGGATCCTCGAAGTTGCGGATCGGCCAGTCGCCGAACAGCACCTGCTGCGCGCGCGCCAGCATGACGAAGTGATCGTTTTCGATCGGGCTCAGCGTAAGATAGCGAAACGCGAAGGCCAAGCAGTCCGATGAGCGACGCGCGGCGCAAAGATATCCTATCCGCCACCATGTATATCGCAGATAGCAGGCGCCTCACGAATGCGGGCGCGAAGAAGATGATCGAGGCCGCCACGCGCGAGGCCGCGGCCGGATGGCGCCGCGGTGACCATCGCCGTCGTCGACGCGGGCGGGCATCTCATCCTGCTCGAGCGGATGGAAGGGGGCAAGTTCCACACCGTGCATTCCGCGACGACGAAGGCGGCATGCGCGGCCTCGACGCGGCGTGTGACGACGTCTCACGGCGCGGTGGGACAGGCGCTCGACACCGCGCACGCGCTTGGGCTCGCGCTGGCCGCGGGACCCGAGCGCTGGACCGCCATGGAAGGCGGCTGTCCCGTGCTCGTCAACGGCGAGTGCATCGGTGGCGTCGGCGTGGCCGGCGCGGATTGGAGAGACGGACGAAACGCTGGCGCAGGAAGCGGTCACGGCGATCGGCGCGACGTGGGGATGAGCGCCGCGCCGACGCGCACGAACGCGCCCTGGTGCGAGGCGTTCGCCGGCAGATAAGCCGTCGGTCTTGAATCCTCGCCTGGACGACCAGCGCCACGCGAATGAGCGCGCACGGCTGCGGCGAGCGTGCGCGTGGGCCGCTCGCCGCGAACTCCTCCACCCCACTCAGGCTGAGTGCCAGAGCGTGGCCTTCGCCGTCGACGGTCCACCGCCTGAATCGACGCGAGCCGCGTGCCCTGCAGTCCGATGCTCCACGTCCGCGCGCCGATCGTCTGACCCGTGCACTGATCGTCGACGTCGATAGAACCGTCCGTTCCTGCACGAACGTGTTGTCGATCGATCGAATTCGGTGCCGAACGAGGTCAGGTGGCAGTGCGCCATCGGCAGATAGCGCGTCGCGCCGACATGGATCATCGGCACCGGCGCGGTCGCGTTCCCGCTCCAGACGGTACGAGATAAAGGTGCTGTAGTGACGAGTACGCGATCATCGGGTTGGCGAATGACGACGAGCACGTTGCGCCGCCAGTGCCGCGCCGACAGGCGCTTCTCTCCCGAGCTCCGACGCAACGGTCGTTGTAGACGCGGATGAAGTCGCCGACGTCGTGCCCTTCCTTCTCGAGCGTCGCGCGTGCCGCGGATGTAGCGGATCGTGTCGTACTCGTCGTAGAGATACCGCCGCGCATCGCGGTAGTGCCAGCGTGCCCTCGCACGATCGCATCCCTGGGCGAGCGCGCGGGCCAGCGACGTAGTTCGCTTCCATCCCACCCGACGCGTGACGGCCAGCACCTCCTCGACGGTCGGCGGGCGGTCGAACTCGAAGAATGTCGCGCCGCCGCCGCGTCCGTACGGCGGCGGCGCCGGCAGATAGTAGCCGATATGGCCGTCGAACAGCTCGCGCAGGCGTCGCGCCGTGGCCAAACACCTCGTGATTGGCGACGCGGAACCAGTTCTCCTGCGGATCGTCAAAGAGGGCGAGCTTCGCCAGGCGGTACGTCCGCGTTGACGCCGCGACCGCAGCTTGCCCCTGTCCTCGACGAGTCTCAGCGGCACGAACCGGTCTTCGACGTGCGCGACGAACCGTGACCGACGCGCGATCGTGGCCGTTGCGCCGGCGGCCGGCGACATGTCGCGATCGACGAGCAGCGGCGTCGGCATCACGTCCTGCGTCTGCGCGCTCGCGACGGTCGTGCAGAACAGCGAAAACGTCAGCGAAAGTATCCACACCATCACATCGACGGCCGCCTCGACGAGGAAGTGTACGTGAGTGTGCTCATCAGCCTGCTCACATTGGCTGTCGAGTAGCGTGCGCCTCAACCGGGAGTATCAGCCCAGCAGCGTGCTCCTGCTCCCCTGCTGCCACCTGTTCCCTGCGACCTGCTCCCTGATGGAACACCGTTTGATACAGCGCGCTGACGGAGGGGTCAATCATGCGTCGATTCATCTCAGCGCTGGCCATCGCGACGCTCTGCGCGTCGGGCACCGTGTGCATACGGCCAGCGGGCGCCAGGAAGAAACGCAAGAAGGCCGGCGAGGCTACGCAGGAAGCGCGGCAAGGACGCCGCGGACGCGGCGAAGCACATCGGCAAGGCAACCGTGAAAGGGACGAAGAAGGCGGCGAGAGCGCGACCAAGGACGCCGTTCAGCACAACGCTATGCCTGTGCCGACGGAACGACCGACGAGGCCACGCTCAAGCGCGAACGCGTGCAAGGCTCACGGCGGCGTCAAGGTCCAAGCGAAAGTCAAGAGCTAGGTTGCTCGCACTCACGGTTCATCCAGGCGTCGCCAACTCGGCGCGCCTGGATGCAGCGCTTCCGATTTCCTGGATGATGATCGCGTGGTTGAGCCGCATCGAAGACTACGCGCTCATCGGCGACTGCGAGACCGCGGCGCTGGTCGGGCGCGACGGATCGATCGACTGGCTCTGCTGGCCGCGCTTCGACTCCGCCGCCTGCTTCGCCGCGCTGCTCGGCAGCCGCGAACATGGCCGCTGGCATCATCCGGCCGGCCGCCGATGACGCGACCAGCACGCGCGCTACCGCGATCACTCGCTGATCCTCGAGACCCACTTCGAGACCGCCGACGGCGCCGTCACCGCTGATCGACTTCATGCCGCCGCGCGGCAGCAACTCCGACGTCGTCCGCCTCGTGCGCGGCGACTCGCGGCCGCGTGCGCGATGACGATGGAGCTGGTGCTGCGCTTCGACTACGGCGCGCGTCGTGCCGTGGGTGCAGCCGGCTGCGGACGGCACGTGGCGCGCCATTGCCGGACCTGACATGGTGGTGCTGCAGCACGCCGGTCGACGCTGCAGGGCGAGGACCTGACGACGGTCGCGCGACTTCGAGGTCGCCGAAGGCGAGACGATCCCGTTCGTGCTGACCTACGGCGCGTCGCATCAACCGCCGCCGCGGCCGATCGATCCGCTGGACGTCGCTCGCCGCGACCGAGTCGTTCTGGACGCGACTGGGCGCGCGCGCGCGCCGGCGACGGCGAATGGGACGACGCGGTGCACGCGCTCGCTGATGACGCTCAAGGCGCTCACCTACGCGCCGACCGGCGGCATCGTCGCCGCGCCGACGACGTCGCTGCCCGAGCAGATCGGCGGCACGCGCAACTGGGACTACCGCTACTGCTGGCTGCGCGACGCGACGCTGACGCTGCTCGCGCTGATGAACGCCGGCTACTACGACGAGGCGCAGGCCTGGCGCGACTGGCTGCTGCGCGCCGTCGCCGGCGCGCCGGCGCAGCTGCAGATCATGTACGGCCTCGCCGGCGAGCGGCGGCTGCGCGAGTGGGAGATCGCCGTGGCTGCCCGGCTACGAGAGCTCGCGGCCGGTGCGCATCGGCAACGCGGCGCACGAGCCAGCTGCAGCTCGACGTCTACGGCGAGGTGATGGACGCGCTGCACCAGGCGCGGCGCGGCGGCATCGACGGCGACGCGTCCGAATGGGCGTTCCAGCAAGCGCTGCTCGAGCACCTCGAGACGATCTGGACGCAGCCCGGACGAGGGCATCTGGGAAGTGCGCGGCGGGCGCGCAGCACTTCACGCTTTCGAAGGTGATGGCGTGGGTCGCGTTCGATCGCGCCGTCAAGAGCGTCGAGGCGTTCGATCTCGACGGACCGGTCGATCGCTGGCGCGCGATCCGACGAGCAGATTCACGACGACAGTGCTGCGCACGCGGCTTCGATCGCGACGCGCGGCTGCTTCGTGCAGGCATACGGTTCGACGCAGCTCGATGCGAGCCTGCTGATCATGCCGTCGACCGGCTTTCTGCCCGCGTCGGATCCGCGCGTGAAGGCGACGATCGAGGCCATCGAGCGCGAGCTGTTGTGCGACGGCTTCGTCATGCGATACGACACCGGCAACGACCGACGACGGGCTTGCCGGCCGGGCGAAGGCGTGTTCCTCGCGTGCAGCTTCTGGCTGGCCGACGCGTACGTGCTGCTCGGACGCGTCGACGAGGCGCGCGCGCTGTTCGAGCGGCTGCTCGCGCTCCGCAACGACGTCGGCCTGCTGTCGGAGGAATACGACACGCGGCCTGCGGCGGCAGGTCGGCAACTTTCCGCAGGCGTTCTCGCACGTGGCGCTGATCAACACGGCGCACAACCTGAGTCGCGCCACAAAGCCCGTGCACCAGCGCTCGCGGTAGCATGGCGGCGTGGACTTCGACCCGACCGATGCTGCTGCTGTCGCTCGTGCCGAGCGGCATCGGCATGTTCTCTTTGTGTACGGAAAGAAACAGGATCGCCTGGGCGCATGTGGGCGCCAGGCTTGGCGTTGATGGTCTATCCGTATCTCGTCGCGACCGTCGCTGCAGATGCTGCTCGGTGGCGCGCTCATCGGCGGTGCGTTCTGGTGGGCGCTTCAGTCCGGTTGGTAGGCCGGGTCCCGCCGAGCAAAGAAGCCGGCGCGACCTGATTGGTCCGAGAGATCTACGGCGGACGTCTGCGCCTGAGCAACGTGGCCGTGCTGGTCGCGTTTGCGATAGGCGCGGAGCTCGGAGGCGTGGTCGGCGCGCTGCTCGCGATGCCCATTGCGGCAACGTATCCGACGATCGAAAAGCTGTGGCTGCGGGATCAACTCGGCGACGACGTCGTCGCGGAGCACGAGGCGGTCAAGCGCAGAGCGTCGTAGTCCTAGGAATCTTCCTCGATCTGCCACTCGGCCGGCGGCTGCGGTCCGAGTTTGATGTCGGCGATGTCGGGATCGACGCCCGCCGGAGCTGATGGCGAACCAGCCTTCCGCTCTTTCTCCTGCCTGCCGCCGCTCGGCTTTCTGCTGGCGACGCTCGATGAGTCCCTTCTCGCGCTCACGCTTTGCCGGCGGTGGGTCGGGAATTTCGAGCCATGCTCGTTTAGCATACACCCACCTCAACTATCTCGTCACGCCCCCGCATGCTACGATTTCGCGTTTTGATTCACGACCCGATGATTCAGCTACCTGATCGTGTCTCTCGCCTCGAACGAGTTGGCGCACGACCTGTGGTGGAGCTGGACGAGCAGACGCGCGAAACGTCTTCCGCCGCCTCGACTATCCGCTGTGGCGGCTGACCGCGCACAACCCCGTGCAGTATGCTCGCAGCTGCTGTCTCGCCGGACACGCTCGACACGCGCGTCGACGACCCCGAATGGCTCGCGCTCTATGACAAGCGCGATCGCGCGCCTCGACGCCGCGCGCGCCGCGCACAACACGTGGATCGAGAGTCACTTTCCTGAGATCGGCAGCCGCTCGATCGCGTATTTCTCCGCCGAGTTCGCGCTGCACCAGTCGCTGCCGATCTACGCCGGCGGCCTCGGCGTGCTGGCCGGCGATCACTGCAAGGAAGCGAGCGACCTCGGCGTGCCGCTCATCGGCGTCGGCTTCATGTATCCGCAGGGCTACTTCCACCAGAGCATCACGGCCGACGGCTGGCAGGAAGAGGTCTACGAGCAGCTGAACTGGACCGACGCGCCGATCGAGCCGGCGATGACGCCCGACGGCAAGCCGTGCGTCACGGCGGTGCCGCTCGGCAACCGCACGGTGCTCGTCGCGGTGTGGCGCGTGCGCGCTCGGGCGCGTGACGCTGTACCTGCTCGACACCGATCTCGAGGAGAACGCGCCGTGGGATCGCGAGCTGTCGGCGCGCCTCTACGGCGGCGACCGCGAGACGCGCGTGCAGCAGGAGATCGTCCTCGGCATCGGCGGCGTGCGCGCGCTGAAGGCGCTGGGCTCGGATCCCGCCGGTCTATCACCTCAACGAAGGGCACGCCGCGTTCGTCGTCCTGCAGCGCATCCGCGATCTGTGCGAGAAGGGCTGGAGCTTCGACGCAGCGCTCGACGAAGTGCGGCGCACGACGGTGTTCACGACGCATACGCCGGTCGCCGGCCGGGCACGACGCGTTTCCGTTCCACCTGGTGGAAACGCACCTGGCCGGCGCGTGGGGCGATCTCGGCAGCCACCGCGAGCGGTTCCTCGCGCTCGGCCACTACGACAACGGCGGCGGCCCGCATGTTCAACATGACGGCGCTCGCGCTGCGCGCGGCGGCGTCGGTCAACGGCGTCAGCCAGCTGCACGGCGAAGTCACCAAGCAGATGTGGCAGTCGATCTGGCCGGGCACGCCGTACGACGCGCTGCCGGTCAAGTTCGTCACCAACGGCGTGCACGTGCCGACCTGGATGTCGTCGGAGATCGAGCGGCTGCTCGAGCGACTACCTCGGACCCGACTGGCTCGAGCGCCACGACGACCCGGCGTTGTGTCGATCGCGTGCTCGACGATCCCCGACGAGAAGCTGTGGGCGCGCGCGCAGGCGCTGCGCATCGTTCCTGTTCAACTTCGTCCGCGAGCGCGCGCGCCAGCGGTGGAGCACGCAGGCGGCCGCGCTCGCGCGTCGTCGCGGCCGGCGACGATGTTCGATCACGAACACGCTGACGATCGGCTTCGCGCGGCGCTTCACCGGCTACAAGCGCGCCGGAGCTGATCTTCACCGACCCCGATCGTCTCGCGCGGCATCCTCAACGCGACGGGGCGGCCGGTGCAGATCGTGTTCGCCGGCAAGGCGCATCCGGCCGACGAAGTCGGCAAGCACCACCTGCAGCGCATCTACCGGCGCGCGCTCGACCCGAAGTTCGGCGGCCGCATCGCGTTCGTGGACGACTACGACCTGCACGTCGCGCACTTCCTCGTGCAGGGCTGCGACGTCTGGCTGAACAACCCGCGCAAGCCGCTCGAGGCGAGCGGCACGAGCGGCATGAAGGCGGCGATCAACGGCACGCCGCACCTGTCGATCGGCGACGGCTGGTGGGCCGAAGGCTTCACCGGCGACAACGGCTGGCTCATCGAAGGCCACGCCGACCCGGGCGACCAGGGCGCGCAGGACTGGGCCGACGCGCAGGCGCTCTACACGCTGCTCGAGCAGCAGGTCGTGCCCGACGTTCTACGACCGCGACGCGCGACGGCATTCCGCACCGCTGGCTGCAGATCGTCAAGCAGTCGATCCGCACCGTGCTGCCCCGCTTCAGCGCGCGGCGGATGGTCAAGGAATACGTCCGCGACATGTATCTGCCCGCCGCTCAAAGACCAGCCTGTCGCGTAAATCGAAGCTAAATCCCAAAACCCAAATCCCAAGCCTGAAGCCGAAACCCGAAGCCCGAAGACAACCTCCGGGCGTCGCGATTCCGTCCAACCCGACAGCCATGGATCGCGCACGCGCTTCACAGGTTTGCTCATCGCGGTCGTCTTCGCGGCTGTACCTCGCCAATCCCTGACGGTGCCGGTCGAGCCTCGACTGCGGCGGCGGCAATGCTGAATTCCGAATCCGAGTCTCAGGACGACGGCACCATCACGCATGCGCTCAACCGGCTGACGTTCGGCGCACGGCCGGGCGACGCGGATCGCGTGCACGTCGATGGGGCTGGCCGCCTGGCTCGATCAGCAGCTGCACCCGTCGCGCATTGACGACCACGCGGCCGAAGCGACTGCTGCCGCAGCTGGACAGCCGCGCCCGGCGCCGCCGATCCCGAAAGAGCTGCGACGCTTCGCGCGACGCCAGGTCGAGACGCTCGCCTCGGAGAAGATCCTGCGCGCGATGTACAGCGAGCGGCAGCTGCAGGAAGTGCTCGTCGATTTCTGGTTCAACCACTTCAACGTCTACGCCGGAAAGGGACGGACGGCCGATGTATCTGCCGGATTACGAGCGCGACGTCATCCGTCCGCACGTCTTCGATCGCTTCCGCGATCTGCTCGAAGCCGACGCGCAAGAGCCCGGCGATGCTCTTCTATCTCGACAACTGGATGAGCGCGGATCCGAACGCGGTCGATCGCATGCCGGAGACGAGGGCGTCAGGCGGCGCAGCAGCGCATTCAGCGACGGCTCGGCCGGCCGGGTTGTTCGGCGGCTTCCGCCGCCGCTCCGCCGGAGACAGAATGCGAACGCGAACAGCGGCAAGAACAAGACGCAGGGCTCAACGAGAACTACGGGCGCGAGCTGCTGGAGCTCCACACGCTCGGCGTCGACGGCGGCTACACGCAGAAGGACGTCATCGAGGTCGCGCGCGCGTTCACCGGCTGGACGATCGATCGCGACGGCGCGGTTCCGGCTTCGATCCGCGGCTCTGCACGACGCGGGCGAGAAGATCGTCCTCGGCCACACGATCAAGGCGGGCGGCGGCATCGACGACGGCGAGCAGGTGCTCGACATCGTCGCGTCGCACCCGTCGACCGCGCATCACATCGCCTTCGAGCTCGCCCAGCGGCTCGTGGCCGACGAGCCGCCGCCGGCGCTCGTCGATCGCGCCGCGGCGCGCTTCCGCGAGACCGACGGCGATCTGCGCGAGGTCGTGAAGACGATCGTCACGTCGCCGGAGTTCTGTCGCGCCGGCCGTTCAGCGACGCGAAGTTCAAGACGCCGTTCGAGCTCGTCGTCAGCGCGCGTGCGGACGACCGGCGCCGACGGTCAGCGACGCGCGGCGCGTTCGTCCAGACGCTGCAGCAGCTCGGCGATGCCGCTCTACATGTGCCAGCCGCCGACCGGCTACACACGACACGGCCGATGCGTGGGTCTCGGCCGGCGGCCTCGTCACGCGCATGAACTTCGCGACGCGGCTTCGCGTCCGGCAGCATGCCCGGCGTGACGCTGCCAGCCGACGTGCCGCCGGCAAACGAGCTCGCGCTGCGAATCGGATCGCCGGAATTTCAACGACATTAGCCACGAAGCGCAAACCGATAGACGATTTTCGTGTGCTTCGTGGCCAGTTCGCCTTCGTGTTCTTCGTGGCGCGGGAGCGCGTATGACATCTCGCAGAATCTTCCTCAAGTCCGGCGCGATGGCGATGCTGTCGCTCGGCTTCGCGCCGTCGTTCCTGGGCCGCGCGGCCGCGGCGGTCGGCGCGCGGCGCAAGCTGCTGATCGCGATCTTCCAGCGCGGCGCGGTCGACGGCCTCAACATGATCGTCCCGCACGGCGAGGCCGACTACTACCGGCTCCGTCCGACGATCGCGATTCCACAGCCCGGCGCGCGACGCGATGGGCTCGCGCGATCGATCTCGACGGCTTCTTCGGCCTGCATCCGTGCGATGGCGCCGCTCAAGCCGCTCTGGGACAACCGCTCGCTCGCCATCGTCCACGCGTGCGGATCGCCCGACAACACGCGCTCGCACTTCGACGCGCAGGACTACATGGAGTCGGCGACGCCCGGCGTGAAGGCGACGCGCGACGGCTGGCTGAATCGGTATCTGCAGGTCGTCATCCGAGGAGCGCAACCCGCTTCGTGGCGTCGCGCTGGCGCGGACGATGCCGCGATCGCTCGAGGGGTCGGGCGCCGGCGCTCGCCATCGGCAGCGTCGACGAGTTCGGCGTGCGCGGGGCGGCCGCGGCGTTCGAGGATCAATACGAAGGTTCGTCCGATCGCCTCCTGAACGCCGCGGGCAGCGACGCGTTCGCCGCCATGCGGACGCTGCGACAGGCCGCGGGCACGCCCTACCGCCCCGCCGCGGGCGTCGAGTATCCGTCTACCGCCGTTCGGTAAGGCGCTCGCGGAGATCGCCCGGCTGGCGAAGGCGGACGTCGGCCTCGAGGTCGCGTTCACCGAGCTGGGCAACTGGGATCACCACGTGAACGAAGGGGCGGTGACCGGCCAGATTGCCACTCGGCTCGACGAGTTCTCGCGCGGCCTCGCGGCGCTGGCCGCGGATCTCGGCGACCGCCTGGCCGACACGATCATCGTCACGATGTCGGAGTTCGGCCGCGCCGTCGCGGAAAACGGCAACGGCGGCACCGATCACGGCCACGGCAACGCGATGATGGTGATCGGCGGCAACGTCGCGCGGCGGCGTCCACGGCCGGTGGCCGGGCCTCGAGCGACGCGCACCGCTTCGAAGGTCGCGACCTCGCGGTGACGACCGACTTCCGCGACGTGTTCAGCGAGATCGTCGCCACGCACATGGGCGCCTCGCGCGACGTCGCTGTCACGAGTCTTCCCGGGTTACACGCCGGCATCAGTGCCGGGCGTGATTCGCGCCTGATTGCGCCGGGTCCGCCTCGCGTGGCGCCGGTGCTCGGCGGAACCCGCCTACGCGCGTGGCACCGGTGCTCGGCGGAACCGGCCCAGTGCTGGGCGGGTCGTGGCGCGGCCGGTGCCATCGCGTCACGGACCCGCCTCCGAAGAGCCGATATAATTCGGTCGTGGCAACCCGCAAGTCGAACCTGACGAAGTCGAAGTGCGCGCTCTGCGGCGCGAAGGAAGTCTCAGAGCCGCGCGGCGAAGAGCGCTACTGCCGCGACTGCTGGGAGAAGAAGATCGCGGTCGAGGAGATCGTCGCCCGCGAGTTCGCGCTCAAGCGCTACATCCGCGCGCACAGCGCCGAGAAATACCTGATCTACCACTCGACCATCAAGCGTCCCTGCGGCCAGATCATCGTCGTCGACGACGGGCTACGACCTGTTCCTGACGATGGTGCTGTATCCGAACTTCGGGTGGGACGAGGCCGCCTACCACCTCGATGGCGACCCGGAAGGGCGCTCGTTCGCGGAGATCCTCGTGGACGTCGTGGCCACGGAGGTGATCGAGCCGTGGGGCGGCGGCAAGTGGCACCTCGAGATCTTCCGCTCGGCGAACCCGGACGCGGAGGATTGGAACGGCGAAATGTGAGCGTATAATGCGCGTCGTAGGGCGGACGGCCTGCTCTTCCTGGGGAGAATCAGATCATGAGTATCGAAGCTCCATTCGCTGCTGGCACTCGGTGCCGCTGTTCTGCTGGCGACGAGCGCGCTCGCAGGGCAGGCCAAGCCCGCGACCACACCGGCGCCCCAGGCGCCACCGCGGCGCCGGCCAAGTTCGTTCCGCCGATCCGCGGCGAGGCGGCCGGTCAACATGACCAAGCCGGTGACGAAGCGCACTGAAGGACGAAGATCATCACCACGTTCAAGGTGAAGAATCCGTCGGCGACCGGATCGATCGCCGGCCTGAAGGTCAGCGAGTTCTGGTACGACAAGCCGGCGGCAATCCCGGTCAGCGGCGACGAATTCCGCTACCGCAAGCCGCTGCTGCCGGGCGAGGTGATCGACATCGAGCTGCGCTCGCCGGTGAATCCGAAGATGGCGAGCAGCCAGCATAAGTTCGAGCAGGCCAACGGCGCCGTGAAGCCGAAGGTCGTCGCGAAGTTCTGAAGCTTTTTCGACTGTAGCGGCGGACCTTCAGGTCCGCCGTCTATCGCACTCGAATCTGCACATCGCGCGCGACGGCAGGCACGTTGCCGTCGCGCCGCTTCCCTTCGACGTGCACCACGTACAGTCCCGGCGCGACATCCTTCAGCGGAATCTGCGCGGTATAGCCGTAGCCGCCCGCCTTCGCGGCCGCGCCTCCTCCCTGCAGCTCGGTTGAGGATCGCGTCTCGGTATTCCTGAACACCACGTTCCGCCTTCCGCCCGCACCTCGCTCGTGATGTCGATCATGTGCGGCTGCGCGTTCCGCTCGTTCTCGTAGATTTCCGCAAACACCACCAGCTGATCGTCGCGCGTGAACTCGCGGGCGGTCGTCGGCGGACGCATCAGCAGCAGAGCCGACCGGATCGTCCTTCACGCGCGCGGTCGGCGCGAGCATACCGGAAGCAGACAGCAGCGTCACTCCGCTCATCGACGAGCGGCGGCCTTGTAGAAGTCGGGGACCACGAGCGTACGGCACGACGCTGCCGGCGACGCCGGCGCTGTCGGCGGCGGAGACGCGCAGCTGATAACGGCCCGGCGGCAGGTTCACGGCCGACGTGATGCGAAAGCCGCGCCTGCGCGCAGCGCGAGCGTGGCCGGCATCAGCGTGAGATCGACGCGTCGCCTTGTCGTTGACGCGCGTCTTGCCATCGTTGTCGGTGACGAACGTCACGACGGTGAGCCCGTCGTTGTAGGTGCCGTTCTTCTCCGTGAACGTCAGCGCATTCACGTTCAGCTCGATGGCGAGCGTAATCGCCGCGTTCGGCGCCGTCCCTTGTACGGGCGGCGAACAGGCGCATCGGGATGCCGGTCGTCGGCAGCGGGCTTTCGACGGCGGCTTTCAGCGCGCGCGTCACCAGGATCGCGTTTGACGCCTTCGTGGCGGCCGGCGCGGCCGCGCGGTGCGACGTAGCCGCGCCGCGCGCGCACGGTCACGCCCGGCCGCGTGACGCGCAGCTCGATCTTCCGGAACCGGCCGTCACGCTTGTCGTTCGCCGGATAGTAGCCGAGCACGTAGTAGCTGCTGGTGTCGGCCACGAGGCGATCGAACGCCTCGTCCACGTTGTTGCGATTGACGGACGCGAAGCCGCCGGTTTCATCGGCCAGCGACTCGCGGAGGCTGTCCTGCGACAGCCGGACCTCGTCGAGCGCCGACTGGATGCCGAGCCCGAGGTTTGGCTCGCCGGTGACCACGCCGGACGTTTCGATCAGGTCGCGCGCCGGGCGTGACGAGCCCGCGCGGATCGATCGCGTAGATGCTGACGTTGCCGCGCGTCGCCGCCGCAATCGCGTCGCGCGTGGCGTCGACGATGGTCGGAGGCCGACGAGTTGTTGTCGAACAGGTTGTAGATGTCGTAGTCGATCCCCTCGCTGACGAGCACCATCGCCTTGCGGCGGCCGTGGCAGCCCGGACATGAAGTCGGACAGCTTCTGCAGCGACTGCAGCATGCTGCGCGCGTTATAGCCACGCTCGAATGCCGACCGGATCGTTGACCGGATCGCCGGCGTTCGCGCGTGCCCGCCGGTCTGCTGCCGGTTGTACTCGTCGAGCCGCTCGAGCGTCGGCGATCGCAGCTTGCGTCCCATGAACTTGTCGACGGCCGCGAGCAGCAGCCGCGGGTTGTTCGTGAAGTCCTGGCCGTCGGCCGAGCGGCCGCTCGTGAAGACGACCGCCGCGAGGTCGTTGGCGCCGAAGTTCCGCTCGAAGAACGCGATGCAGCGACTCCTTCACGCGAGGGCCGCGCGTCAGGTCGACGTGCAGATCGTCGAGCACGAACAGATAGATCCGGCCGTCCATCCCGACGTTCGTATCGACGTCCGGGCTCGATGGCGGTGCGGCGAGAACAGCGGACGCTCGGCGCGCGCGATCGGGATGTTGACGTAGGCGAACGCGCTGACCATCTGCGGCTTGCCGTCCTCGAGCAGCTGGAAGTCGCCGGCGCGCAGGTCGGTGATCGGCTTGCCCGTCGCGTCGCTGACGAAGGCGTCGACTTCGACGAAGTTCGCCTCGACGCGGAAGGTCAGCGGCGGCTGTTCCGCCTGCGGGTCCGAGGGCGCCTCGCTGCGCCGCGCCAGTCAACGCTGCGGCGACGCTCACCGCCAGGATCACGGAACACAGAATTCGCCGTGTCATACCGGGATTATGCCTCCAACCTTCGTTCTGAATACGAGGCGAAGCGTTGGCCGGCGTCGCAAGCTTCGGTTGGCTAGCCAACCATTGAATCCGCTCGCTGCGTCATACCGATATAGAAGTCTGGAGTTGTTGCCGACCGCCGCAGCCGTATACTCAGACGTCATGCCGCTCGACGTGGCCGCGATCCAGGAGACCCTGCGCTCGGATGGCCTGGACGGCTGGCTGCTCTACGACTTTCACGGGTCGAACCCGATTGCGGCGCGGCTGGCCGGGCTCACCGACGGCGCGCACATGACGACCCGCCGCTGGTACTACCTGATTCCCGCGTCCGGCTCGCCGCGCGCGCTCGTGCACGCGATCGAGCGGCACAACCTCGACGCGCTGCCCGGCGAGCAAGACAGACGTACGCGGACGCGAGCAGCTGGCCGCGGGGCTCGACGACGCTGCTGCGCGGCGTCACGGCGCGTCGCGATGGAATACTCGCCACAGGGCGCGATCCCGTATCTCTCGCGCGTCGACGCGGGCACCGCGGAGACTGATTCGCTCGCGCGGCGTCGAGATCGTCTCGTCGGGCGATCTCGTCCAGCGCTTCGAGGCCGCGTGGACGCCGGCGCAGCTCGCCACGCACCTGCGCGCGTCCGAGGCGCTCTATCGCATCAAGGATCGCGCGTTCGATGCGCGCGCGCCGGGCGCTCCACGACGCGGCGAGCGGCATGACCGAGTACGACGCTGCAGCAGCAGATGGTGCGCTGGTTCGAGGAGGAAGGACTCGTCAGCGATTCGGCGCCTGTCGTGGCCGTCGGCGCCAACGCCGGCAACCCGCATTACCTGCCGTCAACAGATCACGCCGCTGTGATCGCGCCCAGACCAGGTGCTGCTGCTCGACCTCTGGGGAAAGGCCACCGACCCGGGCGCGGTGTTTGCTGACATCACCTGGGTTGGGTTCACCGGTGCTCGTGTGCCAGACGAGCCGGCCCGCGCGTTTGACGCCATCGTTCGCGCGCGCGACGCGGCGGTCGCGCTCGTCGAAGAGGCGGCGTATGACAGGGCGGGAGCTGCACGGCTGGGAAGCCGACCGGGCGGCACGCGGCGTGCTCGAACGGTCGGGCTACGGCGACCACATCCTGCACCGCACCGGTCACAGCCTCGGCGAGAGCGTGCATGGAAACGGCGTGCATCTGGACGATTACGAGACGCACGACGATCGGCGGATTCTGCCGGGCACCGGCTTCACGGTCGAGCCAGGCCTCTACTTCGATACCTTCGGCGTACGCACGGAAATCAACGTGTTTCGGGGAGATCGTGACGCGACCGTCAGCGGGCCGCGACAGATGGCGCTGCTCACGTTGGGAATCTGAGGCATCGGCACGCAAGTTTTCACAATTTCGTCAAACGTGAATTCGTAGAGTCTTAAAGAACGCCCGGCGCGCGACAATAACTGTAGCGGCAGGGAATGAGAATTAACGAGGATTGAGAGATGTCCAATCGCAAAACCACTCTTTTTACGCATTGCTCATCGCCATTGCGTCGCTGGCGGTCGGGATGGTCATTGCGTCGCGTCTGGACCTGACGCCACAGTCAGCCGCCCAGAGCGTCGCGCCCCGCCGTATAACAATGCGCCGATTACCGGCGCGCTGACGGCGACCACGTTCCGCGACGTGGCCAAGTTGGTGACCCCGGCGGTCGTCAACATCCGCACCGAATCGCGCCAGCGCACGCAGGACCTCAGCGAGTTCTTCGGCGGCGGCGGCGGCGGCGGCAGCAGCGACGACCTGTTCGAGCGCTTCTTCGGGCAGGGCGGCGGCGGCCCCGGTGGCCAGGCGCAGCCGCGCCAGCGTCCGCGCGACCAGGTCGTGCAGGCGGCCGGCACCGGCTTCATCATCGACAAGGCCGGCTTCATCCTGACCAACAACCACGTCGTCGAGGGCGCGACGAAGATCGAAGTGTCGCTCTACGGCGAGGATTCGGATCAGGAGTACGCGGCCAAGGTCGTCGGCCGCGACCCGCTGACCGACAGCGCGCTCATCGAGCTGACCGAGAAGCCGAACCACCCGCTGCCGGAGATCAAGTTCGGCGACTCGAGCCAGGTGCTGCCCGGTGACTGGGTGATGGCCATCGGCAACCCGTTCGGGCTGGCGCACACCGTCAGCGTCGGCGTGATCAGCGCGCTCGAGCGTCCGTTCCCGACGACCGAAGGCCGCAGCACGCAGGTGCTGCAGACCGACGCCGCGATCAACCCCGGCAACTCGGGTGGGCCGCTGCTGAACATCCGCGGCGAGGTCGTCGGCATCAACTCGGCGATCTACACCGACGCGCGCCAGGCCGGCAACATCGGCATCGGCTTCGCGATTCCGATCAACACCGTTCGCGAGCTGCTTCCGCAGCTGCGCGGCGGCAAGATCACGCGCGGCATGATCGGCGTGTCGATCGGCGTCATCCCGCAGAACGCGCTCGAGACGCTCGGCCTCAAGAATCGCCAGGGCGCGCTCGTCTCGTCGGTTGCGCCGGGTGGGCCGTCGGCGAAGGCCGGGCCTCGAGCCGGGCGACGTCATCGTCCAGTTCAACGGCAAGCCGGTGAAGGATCGCGACGCGCTCGTCTCGATGGTCGTCGCGACGCCGCCGAACACCACGCGTGCCCGTGAAGGTGGTGCGTGACAAGGAAGAGAAGACGCTGAACGTGAGGGTCGGCGAGCTCGACCTCGACGCCGAGCAGGCCGCGCTCACCAGCCGCGGCGGCCGCGGCAACGACACCCCGCAGCAGGAGGCGAGCAGCGGATTCGGCATGTCGCTGAGCAACATCACGCCCGACGTCGCCCGCCGGCTGCGGCTCGATGACAACACGAAGGGCGCCGTCGTCGTGGACGTCGAGCCAGGCGAGCCCGGCCGCGCGCGCCGGCATCATGCCGGGCGACGTGATCATCGCGCGTCGGCCGCGCGCCGATCACCAGCGTGGCGGATGCGAGCCGCGAGCTGGCCCGTATCCCGTCAGGCGGCACCGCGATCCTCCGCAGTCATGCGCAGCGGCCAGGATACGGCCGTGGTCGTGACGAAGGAGTAGGACAGTCGGTCCGGTGGGGCGAGTCTGAAGACTCGCCCCTACACCGTCAATCTGCACCGTAGAGGCGGGCCTTCAGACCCGCGCCTTTCTTTGTGATAAAACTTGCGCTTCTTCACGGAGGCGCCGACGTGACGCTGATGATCGAGCGTGAAGTCAAACTCCGGTTCGCCAGTCCAGACGAGGCGCGAGCCGCCATACGTGCGCTCAGGTGCCACCCGCTGCGTTCGCGCCGCCTGCAGGAAGATGCGCTGCTCGACACCGAGGACGAATCGCTGCGCCGGCGCCGCTGCGTGCTGCGCATTCAGGACCGAATCGGGCAAGAGCCTGCTCACCTTCAAAGGGCCCGGTGCTGCCGGGATCGATGAAGGTGCGCGACGAATATCGAAACCGTGATTGGCGACGGCGAGGTCGTGCAGCGCGTGCTCGAGGAACTGGGCCTTCACGTGTGGTTCCGCTACGAGAAGTACCGCGAGGAGTACGCCGCCGAGGACGTCACCATCGCGATCGACGAAACGCCGGTCGGCACGTTCGTCGAGATCGAAGGAGGCGAAGAAGGCATTCTCGCGATGACGATGGCGCTCGGGCGCACGCCGTCCGATTTCGTCCTCGATTCCTACCGCGGCCTCTTCATCAAGCATCGCGAGGAGTTCGGCCTGACCGGCGCGAACATGGTTTTCAGCGAGGAATGATCCCGGCGCTGGTCCTGACCGCGGGTCTGGCGACCCGCCTCCGTCCGCTGTCGTTCGTTCGCGCCAAGGCGGCGCATGCCCGTCGGTGACCAGGCCGACTCGTCGAGCGGATCCTGCGCTGGCTCGCCGGCGCCGGCGTCACCGACGCGGTGCTCGAACCTCCACCATCTGCCCCACACGATCACGGCCGTCGTCGGCGACGGCGCTGCGACGGCGTGCGCGTCCGCTACTCGTGGGAGACGCCGGTGCTCGGTTCAGCGCGGTGGTCCGCGCCGCGCGCTTCCGCTGCTCGGCACATCACCGTTTCTCATCGTCAACGGCGACACGCTGACCGAACGTGGACGTCGGCGCGCTCGTCGCGGATCGCACGCGAGGTCCGGCGCGCTCGTCACGATGGCGGTGATTCCCGAACGTCGGAGCCGGCGAAATACGGCGGCGTCGCTGGTGGATGCGACCACACGTCACGCGGCGTTTGCCCGAGCGGGATCGGGCACGAGCCTCGTACCATTTCATCGGCGTGCAGGTTGCCGAAGCCGAGGCGTTCGCGCCCGCTGCGCGACGACGTGCCGTCGGAGTCGGTGCAGGAGGTGTATCCGGCGCTCATCGCGGCGCGGCCGGGCAGCGTGCGCGCCGTTCGTCAGCGAGGCCGAGTTCTTCGATATCGGCACACCAGCGGACTACCTCAGCACATCGCTTGCGGTTTGAACCTCGCGGATCCCGGATCCCGGATCCCGGATCCCGGTCGGGCTCCCGGCTCGACGAGTGCGTCGTGTGGCAGGATGTAGACGTCGCCGATGACGTGCGCGCTGCGGCGCTGCATCCTGACCGACGGCGTGCGCGTCCCGGCCGGTTCGTCGTGGGAGAACATGACGATTCGCGTGGCGCATGGCGAGTTGATGAAGAGCGAACGGCTCGTAGGCGAGCTGTGCGATAGGACCGATCGATGGAACGACGCGCGCCTGACGACACTGCGCGATCGCATCGACGCGCTATCTCGCGACGACGGGGCTGAATACGCGCGGGCGCCAGGTCGTGCCGCTCACGGGCGACGCGTCCGATCGCCGCTACTTCCGCGTGCTGCTGCGCGACGAACCGGCGCAGGTCCTCGCGGTGCATCCCGGGCGCCATCGACTTCGCCGCGCTTCCGTTTCGTCAACGTCGCCAGGCTGCTCAGCGAGATGCCGGTTCCGGTGCCGCGCATCCTCGGACATTCCGATCAACTCGGCATCATCGCGCTGCAGGATCTCGGCGACGTGACGCTGCAGGCGCATCTCGGCGCGGCGTCGCCGGCGCCAGCATGCGGCGCTCTATCGCCAGGCGGTCACGCTCATCGACACGCTGCAGCGGCGCGGCGCGGAGCTGGCGTCATCGCGATACATCCCGTACGGCATCGCCTTCGACGTCGAGAAGCTGACGTGGGAGCTGCAGTTCTTCACGAAGCATTTCCTCGAGGCGTATCGAGGCGCGCAGACTCAGTGCGGCGCGCGCGCGAGGCGCTCGCCGCCGAATGCGCGGCGATTGTCGAGGAGCTCGCCTCCGAGCCGCGCGTGCTCTGCCACCGCGACTACCACAGCCGCAACCTGATGCTCCATGAGGGTGACCTCTACATCATCGACTTCCAGGACGCGCGGCTCGGGCCCGACACCTACGACCTGGTGTCGCTGCTGCGCGATTCTTATGTCGATTTCACGGAAGCGCAGGTCGACGGGCTGCATCGCGTTCTTCCTCGCGCTGCGCGAGGGCCGCCGAGACGCCCACCGATCCGCGAGGAGTTCCGCCGCCGCTTCGACCTGATGGCGCTGCAGCGCAACCTGAAGGCGCTCGGCACGTTCGGCTTCCAGACCACGTCGCGGCAGAACACGGTCTACATCCAGTACATCCCGCGCACGCTCAATTACGCGCGCGCCAACCTGCTGCGGTATCCGCGCTTCGCGCGGCTCCGCCACGCTGCTTGCGCGAACTATCTCGACGAACTGAGGTGGTAAGGCGTATGCCACGCTAGAATGGAGGTTGTCTGAGCATCGCTTCGGCGTCTCCACGCACCTCTTTCACGAAAGTCGGCTGAGCCGCGAGCAGCTCGCGGACATCGCCGGCCACGGCTTCGAGGCGGTCGAGGTGTTCGCCACGCGCGCGCACTTCGACTATCACGACCCGCGCGCGGTCGGCCCAGCTGGCCGAGTGGCTGTCGGACCTGCAGCCTCGCGTTCACTCGATGCACGCGCCCATCGTCGACGCGATTCGCGACGGCAAATGGGTCGGCTCGTTTTCGATCGCCGCCGGCGACGAGGCGCGGCGTAAGGCGGCCGTCGCGGAGTGCGGCGACGCGGCGCTGAAGGTCGCCGCGACGGCGCCGTTCACATACCTCGTCGTTCATCTCGGCATCCCCGACGGCCAGACGGTGCCCGCCAACGACAACCAGCCTGACGCGCAGCACGCCGCAGCGTCGAAGAGATCGTCGCGCTCGCGGCGGACGTGAACGTCCGGGTGGCGCTCGAGGTGATGCCGAACGGCCTGTCGAGCGCCGCGATCGATCTGCCATCTGATCGAGGAGCAGCTCGAGGGCGTCGACGTCGGCGTCTGCCTCGATTACGGCCACGCGAACCTGATGGGCGATCTCGGCGACGCGATCGAGACCGTGAGCGGCCATCTCTGGACGACCCACGTCCACGACAACGACGGGCGGAAGGACGATCACCGTGTGCCGTTTGCCGGCCGCATCGACTGGGACGCGGCGATCATGGAGACGCAGAAGATCGGCTACGACGGCGTGCTGATGTTCGAGGTGGCCGACACCGGCGACTCCAATCGAGGTGCTCAAGCGCGCGGTGAAAGCGCGCGAGCGGCTCGAGCACATGTTCGTGGCGTTCTAGTCGCCCCGAAGGGCACGAAGACGTCTTGGCCACCAAGAACACGAAGACGTTTTGAACCACGAAGGTCACGAAGGACACGAAGGGTTGGAGGGCGGGCGCCGCGATCAGAAGCGGTCGCCGGCCGCCGGTAGGCTACGGGTGAGGTCACGTCACGGAAACAAGCCGCATGATGTGTCTGCGGCGCGGTTTGTTTCCGGTGGCGTGACCTCACCGTGTCGGCTCTGCTACGCAGGCCGACCGGCGACCGCACTTGTGACCTCAGTGCCTTTGTGGCTTGAAACGTGACCGGCGGCGCTACACAGCCTAGAACGACGCGTTGCCCGGCGTGCGCGGAAACGGGATGACGTCGCGGATGTTCGCCATTCCCGTCGCATAGATGATCGTGCGCTCGAGGCCGAGGCCGAAGCCGGCGTGCGGCACGGTGCCGTAGCGGCGCAGATCGCGGTACCACCAGTAGTGCTGCGGATCGAGGCCCAGTTCGGCGAGCCGGCGATCCAGGACGGTCGAGCCGCTCCTCGCGCTGTGAGCCGCCGATGATCTCGCCGATGCCCGGCGCCAGCACGTCCATCGCCGCAACCGTCTTCCCGTCGTCGTTCATGCGCATGTAGAACGCCTTGATCTCCTTCGGGTAGTTCATGACGACGACCGGCGCCTTGACGTGCTCTTCGGTCAGCCAGCGCTCGTGCTCGGACTGCAGGTCCATGCCCCAGCGCACCGGGAACTCGAACGTCTTGCCGCTCTTCTCGAGCGCCGCGATCGCGTCGGTGTACGGTCATCCGCTCGAACGACGACCCGACGAATCGTCTCGAGCCGCGCGATGCAGTCCTTGTCGATGCGCTCGGCGAAGAACTTCAGGTCGTCGCCGCGCTCGTCGAGCAGCGCCGTGAAGATGTACTTGAGGAACGACTCCGCGAGATCGGCGTCGGCCGCCAGGTCGGCGAACGCGATCTCCGGCTCCACCATCCAGAACTCGGCCAGGTGCCGCGCTGGTGTTGCTGTTCTCGGCGCGGAACGTCGGCCCGAAGGTGTAGACCTTCGACAGCGCGCAGCAGTACGTCTCGACGTTCAGCTGGCCGCTGACGGTGAGGAACGCTTCCTTGCCGAAGAAGTCCTGGCGTGAAGTCCGTCCTGCCGTCGGGCGTGCGGGGAATCGCGCCGGCGTTCGACGAGGTCGAGCGTGCTGACGCGGAACATCTCGCCGGCGCCCTCGGCATCGCTCGCGGTGATGATCGGCGTGTGCACCCAGAAGAAGCCGTGCTCGTGGAAGTAGCGGTGCATCGGCCATGCTCAGGCGAGTGCCGCACGCGGGCGACGGCGCCGAGCGTGTTCGTGCGCGGCCGCAGGTGCGCCACCTCGCGCAGGTACTCGAACGAGGTCTTCTTCGGCTGAATCGGGTAGGTGTCCGGGTCGTCGACCCATCCGACCACCTGCGACGGAGTCGGCCTGGAGCTCCACCGCCTGCCCCTGGCCCTGGCTCGGCGTCAACGTGCCGGTCGCGACGACCGAGCAGCCCGACGTCAGCTTCTTGATCTCGCTCTCGTAGTTCGGCAGCGCGGCGGCGGCGACCACCTGGATCGGATCGAAGCAGGACCCGTCGTGGAGGTGGATGAACGACAGCCCGGCCTTCGAGTCCCGTCGCGTCCGGACCCAGCCGCGGACCGTCACCTGAGTCCCGTGGGCACCTTCCCCTTCAGCATACGGACGCGACATCGACGTGGTCATCGATGGGCATCTTCCGTCCGACTGATTATCCGTCGAGTATCCTTAGATCATCCTCAATGAAGATTGGAATGGTGTCGCTCGGCTGCCCGAAGAACCTCGTCGACTCCGAGGTGATGCTCGGGCTCGCCCAGCAGAGCGGCCATCAGCTCACGCGCGACGCCGGCCGACGCCGACGTGCTCATCGTCAACACCTGCGCGTTCATCGACAAGGCGAAGCAGGAATCGATCGACACCATCCTCGAGATGGCCGAGCTGAAGAAGACCGGCAGAGTGCCGGCGCCTCGTGGTCACCGGCTGCATGGCCGAGCGCTATCGCGACGAGCTGATGGCGCAGATTCCGGAGATCGACGCGGTGCTCGGCACCGGAGAGGTTCCGGAGATCGTGAACGCAATTGGCGGGTCCGCGTCGACGGCGCCGGTCCTCCGCGGAACCCGCCCACGCATTGCTGCGATCGAACGGAG
>ERZ1370068.6651-contig-5621_pt1 | contig 64734 bp, 120 predicted proteins | sample MGYA00561227_ERZ1370068 | MGnify/ENA primary metagenome ERZ1370068 (study PRJEB38410, sample SAMEA6850437) | metagenome | study: Metagenomic assessment of the ecological functions of the soil: analysis of the soil microbiota associated with the... | reverse complement strand
AGATAGTTGTAGATCTCGCCGTTGAGTAATGACGAGCTCGCCGTCGGCGGACGCGAACGGCTGGTGGCCGAGATCGGGATCGATGTTATCGCCAGCCGGGTAGCCCGAACGCAAACTGCTGGTCTCGACTGCATATCCGGAATCATCGGGTCCCCGACGGTGCAGCAGCGCGAGTTGCCTGCGGAGGACCGATTCGACCCGCGCCGGGCGTATCGTTGCCGCCGCCACCTGCCCGACGATGCCGCACATGTCACGTCACCCCGCCGTTGCGTGGACGTGCGCGAGCCATCAGGGTGGCGACGCCGCCGCTGCGCCCAGCGTGACCGCCTGCAAGCAGGTGCAATGCAACATAGCGAATGGCGTCCGATTCTGCCGTGCCGCTACTGTGCCGAGATGGCTGGTTGCGGCGACGGGCGCAAGAGTAGATACCTGCCATGACCGGCCGACAAGGTCCATTCGGCCGTGCAGATCGGGTCGCGCATCGAATTGCGCTTGTGTCAGCACGTAGAAATTGCGCTTGCCTGTCGTTCAAGAAGCGGTCGAGGTCAGCCGCCGACTTTGCGGTGGCAGCCTTGCCGCGGCTATAGAACTCCGCCGATTGCGGTGCTTCCGCAAGATACACGAGGCTGCTGCGAATTGTTGTCGCGCAGGGCCGCGTATTGCGCGACCAGTGCCTTGTGCGAGATAGTTCGGTGCGACGCGAGGAATGACGAATCCCACGCCAAGCACGATCAGGACCGGTATCGCGAGGCCCGCAAGCTTGGTCGAAACGCCGAAAGCTGCGCGGGCTGCCTGTTGGAGGTCCACGCTTCGGCCACCAGCAACGCGAATGCGGAAGCCCGGCAGCACGCGTGAACAGAATGTTCCCGCGAACGTGACTGAACACCGGCGACGCCAGCATCCACAGCCAAAGATACGCGCGCGCCATCCATCGTCCTGATCTGGTGCGCCGCGGCACCAGTCGGCGCTTCGCATCTGGCCAGAGCGCAATGTTCACGGAGCCGATACGACGGCAACCAGCGGAAGCGCTCCTCCGCCGCGACCGCGGAGCGCCGTAGATCATGCCGCGCGGCGCGCATGCGCAGTGCCGAACACGTCGCCCTTCCATCCGGCTTCGGCGTACCGCCAGTTTCCAGCAGCTCCGCCGATGATGAAATAGGTCGAGAAAACCCGGCGCGCGCGACTCGGCCAGCAGATACCACGGCACGGCAGGATGGCGGTGACGATGACTCCGGAAATCCACGGCAAACGCCGCCACATCGTTGCCGATGCCACCCCCTTCCACAACGTCCACGCGCCGCCTGTACCGGCAGGGAGCGTGAGAGGACCACGCCGACCGGTCCCTTGGGCAAGAAGCCCGATCGCGCAATTCCTGACGAAGAAAACGCAGCCCTCAGGCATCCGACCTGCGCGGTCGATGCGACGTCACCAGCCCGCCAGAATCCTGGACCATTGACAGCGCGTCAGGTGCCGAGAGCGAGCACGGGATCCGGCGGCCGCGACGGCACCCGTCAGAATGAAGAAGAGCAGCGTTGAGAATAGAACCACAGCCGCCTGGAGCCCAAGGCCCGCGGTTCAGTGGTCGCGAGCGCGCGGCGAGTTCTGATCGTCAGCCACACGACCCCGAGGCAAGCGACAAGCGAGAAGCAGCCGCGCGGCGAACCTGTTCACTGCCGAACCCCAAGATAGCCTGCTCCCGTCAGCCACACTGACAGGCGCGTGGTTGCTCCAGAATCGAATACGCCGCCGTAGCGGACCCGCGGCATCACCCAATCGCGCCTGAAATCCCGGGACCATCTTGCGCGCGATTCGTGCGCCAGCGCGCCTCGGCGCTGTCCATCAGCCGTGATACGCACCCAGCGCCGCAAATGCGGACTGGCATGACTCGGCGTAATACCAAAGAGGGCCGATTGAGCCATAAGGCGGCGCTCCTCGAAGGATTCCGATCGCGCTCAAGCCGGCGCGGCCCCGCCATCGCCCGTGAACGTCCAGGCGCGATTAACCACGAACGCCGCGAAGAACACGACCGCCGTCGCGAGTAGCTGCGCGCCGGCAAGTACGCGCAATCCGAGGATCGCACGTCCCCGGCGGCCGGCACCCAGCGCGTTGAGCGCAGTGATGCCAGCCATCGACACCACCGGCGAACTTGAGCAGGGAATCCGCGCGCGGCCGGCCAAGCTGCGGTGGTAGAGAATGTGTAGTGATAGTTCATGCCGTGTAGTTGACTACCGCACCAGGTGACGGCGCCGATGGTCGAGGCGGTGGCGCGACGGCAGCATCGCTCCGCGAATCCCTTCGGACGAGGCCGACCAGGGATCGCGTATTGCAAGCGCGGTGCCGACCGCACCCGCGGTCCCGTATTTGATCAATTGTACGAACACCCAACAACCCTCTCGCCTCCATGGCGTCCCGGCGCAATGCCCAGGTCGCATCCAACCCTCGTGGTCCGCACTTCGGCATCTTCATGTGGCCGGGGACGAAAACGGCCGGCAAAGCGCGAGAATTGCGCCATGGCCGGCCGAAAAACATGCATGGCGGCGGTAGATCCGCGCCCGGCATATGGTCGTCGTCTACTCGCGGCGCATCTCGAGACGAGCTTCGTCATCTCGAACATCGACACCTTGCCCTTGCCGCCGAACACGGCCTTCAGCTTTTCGTCGGCGTTGATCAGGCGCCGGTTGATCGGCGTCCTGCAGCTTGTTCTTCTTGATGTAGTCCCAGATCTTCTTGGTCACTTCGGTGCGCGGCAGCGGCATGCTGCCGACGACCAGCGGCGAGCGTCGCGGACGGCGTCATCGCCTTCATGAACGCCGCGTTCGGCTTGCGCTTCGCTGCGGGCTTCTTCGCGGCGGGTTTCTTCGGCGGCGGCCTTTTCGCGGGGCGGCCTTCTGGCCGCAGGCTTCTTCGCGGCGGCTTCTTCGCGGCGGGCTTCTTGCGCGGCGGGCTTCTTGGCAGCGGGCTTCTTCGCAGCTTTCTTGCAGTAGCCATGGGTCTCCTTCCTTCCTGTCGGTTGGTGCGAGCGGACGACGCTCGTTCGGTCTGAAGCGGTGCCGTCCTGTCGCGGGCATACCACTCCATCGGCGGCGACTATACCGCATTTTCAGAGGAAGGGAACGCTTCGCATAGAGGAATGTGCAGCGCGTGTTGCGTAAACACAAACGGAAGCGCGGAACGCTCTCCGGCCGGGGGCCGACTACCCCCGAGCACCTTGACGAACGTCTGGAGGACGGATCGCGTTGGCGATATCGACGAAAAATGCACCGACCAGCGGCACCACCAGGAACGAGCGGGGCGACGCCCTGCACTTCTTGGTCGTCGCGGTCATGATGGCAATCGCTGTAGGCGTCGCGCCCATGGCCATCCCGGAAGTACCCGGAGGAGGCGACCGCGGCGTCGTAGGTGCCGCCCAGCAGCCGGAACACGACGTGGTAGACCAGCATCCAACAGACGAGGGTCTGTGCGGCAAGATGACAAAGAGGGGAAGCGCCACGGCTGGCGAGCGACGCAAGGTTCAGCGTCATCAACGACACTGGCGAGGAAAAGGCCGAGAGAAACTTCGGCGATGAGCGCCAGCGGCGGCGACCCGGTCGGCCAGCCCAGCCTGCGGCAGCAGGCGCGGCACAGTGCTGCGACAGGACCATGCCCGAAAAAGAGCGGTGACGAATTTGGGCAGCGTGAAGCCGACCTTTCCCGGCGAGGTAGTTGAGCTCGTCGGAGACGGCGATGGCAATCGCGCATGACCAGTAGGGTGGTGAGGACCCTGTTTGCGTCGAGTTTCGGCTTCGCCTCCTGGTCGAAGCTGACGCCGACGGTGAGCTCCTCGGCATCCTTGCCGGACAACCCGTGGCGCACGATCAGCCGGTGCCCGAGCGGGCCACCCAGCAGGCCGCCGACAATCAGCCCGCAGGTTGCCGCCGCCGCGCCCATCGCCGACGCGCCGGAACGCCGAATTGCGCGCCGATGATGGGACTCCATGCCAGGACGGTGCCGTGCCCACCCGACAGCGCGGCCGGAGCCCACGATCAGTCCCTGTCGCCGCTGGATACCCCATCAGCGTGGCCAGGCTCCACACCGACGCAGTTCTGAACGACCAGATTCGCCACCGCGACCAGCGTAAGCACACGACGAGCATCACGCCGCCCATCGCGAGCAGGCTCAAGTTTGCCGAGAGTCCTACCGTGGTGAAGAAAACGATCAGCAGCGTGTCGCGGGCCGAAAGGTCGAACGTGACATCCAAGCCGGCAACCATGAATCAGGAGGGGAGATCGCCGCGGAAGCGATGAGAGACCTCCTGTGACCGGCTCCGGGAATGCCGTATTCACGCAGCCAGGGGATGCGGCGGTTCACCCAGCGTCCGAGGAACAGGACGAGGATGGCCAGGATCACCGATGTGGTGGTAGTCGAGCGTCACGAACGCGACTTCGCGAGGGAGCGACGGCCAGCGTAGTGCCAATCCGCGGTTGCCCGAAAGGAGGCAGGTGGGAAACTTCGGTGATGTTGGGAGCCTGTCGGACTGGGTTTCGCGTATGCGAGCCGGAGGCGGTTTGGCTGCAGTCTGGCGCGAGCCCGAGAGCATACCGAGAGTATGGTGCGGGCGAGCAACAACGCAGAAACGCGCTTCAGCGGCCCCGTCACATCTTGCGGCTGCTATAAGGCGCGTCTGCTTTGTTGCTCGCGCTCGCGCATATCACTCGCGATATGCGCTGCGCCTGCGCCGCGCTTGAGCCATCGCTTTTGTGTCTAGCAACGCATAGGTGAAACCCAGTCCGACAGGTTCCTAGAGTGGTGCCGCATCTTCGTTGCCGCGTCAGGTGCTGGCCCTGCTGAACGGCCCGCTGGCAGGCGCGCAGCTGACGCCGGAACTCTTCGATGTCCACCTGCATTACAACGATGAGGCGCACCAGCGCGTATCCGGTAGCGGACGTGTTGCAAGCTCGTCTCACGCCAGCGGCGTCACCGCCCTCGTCGCCACGAGCCGTCCGAACGATGGCACGCGGGCGCTGGTCGCCGCCGCGCGCGAATCCCCGGTGGCACCCCGTGTCGTGCCCTTCATCCGTCCCTACCGCACACACGCCGACCGGGACACCTGGTTCAACGATCCGGAAATCCATGCGCTGATCGAGGCCGAACTCGCGCGTGGAATCGGCTATCGCGGCATCGGCGAATTCCATGTCGCTCGGTGCAGCCGATGCGGGCACGGCACAGGTCGGGAAGATCGTTCGCCTCTGGCCGTCGCGCGCGACCTGTGGCTGCACGCCCACTGCGACGAGGCGGCGCTCGCGGCACTTCTTCGCGCATGACCCCAGGGTCAAGGTGATCTGGGCGCATTCGGGATTTACGACGCCACCCGACGCGCTCGCGGGTTACCTGTGCCCGGCACCCCACGCTCATCGGTGAGTTGTCGTTTCGCTACGACGTCACGCAGGAAGGCGAGGTGACGCCGGCGTGGCCGAAGCTCTTCGCCGCGTTTCCCGAGCGCTTCGTCATCGGTTCCGACACCTGGGTCAACCAGCGCTGGGAGCAGTACGGCGAAATCATGGCCTGGTATCGGGGCTGGCTCGGACAACTCCCGGCCGGCACGGCGCGCCGGATTGCCTTGCCAGCCAATGCAGCGGGACTCTTCTAAGGCGCACCAGGCCCCATGACGAGTCGCCCAAACCGCAAGAAACGCCGCGGGCTCCTGTCGCTTCGTTGCCGGGCGTGAGGGGCTGGTGCCTGCGCGGGGCGCTCATACAGAGGTTCCCTCATGCGCGCGCGGGCACTGTTGTTCGCGGTGCTGATGCGCATTGCCTTCGCCGCCGGCATGTCAGCGCGCCGCCGTCCGCCACATGCCGGAGCCGTTCGTTCGTTCACGCACGGACTGCTGTTCCGGATCGACGCGCGGGGAAACCGTCGTCGTACGTCTCCGGCACCTGCATTCCGACGATCCGCGCGTGGCGCGCATCACTCCCGAAGTCGAAGCGGCACTCGCAGGCGTCGCGGCGGCTGGCGCCGGAAATCCGTGATGTACCAGAGCGAACAGGAGGAATTCTTCGCGGCCGCACAGTTCGACGATGCGCGCGCCGCCTCGCCGACTACTTCGATGCCGAGATGCTGGCGCGCATCCGCGCATCGTGCTGGGCGTGAATGCGCCACCCGCGGCGGAGTTCGACAAGGCTGAAACCCTGGGCCGTGCTGCTGATGCTGGCCCAGCCCGAGCGGACCTGGTTCTGACGCGGCACGCTGGACGAAGTCCCTGGTCTGACGCGCGCGCCGCCGCCGGCGATTGAGGGTCATCGGCCTCGAGATGCCGGAGGAGCAGATTGCCGCGCTCGACGCAATACCGATGTGGCGAGCCAGGTCTGCGCTGGTGCGCTGGACGCTCGATCGGCGGGAATTCCTCGCGTCCGACAATGAAGCGCGCGATCGACGCATGGCTGGCGCGCGATCTCGCAATGCTCGCGGCGCAAGTGCGCGCGCCGGGCCGCGCCGATCCGTCCATGGCGCCGCATTTGCGCAGCTGACCAGATACCTGGTCGAAGGACGCTCCGCTGCTGATGGCGCATCGCCTTTCTCCTGCCATTGCGCGAGGGCGGTCTTCGTGGCAGTGGGCGCCTTGCATCTGTATGGGTCAAAGGGCCTCTTGGCGCTGATCCGCGCGCAGGAGTTCACAGCATCCATCGGGTTTACTGAATGCGAAGAGTAAAATGCTCCCAGTTGGCTCTCCGCATGACCACGCACTGCAACGGAAGTCCCGCCGACCTGCGCGTCGAATACAAAGGCCGTCCGCTTGACGAGCGCGACGATCGATCCCGATCCGTTTCCGCCAGTTCGGTCGCTGGTTCGACGAGGCGGTCGCCGCGAAGGTTCCGGAGCCCAACGCGCATGACGCTCGCCACCGCCGATCCCTGCGGGGCGTCCCGCCGCCCGCATCGTGCTGCTGAAGGCGGTGGACGGTCGCGGCTTGACGTTCTACACCAACTTCGAGAGTCGCAAGGCGCGGGAGCGTTGCGAACTGGTTCACGGGCGGCGCTGCTCTTTTCCTGGCCCGAACTCGAGCGCCAGGTCCGCATCGAAGGCGCAAGCGAGATCGTCGACGACACAACCGCCGACGCCTACTGGGCGAGCCGCCCGCGGCTGTCGCGCGCTTGGCGGCTGGGCATCGCCGCAAAGCATGCCATTGCCGGACCGCGCGGCGCTGGAGGCGCGCTTTGCGCGAAGCGGCGGCGCGTTATCCGGGCGATGCCGTCCCGCGTCCACCGCATTGGGGCGGCTATCGTCTGGTTCCCGAAGCCTTCTGAATTCTGGCAGGGGCGTGCGTCGAGGCTGCATGACCGCATTACTCACCGACGCGAAGGCGCGACCTGGCGCATCGGGCGGCTCGCGCCGTCTGAATCGCTTCCGAATCCAGAATCCGACACTGCTGGCATTGATCGGTCTCCGGGATAGCGAACCACGTCGTCCTCACCGGCAACCGCGTCACGGTGACGCTGGAAGCCATCAAGCAGGGTCATTCCACCGCGGTCGTCGGCGTGCTGGTGGCGTTGCACGCGTTCCTGCCCGATGCTGTGTGCCGTCGCCGCGGGACGGCTTTCCGACCGGGTCGGCGTGCGCAAGCCGATGCTGGCGGGCTCGCTCGGCCTCGCGGCGGGGCGCGTTCATGCCCGTCTTCTTCCACGGACTATTCGCGCTGTTTGCGAGCGCGTCGCTGGTCGGCGTGGCCTTCATGGGGTTCCAGGTCGCCGCGCAGAATGCGACGGGTGAACTGGGCGACGCCACTGCCCGCGTCCACAATTTCAGTTCTGCTGGCGCTCGGATACTCGATTTCCGGATTGCTGGGCCCGCTCATCAGTGGATTCACGATCGACCACGCCGGGCTCGGCAGCGTCGTTCGCCGTCCTCGCGGCGATCCCGCTGGTTCCCGCGCGCGGTAGTGGCCGCGGGCAAGCTGACGCTTCCGGTCCTCATCCCGAGCGCGCGGGAATGGTGACGGGCAGCGCATTCGAACTCGTCACCCATCGAAAACTGCGGCGGGGTTTTCGCGATCAACGTGCTGCTGGCCATGGGGTGGGACCTGCACATACGATCGTGATCCCCGTCTACGGCGCCGGAATCGGACTCTCGGCATCGCAGATCGGCCTCGTCCTGGCATCGTTCCGCCGCAGCGACGTTCGTCGTGCGCGCGTTTCGATGCGTTGGATCATCCGCCATGCGACGGAGCACCAGGGTGCTCATGGTTGCACTCTTCATCGCAGGCGCCGTGTACATGCTGTTCTCGTTCGTCGGTACGGCGCCGGCGCTGATAAGGCGCTGTCGTTCACGCGCTCGGTCTGGGATTGGGGATGAGCCAGCCGATGGTGATGTCGCTCTCTGCACACTCACGCCACCGGGACGGATGGGCGAGGCCGCCGGCGTGCGCATGTCGCTCAGTGCAGTCGATGGCGTGCGCCAGTGCCGCTGGTGTTCGGCGCGCTGGGCGCGACCGTGGGATTGACGCCGGTGTTCTGGTCGGTGGGATTGTGCCTCGCGACCGGCGGATGGCTGACCAAGCGCGCCGGTTAGCGGCCTCTCCGGCAGGCTCTAGGCTCTAAGCCACCGTGCGCTTGAGCCGCACCGGCAAAACGCCTTGCGGAATTTTGCGACCTTGGGCGCGACCACGAACATGCAATACGGCTGGTTCCCGTTCTGCTCGAAGTAGTCCTGATGATAGGTTTCCGCGGGATAGAACGTCGAAGCGCCGGCTACCTCCGTCACGATCGGCCCCTTCCACAGTTTTTCGGCAGTGAGCGTCGCGATCACCGCCTGCGTCGTGGCGCGCTGCGCCTCCGACTGGCAGAAGACCACGGACCGGTACTGCGTTCCCACGTCATTGCCCTGGCGATTCAATGTCGTCGGATCGTGGATGGTGAAGAAAACGGTCAGCAGGTCGCGAAACGACAACACCGACGGGTCGAACGTCACGCGCACGACTTCCGCGTGGCCGGTACGGCCCGTGCAGATGTCCTCATAGCTTGGATTCGCGGTGTTGCCTCCCGCGCTATCCGGATTCGACGTTGGTGATGCCATTCAGTTCGCCGGAAAACCGCGTCGAGGCACTAGAAACAGCCGCCACCGAATACCGCCGATTTCGGTAGGAGCAGAGGGGGCAATGGGTGTGTTCATTGATATTTCTCCTTGCGCGAGGGTGGTTGGTGGACCACGGCCGAGCCGGTTCGTTCGGGGACATGTTAGTCGCGGGAAGTGCCAATGCCTTCACGTCTGCGATAATCGTACAACGTCAATGTGTGGTCACGCCGTCGCAAGCCAAGTGGGTCCGCATCCGTTTCGTACTCCGTACCGCCGCCCGCCTTGACAGAATCGGCTGGTTCCGCGCGTGCCGGCAGCCTGTCGTTCGTTACGCTGCTGGGCCTGGTGCCGCTGGCAACGGTTGCGTTCGCGTTCGTCGCGAATTTCCCGATCTTCCAGGACTTTCTCAAGGTGCTCGAGACGTTCTGCTCCGTCACTTCCTGCCCGGTCGCGTCGACCATCAGTCCATGAATATGTGGTGGCGCTGGCCGAGGGCGCAGCAGGCAATAGATCGGCCCGTCGATCATCTTTGTCGCAATCACAGGGGTCCTGGTCGTCAGACACGGTCGAATCGGAGATCAACGAAATCTGGAACATCCGCAGAAGCGCCCCATTGCGCGACGCATCTGCGTCTACTTCGTCGGCATTACCGCGGGGCCTGTCATGGTGGGTGCCGCCATTTCAGCTCATTCGCTGGATGCTGGCCGAGGTCGTCGCTGCGGTTCCGGTTCAGAAGCCCTTCCACCGATGCTGTGCTGGCAGCGGCGTGCCGATGGCGTTCCATTGATCATCGCTTTGACGCTCCTCTACCGCTTCGCGCCGGCGCGCCCGGTGCTCTGGCGCTACGCCATCGCAACCGGCGTGCTCGCGGGCGTGGCCATCGAGGTGACCAAGCAGATTTTCACGTGGTACCCGACGACTTTTCGAGTTACCAACTGATCTGCGGTGCGCTGGCTGCGATCCCCGCATTCGCTGGTCTGGATCGCTATCTGGGCTGGCTGATCGTGCTCGCGGGTGCGGCAGTGACGGCGACGCTCGAGGAAGCTTTCAGAGCAGCAAGCCCTAGGGCCTGATAACCTCGCCTCGCCGAATCGGGATCGGCAGGCTACATTTCACGCGTTCTAAGCGAAGGAGTCTCATCTCGTGTGGTCACTGATACAAGCAGCGGGTTGGCCGATCTGGCCGCTTATTTTTGCGTCCATCCATCAGCGCTCGCACACTGATATTCGAGCGCCTTTGGTCATTGCGGCAGTCCGTCGTCGCGCCCGCAGGCATGGTGGACCGGGTCCTGGCCGAATTCCGGCAAACCGGCGCTAGCGCCCGAACTGCTGTCCCGAACCGCGGCCCAGGGGCCGCTCAGGCGTATCCTCGCGGCGGGCCTCGCCAACGTGAAGAGCCCGCGGCCGGTGATGAAGGAGGCCATCGAGAAGTCGGCGCGTGTGGTGACCGCACGACCTCGAGCGATTCCTGACGACGCTCGGAACGATCGCCGCGATGTCGCCATTGCTGGGGCTTGTTCGGCACCGTGGTCGGGATGATCGAGATCTTCGGCTCGCAAAGCTCAACCGCGTCGAACCCGATTCAGCTGGCGCAAGGTGATTTCGATCGCGCTCTACAACACCGCGATGGGCCTGATCGTCGCCATTCCGTCGATGATCTTCTACCGGTACTTCCGCGGCAAGGTTGACGTAGCCTGGTCGTGGAGATGGAACAGCAGGCGATCAAGCTGAGTCGACTTCGCGCACGGCGAGCGCAAGTGAAGCGGTCGAGGGACTAAGGACCCACAATGAACCTGCGCGGCACGCGAGGACGGGACGACCCCGAGATCAATTTCATCCCGCTGATCGACGTCCTGCTCGTCATCCTGATCTTCCTGATGGTGACCACGACGTACCAGCGTGTCGCGGAACTGCAGATCACGCTGCCGGAGGCTGACGCCGATGCGGTGAAGCAGCGCCCGAGGAAATCAACGTCGGCATCGACGCGCAGGACGCTACGTGATCGACAAGAATGTGTTCACGTACACGACGGTCGGCGCACTGGGGGACTTGCTCGAAGCGGGCCGCGGGCGACGCCAAGGACCCGGTCGTCATCATCAACGCCGACGCCAATGCGACGCACCAATCGGTCATCCACGTGATGGAGGCCGCACGCCTGGTGGGTCTCGTCCACATCACGTTCGCGACGCAGACGCCCGTGAAGTACGGGCCGTCGTGAGTTTCGCCACGCGCCTGTCCGCGACCTGGTACGCGCCGCGCGTCACGCGCCACTGGCGGCGCTGTTGCGGCCGTTGTCGCTGCTGTTTCGCTCCATCGTCGCGGTGCGGCGGCTCCTCGTTCGCGCCGGCATCCTGCGCTCGCAACGGCTGCCGGTTCCCGTGGTCGTCGTGGGCAATATCACCGCCGGAGGCGCGGGCAAGACGCCGCTCGTGCGTGCGCTCGCCGAACAACTGGCGCGCCGCGGATTCCAACCGGGAATCGTCAGTCGTGGCTACGGCGGGAACAACACGGTGCCGCGTGCCGTGGCGGCCGGCGATGATCCGCGGGTTGTCGGCGACGAACCGCTGATCTTCGCCGCCGCGAGCATTCCCGTATGGATCGGGCGCAACCGCGCCGACGCGGGGCGCGGGCTGCTCGCTGGCGAATCCGTCCTGCGACGTCATCATCATCGGCCGACGACGGCCTGCAGCATTACGCGCTGGCGCGCACCGTGGAGATCGCCGTTATCGACGCGGCGCGCGAATTCGGAAACGGCTTCATGTTGCCGGCCGGCCCGCTGCGCGAGCCCGTTTCGCGCTCTGGCCGACGTCGATGCCGTGGTGCGCCTGGTCCGGGCGCGCCGTGCCGCGTCCGCTTCCGGCGAACGGGCGGGAAGCGCTGATGACGCACGAGCCTCTGCCCTGGCGAAACCTCATGCGCCCCGACCTAGAAGCGAATCCCGCGGAATGGAAGGGACATGAAGTTCGCGCGCTGTCGGGTATCGGATATCCGCAACGCTTTTTCGACATGGTGGCCTCGTTGGGCATCGCACGGCAACCCACCACGCCTTTCCCGACCACCATGCCTACATCCGCAGACGATGTCAGCGTTCCCCGGCGCCTTTGCGATCCTGATGACGCAGAAGGATCGCGGTAAAATGCTGTACCAATTGCCGACGAGCGGTTCTGGTACCTGCCGTTGCGCGTGAACATCGACCCCGCGCTCGTCGCCCTCATTGAGGAGAAGATCCATGGATCCCAAGTTGCCCGAGATGCTCGTCTGCCCGGTCACCAAGGGCCCGCTGACCTTCGATCGCGAGAAACAGGAACTCATCTCGAAATCGGCGCGCCTCGGCCTATCCCGTGCGCGACGGCGATTCCGGTCATGCTCGAGGAAGAAGCGCGCAAGCTCACCCCAGCCGAATACGAATAGCGCTGCGGCGTGCGCGCTTGGCGCTCATTTCTCCTTTCACCGTCCTGATTCCGGCGCGCTACGCGTCGACGCGCCTGCCGGGCAAACCGCTCGCCGATATCGCCGGCAAGCCGATGGTCGTGCGCGTCGCGGAACGCGCTGGAAAGCGCGCGCGACGCGCGTGGTCGTGGCGACGGACGACATGCGCGTGCGCGACGCGGTTCGCTGCGCATGGCCACGCGGCGTGACGACGACGCGCGGCGATCACGCGACCGGCACCGACCGCCTCGCGGAGGCGCGCGCAACAGCTTGGCCTCGCAGATAATGCAATCGTGGTCAATGTCCAGGGCGACGAACCGCTGCTCGATGCGGCGCTGATCCGGAACATGGCCGCACTCGCGGCGGCGCGGCCGGATGCAGCGATCGCCACCGCCTGCCATCCGATCGACGGCGTCACTGGGGCTTTCAATCCCAACGTCGTCAGGTGGTGCTGGATGCCGCCGGCTACGCGCTGTATTTCAGCCGCGCGACGATTCCGTAGGCCCGCGACGCGTTCCGCGAGAACGCGGGAGCGCTGCCGCCGGGGTTGCCGATCTCACCGGCATTACGGCCTCTACGCGTATCCGAGTGTCCTTCCTGCGCGCGTTCCCGACGCTCGCTCCCGCGCCTATCGGAAGGCTTCGAGGCGCTGGAGCAGCTGCGTGCGCTTATGGCATGGCTACCGGATTGCGGTGAAATCACGCGCGGTACGCCAGCGCCCGGCATCGACACGCCCGAGGACCTGGCGCGCGTGCGCGAGATTTTCGCGCGCGGCGGCTAGGACCAAGCGCCCCGCGTTGACCGTCCTCCGGATAACGGCGAGAATCAGGCCCGCCGGGGCCTCTCAACCCGGAAGAGCAGCCGCAGCAACGAACGGCCGCCTAGCGAGGCTCCATCGCCTCCATTCGAAGCCACTACCATGCGACTGATTCTGATGGGCCCTCCCGGTGCTGGCAAGGGCACCCAGGCCAATTTCATCAGGAAGCCCACGGCATTCCGCAGATTTCCACCGGCGACATGCTGCGCAGCGCGGTGAAGGCGGGCACGCCGCTGGGGCTTGCCGCAAAGAAAGTCATGGATGGCGGCGCGTTGGTATCCGACGACATCATCATCGGCCTGGTGCAGGACCGCCTGAAGGACATGGACTGCGCGAAGGGCTATCTCTTCGACGGTTTTCCCGCACGATTCCCCAAGCAGATGCGATGCGTGACGCCGCCGTGCCGATCGACTACGTGCTCGAGATCGACGTCTCCCGACAGCGCGATCGTCGAGCGCATGAGCGGCCGCCGCGTCCACATGCCATCCGGCCGCACGTATCACGTCACAATATCAATCCGCCCAAGGTACCCGGCAAGGACGACGTCACCGGCGAGGCCCTGATCCAGCGCGACGACGACAAGGAAGCGACGGTGTTGAATCGGCTCGCGATCTATCACGCGCCAGACCGAGCCCCTCATTGCGGTACTACGCGAAATGGGCGGCGGCGACAGGCGAGCCGCGCGCGCCCAAGTATCGCGAAGGTGGACGGGACGGAAGAGTGTCGAGGCGGTGCGCGACGCCCTGTCTCGCTGCGTTGAAGGCCTGAGTAGCTACATGACCCAGCGCAACGCGTTCTACGCGCAATCGGGCGGCGTCACCGCCGTCATCAACGTCAGCGCCGCGGCGTGATCGAAACCGCGCGCAAGCACCGCGACCGCATCGGCAAGCGTGTATGCGGGCCGCAACGGCATCATCGGCGCGCTGACCGAAGACCTGATCGACACCAGCCGCGAACCGCGACGGCCGATCGCCGCGCTGCGCTACACGCCCGCGCGGCGCGTTCGGCTCGCTGCCGCTACAAGCTGAAGGGACTCGACGACAACCGCGCGCAGTACGAGCGGCTGATCGAGGTGTTCCGCGCGCACGACATCGGCTACTTCTTCTACAACGGCGGCAACGACTCGGCCGACACCTGCCTCAAGGTGTCGCAGATCGCGGCAGAGCTCGGCTATCCGCTGCATCGCGGTGCACGTGCCGAAGACCGTCGACAACGACCTGCCGATCACCGACAACTGTCCGGGCTTCGGCTCGGTGGCGAAGTATGTCGCCACGTCGATGCGCGAGGCGCGCGTTCGACGTCGCGTCGATGGCGAAAACGTCGACCAAGGTCTTCGTGCTCGAAGTGATGGGCCGCAACGCCGGCTGGATCACGGCGGCGGTCGGCATGGCGGACGACGCAAGCGAGACGCCGATCCCGCTGGTGCTGCTGTTTCCGGAAATCGCCTTCGATGAGGCGAAGTTCCTGGCGGCGGTCGACGCCAAAGTGAAGGCGCTTCGGCTATTGCTGCATCGGCGTCTCCGAAGGGCTGCGCGATGCCGCGGGCAAGCTGATGGCGCGAAGCCGGCACGCGCGACGCGTTCGGCCACGCGCAACTGGGAGGCGTGGGTCCGCTGATCGCCGCGCTCGGTCAGGGACCGAGCTCGGCCACAAATATCACTGGGCGGTGGCCGACTACCTGCAGCGCGCCGCGCGCCACCTGGCGTCGAAGACCGACGTCGAGCAGTCGTATGCGGTGGGCAAGGCGGCGGTCGAGCTCGCGCTCGACGGGCGCAACGCGGTGATGCCGGCGATCACGCGCATCGTCGGACAAAGCCGTATCGCTGGAAGATCGCCGTGGCGCCGCTGGCCGAGGTGGCCAATGTCGAGAAGATGCTGCCGCGCGCCTACATCAGCCAGCGACGGCTACGGCATCACCGTCGAAGGCGCGTGCGTACCTGCGCCCGCTGATGAGCGGCGAAGACCCGCCGCCGTTCAAGGACGGCCTGCCGCAGTACGTCCGGCTCGAAGGAACGTCGCCGGTGGCGAAGAAGCTCGCGACCGAATTCGCGATCTGACGCTGAGCAGGAGATGCCATGAGCCACACGATCGATCGACTACTACTTCGCGACCGTTTCACCCGTTGGACCTATCTTCGGCCACGACCGTTTCGTCGCGCATCGGCGCAAAAGCACGGCGCGACAATCGCGGTGAAGCCGATCGAACCTCGGCGAAATATTTCCGGTGTCGGGCGGCCTGCCGCTGTCGAAGCGTGCGCCGCAGCGGCAGGCGTACCGGCTGGTGGAGCTCGACGCGCTGGTCGCAGTTCCTCGGCAAGCCGATCAACATCCAGCCGAAATTCTTTCCGGTCAACGGCGACCTCGCCGCGTACTGGATACATCGCGGCGCTCGAAACTGGGCAACGCCGCAAGCGCTGGCGCTCGACCGGCGCGGTCGGCCGCGCGATCTGGGAACAGGAGCGCAACATCGCGGATGCCGGCGACGATGGCGGCGATCGCCACGCGAATGCGGGCTCTCCCGCCGCCAGCTGCGCGCGCGCGTGAAAGCCCTGAAATCGCGGCAGCGCTATGCCGCGCTCACGCAGGAGGCGATCGCCCGCGGCGTGCCTCGGCGCGCCGACCTACGTCGTCGTCGGACGAACTGTTCTGGGGACAGGACCGGCTCGACTTCCTCGCCCGCAAACTGGCAAAATAGCGTGTTTTCGCTCGGCCGAACGAGCTACCGGCCGAATTGGGCGAGCGGGGATCGGCGCGGCTGCCTAACTGCGGAACCGGGGCGCGAGCGCCGGCCGGACGCGCATCGAGGCTGTTCGTGCGAACGCGCCGCGGCGTTCCACTGCACATCACATTACACAGGGAGTACGCAAGCCATGACCACAGGACTTCATCTTCGCGCTCGTCTGCGCGGTGGTGGCGATCGTCGTCGGCAGTATACTGGATCAGCGGATCCTCGCCAAGCCCGCCGGCAATCCGCGCATGCAGGAAATCGCGGCCGCCATCCAGGCCGGCGCCAAGGCCTATCTCAATCGCCAGTACACGGACGATTGCGATCGTCGGCGTCATCCTGTTCGTCGATCATCTGGCGGGCGCTGGGAGCGCGCACGGCGGGCGGCTTCGCGCTCGGCGCGATCCTGTCCGGTCTCACGGGCTACATCGGCATGAACGTGTCGGTGCGCTCGAACGTGCGCACGGCCGGAAGCCGCGCGCACCGGGTCTCGACCGAGGCGCTCGCGGTCGCGCTTCCGCGGCGGCGCGATCACCGGCATGCTGGTCGTCGGGCTCGGCGCTACTGGGCGTGGCGGGCTTCTACTGCGTTCCTGACCGGCTCCGCGCACTGGGCGCCCAACCAGATGGGGCGAAGGCCTGCACAAGATCGATCGAGCCGCTGGTGGGCCTCGCGTTCGGCGGCTCGCTGATCTCGATCTTCGCGCGGCTGGGCGGCGGCATCTTCACCAAGGGTGCCGACGTCGGCGCCGACCTCGTCGGCAAGGTCGAGGCGGGCATTCCGGAAGACGATCCGCGCAACCCGGCGGTGATCGCCGACAACGTGGGCGACAACGTCGGCGACTGCGCCGGCATGGCGGCCGACCTCTTCGAGACCTACGCGGTGACGATCATCGCGACGATGCTGCTCGGTGCGCTGCTGCTGCCCACGGTGGCGGAAGCGGCGGTCACTGTATCCGCTGGTGCTCGGCGGCTTTCTCGATCCTCGCGTCGATCGTCGGCTGCTATTTCGTGAAGGCCTCGCCCGGCGGCAAGATCGATGAACGCGCTGTACAAGGGCTTGGCGGTCGCCGGCATCCTGTCCGCGATCGGGTTCTGGTTCATCACCGAGCTGGATGACGGCGGGCTTCGCCGCCGCCGATCCGCTGCTGACGCCGATGCGGTCTGTTCGGCGCCGCGCTCGATCGGCCTCGTGCTGACCGCGCTGCTGGTCGATCATCACCGAGTACTACACCGGCACCGACTTCAAGCCGGTCAGGCACGTCGCACAGGCGTCGACCACGGGCCACGCGACCAACATCATCGCCGGCATCGGCGTGTCGATGCAGCGCGACGGCATGGCCGGTGCTCGCGGTGTGCGCCGCGATCCTCGCGTCGTACTGGCTGCGCCGGGTCTCTACGGCATCGCCATCGCCGCGACGGCCATGCTGTCGATGGCGGGCATCATCGTCGCGCTCGACGCCTACGGTCCGATCACCGACAACGCGGGCGGCATCGCCGAGATGGCGGATCTGCCGGACTCGGTGCGCGCGATCACCGATCCGCTCGACGCGGTCGGCAACACGACCAAGGCGGTGACCAAGGGCTACGCGATCGGCTCGGCGGGTCTCGCCGCGCTGGTGCTGTTCGCCGACTACACGCATGCGCTCGAGACGGCGGGCATCGCCACGTCGTTCGACCTGTCGAATCACATGGTGATCGTCGGCCTCTTCATCGGCGGGCTCGATTCCGTACCTGTTCGGCGCGATGGCGATGGAAGCGGTCGGCCGCGCGGCCGGCGCGGTCGTGGTCGAAGTGCGCCGCCAGTTCAAGGAGATCAAGGGCATCATGGAAGGCACCGCCAAGCCGGAATACGGCGTGGCCGTCGACATGCTGACCAAGGCGGCGATCCGCGAAATGATCGTGCCGTCGCTGCTGCCGGTGCTGGTGCCGGTCGTCGTCGGCCTGCGTGCTCGGACCGCAGGCGCTGGGCGGCCTGCTGATGGGAACGATCATCACCGGCCTCTTCGTCGCGATCTCGATGACGACCGGCGGCGGCGCGTGGGACAACGCCAAGAAATACATCGAGGACGGCCATCACGGCGGCAAGGGCTCCGACGCGCACAAGGCGGCGGTGACCGGCGACACCGTCGGCGATCCGTACAAGGACACCGGCGGGCCCGGCGGTGAATCCGCTGATCAAGATCATCAACATCGTCGCGCTGATGATCGTGCCGCTGCTCGCCACATGGAGCATGGGCGTCACAGGCGCCCGCAAAGGCAGCGACGCCGCTGACATCGCCGCCTGCGATCAGTGCGGCAGCTCCGGCGGCGACCCCGGGGTCAAGGCAACGCCATAGTGGTAGCCCCGCACGCCTGCGCCGCCGACATTGCCGCCCAACTCGACGCGCGCATCGCGGCTATCTGCTGCGGGTCGCCAGGCTGCAGCTGCGCGACGAAGCGCCGGCCGAGGACGTCGTGCAGGAAACGATGCTCGCCGCGCTTGCGGGCAGCGGATTCTCCGGCAAGTCGAGCCTCAAGACCTGGCTCACCGGGATCCTCAAGCACAAGATCGTCGATGCGATCACGCGCGCAAGCAGCGCGAGCCGCTTGCTGGCGCAGCACGTTCGACGACGAGTGCGACATCGAGGACCTCGACGCGCCTGTTCAACGAGCGCCAATGGCGCGTGGGACGCCGCCCGCCGATTGGGGCGACCCGGAACAGGCGCTCAACCGCAGCCAGTTCTTCGACATAATGGACTTCTGTCTCGAGAAGCTGCCGCCGAACACGCGCCCGCGTGTTCATGATGCGCGAGGTCATGGGGCTCGAAAGCGATGAGATCTGCAAGGAATTGACGATCACCGCGAACAACCTGTGGGTGATCCTTTACCGCGCACGGATGTACGCTGCGCGAATGCCTCGAGCAGAACTGGTTCAAGGAAGGCGGCGCGAGCGCCTGAAACGGACCTATGACCTGAACGATTCGACGCGATTGTCATTGGCACACGGCCAGGCCGGACCGTCGCTTGCGCCGTCCGGCTCGGCGAAGACGGGCCGCAAGACCGCGATCATCGAGCGCAAGCGCTTCGGCGGCACCTGCGTGAACGTCGGGTGCATCCCGACCAAGACGCTGATCGCGAGCGCGCGCGCCGCGCACGTCGCGCGGACCGCGAGCCGAATTCGGCGTCCGTGATCGACGGCGACGTCGGCGTCGACATGACGCGCGGTGAAGGCGCGCAAGGACGCGATCGTCGCGCGAATCGACCGGCAACCTCGCCCGATGGCTGCGAGGCGCGCCCAACGTCACGGTGCATCCAGGGCGCATGGCCCGCTTCGAAGCGCCGCACACCATCCGCGTCGGCGACGGCACTGCTCGAGGCGCCCGCAGATTTTCATCAACGCCGGTGGCCGCGCCGAGCGATGCCGCCGCTACCGAAGGCCTTCCGAGGTCGACTACCTCGACGAGTTCCGGCATGATGGACGTCGATTTCCTGCCGGAGCATCTTCTGATCGTCGGCGGCAGCTACGTCGGGCTCGAATTCGCGCAGATGTACCGGCGCTTCGGAAGCCGCGGTGACGGTCGTCGAGATGGCGCCGCGGCTGATCGCGCGCGAAGATGCCGAAGTGTCGCTGGCGCGTCGAGGCCATCCTCGAAGCGCGAGGGCATCGCGGTTCGGCTCGAGGCGGAATGCATACGGCGTCGCGAACGGAAACGGCGGCGGATCGGCATCGTCATGCATGTGCATTGCGAACAGGGAGCCGCGCGAGATCGCCGGCTCGCACCTGCTCGCTGGCCGTCGGGCGCGTCCCGAACACCGACGACCTGGGCTGCGATCGGGCCGGCGTGGCGACCGACGCGTGCGGCTTCATCGAGGTCGACGACCAGCTCGCCGACCAACGTTGCCGGAATCTGGGCGTTGGGCGACGTCAACGGCCGCGGCGCGTTCACGCACACCGTCCTACAACGACTACGAGATCGCGGCGGCAAACCTGCTTCGACCACGACGCGCGCCGCGTCTCCGATCGCTTTCCCGTCTACGCGCTGTTCACCGACCCGCCGCTCGCGCGTGCCGGGATGACTGAGCAGCGAAGCCCGGGCATCGGGCCGTTCCGGTGCTGGTTGGGCGACGTGGCGATGGCCCGCGTGCGGCCGGCGCGCGCCGAGCGCGGCGAGACCCGGGGCTTCATGAATGTCCTGGTGGATGCGCAGACGCTGCAAGATCCTCGGCGCCGCGTTGCTCGGCATCGAGGCCGACCAGCGCGATCCACTGCATCATATCGATGTGATGAATGCTCGGCGTTCCGACACACTGCGATCAGCCGCGCCAGTGCACATACACCCGACGGTGTCCGGAGCTGATTCCAACGCTGCTGGGCGAATTGCAACCATTGCAATCAGAAATCGGCGCCGATTCGGGAAGCGGCCGCGAAGATGTGTTAACGTAGATGGCCATACAGGGCCGCCCACCAGGAGGTGCCCATGTCGCCCGTCATGCCGAACCTTCGGCGCCGCGCCGCCGTACCGCGCGCACAGAAACCAATCTGGCGCTGGCTTCGCGCTATTCGCAGGTGCGCCAGGTCACCGAAACGCTGGCCGCGCCGCTTTCGCCCGAGGACTGCGCGCTGCAGTCGATGCCCGACGCCAGCCCGGTCAAATGGCACCTCGCGCACGTCAGCTGGTTCTTCGAGACGTTCGTGCTCGGGCGAGCATGCCGCGGACTACGCGCCCTTCGATCCGGCGTTCCGTGTCCTGTTCAATTCCTACTACAACAGCAGCGTCGGCGACAGGCACCCGCGGCCCGAGCGCGGTCTCATCTCACGTCCGCGATCTGCGGACGGTGATGCGCCTATCGCGCGCACGTCGATCATGGCGTTCACGCATTGTTCGGCAAAGCCGCTCCCGGCCGCGGCTGTCGCATTGATCGAGCTGGGGCTCCAGCACGAGCAGCAGCATCAGGAGTTGATCCTGACCGATATCAAGCATCTGCTGTCGCGCAATCCGGAACGCGCCCGTCTATCACGGGCGCTGGCCGTTGGCGCCGGTCCAGCCGCCGCCGCTGGCGTGGCATCGCTTTGATCCGGGACTCGCCTCGTTCGGCCACGCGGGCGGCGGTTTCGCGTTCGACAACGAGACTCCGGTGCATCGCGTCTTCGTGGCGCCGTTCGAACTCGCGTCACGGCCGGTCACCCACGGCGAGTTCGCCGAGTTCATCGCGGACGGCGGCTACCAGCGCCCCGAATTATGGCTGTCGCTCGGCTGGGACGCGGTGGTTTCAGGCGTGGCTGGCAGGCGCCGCTGTATTGGGAGCGGCGACGGCGATGCATGGCGCACGTTTACGCTGCACGGGATGGTCGACATCGATGCGCATACCCCGGTGTGCCACCTGAGCTTCTTCGAGGCGGAGGCCTACGCCGCGGTGGGCCGAGCGCGCGGCTTGCCCACCGAATTCGAATGGGAATTCGCGGCCAGGCAACGAGCCGATCGCCGGCAACTTCCTCGAATCCGGTACCCTGCATCCGCTGCCGCTGGCCGGACCCACGGCGGGCACGCGGTCCGGCGCAGCTCTTCGGCGACGTCTGGGAATGGACGCGCAGCGAATATGCGCCCTACCCGGGCTACCAGCCTGCGGCGGGCGCCGTCGGCGAATACAACGGCAAGTTCATGTGCGGCCAGCTACGTGCTGCGTGGCGGAGTCTGCGCGACACCGCGCGTCGCACATCCGCGCCACGTATCGCAATTTCTTCCCACCGGACGCGCGCTGGCAGTCTCTCCGGCGTGCGTCTCGCCCGGGGATTACGACGCATAGAACACCGCGAAGTCATGCGCGGCATCCTGCCAGTACCGGATGCGCCCGGAAGCCGGCTCTCCTGCAGACACCCTCGTAAATTCCTCGGGCGTGTATTTGTACGAGTTCTCGGTGGATGCGTTCGCCGGCGGCGAACGTCGGATCGCTCGCCCAGACGTACCGTTTGCGGCGACATCGCCTCGAGATGCATTTCCACCCGGCCCGCTTCCCGGATTGTAGAAGCCGCGATGTGCAAATGCCCGGGCTGAAAATCGCTGCCCAGGATCCCGTTCACGTGGTGGAGCACGTTCCGGTTGAACGCCGCGAGTGACGCCGACCGCATCGTCGTAGGCGGCATCGATTCGTGCCTTTGTCCTTTTTGGTATCGACGCCGATCAACAGACCGCTGCCTTCGCGGCCGACGCACATGCGATGAACGTCACGCAGGAAGGCGGGTGGCTTCGTCCGGAGCGAAATTGCCGATGGACGACCCCGGATAGAAAAAGGTGACCGGTCCCGGGTCGAGGTCTTGCTGGAGGTCGAGGCCGCGGGAGAAACTGCGACGATCCCCAGCATGCCGACTCCGGAAAATCCGGCGCCATCCTGGCGCGAGTGACTTCGCGATTTCGGCTTTGGCGATATCGACGGCGATATAGCGTGCCGGAGCGAGGAAGGGCAGCCACGAGAGGGCCTTGCAGCAGTCACCGGCGCCCAGGTCGACAAGCTGCTTGCCCCGGCCAACCGCAAGTGCAATCGCCTCGCGGTGTTCGTTGAATATGGCCCGTTCGGTGCGCGAGGGATAGTATTCCGGCAACTCGCAGATGGCGCCGAACAACGCACAGCCCAGGGCATCGTAGAAATATTTGGGCGGGAATGACCGCCGGCATCGCCATCAGGCCCGCGACGAGATCCGCGCCGTTGCGCCTCCGCGTTGGCAACGACGCCTGACGATCCTGGCATCATTCGCCATCAGCATTGCCTTGCCTCCGCTGTTCTTGGTCGACCATGATAGCCATAGCTACGTGCGGGCTAAAATGTGCTGGATTCAACCAGCCACAGGGCAGCCATGCGCCGTCTTCTGACCCACCACGAGGGCTGTAGGCGATCGGCGCACGAAGGGCTGGATTGGCGGCGCCGACTGCCTCGGCGCGACGGCATCGTCATGGGCGAATAGGGATGGCTGAAGGATTGCATCGTGTCGTCGTGGTCGGCGGCCGGCGGCTGCCGCTTGCGACCAGGCTCGGCGACCGCTATGGGTCGCAGCGGGCTTGCGCAGATATCACGCTGGTCGACCAGCAACGCGACGCATGTGTGGAAGCCGCTGCTGCACGAGGTCGCCGCCGGGCGCATGGACGCCGACGCGCACGACCTCGACTATCTCGCCATCGCGCACTGGCATCACTTCCGCTTCCGGCAAGGCGCCATCTGCGGGCCTCGATCGCGCGCGCCGCGAGATCACGCTGGACGAGGTGATCTCGACGCCGATGGCGAGGAGATCCTGCCGCGGCGCGCGCTGCCCTACGACACGCTGGTGCATCTGCGTCGGCAGCGTGAGCAACGATTTCGGCGTTCCCGGCGCGGCGCAGCATCCGATCTGCCTCGATACGCTCGAGCGATGCCGAGCGCTTCCATCGCCGGCTGCTGCGCCGCGTGCGTGCGCGCCGACGGCCGCGCGGCGGCGGGCGCGCCGGCGCATGTCGACATCGTCATCATCGGCGCCGGCGCGACCGGCGTCGAACTCGCCGCGGAAATCCGCGCAGACCACCCGCGCGCACGCCGGCTACGGTCTCGATCATCTCAATCCCGCGCAGCGACATCCGGCTGACGCTGCTCGAGGCGTGCGCCGCGGATCCTGCCGCAACTGTCCGAACGCGTCGCGAAGGCCGCGACCGAGCTGCTGCGGCAACTGGACGTCGACGTGCGCACCGGCGAACGCGTGACTCGAAGTGGACTGCCGACGGCGTGCACACCGCCGACCGGCACGTTCTTTCCGGCCGATCTGATCGTATGGGCTGCCGGCATCATGGCGCCGGACATCCTGGCGTCATCTCGATGGTCTCGAAGTCAACCGCGCCAACCAGCTCGTCGGTGCTGCCGACGCTGCAGACGACGCGCGATCCGTCGACATCTTCGCGTTTGGCGATTGCGCCGCGGCGCCGTGGCTGGCACGCCACAAGGAGGGCGCGCATGCTGCCGCCGCGGGCGCAGGTCGGCGCATCAGCAGGCGACGCTGCTGTTGCGCATCGGTGAAGGCGCGGCATGGAAGGCAAGCCGCTGCCCGAATTCCACTTCCGCGATTTCGGATCGCTGGTGTCGCTGGGCGAATTGTCGGCCGTCGGCAACGCTGATGGGCCGGCTGATCGGCGGCAGCCTGCTGATCCAGGGCCTCATCGCGCGCCTCGATGTACACGTCGCTCTACAAGATGCACCAGGTGTCGATCCACGGCCTGCTGCGCGTCGTGTTCGACACGCTCGGGCCGGCTCCTGCGCGAGCGGCTGGAACCGCGGGTCAAGCTGCATTGATGCGCCGTTCCTCCTCGAGTAATGTCACGCTGGCTTGTGGCTGCTCGTATTCCAGTGCGCTGGAGCGAGGCGCTGGTGCGGGCTGCCGGGATGCCCGTTCCCGGCCCGGTGGCGGGAATGGCGCTGCTGCTGGTCGCGTTGCTCGTTCCGCGGCCGCGCGTCCGGACGCGATGACGGTCGCCGGCGACGGTCTCGCGAAACATCTGTCGCTGCTGTTCGTGCCCGCGGGCGTCGGCGTGATGCAGTACGCCGCGCAGGCTCGAGACCGAATGGCTGCCGATCGTCGTTGCGCTCGGCGTGAGCACCGTGCTCGCGATCGCAGCGACGGCGCTTACGTTCGCAGTGGCTGGTGCTGACGCCAGGAACGCATGCGGGCGGATGATCGCGCACGAGCTTCTTCGAGCTGTGGGTCTACCTGCGCCGCCACGCCGCTCGGCCGGCCTCACGCGTGACGCTCGTCACGTACGCGCGCCGGCTGGTGGTGCTATCGCGCTGCGGGATGCATCCGCTCGCCAATCCGGTGCTGATCGCGGTCGGCGCTGATCGTAGCGGTGCTGTTTGCGACGCGCACGTCCTACGCAGACGCTACTTCGCCGGTGCGCAGTTCGTGCATTTCCTGCTCGGACCGGCGGTGGTCGGACTCGCGGTGCCGCTCGGCGCGCGCACGTGGGCCAGCGTGCGGCGGCTGGCCGTGCCGATCGCCGGCGCGCTCGACCGTCGGGCATGACCGTGGCGGCCGTGAGCGTCGTCGTCCTGGCGAAGCTCCCTGGGCGCGTCGCCGGCAACGCTAGTTGTCGCTCGCGCCAAAATCGGTGACGGCGCCGATCGCGATGGGCATCGCGCAAGAGATCGGCGGCATCGCCGGCGCTGGCTGCCGTGTTCGCCGTGGCCACCGGCATCCTCGGCGCGTCGCTCGGCAAGTACGTGCTCAACGCCGTGCGCGAGTGCGGCGACTGGCGCGCGCCGCGGATTTGCGCTCGGGCTCGCGGCGCACGGCATCGGAACCGCGCGGGCATTCCAGGTCAATGCGGAAGCTGGCGCGTTTGCGAGCCTCGCGTTTGCGCTGCACGGCTTCGCGGCCGTGTTGTTCCTGGGGTTACGCGCTGCCATCCGCGGCGGATAGCCATCGCGCTCACGGCTGGAAGCCTTTCACGCCCGCCTGCCAGAGCAGGAACGCAAAGATGTCAGCGCGCTCCTCGTACTGCGACTTTTTCGTCGATCCGAGGCCATGGCCCTCTGTCGTAATCAACGCGCAGCAGGATTGGCTTCCCGCTCGTGGACGCGGCCATCAGTCGTGCCGCCATTGGCGACATCCCAGGCATCACATCGCGGATCGTTGACGCCAGTCGTCAGGAGTACCGCGGGATATTTCGCGCCATCCTGACCGCGTGATAAGCGGGCTCATCGCATAGAGGCCGCGAAACCCTTCGTTTGACCGTTCCGGAATGTTGGCGGGGCCGCTCGCCGAGACTTCGCCCCGGAGCGTATCGGAAAACGGCACCTGGTCCACGGCGGCGCCGAAGAGGTCGGGCGATCCGTGATCGCGCGTCCTGTCGAATACGCCGCCGGCGCTTCCGCTCATGATCGACATTCTGGCGGGCGATTTTGTTGGTCACCAGCCACTCGGCGCAGGCGATCGTCGCGCCCAGGTATACCTTATGTTTCCGCCTTGTAGCCGGCCTTGTACCAGTCCTCGCCGTACTTCGCCGCCCCCGCGCACGTGAGCGATCGCCAGCACGCCACCGCGGTCAAACCATGGCAGCCAGGTCGGCCGGAAGAAGGGCTTCTCCGGAATGCCGTAGGCACCGTAGCCGAAAACGATCGTCGGATTGGTGCCGTCGAGCTTCAGGCCCTTCCGATGGACGATCGACAAGGAATGAGCGTCCCGTCCGCGGCCCTCGCCTTGACCTCCGTTGCCACCAGCGTTCCCGGATTGTCGTATCTGCCTTGTGGCTGAAGTCCGGTGTCGGCCACCTGTCGAATTCGGGATATAAATGTAGTAGCTGCCGAAACGGAGTCCATACTCGCCCAGGCTGAACACGACGCCAGGTACGCGCAACATCCACGGCAAGACTGTCGATGTCGCCGGCGAACGGCAGGGCCAACGCTTTGGGCTGCGCCGTCGGCGAATACTCGAGGCGGGTTACTGGTGCGCTGTTGCCGCCATTCAGCGCTTCGCGGTGGATATGCCAGCGCATCCTTCGCGGCCGCGATGGCATTGACCACGGCGTCGCTTGGCGCTACGACCGTTTCCCGCGGTCGCGAGGTCGGCGCCTCGCCAAGCGACATCCGCCAGCACCTTTGTAACGCGAGGCGCCCCAGTGACGACGCGTGAGCAGGGTATCGCCCTGGACGCCGCGAGGTCCGTGACACGTCATCCGCGTTCGTCGACGCACCTTAACTGTCCAGGGAGCGTCTTGTCGCCCTTTACCGCGGGCAAGCGGCGCAAACCCAACATGCAATTCGCGCTGCACGCCGTTGATGGCCAGTGCGGCGAACCAGGGGCGAAGAACCGACCGGGTTGTACGCCGTCACGAATTCCCGTGGGATCGATGGCCGCTAGTGGCGAGACACCGGAACCAGGCACAGCGAAGCAGGTCGTCGTCAGGGTTTTCGCCCAGCTTGTGGATGTAGACGCGCTGGTTCTGGTACTTGGTCCGCAGCCGGCGCGCCTTCGGGAAGTTTCTGCGGCCGCGTGCACCGAGGCGCCCATCCGGCAGCCAAGACGGGTTTGCCGGGTTGGGCACGGTCGATTACATCGCCGGTTTCCTTGCCCGAATCGGGCATCGATTACCCGCAATACGCGCTGTCCTCGGAGCCCGATGGAGAAAATGCCATAGGCAACGTAACGGTTGTCCGGCGACGGAGCATAGTAGTCGAGCGCATAATGCTCGTCGGCCCAGCTTGCACGGCTTCAGGATCCACCAATAGGCGTTCCTTTCCACCGAGACCGCTCTTCAGCGTAGAGCTTGAAGATGTTGCCGGTCGCCAGACGCTTCTGGTAGTACACGTTTGACCCCACGACCTGCACGCTCGAGACGCGCGCCGATGCCGCGTCGCCGCGTACCTGGACTGTCCTTGAACAGTTGATTGCGGCCTGGGATCTTCTGGAGGACGGCCTTCGTGTTAGCCGGCCTCGGCCTTCATCCAGCCGCTGACTTCCGTCCTTCAGATCCTCGAAATATCGATACGGATCCGGAACCGCGATGCCGAAATAGTTATCGATTACGTTCACGTACGGGCGGGGCCGCCGGCTTGGTCTGTGCAACGACCGAAGCCGAGACCAAAGCGACGAACGCGCCAACGATGACGTACCGTGAATTCCGGGCAAGCAGCATGACAGGCTCCAGCGGGGCTTTACGAGGGACGAAAGTATGCCATCTGACGCCGGGCCGGGAGGCCTCGCGCGATATACTCCGCGCCGCGCCGACGAAATGCGGCCGGCCGCGACCGGACGCACGCCATGAACGCCGAACTCTTCTCCGCCACCATCCTGCTGATCCTGGTGCTCGACCCGTTCGGCAACCTGCCGATTGTCGTGTCGGTGCTGGGCAAGGTACCGGCCGAGCGGCGCGGACGTGTCGTGCTGCGGGAATGCTTCTTCGCCTACGTGATCCTGATCGCGTTCATGGCCGGCGGGCGCACGTTCATGCAGTGGTTGCAGTTGTCGGACGTGTCGCTGACCATCGCCGGCGGCATCATTCTCTTCCTCATCGCGCTGCGGATGGTCTTTCCGCACCCGGATGGCGTGTTCGGCGAGCGCGCGGTGGCGAGCCCTTCTCGTGCCACTCGCCGTGCCGTCGATCGCCGGGCCGTCGGCGCTGGCGACGGTGATGCTGATGGCGTCGCGCGACCCCGCGCACATGACCACTGGGTGATCGCGCTTTCCGTCGGAATGGCCGTGACCACGCTCGTGCTTGCTCGCGGCGCAGCGGCTGCAAGCTGTTGCTTGGAGAGCGCGCCATCGTGGCCTTCGAGCGCTTGATGGGACTGGTGCTGACCGCGCTGGCGGTCGAGATGTTGCCTAAACGGTGTCCGGACGTTCTGCGGCGCAGATCGGGCACTGACGAGCGTCGATCTCGCGGAGAGAACCAGCATGACTGTCAACGTCGAAAAGAGCGGACCCGTCTGGACCGTCATTCACAACCGTCCCGAGGCGCGCAACGCCATGGATCCGTCGAGCGCCGATGCGCTGACCCGGGCTTTCCTCGAGTTCGATGCGGATGACGCGGCGCGCGTCGCCGTGCTGTATGGCGAAGGCGGCGCCTTCTGTGCCGGCTGGGATTTGAAGTACGTGAGCACCCTCGATCAGACGTTATCCGCTTGGGGAGCTCGATATTCCTCCGGCGGGACCGCGTGGCAATGGCGGCGAGATCCCGCGTGGTCCGCTGGGACCGTCACGGCTCGAATTGGATAAACCCGTCATTGCAGCCGATAGCCGGCCCTGCGGTGGCGGGCGGGATGGAACTCTGCGCTGTGGTGTGATTTCAGGGTGATGCAGGAAGATGCCTATTTCGGCGTTTACTGCCGGCGCTGGGGTGTGCCGCTTGATCGATGGCGGAACGGTGCGCCTGCCCCGCATCGTCGGGCAAGGCCGGGCGCTCGAGATCATCCTGACCGGCCGCAAGGTTCCCGCAGAGGAATGTCTGCGCATCGGGCTCTGCGAATATCTGGTGCCGAACGGTGAAGTGCGCGCAAAGGCCGAAGAACTCGCTCAGCGATATTGCGTCGCTTTCCACCCGTATGCGTCCGGACGGACCGGCGCTCCGCAATCAAAAGCCACGGACTTTCGGTTCGCGATGGACTGATACAGGAGTGGTACAACGGCCGCGAAGCGCTGGTCAAGGACGGCACCGCCGGCGCCGCGCGATTCAAAGATGGCCTCGGGCGCCACGGCGACTTCAAGAAAATCCTTTGACGCAGCCAGCGATGCTGACCTCGGTGATCACCTGCGGCGGAGTGCGTCCCGTCAATTGAGCCTGCCCAGGAAATCCCTCACCATTGCCACGCGATCGGGGAGTAGCGGCGCGCCGCGCTCGATGCGGATGCGATCTTGCCCGTGGAAGCGGATGCGGCCGTCCTTTGCACGAGTAGGATCAGGTTGCCGGGATCGAATGGCGGCTGCTTCACGAATTGCACGGTGGTGCGCTCCGGCCCGGCGTCGATCTTGGCCACGCCCAACGCCTTCGCGGTGAGGCGCAGGCGATGGGACGCCAGCAGTGATTGGGCGGATTCCGGCGTGGGACCGAAGCGGTCGACCAGTTCCTCCTGAATCGAATCGAGTTCCAGCGGGGTCCCGCGCTGGCGAGCCGCTTGTAAATCACCAGCCGCTCGTGCACGTCGTTGCAGTAGAGGGCGGGCAGCAGCGCCGGCACGTGGAGGTTGATTTCCGTCGTGACGCCGAGCGGCTGCGAGAGATCGGGCTCCCGTCCTGATTTGAGCGCCGAGACCGACGCTTTCAACATGTCGGCGTAGAGCTGGAAACCGATCTGCTGCATTTCGCCGGACTGCGATTCACCGAGCACTTCGCCCGCGCCGCGAATCTCGAGGTCGTGCATCGCGAGATAGAAGCCCGAGCCCAAATCCTCCATCATCTGGATGGCCTCGAGCCGTTTCTTTGCCAACGCGGACAGGGCGTCGCCGGGTGGCGTCAGCAGATACGCGTAGGCCTGGTGATGCGAACGTCCGACGCGGCCGCGCAACTGGTGCAGCTGGGCGAGCCCGAACTTGTCGGCACGGTCGATGATGATCGTGTTGGCGGTCGGAACATCGATGCCGGTCTCGATGATCGTCGAACACAGAAGCGAGGTTGATGCGCTGTTGGTAGAAGTCGCGCATCACGTGCTCGAGCTCGCGCTCCGCCATCTGGCCGTGGGCGACGGCGATGCGCGCCTCGGGCAAGAGTTTCGCCGAGAATCTCGGCCTTGGTCGCGATCGTGTCGATGTCGTTGTGCAGGAAATAGATCTGGCCGCCGCGCTTCAATTCGCGCAGAGCCGCTTCGCGGATGATGCCGGAAGAGTAGTTGGCGACGAAGGTCTTGATTGCGAGCCGGCGCTGCGGCGCCGTGGCGATGACGGAAAAATCGCGGATGCCCTCGAGCGACATCGCCAGCGTGCGCGGGATTGGCGTCGCAGTCAGCGTGAGCACATCGACCTCCGCGCGCAGGCGCTTCAGCTGTTCCTTCTGCCGCACTCCGAAGCGATGTTCCTCGTCGATGATGACGAGCCCCAGGTTCTTGAATTTGACGTCGGACTGCAGCAGCTTGTGCGTGCCGATGACGAGGTCGATGCGTCCCTCCGCAAGTCCGGCCAGCGCGGCCTTCACCTCCTTTGCGCTGCGGAAGCGGGAGAGCTCGGCCATGCGCACGGGGGTGTCGGCGAAGCGATCGGAGAATGTCTGGAAATGCTGTTCGGCGAGCAGCGTCGTGGGCACGAGGAGGGCTACCTGCTTGCTGTCCGCCATCGCGACCCACGCGGCGCGCAGCGCCACCTCGGTCTTGCCGAAGCCGACGTCGCCGCAGACGAGCCGGTCCATCGGCCGGCCAGACGTCATGTCGTTGATGACGGCCTCGATCGCCGCCGCCTGGTCGCCGGTTTCCTCGAAGCCGAAGCCTTCGGCAAACGCCTCGTAATCGTGCGGATTGAAGCCGAACGCGTATCCCAGGCGTGCCGCGCGCTGTGCGTAAAGGTTGAGCAGCTCGGCCGCCGTGTCGTGAGCCTGCCGCGCCGCCTCTTCTTTGCCTTGTCCCATTGCCCGCTGCCGAGCTCGTGCAACGGCGCGGCGTCTGGCGAGGCGCCGCTGTAGCGGCTGATGAGATGCAGGCTGGCGACGGGAACGTAGAGCTTGGCGTCGTTGGCGTACACGAGTTGCAGAAACTCGGTGGTGCCGTCGCCGAGATCGAGCGTGACGAGACCGAGGTAACGGCCGATGCCGTGCTGTTCGTGGACGACCGGATCGCCGATGCGCACTTCGGAGAGATCACGCACCATCGCGTCGACGTTGGACCGCCGCGCCGACTCGCGTACGCTGCGCCGGACGACGTTCGCATACAACTCCGCCTCGGTGACAACGCCAGTTTCGCGTCGGGCCACGCGAAGCCCGACGCGAGGGGCGCGGCGGCAAGTACGACACGCTCGAGACCGCGCGCGAAGGCGGCGAAGTCATCGACCAGCGCCGGCCGAAATCCGTATTCCGCGAAGTATTGCTGCATCGTCTCGCGGCGGCCCAAGCTTTCCGCGACGATCGCGACGCGCGTCGGTCGCTGCCAGGGTAGCGTTTCAGCGCGGTCAGCGGATCGTCGGCGCGGCGATCGACTTGCACGGGCGGAATTGGCGTTGTCGGTCCCGCAGTCGGTCCATCCGCACTGCGCGCGAACTCGATGCGCGCGAATGGCTTCAGCGCGCCGTTAAACGCGTCGGGCGGCAAAAACAGCTCGGTGGGGGCAGCAACGGCCGCGCCTTGTCGCCGCGAAGGAGCTTCCAGCGCGATTCGGTGTCCTGCCAGAAGCGATCGATCGCTCCATGGACATCACCGTGGAGGACGACGGTCGCGTGCTGCGGAAGGTAATCCGCAAACGTCGCGGTCTTGTCGAAGAAAAGCGGAAGGTAATACTCGATGCCGCCGGGTACGACACCGTGTGAAATATCCTTGTACAGGTCGGACTTCGACGGGTCGCCTTTCGAAGAGCTCGCGGTAGCGGCTGCGAAACCGCGTGCGGCCGGATTCGTCGAGCGGAAACTCGCGCGCGGGCAGCAGGCGCACATCACGCACCGGATATAACGTACGCTGGCTGTCGACGTCGAAAGTCTTGATGCTTTCGATCTCGTTGTCGAAGAGGTCGATGCGATACGGCAACGGTGAGCCCATCGGAAAGAGGTCGATCAAGCCGCCGCGCACGCTGAACTCGCCCGGCGAGACCACCTGCGTGACGTGCGCATAGCCTGCGAGTGCCAATTGCGCGCGCAGCCGCTCGACGTCGAGCCGCTCGCCCTGTTGCAGGAAAAGGTAAACGCCGCCAGATACGTCGGCGGCGCCAATCGGTACAACGCGGTCGTTGCGGCGACGACCGCCACGTCGCATTCGCCGCGCGAGATGCGATACAGCGTCGCCAGCCGCTCGGAAACGAGATCCTGGTGCGGCGAGAAATGGTCGTAGGGCAGTGTCTCCCAGTCCGGGAAAAGCGCTACCCGCAGGCCGGGCGCGAACCACGGAATTTCCTCGGTCAGACGCTGTGCGGACAACGGGTCGCCCGTGACCACGGCGACGATGTGTTTGGTTCCGGCACAAGCCCGCGCGAGTTGCGCCAGCGCAAGCGCATCGGAGGAGCCCGCATACGGTCCTGCGGCCGTCTTGCGTCCCGCTTCTGGAATTGCCGGAAGCAGCGAGGGCAGCGCAGGCTCGGCGATCGAAGGCGGCGCGGCGGGCGTTTGGGGCAGTGTGTCGGGAACGTTCAAGGACACAATTATACGGGGGCGAATCCTGCGTCCCGGTGCTTGGCCTGTGTGCGAGAGTCCGTATACTTGTCCGATGGCCGCCATGTCGCCGGTCTCCCGGGGCGTCTCTCCCTATTTGCTGTTGACGCTGCCGCCGCTGTTCTGGTCGTGCAACTGGATCATCGGCCGCGGCCTGCATTCCGACATCCCGCCAGTCGCGATGACGTTCTTCCGCTGGCTGTTTGCGATCCTGATCCTGGCACCTTTTGCCTGGCCGCACGTTCGCCGCGATTGGCCCGTGATCCGCGCACACTGGAAGACGATGCTCGCGCCTGGGCGCCATTGGCGTGGGTACGCACAATGCTCTGGCTTACCTGGGCCTCAATTACACGACGGCAACCAACGGCGTCATCCTCAATTCGTTCATTCCCGTGATGATCGTCACGCTCTCGTGGGTTTTCCTGCGTGAGCGGCTGGCGCCATTACAGGTTGCGGGGTTGACGGTGTCGCTCCTGGGCGTACTGATAGTTCTGTCCAGGGGCAGCATCGATACGCTGCTGGGATTGCACGTGAACGCCGGCGACCTCTTCATCATCCTGTCGATGGCGATGTGGTCCGTCTACACGATTGGATTGCGCTGGCGTCCGGCCGGGATCAACATGCTGTCGTTCCTCCTGGTCATCGCGGTGATTGGCGACCTCTGTGTGCTGCCCCTCTGGCTGGGCGAAATGGCGCTGGGCCGGCATGTGCGCTGGTCGTGGATCAGTGCGGGTGCGCTGGTCACGGTCGCACTGTTCTCGTCGGTGCTCGCGTACACCTTCTGGAATCGCGGGTCGAAGCCGTCGGCGCCAATGTCGCCGGGCTTTTCGTCCACTTGATGCCGGTGTTCGGCGTCGCGCTGGCGTGGCTGTTCCTGGGGAGCGACCGGCGCCATACCATGCGGCCGGCATCGCGCTCATACTGTGTGGCATCTGGGTGACCAGCCGCTTCGGCGGCAAGCGCATCGAGGCGGATGAGGTTGCGGCAGTAGGCACGGATTAGGAGCCGGCATGGACGACAACATCGGCAATCCGGAGCGCGTCGCGCTGCAGGAGCGCATCGTGGAACTGAAGATGGAGCATCGCGACCTGACGCGGCGATCGAACGTCTCGAGGCCGACCAGGCGCATGACGAGTTGCAGATTCGGCGCCTCAAGCGCCGCAAACTGCCGCTCAAAGACCAGATCGCGCGGCTGGAACGGGAGATCGATCCGGACGTGCTGGCCTAGGAATCGACCACGTTTCGCTACGCCGGAACGCGCCCGTACTTGTCATCGAAGCGGACGATGTCGTCTTCCTCGATGTAATCTCCACACGCCACTTCGATGATCGCCAGCATTTCCGTTCCGCGGTTCTCGATCCGGTGACGCGTCCCAACGGGAACGAACGTCGACTCGCCCTGGGGTACGTCGTAGATGCGCTCGCCGCAGGTGACGCACGCGGTACCGCGCACGACCACCCAGTGCTCGCTGCGGCGGCGATGTAATTGCAGCGAAAGGGACCCGCCGGGCTTCACCTCGAGTCGCTTCATCTTGAAACCGGGTCCTTCTTCGAGAACTGTGTAGGTGCCCCGAGGCCGCGAAACGGTCTTGTGCAGCTTGTAGTGAATCGTGGCCGCGCGCCTTCAGTTCCGCGACGACCTCCTTGACCCGTTGGAGTTGACCCTTGTGCGCCACCAGCACCGCGTCGCGGGTGTCGACGATGACCAGGTTTTCGATGCCGATCGTGGCGACCACCCGGTCCTCGGAATGAACGAACGTGTCGCGCGTGTCGATGGCCACGCGCCTGCCGCTGCCGCGATTGCCGTGGTCGTCGGCGTCAGACAACGCCGATATGGCCTGCCACGAGCCCACGTCGCTCCAGTCGAATTCACCACGCACGACCGCGACATTGCCGTTGGCCGCCGCGTGCTCCATGACGGCGAAGTCGATGGAAATGTCGGGTGCTGCGGCGAATGTGGCCGCGTCGATCTCGAGCGCGGCTTCTCCGGACTTCGCCGCGAGCGCCTGCCACACCGGGCGCAATGCTTCCAGCACGGTAGGGGCATGGCGTGCAAAGGACGCGAGGATGCTGCCCGCGGTGAAGGCGAACATGCCCGAGTTCCAGACATAGTTACCGGCGGCGATGTAATCGCGCGCCTCCTCGAGCGGCGGCTTTTCCACGTAGCGCGTCGCGGCGAATGCGCGGTCAGCAATGGCCTTGCCGCACTCGATGTAACCGTAGCCGGTCTCCGGGTGCGTTGGCGTAATGCCGAAGGTCACGAGCCGTCCTTCGCGCGCCAATCGCGCGGCGATGGCCACCGCCGCGCCAAAGGAATGCTCGTCCCGGATCAAGTGGTCGGCGGCCAGTACCAGCATGACGGCGCCGGTTCCATAGCGCGCTTGCACGAGCATCGCAGCAAGGGCGACGGCGGGCGCGGTATTGCGGCCGAAGGGTTCGAGGAGGTAAATCGCGTCGCGCGGTTCGTTTGCACCGAGTCCCGCGTAGACGTCCTTGGTCCGGAAATAGTAGTCGCGGTTGGTGACGGTCACGAGCCCCGTCACACCGGCCAACGATGTCGCCCGATGCGCGGTTTTGGCCAGCAGCGTTTCGCCGTCGGGCAACGGCATGAACGGCTTCGGCGCGGTTTCACGCGACAGCGGCCACAGGCGAGTGCCCGCCCCACCGGAAAGAATGACGGGAACGACGGGAGTTGCGCTTTCGGTGTTCATGCGCGCGCTTTCGAATGCCTAAGGAAGTGGCAGTTTACCGTACTGCCAACGGCGCTATGCGTCGACGCCACGGACGCATGCTTCCATTGAAATCCACGCCTCAATCCCCATTTCCAAAACGAGCCCGCTGCCATGGCGGGTACGTTCAGCCTCGCCTAGGCTTGCGCGTATAATGGGAAGTTCTGAGCAAAGGCCGGTGGCCACGGATAACTTGGGCGCCGGACCGATCGATCACCGGGGGTGAACTGGTCTCGACGGGGGTAGTGAAGCAGCTTGGGGCATGCCGAGGTGTTGGTCCTCGTAAAACCCTGACAATCGCAAATTTAACTGCGAACGACGAAAACTACGCTCTGGCGGCTTAATCCCGCTGGACCTTGCACCGGGCGGCGCTCAGCCCGGGTGATGTAACTGTCACAGCAAGGACATTTCGAGCGATCGCGTGCGTCCGGGTCACTTGGGCGACACGCTAAATCAAGGTGACTGGTCCCCGCGCCGTCTGTCCGTCAACGGTTCGGGGATGAGAGCACAATGACGCGACTAAGCATGTAGTCCTGACTGTGGAGCGCTTCCGGACGCGAGTTCGATTCTCGCCACCTCCACCAAACTCCAAGAATGACGGCCCCCGAGCGGGGCCGTTTTCTTGTCCTTCCCATAGTACACGAAGGTCTTGCGTTGTCTACGCCAGTTCGCTAGTATCTAACTCGCAATGGTGGTAAGAATGGTGGTAAGGGCAGATTTACCACCAAACCGGCGATGGGGGTAAACGGAAATGGCGAAGCGGCACCGGCACCTATTGGGCGCGTTGGAGGTCGAGAAGGCGAAGCCACGAAAGGCCGGCCCATATCGCCTGGCCGATGGCGGCGGCCTCTATCTGTGGGTTCCTGTCATCCGGCGTTAAGACTTGGCAGTTCCGCTACCGGCACGCCGGCAAGCCGCAGACGGCCACGCTTGGAAAGGTGTCTCAACGTGCAGGGCCTAGCCTGGGCGCGCGGCAAGGCCGACGAAGCCCGCAGCCGCGTTGAGGACGGCGACCACCTCACTCGCGTTAAAGACGGTCAAGAAGGCGACCAAGCGCGCCGCGTCCGGCAACACGTTCGCCAGCGTTGCCGCGTCGATTGGGTCAAGAGTGAGGCGACGCCGCGCGAAATGGACGCCCGACTACCGCGGACGAGGTCGCGGCGAGTCTAGCCAATCACCTTTCCGGCCTCGACGTGCTGCCGATCGCCGAGATAACAGCCGCGATTGCTGTCACCGCATCTGCGAAAGATGGAGCGCACTGCGCCAGACATGGCGAAGAAGGTACGACAACGCCTTGCGCTCAATCTTCGATTACGCAGTTGAGGGATGGCGTGATTACCGGAAATCCCATGCCGGCACCGCGCCGACGCAAGCAACGGTGCCGACCGCGCGCACCTGCCCGCGACACTAGCGAAGGATGGCGTTGGCGCGATCCTGCGTGCATCGGACAAGGCCGAGGTAGGGAAAGGTGCGCGACGGGCCCACTTGCTCGGCGCGTATTCACGGCACAGCGTATCGGGGAGATCGTTGGCCGCGACATGGGACGAGGTGGACTTGCAATCGGCCGTATGGTCGATACCGCGCGACCGGATGAAGCGCAAGGATGTTGGACGCGCGACCGCAACTGGTCCCGACTCCTGCCGCGGCTGCTTCGCGCTGGTGAAGGAGTGGCGTAGAGCGGACGGTGTACGAGGCTGTGTTACGTGTGCCCGTCGCCTCGCGGCAGATGCGCCCGTAACCCGGGAAGCGGTGGAGAAGTTCTATCGGCGGGGCCTCAATCTATCCGGCAAGCATTCCCCGCACTCGTGGCGCGTCTGTCCTGTCCACATGGGCCAATGATGCGGGCGAAGACGCGGACGCGGTGGAGGCGCAGCTAGATCACGCCACTGGCGGGAAGGTGAAGGCGGCCTATGACCGCGCCAAGAGCTTGCAGCGCCGCGCCGACCTGATGGCGTGGCATGAAGATGCGCTGATCGTTGCGCGCGATGGTGCGCGGGTGGTGCAGCTGAAACGCGGCAAGGCCGCGAACTAACGACAAACCAAATCAACGCCGCCTAGCCCCACGGGCGAAAACCGGGCATCCTACCCGGATGGCGGCTGCCAATTGGCGGCGCGAAGGGATCGCAATGACCAAGCCAACGGGAAAGAAGTCGCACGCACCAAGCCCGCATCCGTCAAGTCTGCGCCGACTATTGCGGTACATGATGAGACACGGAAGATTGAGAAAGCCGCGCGCGAGAACTACCACTTTAAGAAGGTGCTACTACAAGAAGGCCCCATCGCCGCGCTTGAGGCACTAACGCAGTCAGTTATTGACGGCGAGCATCCGGCCAACGCAAGCATGACGGCAAACGTAGCGGTATCCCGCTCCAAATGCATGGGTAACGCGGCGACTCCGCGACCCAGGGCCGACGATCAAAGGGTGGGAAAAAGACGGGGGAACAAAAGAAGGAAGACGCCCGCGACATCCACAATCGCATCCGGCGATATGCGACCGGGATGCTGGCAGACGGAACGCCTCCCCGCCAGATAGTCGGGCGCATTCACGACGAGTACGGGAACACTCGCACACAAATCTACGGCGCTGCACTCCACCCCACCGGCCATTGGCCCGCGCCAGTAACGCGAGCTAAGCGTACGTAAATCTGCGGCACTAACCCAGCAGGTGCGGATAGCGCGCGACGCGCGCATCCGCCATCAAACCTACACAGACAGGAGTCCGCAATGAGCAAGTCCGAGAACGCCACCGCGCGCGCTGGGTGGGATATTCCATCGTGGTGTGATGCCTGCGGGTTCAGCCGCGCCAAGTACTACACGCTCCCCGCTGAGATGCGGCCCCGCGCATTGAAGCTTGGTACACGCCATATTGTCATTGAACCGCCCGCGCAATATCTCTCACGCTTGGCTGATGCACAGGAGACCGCGTGATGAATTCGGGACCTGGACAAACAAAGACCGCAGGGGCGGGGCCCCGGCGGCCTTAGACAACCACACACACAATTCGAAGATTACTCCACGTCGCGCACCATCGCAATATGGTGATGGCCTCGAGTCTGCAGCGCGCTACGTTGGGAACGTGTTGCGCGAGGCACGCACCATGGCGGACGAGAATCTGGCGGCGCGGACCCGGCGCTGGCATCGCAAAAATCGGCGAAGCGGGCGCGCGATGCGCCGGATAGCGTCGATTGGTTAGTGCTCATACGTCGAGCACGAGGATCGACGATGAGACCCGGCGCTCGACCAATTCCGCGCCGCCTTGCAGCGCCGCGATCATCGCGCCCCGGATCAGCTCGTGGTCGGTCAGATGGCACGCGCCAACGCTGACGGCAAGCGCGGCAAATCGAGATGCCTCATACATCTTCTTTGATGACGGCGTGCCGGCGGGAGGGTTTGAAAACCACCGCGACGGCTTGGGCTGGGAAAACTGGAAAGCCGACATTGGGCGCAAGCTGTCGCTTGCCGAGGCGGAGTCGCAGCGCGAACGGATCGCAGCCGCCCAGCGCATGCGCGAAGAAGCGGATGCGGCGCGGCGGAAGTCGAAGCAAAGGCCAGGGCCCGCACGATCTGGGAGACTACCCAACCCGTGCCGGCCGATCATCAATACCTGGCGCGGCAAGCGAGTGCCGGCATGTGGCGCCCGGCTGCATAACAATTGCCTTGTGGTGCCGATTCGCGACAGCAACGGCGAGCTATCCAGTTTGCAGTTCATTGATGCGGATGGGTCCAAACGCTTCCTGACTGGTGGGCGCGTTGCGGGCTGCTATCACGCCATCGGCAAACCTAACGGGAGTATTTGCATCGCGGAGGGCTACGCAACCGGCGCCAGCATCTGCAAGCCACTGGCCGTGCGGTTGCGGTGGCGTTCGATTGCGGCAACATGGAACCGGTGGCGCGGGAACTCCGGGCGAAATATCCGGGCGCACAGATAGTGGTGTGCGCAGACGACGACGCCAGGACGGAGGGAAATCACTGGCCGCACCAAGGCCAACGCCGCAGCGCAAGCCGTAAATGGTTTAGTGGCGATTCCCGAATTCGGGGCAGACAGACCACAGGGCGCAACCGACTTCAACGATGTTGGCGACGCCAACGCCATTAGGCGCGCGATAGCGAACGCCAAGCCGCCGGGGGTATGGGCAGGCCCTACCGGCAGCGCAAGGCGCGACAGCGGGCGATTTGAGCGGTCCGCAAGTCAACCTGATCCGTGGCGACACGGTCCAATTACGGCCCGTCGATTGGCTGTGGGATGGGTACATTGCGCTGGGCAAGATGCACATTGTTGCGGGGGCCCCCGGCACCGGTAAGACAACACTTGCGCTTGGACTTGCCGCGACGATTACTCAAGGCGGTCGGTGGCCAGATGGAAGCCGCGCATCCGATGGTGACGTGCTGATATGGAGCGGCGAGGACGCGGCCGGCGACACGTTGGCATCCACGCCTGCGCGCGTCTGGCGCGGACCTGTCGCGGGTTCACTTTGTGGGCGACGTTCAGGAAGGCCGCGAGCCGGTCCCCTTCGATCCATCGAAGCACTTTGCGGCTCTCGCCCTCGCCGCGTCGCGGTTGCCGCGTCTTCGCATGATGATCGTGGATCCGATCGTTTCCCGCCGTCGCAGGCGACTCGCACCAGAATGCCGAGATCCGTCGCGCTCTCGCGCCGTTGGTTACATTCGCCGAAAGCGCTGGATGCGCGTTGATCGGGATAACGCACTTCACGAAGGGAACGCAGGGGCGGGAGCCGTTGGAACGCGTCACGGGTTCGCTAGGCTTTGGTGCCGTTGCTCGCATCGTTTTTGGCACAGCCAAACTGTCCGAGGAAGATGGCGGTGGGCGCGTCTTAGTCCGGCTGAAATCCAACCTCGGGCCGGATGGCGGGGATTCAAATATGAACTGCGGCAGACGGCCCTTGATGGCGAACACACGGCCATAGTCGCAACGCACGTCGAGTGGTGCGGTCCAATTGAGGGGAGCGCACGGGAAATCCTCGCCAGTGCTGAACGGCACGACGAAACCGGGGGCGGTGAGGAGTCCAAGGGATTTCCTCCGCGACTTGCTGTCCGCCGGACCGATGTGCGCGGCCGACGTATTCAAGGACGCCGATAGCAACGGCTACAGCAAGGGGCAGATGCATCGAGCGAAGTCTGCCCTTGGCGTGCTCGCGGAAAAGCTCAGCATGCGCGGCGGCTGGGAATGGAGCCTGCCGAAGGTGCCGGTTGGTCACGAAGATACCGGAAGGTGCCGGGCACAAATCCTTAGCATCTTCGACACCTTCGGCGGAATCGGCCGCATATAGGGCGCGCCGTGGCGACTAACCGGAGCGGGTCAACCGGCCGCAAACCTACGATGCCGCTACGTTGGCGCTGGTCCCTACCCCCGTCGGAGGAAGGCACAGCTAGACCGGCTGGAGGGTGTGCGGGTGGAAATGTCTCGCGTCTACCGGGATATGGAATCCGGCACGCGGGACAGTCAGGACGGATCGCGCCTTGTGTACGTCTTGACCCAAATCGCCAAAGGTGCTGGAACTAACGGAGATTGAGCGCCGGCTGGTGTTGCTGGAACATCACACTATGGAAGGAAAGCGATGAGTAGCTATGCAGGCAGGTTGGACCGTCTGGAAGACGTCCTTCGCTCCAGCTACGGAGAAATTGCACATTCTCCGCGTCATTATTGATCCTCTTGCTCCAGATAGCGCCCTGAGTGCCATTGCGGTAGGCGACGACGGATCGCGCACATGCTTCACAAGCGATCTGGGCGAGAGCAAGGATGCGCTATGTAAGCGTGTGAGCGCAGCGATGGGCTGGGAAGTGATGGGGCTAATTCGGCGGTGGCAAGGCAGGAGTGCTACTGCGCTCTGACTATTCCGCCGGATCAGTGTAGCCACACTTTGAACAAGTGCGTAGAGGAGCACCTGCATCGCACACAGTCAGACCACGTACCCACTGAGTCCCTTGAATGACCATGAAAAGCCCACATGGATGAAGTACAGATTTACCGGTGTATCCAGGGACTCGATTTCGAGGAGAAACTGATTATCGCCGTACACGAGCCGCCGGTCGTCCAAGTTGGGCGGCATCTGTGTAGATGAGCAGCCGCCCAGGGAACCAGGAAGATGTAGAGTGGGTTTCGAATCCGAATATCAGCGCAAGTTGCTTAGCTGCTCCGTAGCTAGCTAGGATCGGCGTAAAGCGAGGGGAACCGGGCCTTCTTGCGGTTAACAAATTGGCTGTAATCGAGGTTCGGATCGCTAGCGCCGATCGCCGTGAAGAGAAAGCGGTCGACACCGTAAAGTGTTTCACAGTCGTAGGGGCGTCCGGAAGGAAGTCGGCACCGAAACAAGAAAGCGTGGCCTCGTCATGCGCTGCCCTGTAATAGCGGGGCGATCGGGGGTCAGCGTGAATGTCGCGTCGAGGCAACTCATGTACGCGGATCCTTCTTCTCCTCAGCAGCTCCGCGCTCGAAACCGTGGGCCTGCTCGTCGGTGAAGCGCTGCTCGCGATGATCCTTGAGCGGGGCAGCTTTGCTCCTACCGCCCATCTCAAGCCGCTTCCCGGTGCCGCCAGCTTCGCGCGCAAGACGCTCGTGCAGCTCTTCATATAGCCGGTACTCTGGATCTTTGAGCAAAGCGGCCTGCCGCGCCTTGTAGGGCCTCCTCGATTTGCTTCTTCGTGATCCGGATGATTGTCACTGCCCCACCTCTCTCAGATCGAATTGGTACAGATCAACGCAACGACGGCGCACATCCGGTGCAATCGTTACGGGTCCGTTGGGACAAGGCTGGCTAGCACGGCGATTGAGATTCGGCGGTGAGCGCGCTACAGTGTCTGCTAACGACCCATTATCGGTCATACTACACCTCTGCCTTTGCGCGATACGGCGCGAAACTCACCAATCCTCAGTGGTCGGTTTCTGCGTTTGGCGATGATGGGTGCCTCGTGTTGAGCCTCTGGCAAAACCTACTCAAGCGAACCAGCGAGAAGTCGCATACCGGCCCGTCCGGCTTCAGCGCAGGGTTAGGCGCCATCTTAATCGCGCGTTTGGCACGCACGACCCGTCACCGCACCAACGCATTGAGGGCGTTAATGAGAATTCGAGGGACTCGGTCGGGATCCCGATTGACATCGGCCAAGACCTCCTCAACCGTAGCGGTGGCCGGAAGGCCTGCCCAAGCCGCCATGTCCTGGGCAGTCGGGGCCAGGTACGCCATGCTCCAAGACCCGAAAGCCCGCGCATCGACTTGGGCCTCGTAGAAAACCTTGACGGATCGATGTCTTGAATCGCTTGCAATGTTCGCCATCAGATTACGCAAGACTGCTTCGTCCCCTTCGAGGATTTGAAAGCACACCCGTCGACATAGACTAGTGCGCCGGTGACGTTTCGCGCCTGATTTCCGACTCGCGCATCCGTGAGAATTTTCTCGAGGTCGGTGACCGTCATTGGCTTCGTGGCTTGCGAAGAATACATAATCTGATAGGGCATTTGTGCACTCGCTAACATTAAAGCAAACGGTACGCCGACGGAACCCGAACGGGCGGATGCTTCATCCAGTCGAACGCGTGGGCACGCGACTTGAATCGCAACAAGACCAAGTTAACCGCCCGGCCGCCACTGGCGATCGCAAGTAGAAGGCCCGTACCGGCGGGTCGGGTTGAACGCGCGTGGTTAGGCCGCACGTCGAGCTTAGATTTCGACTTCCACTGCGTCGCCGATGAGGCGCACCTTGTACGTGGCGACGTCTTCCGTTGCGGGGTCCATGGTGACGCGGCCGGTTTTGATATTGAAGTGCGACGTGTGCCAGGGACATTCGATTTCCTCGCCGCTGATTGTCCCTTCGGAGAGCGGACCACCCTCGTGTGGGCAGTCGTCATCTATCGCGTAGATCTCGCCGTCGAGGTTTATGATTGCGAGGCGCTTGCCCTCGACCTCCACAGCGATCGCACTGCCTTCGGCGATCTCGGACTTCTTGGCAACCTCGACGAATCTGCTCATTGCTCCGTCCTGCCGAACGAACGGCATCGACTCTTGCGCTGCTAACGAAATAATACGCCGAAGCCAACGGTGCAAAGGGAAGTCGAGCAACGAAGCCCCAAACCAGCGGCCTAACGTTCAAGCTAACCGGCGGGCCGCGCCGATGCCGGAGCTGGCGGCTAGGTCGTCGCGCGGCGGCATTCCCGCAATTGCGCCACGCAGCCGACGAAGCGAGCAACGACTATCGCGACCGTCTGCTTTCGGCTGCGGGCTCAACCGGTCGACGCAACACCGTCCATCCTTACAGACAAGGGTTTGAAGCCTATGGCCTTCCTGCGACGTGGCTTAGCGACGATCCGAGGTTGTACAAGCACGAGTGAGAGGGACCAGGAAACAGCGCTACTTGCGATTAGTACCGATTTGACAAGCACTTGCTGTTGCGTCTCCTAAACCTAGCATGTGTTGCGCTGACCAGTTGAATCCACAGCCAACTGCGGACTCATGCACCGCAACAAAACAGCATCACTCGATCACCTCGTCGGCTCGGGCGGACAGACTGGGCGGCACGTCGAGGCCGAGCGCCTTCGCGGTCTTGAGGTTGATCACCAGCTCGTACTTGGCCGGCGCCTGCACCGGAAGGTCGCTCGGCTTCGCACCCTTGAGGATGAGATCGACATAGATCGCCGCGCGCCGAAAATTATCGGTCAGGTCAACTCCGTAGGACAGCAGGCCGCCGAGTTTAGTGAAGAAACGGTACGCATAGACGGCCGGAAGATGGTAGCGAGCCGCCAGCGATGTGATCTCTACGCGATGAGTATCCGTGAAGCTATCCGGCATCACGATAAGGCCACCATTCGGCTCGCGTGCCTGTGCGGCAACGACTGATTCGAGCTCCGGACTTGTCGCGAACAGATGCTGCGATCGCCTCCACTGCGAAGGACGATGCGGCGGCTTTGAAGGGCTTCAGGAAATAATCGGCATATGTCGCCGTTGCCGGGTTGAACAAGAAGGCGACCCGGTTGACGCGCGGCGCAATCTCCTTGAGCAGCTCCACCCACTTGCCGGCCATCGTCGGCTCTATAAGGGTGAAACCGGTGACGTTGCCGCCCGGCCGCGGGAAGCTCGCGACGAAGCCGCTGCCGACCGGATCGGAAACGGTCGCGAAAATGATGGGGATGGTGTGCGTTTGTTGCAGCAGCGCGGCCGTGGTGGGAGTGGTGTGCGAAAGAATAAGGTCGGGCTGCAGCGCGACGAGCTCCTTCGCGAATCGTTGCCTCGACTCCGCGTCGGCGGGTGTCGTCCAGCGAGTGTCGATCCGGGTGTTGCGGCCCTCCGTCCACCCGAGCTTCTGGAGCTCCTCCCGGAATGCCGCGATCATAGCCTGTGCTTGCGAGTCGTTCTCGGCAAAGCCCATCAGCACACCAATGCGCCGCACCCGGTCCAGCTGCTGCGCGCGCGCAGCGAGCGGCCACGACACCACCGCGCCGCCGAGAAGGGTGATGAACTCGCGCCGCCTCATGTGCTTCTACCTCCAGGCGAGGGACCATACCCTAGCACATCGTCGTAAGGTGAGACGTGTGTTGTGCATCACAGCAAATTTGGCCCGCCGACGACCGGTTTGGGTCGTAAGCAGCCGTTGGCGACCGGCCTCTATCGGCCAAAAGCGGAAGTTCACGCGGTCGGCTGGATTGTCAATGAGGGTGAGAATGTCGCGTGCCGCAAACGTGTCGGCGATGAAGGTCGCATAGAGCAGGCCGCTCGGCCGACGCGAGCCGGCCTTTCCGCAATCCGGAGGCGCCACGGCGCCGTGCCGGGCGTTACTTCGCGAACTTGAGCTGGATCGAGCCCGTGTGGAACGCGTGACGCACTTGCGCATTGTCGAACAGCGCGAGGCCAAACCCGTACAGATCGTCCAGATTGCTGAACTGCACGTCGGTCTTGCTGCCTGTCACCAGCTTGCGCTCGATCACCGATGTCCAGACGCCGTCCTTCCACCCGATCATCGTGGCGATGTCGCCGCGGTCCCCGGTGAACTTCGACACGGTGATTGACGCGACCTCGTCGCCGGCGACGAACTTGCTGTCGTCGAACGCGACCTTGTCTTCTTCACGGATGTAGTACGTGCCGCCCTTGTTTGCTGCCTTGCCGTCCTTGCTCATGAACTCGGGTTTGCCGTTCACGAGCTTGACATCGGAGTAGCCGCCGCCGGTCTTCGCGTCGCTCTTGCGGCCGGCCTCGGGCGTCTTGTCCTTGTCGTAGCGCGTGTGATCGACATACTGGTCGTCGATCTGGCCGATGTATCCCGTACGAATCGATTTCATGTGCCAGATATCGCCAATCTCCCCGTCGCTCGCCGTGTACTTGTTGCCGAATGGCTTGGTCTCGCCCATGTGGCACAGCGCGAAGCAGCCCTGGCTGTCGAAGTTCTTGATCGACTTGTTAATGTTCCAGATGAACGCGTACTTGTCCCTCGTAGTAGACGTTGTCGTCACCGCCCTTGTCGGCCGGGTCGACGAGCTTCTTCCACGAGCCGTCCGCCTGCTTCTGATACGGGAAGCGGCGCACTGACTGCGTCGGGTCCTTGTACTGGAGCAGCACATAGAGCATGTCGGGCGTGTAGACGGCCTTCAGCGTGGCTTCAGTCGAGCCGTCGGCGAAGTTCTTGCCGCCATCGAGCTTGATCGTCAGCGCGGGCGCCTTCGCCCAAGCCGGGTCGGCGGCTAGTAGTATCGAGCTTCCGGCGCCTGGGCAACCTTGACCGCGGTCAGTACGTTCTGACCGAAGGCCGTGCGCTGAACGCGAGCGCGAGGGCGAAGCCCAGCGCTAGGGCTTTGGCCGGTTTCGACGAAATCCGAGACATTTGATTCTCCCTTTCGCAGGTGAGAACGACAATGTGGCATTCATCGGCTTGAGACCGAGACGCGCCCCCTTGCAAGCCGCGCGTGTGAAGCTGATCATGCCGAAATCGGCGCAGACGTGGTTTGCGCCAAGTCAACATCTGCGAACAACCCGGCGACGCCAACCTTGCGTAACGTCAAATAGCGGCAGGACTGTGCGATTTGCCGAAAGGGCTTTCGGCGCCCCTGAACTGCAATGTTGAGCGTCTGCTTCAGAGAGTTCAACCGGCTGGTGCGGGTCGAAGGCGGTCATTCACGAATGTCCGAGTTCGGCCACTAGCAGCCGGACCGCGAAGTTGCTCATAGCAGACGTTCGATGGTGCTATCCGGCCTACAGTAGTCGATCAAGCGTAGACTCCTTGGCGGTCTTTCAATGGAAGGAAAGCATGGGCTGCGTTCAGCGCAGGCAGTTCTTAATCGCCGCGGCCCTTCTTGCCGCACCGCTCGCCGCGGTGGCGCAGCAACCGGGCAAGGTCTGGCGAATCGGCTTCCTTGCGCTGTCGTTCCAGCCGGAGTACGTCGAAGCGTTCCGAAAGGAATGCGTGACCTGGGTTACGTCGAGGGACGCAACCTCGTGATCGAGTGGCGATACGCCGACGGCAAAGCTCGAGCGCATGCCGGAGCTCGCGGGCGAGCTCGTGCAATTGAAGGTCGACGTCATCGTCGCATCCGCGTCGGTCGCGATCCAGCGCGGCACAGAAGGTGACGTCGACGATCCCGATCGTGATGACCACGACCGGCGATCCCGTCGGCGCCGGTTTCGTCAAGAGCCTTGCGCATCCGGGAGGGGAACATCACCGGGCTTTCGAACATGCGCGGCGACCTGCGCCGCGAAAGCACGTCGACAATTCGCTTGCCGTAGTGCCCAAGCTGTCGCGGTTGGGCTTGCTCGTGACGCCGACCAGCACGACCACCCCCTCGATAGTCGAGAGTGTCCCGGCTGCTGCACGCAAGGCCGGCCTCACCATGGTGGTGGCGAGCCTCGACGCCGCAGGAAATCGACGCTGCATTCGCGCTGTTGTCCCGCGAAAACGTAGGCGCCGTCGTGATGGGCTCAGGCCCGTTCTTCAATGTGCACAGCACGCGCATCGCCGAGCTCGCGATAAGGTACCGGCTGCCCATTATTTTCGGTAATCGCCTCTACGTCGAGGCCGGCGGGCTCATGAGCTACGGACAAAAGCTCGACGAAAGCTACGTGCGCGCAGCGAGCTACGTGAACAAGATACTCAGAGGCGCAAACCCGGGCGATCTGCCCGTGGAGCAGCCGGTGACGCTCGAGCTCGTGATCAACCAGACGACCGCCAAGGCGCTCGGCCTCACAATTCCGCAGTCCTTGCTGGTGCGCGCGGACGAGGTGATCCAATGATGCCTCGTTTTCGCGTCAGGTTCACGCTGCCCGGCCGTGGTCGCAGGGCGACCTGATTCTTTGACCGTCTGCTTTGTAGAGGACCGACCGGCTGCAACGGGTCGTGTAAGCGGCCAGTGGCCACTGGCTGCTATCGGCCAACCCAGACGGCCGCCCTTACATCTGCATTCGCCGGTGAAGCAGCCGTTGACGAGGCGGCCGAAGCGCGCCAATCTAGCAGACGCCCCGCGCGCACGCTCGCATCGTCCAGGGCGTGCAGGAAGGAAGCGCGCTGCTCGCCCGGTTCGAACAGATGCAGAAGACGACGAAGATGATGCGCACGGGGACCCCGCCAAGACGATGCGGAACATGGAGGGCGTACGTCCCGGCGAATGCGCTGAAACCCACGAACTAGGAAGGAGTGTGCGATGGATCGCTCGATATTTGTGCTTCCTCTCTTTCTTTCGCAGCCACGGGCTCTTCCGCGGAACTGAGCCGCGCATCAGCGGCTTACTTTCGACATCTACAAGGAGCTCGTCGAAATCCGCACGGTTCATCCTGACGGCGACAATACGGCGGCGGCGCGGGCGATCGATGGCGCGGCTGCTGGCCGCGGGGTTCGACTCGGAAGGATGTGCAGGTGTTCGAGCCCGCCCCGCGCAAGGGCAATTTGGTGGCGCGTTACCGTGGCACGGAGAACTGAAGCCGCTGCTGCTCCTTGCCCATATCGACGTGGTTGAGGCGAGGAAGGAAGACTGGTCTGACGGCCTCGATCCCTTCAAGCTCACCGAGCGGGATGGTTACTACTATGGTCGCGGCGTCATCGACGACAAGTCGCGATGGCGGCGAACTTCGTCGCCAACCTGATCCGTTACAGGCAAGAGGGCTTCGAAGCCGCGGCGCGACATCATTGTCGCGCTCACTGCCGACGAGGAAGGTGGGACGCACAATGGCGTGGCGTGGCTGCTCAAGAATTATCCAGCCGTCCTCGACGCGGAGTTGGCCCCTGAACGAAGGTGCCGGTGGCCAATGGCGAGGAGGCAAGCCCTATCTGGTCGGCGTGCAGGTGAGCGAGAAGTTCCCGCGCAACTACGACCTGAAGCCGTCAATCCTGGTGGCCACAGCTCGCTCCCGCGCAGCGACAACGCCATTTACGAGCTGGCCGCCGCGCTGGACCGACTCAGCCGCCTCGAATTTCCGATTCGCCTGAACTATGTTTCGCGCGGGCTCGCAGCGAAGATGGTGGATATCGAAACCGGGGAGAAGTCGCAGGCGCTGGCGGCGATCGCTGCCGGTAACCCGACGCCCGAGCAGGTCCGCCTCGTTTCATCCGTGCCGCAATACAACGCGCAGTTGCGCACAACTTGCGTCGCCACGATGCTCTCCGGGGGACACGCGGCCAATGCGTTGCCGCAGTCGGCGAAGGCCACCGTCAACTGCCGCATCATTCCCGGCGATTCGCCTGAATCTCGTGGAACGAGCCCTAGCCAAGGTCGCCGGGCGAGCAGGTGGCTGTGAAGATGAGACCCGTCGACGTTCGGCCCAAGCGATCCCAGCGATGCGCAGTCACCATACATGAAGACCGATCCAGCGGATTTCCGAGGAGATGTGGCCGGGCGTTCAGGTCGGCCCGGTGATGAGCACCGGTGCCACGGACGGCTCGAGGTTGCGCAATGTCGGCATGACGGTCTACGGGGTGTCCGGGGTTTTCGTTTTCTGACCTCCTCGGCAGCTCCTCCCACGCGGACGTCGAGGTCGACCTCGTCGACGCTCGGCGATCGCCTGGGCGATCTGGTCGTAGTAGCTCGTCGCGCCCGAGCTCGACCACGGCAGGATCGCCCCTCGCCGATCGACAGCGACGGGTCCGGCACCACCAGGTCCGGGTCGATCTCCATCTGCGAGCCCAGGCCCGGTGCAGCGCGGGCACGCGCCGTGCGGCGCGTTGAACGAGAACGATCCGCGGCTCGAGCTCCGGCATCGAGATGCCGCAGTGCAGGCACGCGAAGCGCTCGCAGTAGATGCAGACCTCCGGCTTCCTCGTCCTCGCGGGCACCGTCTCGATCTCGATGATCCCGTCGGCCAGCGCGACCGCGGTCTCCACCGAGTCGGCCAGCCGCTTGCGCAGCTCCGGCCGCATGACCAGCCGGTCGACCACGACCGAGGATGTCGTGCTTGAACTTCTTGTCGAGGACGATCTCCTCCTCGAGCAGGCGCAGCTCGCCGTCGACCTTCACGCGCGTGAAGCCCTCGCCGCGCAGCTCCTCGAGCTGCTTGCCGTACTCGCCCTTGCGCCCGCGCACGATCGGCGCCATGACCATGAAACGCGCGTGCCCTCCTCCAGCGCCATGATCTGGTCGATGATCTGCTCGGCCGACTGGCGCGGCGATCGGCCGGCCGCAGTTGTAGCAGTGCGGCTTGCCGATCGCGCGCCCACAGCAGGCGCAGGTAGTCGTAGATCTCGGTGACCGTGCCGACCGTCGACCGCGGGTTGCGCGAGGTCGTCTTCTGGTCGATCGAGATCGCCGGCGACAGGCCCTCGATCGAGTCGACGTCCGGCTTGTCCATCTGCCCGAGGAACTGCCGCGCGTAGGCGCTCAGCGACTCGACGTAGCGGCGCTGGCCCTCGGCGTAGATCGTGTCGAAGGCGAGGCGACGACTTGCCGGAGCCCGACAGGCCCGGTGATGACGACCAGCGCGTCGCGCGGCAGCTCGACGGTGACGTCCTTGAGGTTGTGCTCGCGGGCGCCGGAGACGACGATGGAGTTCTGGCGGGAGGACATAAGACCGCCTTCGAGTCTACGACGGAGCCGGACGGAAGTCGAACTGATGCTCGACGCGACCGCTAAAACGTCTGACCGGCGCGGTCAGCAGCCCGGCATCAGCAGCTTGCCTCGAGGTAGTCGAGCCACGGCTCGACCCGCAGCTTTCCTCGCCCGTGGCGCGTCGGAGCAGCTCGCGCGAGGTCGTACTTGCGCGCCGTGGCGGTGGATGTTGTCGCGCAGCCACTCGCGCAGCGGCGCGAAGTCGCCACGCGGCGATGCTCGTCGATGTCCGGGAGGTCCGCGCAGCGCGCGCCCACAGCTGCGCGACCATCAGGTTCCCCGAGCGTGTAGGTCGGGAAGTAGCCGATCATCCCGCGCCCCAGTGGATGTCCTGCAGGACGCCGTGCGCATCGTCGGGACCTCGAGGCCGAGCAGCCGGTGCGTCGCCTCGTTCCAGGCGTCCGGCAGGTCGTCGACCGCCAGCCGGCCCTCGACCAGCGCCAGCTCGAGCTCGAAGCGCAGCGCGATGTTGCAGGTTGTAGCGTCGTCTCGTCGGCCCTCGATGCGGATCAGGCCGAGCCGGACCCTGGTTGACGGCGCGGTAGAGCGCGGCCGGCGTCGATGCGCCTCGAACGGCCGCCAGGTGCGTCGCCGCAGGCAGCGGCGAGACCCACTCGCAGAACGGCCGGAGCGGCCGACGAGGTTCTCCCACAGCCGGCTCTGGGACTCGTGGACGCCGAGCCAGGCCGGCGTCCGCGCAGCGTCGTGCGGTAGTGGCGCGGGTCCATCTGCGCCTCGTAGAGCCCGTGCCCGAACTCGTGCAGGCAGGAGTAGAGCGCCATCGCCGAGGTCGTCCTCGCTCCCAGCGCGTCGTCAGCCGCACGTCGGTGTGCGGCCATGCTGCGGCGCGAACGGGTGCACGGCCGGATCGAGCCGCCAGTGCTCGCGGTCGTAGCCGACCGCCTGCGAGCAACTCGTCCAGCGAACGCGCTGCTGCGCCTCCGGCCGGGTAGTGGCCGGGAAGATGCGGCCGTCCTCGCCAGGCCGCGGCGGCCGCCGACGACGAGCGGGACGAGCTCCTCGCTGCAGGTCGCGTCGAACAGCGCCTGCGAGCTCCGCGGTCGTCAGGCCCGGCTCGTAGTCGTCGAGCAGGACGTCGTAGCGGGTGCGCGAACTCGCCGCGTGCCGTCGAAGCAGGCGACGTAGCGGTGGCGTGAGCTCGAGCATCGTGCTCGAGCGCGGGCGCGGAAGCGCGTGTAGTCGCGCGCTCGCGCGCGCCTCCATCCACGCCTGCTGGCGCATGCGCGCGCGGCGCTCGACATCTCCGCCGGCGAGGTCGGTCGGGACGCTGACGCGCCTTGTGATGGTCGCGCCGGACGGGCGATGCAGGCCGCGACGTCGTCGTCGGGATCCGGTCGGCCGACGCCGCCCACGGCTCCAGCGCGTCGAGCAGCGGCGCGAGCGCCGGGATCGGTCAGGCGGTCGTGCAGGATCCGCTCGAGCGCCTCGAACTGATCGGCGCGCGCGCCCGCGCCCGCCGCGGCGGCATCATCGTGTTCTGGTCCCACAGCGAGCAGGCCGCCGATGCCGCTCGAGGTCGGCGATCTCGCCGCGCGCCGGCTGCGCAGCTCGGCGAGCTCCGGCGGGTCGGACTCATTGACCGGCCCGCGCGTAGACGTCGTCGAGCAGCGCTCGGGGTCGGCGAGCTCGAAGTGCTCGGCGAGGTAGCGCGCGGTGTCCTCGCGCGGCTGCCGCTCAACGCCATGTTGAGCGCGATCAGCGCGCGCCGGCCTGGTCAAGGCGGCGCGGGCGCTGAAGGTCCGTCATCGGCGCGGCGGGCGCGGCTGAGTCGTCGACGGCGGGCTGGAGCGGCGGGGGCGGCCGAGTCGCTCGACGGCGTGGGCCGGAGCGGCGGGGCCGAGTCGTCGACGGCGCGGGCCGGAGCGGCGGGCGCGGCCGATTCGTCGACGGCGCGGGGCTGCGGCACGTCGGCGGGCGCGGGGCCGAGCGCGACCGCCTGCAACTCGGCGAGCTCCCTGCGAGCCGCTCGCCGCTCGTCCGCAACGCGCTCAACAGGTGGCCGAGCTCGGCTTCGAGCTGGTCGAGCTTCGCGAGAGCATCCCGTCGGCGGCGGTCTGGACGCGGGCGACGTGGTCGGTACTGCCCGCGCGGGCACGTACCCGGTGACGCTGCGCTCGGCGGCCTGAGGATGGGCACCTGCTCGGAGGTGGTGCTCGAGATGTCGGGGTGGGCGGATGCGAGTTCGTCTCGAAGGCGCGTCGGCGACATGGCGCAGGTGCTCGTCCACCGCCACGGTCGTAGCCCTGACGTCCTGTCGGGAAGTCGCGGCGCTCGATCAGGTCGCGATCCACGACGCTCAGGATAGGGCTCGTGGCATGAGTGGACGCTGTTTCATGGCAGGCGTGGGCGTCCGTCCGGCTCGCGCACGATCAGTCCGTCGCGCTCGAGACCAGTCAGGGCACGCTCACGCCGATCCCCGCGGACCGAGCGCGTCTCCGGCCAGCAGCGCGGCCACGATCCGGCCGCGCCCACCGATCAGTGTCCTCAAAACGCGTGCGATCGCCAGCCCGCAGGGGCCACGATCTCGCGCGCGCAGCCGTTCGAGACCGGGCACCGGTCGCAGACCGGCACTGCGACGCAAACCGTTGCGCCGAGTTCCATCATCGCCCGGTTGAACGTCGCCGCGCGGCCCGCCGGGAGCAACGCGCCGCACGGGTGGCCACGTCGACGCAAGCCCTCCCGTTGCAAGCACGCGCCGGACGTTAGTGCGTCGACGGCGCGACCGGACGTCCCAGGCAACGACGACACCGCGGCCGCGGTGTACGGCCCCACCCGGCAACGACGTCAGACGTCCGGCCAGCCGTCCGCCGCCACGACCGCCGCCGCTCGTTGGAGCGCCACCCGCCGGTTGTACCCGAGCCCGCTCCACGCCCCAAGACGTCTCGCACCGGAGCCGCGGCCAACACACTCCGCCGAAGGGAACCGCGACAGCCACCGCTCGTGGTATGGCACCGCTCCGCAACGCCTGCGTCTGCTGCAGCATCACCTCGCTGACGAGCAGCGCGTACCGGGTCGCGCGTCGCACGCCACGGAGCGGCCGCCGCACCCGCTCGTACCACTCCAGCAGCGCCTCGACGTCCACGGCAATCGACAATAGTCAGCCGTCGAACACGGTCGGTTGCGGCTACTCATTTTCATGTTCACGGCACGATCATGCCGTAAGCGAATGGGATTTCCGCCTTGGCCACGAAGTGCGGCCAAGGCGTCCCGTTCGTGAACGACAGCACGTGATCAGGCGCGCAGCCCGAGCGACTCGAAGACGCCGATCAGCTCGATCGTGGCGGGCCCGACGGATCGCGGTAGCCGTCCTGCAGGACTCCTCGCCCGCGCCAGTCCACCTCCCACGGTCCGAGCACGCGTGGAAAACAACCCGAGCGTCTCTCCTGCGGCGTGAAGTCGAGCCGGAAGAGCCCGGGCGCTGGTGGGGATCGCCGCGCGCGCCGAACTCCGACCAGCCGCGACGCGGTGATCAGCAGCCCGCCGCCGTCCAGCGAGCACGCCAACTGCCCCCAGCGCCGCGCCCTCGGCCACCGCGCGGTCGGGGCTCAGGAACGACTCAATCGCAGCGCGATCCACTCGTCCTCCGTTCCCAGGGCCTTGGCGACGCTGAAGCCTTCGTAGCGCTTGACGACCTCGGGCACCTCGTCGGACACGATCCCCGCTCACGATCACGTGCGTCGCACGCGGTCGTCGAGCGCCGCGGCCACGCGCTTCGTGCACCGGCGGCGGCGCGTTGACCAGCAGCACTGGCGCCAGCGGCACGTCGTCGACGGTCCGTGTCGGCGAGCGCCAGTTCACGTCCACCCCGTTGCGCGCCGCGTTTTCCGCCGCCACCTCGATCGCCACCGCCACGCGATCGACGCCCACGACCGGCGACCAGCCCAGGCGCGCGGCGACGATCGCCAGCGTGCCACACCGCAGCCCAGTCCGCGACGGCCCCGCCCACCGGCAGCTCCAGCAGCAACGCCACGCACATCTGCGTCGTCGGGTGCGATCCCGACCCGAACTAAAAGCGCCGCGCCGTCACCACGTCGACTCGGCGTCCGAAGCCCGATCGAACGGCGACCGGATGCCCACCGGCCTGATCACGACGCCCGCGCTCATCGCGCGCCGCTTCCAGTCGGCGGGCACTTCTCGTCCACCACCCCGCGCGCCGCCTCCAGCACCGCCGAGCCAAACGGCGCGCCGGAATACGCGACGAACGCGTCGTCGTCCTCGCGCACACCGCCCGGCAGCAGCGGCAGGACGACGTCGAGCATCCTCGTCGCCGCTGAAGGTCAGCCGGTACATCAGCCGCCGTAGCCTGCCAGACCGCGCTCCAGCCGCGAGTACACGGCGGGCCTCGATCCGCAACTCGGGCGACCTCCCAGCGGGTGCTCGCCCGCCAGCAGCCGCCGGAACGCCTCGCGGAACACGAGCCGGTGCGCCCACATTGAGTTTGCAGCGCACCGGCATCGTCGGGCAATCAAGTCGTCGTCATCCTGTCCGACCGCCGCGGTCAGCTCACTGCCCGTGCTCCCATCACGCCAGCATCAGCCGGCCGCGCAGCGCCGCGCTCGAGCGCACCAGGCGCGGCACCGCCATCAGCGTGTCGATCTCGCCCGGACTTTCGAGCCCGTCCAGGAACGCCATCGTCTCGGCCTCGAACAAAGATCGTCAGCGGCACGCCGGGCGGGCGCATGACGCTCCGCGCGTTCGGCCAGCCGGTCGTCGGAGCGTGCAGGACGAGGTCCTCCTTGGCCGGGAAGTAGTTGAAGACCGTCTTCTCGGAGACGTCGGCGGCCGGCGCCACGTCGGCGACGGTAACCGGCGTCGAAGCCCGCGCGTCGACGAACAGCGCCATCGCCGCCGCGCGCGATCGCGTCTCGCGCGTCTCCCGCTTCTTGCGCTCGCGCAGCCCTTCCGTGAGTAGCCGCCATCGCAGCGCATCCTAACGTAGTCTGCTGTAAGTCTTTACAGTGACTGAATCGAAGTCCGCGATCAGGTCTACGACCTGCGCAAGTCCTTCGGCGACGATCGAGGCCGTCCGCGGCGTCTCGATCTCGACGTCGCCGCCGGCGAGGTCTTCGGCTTCCTCGGCCCCAACGGCGCCGGCAAGACGACGACGATCAACATGCTCTGCACGCTGGCGCAGCCGACCGCCGGCAGCGCGCGTGTCGCCGGCCACGACGTCGTCACGCGAGCGCGACGACGTGCGCCGCCACATCGGCCTGGTCTTCCAGGACCCGACGCTCGACGGCTACCTCACCGCCGAGCAGAACCTGCGCCTGCACGCCGAGCTCTACGGCGTCGACCGCCGGCGCTCGTCGCCGGCCGGCATGCGACCAGGTGCTCGAGATGGTCGGCCTCTGGGACCGACGCGACCAGCGACGGTCGATGACCTTCTCCGGCGGCATGCGCCGGCGGCTGGAGATCGCGCGCGGCCTGCTGCACTCGCCGCGGGTGCTGTTCCTCGACGAGCCGACGATCGGCCTCGACCCGCAGACGCGCAGCTCGATCTGGGGCTACATCCGCGAGCTGCAAGGAGCGCGAGGACGATCACGATCTTCATGACCACCCACTACATGGACGAGGCCGAGTTCTGCGACCGCATCGCGATCATGGACCACGGCCAGATCGTCGCGCTCGACACGCCCGAGGCGCTGAAGGCGCAGGTCGGCGCGGACCGCGTCCAGATCGAGCACCGACGACGACGAGGCGGCGATCGCCGCGCTGCGCGAGCGCTTCGGCATCGAGGCGACGGTCGCCGAGGGCGCGGTGACCTTCACGGTGCCCGACGGCGCGGAGTTCGTGCCGCGGCTGTTCGCCGAGCTCGGCGTCGCCGATCCTGTCGGTCAGCGTCTCGCGGCCCGACGCTCGACGACGTCTTCATGTCGCTACACCGGCATCGACGATCCGCGACGCCGAGGAGGGTCGGACAACGAGCACGCAACCGCGCGATGATGCAGATGATCGCGGGAGCGCGGCCGATGACGCGCCACCGAGCGGTCGCCGGACGGCCGATCGCCGCCGGAGTCGCCGCGTGCCCGCCGCGCAGCCTGCGCGCAGCGAGCTGCGCGCGATCAAGATCGTCTGGCGCCGCGAGCTGATCCGCTTCCGCAACGACCGCATGCGGATCGTCACGGCGCTGATCCAGCCGCTGCTGTTCCTGTTCGTGCTCGGCTGCGGGCCTGCAGCAGCTCGTCCGGCGCCGGCGCACGGCGATGTCGACCTGAGGACCTTCATCTACCCGGGCATCCTCTGCACTCGCGGTGATGTTCACGGCGATGTTCTCAGCGGCGCTCGATCGTCTGGGACCGCGAGTTCGGCTTCCTGCGCGATGATGGTCGCGCCCGGTCCGGCGCAGCTCGATCGTGATCGGCAAGTGCCTCGGCGGCGCGACGGTCGCGAGCCTGCAGGGCGTGATCCTGCTCGTGCTCGCGCCGGGCTGCGTCGACGTGCCCTACAGCCCGGCGCTGATCCTCGGCATCCTCGGCCTGCATGCTGCTGCTGCGCGTTCAGCGATCACCGCGTTCGGCGTGATGGTCGCCGTGCGCATCAAGCAGATGCAGTCGCTTCATGGGCGTGATGCAGATGGTCGTGATGCCGATGTTCTTCATCTCCGGCGCGCTGTTCCCGGTCGCCGGCGCTGCCCGCCTGGCTGGCGGTCCTGAACCGCCTCGACCCGCTGACCTACGCGGTCGACCCGATGCGCAAGCTCGTCTTCGGCCGCCTCGACGTCACCGTCTCCGGGCGTGACCTGAGTCCGGGTGGCACGTGCGCCCGTCGCGCTCGAGCGACGGTGCCCACACCGCCATGCTCGCTGGCGTCGCATCTGGAGTTCACAGCAATTACGGAGTGACGCCGCCCTAAGGTCGGATGATCGCGGGGGCGGAGGGGATGTCCCCGCCTTACTTACGGAGTAGTCGCCTGCGTCCAGCTCGCGGCGCAGGTCGCGGATCTCGTCGCGCAGCCGCGCGGCGTACTCGAAGCGCAGGTCGTCGGCCGCGGCGAGCATCTCCTCCTCGAGCTCGACGATCGTGCTTCTCGATCTCGGCCGGCGCCATGCTCGACCTTGGCGCTTGCGCGGCGCGCGGCGCCGCTGGTCGGGACCTTGCCGTCGGACTGCAGGAACTCCGGCGATGTCGGAGATGCCCTTGACGATCGTCTCCGGCGTGATGCCGTGCTCCTCGTTGTAGGCGAGCTGGATCGCGCGCCGGCGGTCGGTCTCGCCGATCGCCGCGCGCATCGCCGCCGTCTCCTTGTCGGCGTACATCGAGCACCGTGCCGCTCGATGTTGCGCGCCGCGCGGCCGATCGTCTGGATCAGCGACGTCTCGCCGCGCAGGAAGCCCTCCTTGTCGGCGTCGAGGATCGCCACCAGCGAGACCTCGGGCAGGTCGAGGCCCTCGCGCAGCAGGTTGACGCCGACCAGCACGTCGTACTCGCCCAGGCGCAGGTCGCGGATGATCTGGATCCGCTCGAGCGTGTCGACCTCGGAGTGCAGGTAGCGGACGCGTGAAGCCCATCTCGAGCAGGTAGTCGGTGAGGTCCTCGCTCATCTTCTTGGTCAGCGTCGTCACCAGCACGCGCTCGTTGCGATCCACGCGCGTGCGGATCTCGTTCATCAGGTCGTCGATCTGGTTGCGCGTCTCGCGCACCTCGACGTCGGGGTCGACGATCCCCGTCGGGCGCACGATCTGCTCGACGATGCGTGCTGAGTGCGCAGCGCTCGTAGTCGCCCGGCGTCGCCGACACGAACACCATCTGCGGCGTGATCGAGAGGAACTCGTCGAACGTCTGCGGGCGGTTGTCCATCGCGCTCGGCAGCCGGAAGCCGTAGTCGACGAGCGTCTGACTTGCGCGAGCGGTCGCCCTCGTACATGCCGCCGATCTGCGGCACGGTCTGGTGCGACTCGTCGATGAAGCAGACGAAGTCCGTCGGGAAGTAGTCGATCAGGCAGTACGGGCCGGGCGCCGGGCGCTGCGGCCGTCGAGGATGCGCGAGTAGTTCTCGATGCCGGAGCAGAAGCCCGACCTCGCGCAGCATCTCCATGTCGTACTGCGTGCGCTGGCGCAGGCGGTGGGCCTCGAGCAGCTTGCCCTCGGCCTCCGAGCTCGTGCAGCGCTGGTTGAGCTCGCGCGCCGATCTCGGCCACCGAGCGCTCTCGATCGTCCCCTCCTTGACGTTGTAGTGCGTCGCCGGCCAGATCGCGACGTGCTCGAGGTCGTCCTCGATGAGCTCGCCGGTCAGCGGGTCGAAGTGCTGCAGGCGCTCGACCTCGTCGCCGAACAGCGTCGCGCGGAACGCGGTCTCGGCGTAGGCCGGGAAGATCTCGAGCGTCTCGCCGCGCACGCGGAAGCGTGCCGCGGCCCAGCGCCGTGGTCGTTGCGCGTTGTACTGGATCGAGACGAGCTTGCGCAGGAGCTCGTCGCGGTCGACGTAGTCGCCCTTGCGCAGGACCTGCAGGTTGTCGTTGTAGGTCTGCGGCGAGCCGAGGCCGAAGATCGCACGACACGCGAGGCGACGATGATCACGTCGCGGCGCGCGAACAGCGGCCGCCGTGGCGGCGTGGCGCAGCCGGTCGATCTCCTGGTTGATCGCCGAGTCCTTCTCGATGTAGAGGTCGCTGCGACGGGACGTAGGCCTCGGGCTGGTAGTAGTCGTAGTAGGAGACGAAGTACTCGACCGCGTTGTCGGGGAAGAAGGTCGCGGAACTCGTTGCACAGCTGGGCGGCCAGCGTCTTGTTGTGGGCGATGCATCGAGCGACGGGCTTCTGCACCGCCTCGATCGTCGCCCGCCATCGTCATCGTCTTGCCGGTGCCGGTGGCGCCCAGCAGCGTCGTGTAGCGGTTGCCCTCGTCGACGCTCTTCGCGATCGCCGTCGATCGCCGCCGGGCCGATCCGGCGGTCGGGCTAGTACACGCTGTCGAGCTTGAAGGGAGGCATGGCCGACAAACGATAGAGGGCGTTGCGGACAGCCTCAGCCCGCCGCGGGCAATCGATCCGGCGCTCGCAGCCGGCGACCGTGGCCGGCGCGACGGACGTCAGCGCCCGTCCCAGGAATGCTCGAGCGCCCAGCGCGCGCCGACGCCTCCACGCCCGCACGCGGTTCGCGCTCTCCAGCGATCAGCGTCCCGTCAGGCGAGACGGTAGAGCTGTGCGCGTCGCCGAGCGTCTCCATCGCCGCAAGACGCCGACGCGCAGGCGCTCGGCCTCGTCAAACCGCCCCGCCGCCCGCAGCCCGCCCCACCCTCCCAGCCACGAGTCGAACGGCCAGATCGAGCCGCGGTGATAGGCGTCGAAGCGGAAGTTCGTCCTCCCAGGAGGACAGCGTCCGCAGTCCGTGCGTCGTCAGGATGTCCGGCGCGCACAGCCGTGCTGCGCGAACGGCTCCGGATCCGGCACCGCGTCCGCCCACAGCAGCGCCAGCCGAGTTGCGAGAGCCGCGCTTTCGGCACCACGATGTCCCCGGCCTCGATCGCCAGCACGGCCGGGCCGGAAGGACGAGAGCCGCTCCCGTAGCGCCGAGCCGCGCGTCCATGCGGGGTCGCGCGTCAACCGCGCCAGCGCCCGCAGCGCGGCCACCGCCACCGCCTGTGTGTCGATGTCGGCCAGCGGCGGCGCCGGATTGGACCCGTCACGGCGCACGTACCTGCCGCCGCTGGCGCGCCTCGCGCGCCGATCGTGTCGCGCCAGCCCTGTTGTTCGAGCGCGCCTGGCCGCGCGCCGCGGGCACGTGCCGCACCAGCCCCGCCGCGTCGAGCGTGCGCGCCAGCCAGTCCGCCGCGGCACGGCCCGGGGGCGTGATCGCCGAGCCCGTGGCGCCGAGCAGGACGAGGTACCAGCATCGTCGTCGCGTCGCCGTACCGCGCATGCGAACGGCTCTCCGCCGCCACCCCGCGCGAACGAACGCCTCGGGCGGCGCGGCGCGGAACTCGTGCCCGATCTTTCCCGGCGCGCTTCGAGCGTCAGAGGATCGTCACGCACCCCTTGAGCGCCGCCAGCGCGTCGAGCGTCATGCGCGCGACGTCCGGCCGCCACGGCAGCATCTGCAGCGACGTAATCAGCGAATCGCGCCCGAACAGGCAGTGAAACGAACCGGAGGCCGAAGACGCGTGGGGCCAGCCCGCGGGCGCGAGAGCACTCGGGCAGTCTTCCAGGCTCACGTCGTGCGCCGCTCCACGACCGTGAGCTCCTGGCATTCCTCGACCGGGTCATAGACGTCGTGCCTCGATCGCCGGCCACAGCAGCAGGCCCCAGTGCCAGCGCCCCGCTCCTCGCGCAGCGCTGGCGGATCGTCGTGAGCCTGGACGATCTCGGCCAGGTCGACGTCGTCGAAGCCGAGGATCGCCACGTCCTCGGGGACGCGCGCGCCGAGCCTCGCACGCCCGCAGCACGCCACCGCCTGCAGGTCGGAGGTGGCGAAGATCGTTGTGGGCGCCTGCGCAGCCCGGCGCGACGCCGCGCATCAGTCGCCTCGTCGCGCCCGTGCGGCGCGAATCGCTCCAGCGACGGGTCCAGCGCCAGCCCGGCGCGCGCGAGCTCGGCAGATGAAACCCGCGCCGCGATCCTCCGACGACGTGAAGCCGTACGCGTTGGTGGGATGATCGCCGACGAACCCGGATACGTTGATGTCCCCTTTGGCGAGCAGATGCGCCGCCGCCAGCTCCCGCCGTGAACGTTTCGATCACGACGCGCGCAGCCGCGGATGGGAGACGTCGAGCAGTACGGCGGGCAGCTCGTCTCGCGCGAGCGCCTCGACCTCCTCGTCAGACGCGCAACGACCACGAGCAGCCCCGCGACGCGGTTGCGGCGCGCCAGATCGCGCATCGCGTCCGCACGCTGCCCGGGTGCTTCGACGAAGAGCAGGAGGTCATAGCCTGCGCGATCGTGGCGGCCGAGCCGGGTAACCACCCCGCGCAGGCGCTCGATCACCGAATGCGTGGTGAAGAACGGCACGACCACACCGACCGCCTGGGCGCCCGATGGAGAGCGTCCGCGCGGTCGCGCTGAGGCGGTAGCCGAGCTCGTCCACCGCCGCGTGCGCACGCGCGCGCACGTGTCCCCATCTACGACAAGCGGACTGTCATTGAGCACACGCGACCGTCGCCGCGCTCACGCCGGCCCGCCGGGCCACATCGCGAATCGTGGGACCGCGACCCCGCGATGACGAGGAGACCGGCGTCATTGACGGAGCAGTCCTTATTCGGCCGGACCACCGGGTGCGCTTGACAAGCAGGAGATGCCGTGATGGGATCGAATGTAACCGGTTACACCGCTGATGCGAGGAGGCTCGGAATGGGAACCAGCGGATGAGATGTCGCCTTTGAGGCAATCAGCCAGCGTGCGCCTGCTCGCGGTGGACCCGCACGAGCTCATCATCTGGGGCCTGCGAACCGTGCTCACGCAACAACCGTGGGTCGAGCTGCCTGCAGGCGACCGACTACGCAGGCCGGCGTGCTTCGCCGGCCCGCTACGCCCCGCACGTGATCCTGGTCGACGGGACGCTCGCCGACGGCACGGGACATGCGGCCGCTGCAGCACGCGTCCCCGAGCAGCCGCCTGCTCGTGATGACCGAGTTGTGTCGTTCCGGCATGCGCCTGCCGCAGACGCTGCGCGCGTGCGGCTTCGTCTCGAAGGCGTGGGGATCGAGGAGACGTTGCCGCCGGTGCGCTGGCCGGACTCGGGCTCGGCCTCGCGCCGCCGGAGCTCGGCAACACGCCGCAACCGACCATCCGAGAGGAGCAGGTGCTTCCTCACGCATCGCCCAGGGCGAGACGAACGAGCAGATCGCCACCGACCTTGGGCTCGCCGAACACCGTCAAGCAGCACGCAAGCAGCGCATATCGAAAGCTCGGACGCGCACAATCGTACGGGAGGCCGTGCGCCGGGCCCAGTTCCACGGGTTGATCGCATGACTTTTTGCAGCCACTTCATCCAATAACCCATTCGGGTGTACTGCCTCACCGGTAGGTATCAGGACTGGCGGGTTGCGAGTTGCGGATGTCACATCCATGCACCTGGCACAGAAGTAGGAAGCGTCGCAAGACGCCGACATCGTCGTAACCGGGCGCCGGATCATCCGGAGCCCAGGGGAGAGAGGAGCCAAATGTGAGTAGGGGCATCGGCGTCGCGGCCGTCCTGGCTGCCGCATGCGCCGTCGTGGTCGCCGGGTGTGGTGGGACAGCGGCGGGCCGGTAGTTGAGTTATCTCCTCGCAGCTCGACCCGGCCGGGACGAACGCCACCGCCGCCAAGGACGTGCAGCGCGGCGTCCGGGCGGCAGGTACACGGATCCAGCTCGCGCCGCTGGCCGACCAGCGCCGACGCCTCGCGCGAGCTGCTCGTCCGGCGCCTCGCGCCGCCGCGACCCGGAGCATCGACCTGATCAACATGGACACGATCTGGACGCTCCGGAGTTCGCCGAGGCCGGCCGGCTGCGCGAGCTCAAGGGCGCCGAGAAGGCGACAGGCCGCTCGACGACGCGCTGCACGCGGGCCCGGCCGAAGTCCGTGCAGTGGAAGGGGCAAGACCTACGCCGTCCCGCTCAACACCGAACGTGCAGCTGCTCTGGTACCGCAAGGACCTCGTCCCGACCCCGCCTGAGACCTGGGACGAGATGATCGCGATGGCCAAGAAGCTGCCGGCCGGCGAGGGCAACATCCTCGAGCAGGGCAACAAGTACGAGGGCTACGTCGTGTGGTTCCAACAACCTCGTCGCCTCGGCGGGCGGCAACGATCGTCAACGCCGAAGGCCGCCGACGCTGGGCCAGTCGGTCGTCAAGGCGGCCCAGATCATCGCGGACGTCGCGACCTCCGGCCGCGCCGACCCGTCGCTCTCGACCATCGCAGGAGGACCAGGCGCGGCTGCGCTTCAGGAGGGCCGGCAGGGGCGCGTTCATGCTCAACTGGCCATACGTCTACGCGGCCGCCCGCGCCGCCGCCGAGACGAGCGTCCGGTCGCCAAGAAGGTGTTCGAGAACATGGGCTATGCGCCGCTGGCCCGGCGTCAACAGGGGCGAGCCGAGCCAAGGTCTCGATCGGCGGCGCCAACATCGGCATCTCGGCCACGGAAGGACCCAGCGCTGGCCACCGCAGGCCGCGCTCGGTGCATGACGGGCCGCCAAGTGGCAGGCGCTACGAGGCCATCAACGAGGGCCTACCGCCGGTCAGCGAACGCGCCGTACGACGACCCCGCTGGCGGTCCGCAAGGTCTACCCGTTCGCCGACCATGCTGCGCGAGCAGCTCAAGGACGCGGTGGTGCGCCCGGCGACCCGTCCTACTCGGACGTGACGCTGGCCATCCAGTCGTGCTGCATCCGCCGGCGGGCAGTCAACCCGCAGGCAGTCGATCAACCACGCTGAAGGACTCGCCTCAACACGCTCGCTGACGGGATGTACTGATGTGCCCCGTCGCCGCCAGCCGCGCGACACGCGGGGGCCGCCGCGCCGCCCAGCCCAACGGGCCTGACTGACCGCGCGAAGGCCGAGCGCAAGCTCGCCTGACTCCTGTGCGCGCCCCGGCCGTGGACCGTGATGCTGCTCGTCGCGGGCTTCCCGATCGTCTACGCGTTCTGGCTCTCGCTGCGGCGCGACGGACCTGCGGCTTCCCGGACGCCGGCGAGTTCGTCGGGCCTCAAGCTTACGTCGACCGTGCTGCGTCGAGCACCTGGTGGACACGACCTCGGCGAACACGCTGTTCATCACCGTCGTCTCGGTCACGCTCGAGCTCGTGCTCGGCATGCTGATCGCGAGGCGATGTACCGGGCGATCTTCGCCCGCACGGCGATCCGCGCCTCGGTGCTCGGTGCCCGTACGGCGCGGTCACCGTCGTCGCCGCGCATTCGCGTGGCGGTTCGCGTTCGATCCGGCGACGGGCTTCGCGGTCAGCCTGTTCAACCTCGACCCGCCGCCGCTGACCACGCGCTGGCGGCTCGTTCTTCGTGATCATCGTGGCCGAGGTCTGGAAGACGACGCCGTTCATCGCCGCCCTGCTGTTGTTGGGAGGCTCCGGCGCTCCGTGCCGGAGGACCCTCACATAGAGCCGCGAAGATGGACGGCGCGAGCTCGTGGCAGCGGTTCGTGAAGATCACGCTGCCGCTGATCAAGCCGGCCTGATGGTCGCGGTGCTGTTCCGCACGCTCGACGCGTTCCGCATCTACGACGCCGTGTTCATCATCAGCAATACGTAACTGAACGAAGTAC